>Ga0066652_100000349_pt1 | contig 22988 bp, 17 predicted proteins | sample GraSoiAngelo_101_FD_71413 | JGI IMG/M metagenome (GOLD analysis project Ga0066652, IMG submission 71413) | Grasslands soil microbial communities from the Angelo Coastal Reserve, California, USA - 14_0903_02_30cm | ecosystem: Environmental > Terrestrial > Soil > Grasslands | place: USA... | reverse complement strand
GGAAGCCGGCATCAGGAAGCGAAGGCTCAGGGCTTAGGACTCACGACTCGGGGCATGGGGCTCGGGGAGGAGACCGAGCCTCAGCGCCGAGCCATGAGCCCTAGGCCATGAGTCCTGCGCCTGCTAGTTCGCGAGCCGCGCGGCCTTGGCGGCCGCCGGCACGCCCAGCGGCAGCGCCGGGAGCGCCGCCGCGGCGTCCCCTTCGACAATCCGCCACGCGTCGACTTCTTCGAGGATGCGCGCCGCGAACGCCGTGTGCAGCGCGTGGCCGCCGCGATGCGCGACCAGGTGGCCGATCACCGGGTAGCCGACCAGCGAGAGATCGCCGATCACGTCGAGAATCTTGTGGCGGACGAACTCGTCCTCGAAGCGCAGCGCGTTGTTCAGCACGCCCGTCTCGCCAAGCACGATGGCGTTGTCGAGCGAGCCGCCGAGCGCGAGCCCCTTCTGCCGGAGCATCTCCACTTCCTTCAGGAAGCCGAAGGTGCGCGCCGGCGCGATCTCCTCGACGAACGTCTCGTCGGTGATCTTCATCGTCCGCGACTGGTGCCGGATGAGCGGATGATCGAAGCTGATGCTGTAGGTGACCTTGAAGTGATCCGACGGGTAGAGCGCGATCCGCTTGTCCCCCTGGCTCAGCGAGATCGGCCGCAGCACCTTCAGGTACTTCTTCCGCGCCGGCAGGCGCTTGACGCCCGCCTCGTTCAGGATCAGGTAGACGAACGGCGCGGCGCTGCCGTCCATGATCGGCACTTCAGGGGTGTTCAGCTCGACGATGACGTTGTCGATGCCGAGGGCGGTCAGGGCCGCGAGCAGGTGCTCCACGGTCTCGACCGACACCGCCTCACGCGTCAGCCCGGTGGCGAGACGGATGCCGCCCAGGTGCGTGACGGTGGCCGGAATCTCGAGCCCTCCCAGGTCCGAACGCTGGAAACGGATACCGTAGTCGGCCGGCGCCGGTTTCAGCGACAGCGTGACCTTGTTGCCGGAATGAAGGCCAATTCCGGTGCAGGAGACGGGACGGCGGAGCGTGCGCTGCGAATTCATCGACCTCTATGGGGCTGGGACAAGCCGCACCGAACTCAGCAAACGGTCTGCCAGCCGCAAATCGTCTCGATAGCAAGAAACAAGTGCCTTGTAATCAATCGTTTGCGTGTGTTTATGGGTGACGACTGCGGTGCCGGAACCATGACGTTGTGGCCGTGCAGCCACAGGGGGAAGCGCCAAAAGTGTGGCTGTTTTACCACGCACGTGATCAGGCTGCGGCATGTGGTGACCCCAGAATTTCCGCCAGAAAACGTCCTGTAAAGGATTCTCGGCTCCGCGCGACCGCTTCAGGAGTGCCCTGCGCAATCACCCGGCCGCCGGCCGATCCACCTTCGGGGCCGAGGTCGATCACGTGGTCCGCGGATTTGATCACGTCGAGGTTGTGCTCGATGATGACGACGGTGTTGCCCTGGTCGACGAGCTTGTTGAGCACGTCGAGCAGCTTGTGCGTGTCGGCGAAGTGCAGCCCCGTCGTCGGCTCGTCGAGGATGTAGAGCGTCCGGCCGGTGCCGCGGCGCGACAGCTCCTTGGCCAGCTTCACGCGCTGCGCCTCGCCGCCGCTCAGCGTCGTCGCCGACTGGCCGAGCCCGAGGTAGCCGAGGCCGACGTCCTGCAGCGTGCGCAGCTTGTTGGCGATCGGCGGGAAGTTCTCGAGCAGCGGCAGCGCCTGGTCGACGGTCAGCTCGAGGACATCGGCGACCGACTTGCCGCGATACTTGATCTCGAGCGTCTCGCGATTGTAGCGGCGCCCCTTGCACTGCTCGCACGTCACGTAGACGTTGGGCAGGAAGTGCATCTCGATGGCGATGACGCCGTCCCCCTGGCAGCTCTCGCAACGGCCGCCCTTGACGTTGAACGAGAAGCGCCCCGGACGGAAGCCGCGCGCCTTCGCTTCCGGCAGCATCGCGAACAGCTCCCGGATGAACGTGAAGAGGCCCGTGTAGGTGGCCGGGTTGGATCGCGGTGTCCGCCCGATCGGCGACTGGTCGATCTGAATGACTTTGTCGACCTGGGCGATCCCTTCAATGGAGGAGTGCGCGCCGGGTTCATCGGCGGCGCGATACAGCTCGCGGGCGAGCGAACGATAGAGGATCTCGTTCACCAGCGTCGACTTGCCAGAGCCGCTGACGCCGGTCACGGTGATCAGGACGCCGAGCGGAATCTCGACGTCGATGTCCTTCAGGTTGTTCTCGCGCGCGCCCTTGATCACGATCGACCCGCGCGTCGTCGAACGGCGGTGCTTCGGCGTCTCGATCGAGAGTTCGCCTTTCAGGTAGGCGCCGGTGAGCGAGCCATTGTTGTCGTTGAGCAGGTCGGCGGGAGTCCCCTGGAAGATCAACTGGCCGCCGTGCTCGCCGGCGCCGGGGCCGAGATCGATGACGTAGTCGGCGGAGCGGATGGTCTCTTCGTCGTGCTCGACCACGACCACCGTGTTGCCGAGATCGCGCAGGCGCGCCAGCGTCGACAGGAGCGCGCGGTTGTCGCGCTGGTGCAGGCCGATCGACGGCTCGTCGAGCACGTAGAGGACGCCGGTCAGGTTCGACCCGATCTGCGTCGCCAGCCGGATGCGCTGGCCTTCGCCGCCCGAGAGCGTCGCGGCGCTGCGGCCGAGCGTCAAGTAGCCGACGCCGACGTCGTTCAGGAAGCGGAGACGATCGCGAATCTCGCGGAGGATGCGGCTCGCGATCAGGTTCTCGCGGTCGGTCAGCTCGATCCCCTCGAACACCTTCAGCGTTTCCGAGATCGGCAAGCCGACGTATTCGATGACGGTGCGTCCCTTGACGCGCACGGCACGGCTCTGGGGCTTCAGGCGCGCGCCCTGGCACGACGGGCACGGGCGCAGCGCCCGGTACGGCTCGAGGCTCTCCTGCTCGACCCAGCTGCCCTCTTCATAGCGCCGCCGCAGGTTGGGCACCAGCCCTTCGAAGCCGGCGCCGAACGGATCGGGCGTCCCCTTGGATTTCTTTTCCTTCTTCTCGGGCGCCCCCTCTTTCTTGGCGCCGTAGAACAGAACGTCGCGCAGCTTTTTCGGCAGCCGGCGGAACGGGATCGCCAGGTCGATGCCGAAGAACTTGCCGAGCGAGCTCAGCGCTTCCTTCACCAGCTTCTTGTCGCCGCGCGCCCAGGGCGCGATGGCGCCGTCCTGGAGCGACAGGTTCTCGTCGGGCACGAGCCGCGCCGGATCGAAGTCGTAAACCGCGCCGAGCCCCTGGCACTCCTGGCAGGCGCCGTGCGGCGAGTTGAACGAGAAGGCGCGCGGCGTCATCTCCGGCATGCTGACGCCGCAGTAGGTGCAGGCGAGCCGCCGCGAGAACAGCCGATCCCCGCCGTCCAGCGTGTTGATGACGACGATGTCGTCGGCGAGGTTGAGGGCGACTTCGACCGATTCGGTCAGCCGCCGCTCGATGCCGGGCTTCAGGATCAGGCGATCGACCACGACGTCGATGGTGTGGTTGCGGCGCCGATCGAGCTTGAGGTCCTCGTCGAGCGAGTGCAGCTCGCCGTCGACGCGGACCTTGGTGAAGCCGCGCGCGCGCAGCGCCGCGAGCTCTTTCTTGAACTCCCCCTTGCGGCCGCGCACGACCGGCGCCATCACGTTGATGCGCTCTTCGTTCGGCGACAGCATCACCATGTCGATGATGCGCTCGAGCGACTGCGAGGAGATCTCCCGGCCGCACAGATGGCAGTGCGGGATGCCGATGTTCGCGAAGAGCAGCCGCAGGTAGTCGTAGATCTCGGTGACGGTCCCGACCGTCGACCGGGGATTCGATCCGGTCGTCTTCTGCTCGATGGCGATCGCCGGCGACAGCCCCTCGATCAGGTCGACGTCGGGCTTCTCCATCTGCTCGAGGAACTGGCGGGCGTACGAGGACAGCGACTCCACGTAGCGCCGCTGTCCTTCGGCATAGATGGTGTCGAAGGCGAGCGAGGACTTGCCGGACCCCGAGAGTCCAGTGATCACCACCAGCTTGTCGCGGGGCAGGTCGACGTCGATATTCTTGAGATTGTGGACGCGCGCGCCGCGCACGTTCACCCAGTCATGTGCCATTACTGCTGAGACTTAGAGCGCAAACCGAACTTGTAATTGTACTACGGCAGGCGCTCGGACGCGGCGCAATGGCAGCCAGCTCGACTGGGAGAGGTTGAGCCTGAACCCGCCTCAGGCCCGCCGCAGCTTGCTGTTCTTGTAGCCGTAGACGAAATACAGCACCAGGCCAATCACCAGCCAGTAGCCGAACCGCTCCCACGCCTGGTACGGCAGCCCGACCATGATGAACAGGCACCCCGCGGTCGACAGCAGGCTCACGCCCCAGACGAACGGCACGCGGAACGGCCGCGGCCGCTCGGGTTCCGTGTAGCGCAGCACGAGCACGCCGATGCTGACGAGAATGAACGCGAACAACGTCCCGATGTTGGTCAGGTCGTAGGTCTCGCCCGCATCGCCGACGAGCGACCACAGCGCCACAAAGATGCCGGTGAACAGCGTCGTCACGAACGGGATTTTCGTCCGCGGCGAGAGCTTCGCCGCCCACTTCGGTAGCAGGCCGTCGCGCGCCATCGCGAAGAAGATGCGCGGCTGGCCGTACTGGAACACCAGCAGCACCGCCGACATCGAGACCGCTGCTCCCAGCGCGACGATCCAGCCGACCGCGTTGAACCCGGCGAGCTGCAGCGCCTTGGCCAGCGGGTCCGCGACCGCGAGCTCCTTGTAAGGCACCATGCCCGTGAGCACGAAGCCGACGACGACGTAGATCACGGTGCAGATGGCCAGGCCGCCGAGGATGCCAATCGGCAGGTTGCGTTGCGGGTTCTTCGTTTCCTCGGCCGCCGTGGAGATGGCGTCGAAGCCGATATACGCGAAGAACACGATCGCCGCGCCCTGGTGGATGCCTTTGAACCCGTTCGGCGCGAACGGCGTGAAGTTCTCCGGGTGCAGATGCGACGCGCCAACGGCGATGAACAGGCCGAGCGCGAGCAGCTTGATCACCACCATGATGTTGTTGGCGCGCACGCTCTCCTTCGCGCCCTGGAGCAGCAGCACGGTGATCAGCATCACGATGGCGAACGCCGGGATGTGAATCACGATGGGGATGCCGGCGATATGCGGCGCCGACTGGAGCAGACCGTGGACGGCCGGGTCGCTGCTCAGCAGCGCCGTCCGGTATCCGGTCGTCAGCCACGGCGGCATCACCAGATTGAAGCCTTTGAGCAGCGTGTTGAAGTAGTCGCCCCAGGAGATCGCGACGGCGACGTTGCCGACGGCATATTCGAGAATCAGGTCCCAGCCGATGATCCAGGCGACCAGCTCACCCAGCGTCGCGTAAGAGTAGGCGTAGGCGCTGCCCGCCTGCGGGATCATCGACGCGAGCTCGGCGTAGCAGAGGGCGGCCAGCGCGCAGGCGCCGCCGAGCAGGATGAAGGAGAAGACCAGCGCCGGGCCGGCGCCGTAGCGGATGACCGCCCCGTCGGGGCCGACCTGTCCCGCCGCCGCCGTGCCGATGGCGCCGAAGATGCCGGCGCCGATCACGGCGCCGATCGCTAGCATGATCAGATCGCCGGCGCCCAACACGCGCTTGAGGCCGCCCTCACCTCCGTCGGGGATCAGATCCGCAATCGGCTTGCGCCGGAACAGTTGATTCATCGCCCCGGATTCTAAGCCAGATCAACGTCCACGCCGCGTGATCCTCAGCGTCCACGCCAGCATGGCGAGGCTGATCGCCATCCAGGCGCTCGCCCAGAGCCACGCCGGCGCGAGGAACAGCCGCTGCATCGTCTCGGCATCCGAGCGGCCGTGAACGAGGAAGAGGATGCGGATGTCGTAGACGGCGTTGAGCGCAACCTGGATCGCCAGCACGCTGAGGAAAAAGCGCGAGGCATTGCCGCCCCCCTTGCGCGCGAGCGCGATCAGGGTGATGCCCCACGCGGCGACCACGAAGATGCCGAACGCGTTGCGCATCCACAGGACCGCCGTGAACAGCATGAACGCGCCGATCCCCCAGAGGATGGGCCGGGTGCGCCGGTCGACGCGCGCGGCGGCCATGAGCAGGCAGCCCACCGCGCTCGCGCCGAGGTACCCGGCGGACGCGACGAGCCCCTGGGCGATGCGGCTCGCCGGCATCAGGCTGCGAGTGAGGCCGCTGGTGTCGGGCTGGATGGTGATGGCGCTGACGCTGCCACCGGCGAGCACCGCCATGACGGCGTGGCTGCACTCGTGAATCCAGGTGGTGAACAGCGTGAACGGATAGAGCAGCAGCGGACCCCAGGGCAGCAGGCTCAACACGAGGCAGACGGCTGCCGCGAGCCACAGGCGCGTGTTCATGGGGGCAGCAGGCCCTTGAGCGGCACGCTGAGGCGATACACCGTCTCGCTCGTGGCGAGCGCGATGCCGCCGTGCGGATCGAACGCGAGGCCGATGAGCGGCCCGCCCGTCAGCATCAGGTCCGGCGCGTGCGGCGCATCGGGCCGGATGCGATACAACGCGCTCGCCCCGGCGAGCGCCTCGACGACATAGAGATGGCCGGCGGCGTCGAACGCGAGCCCCTGCGGCCGCCCGAAGCCGGCGCTCCAGGCCGCCGCCTCACCTTCGGGTGAGATCCGATAGATCGGGTCGTGCGTGCCGAGCGTGGGCGCCGAGACGTAGAGGTATCCGTCCGGCCCGAACGCGAGATGGTACGCCGCGACGCTCGGCGGCAGCGACGCGAACGGGTGGGCCCGGCCGTCGCCCTCGACGCGCAGCACCGATCCCGAGCGATCGCCGACAAACAGCGCGCCGTCCGGTCCGAACGCCAGGCCGCAGGCGACGCCAAGGTCGCTGGCATGGAGCGACGCACGGCCGTCCGCTTCGACGCGATAGACGCTGCCGTCGAAGCGGCTCGAGACATACAGGCGGCCGTCGCCATCGAACGCGAGCGACGTCGGGTTCGGCACGTCACTGACGAACGGCTCGCGCGTGCCGTCGGGCCGGACGATGAACACCGACACCGGCGCCTGCTGCCCGCGCGATCCGCTGAAGGTGACGTAGAGATTGCCGTGCCGATCGTAGGCGGGGCTGTCGACGTGATGCACGCCGGTGACGAGCGGCGTGCCGATCTCGACGAACGCCGTTTCCCCCGGCAGTTCGTCGATGCGGACCGACGTCGGGCCGCCGTCGAGGCCTTCCGGCACAATCAGCGTGAGCGCCGAGGACGAGGCCGCCGCGAGGCGCGCCGGCTGCGTGCCGAGGCGCACGTGCGGCACGACCGGATCGATCGGGAACCCGTCACCGTCGAGCGTGACCCGTCCCCCTTCGATCGCCCACAGCGGGCGCACCGAAGTTATCCGACCCACTATGATCGTCCGGGGGACTTCGCCCCGCCGGACCCCCCTGCACGCGCGCTCGCGGGGACCCCGTACCCCGCGCCGCGCGCGAGGTTCGTTCGCTGGCGCTCACTCACGAAGGGATCTAGCTCTCGTCGTCGAGCTCGACGTTCCAGTAGAAGTAATCGCGCCACGATTCCGGCGCGTTGCGCAGCCCGATGGTGATGCGGATGGCGGGGGCCTTGTCGGGACGCCGAGGCACGCGGACGAGGTGCATGCCGGCCTGCTCTGGGGTGCGGCCGCCCTTGCGGCGGTTGCAGGGGATGCAGCAGGTGACGATGTTTTCCCAATCCTTTCGGCCGCCCTGGGCGACCGGCACCACATGATCGAATGTTAGTTCGGCGCTTGGGAGCAGCTCCGCGCAGTATTGGCACGTGTGCTCGTCGCGCGCGTAGATGTTCGCGCGCGAAAACGGAACATAGTCGATCTGCCGCTTGATCTTGATGTAGCGCAGCAGGCGAATGACCGAGGGAAGCTTGAAGCTGAACGAGACCGACCGGACCTCCCGGTCGTACACAGAGATGACTTCGACCTTCCCCTGGCACCAAAGGGTGATTGCTTTCTGCCAGTGAACGACCTTGAGCGGTTCGTACGTGGCGTTGAGGAGGAGCGTCTGCTCCATAAAGCCTGGGGTATTCTAACCGATAAGCCGATCACCCCAATGAGCCGCCTTGCCGCTTTCATTTTCGTAAGTCTCGCCGCGGCCTCGACCGGCTGCGCGACGACAGGGGCGACGCCGAGGCCGTTTCCGACACCCAACCCTCCGGCGGCGCCGGCACCGGCGCCACGCCCCGCTGAGGGCGCTCCCTCGACGCCCGCGGCGGCCCACGCTGACGGCTACGGGGTCGCGGGAACGGCGTTGTCGCTGCGCGGCGCGCCTTACAGAAATGGCGGCAGCGATCCGGCGGGCTTCGATTGCAGTGGCTTCGTGCGGTACGTGTTCCGGCAGAACGGGGTGTTCGTGCCGCGAACCGTGACTGAGCAGTTCCGGGCCGGGCGGCAGGTGCCCGGACAGCAGCTCGAGGCCGGCGACCTGGTGTTCTTCACGACCGTGAGCTCGGGCGCCTCGCACGTCGGCATCGCCATTGGCGGCGACGAATTCGTGCACGCGCCGAGCGGCGCCGGCGAAGTCCGCGTCGAGCGGATGAGCGCGCCGTACTGGTCTACGCGGTTTGTTGGAGCGAGAAGGATTCTCTGATCAGCCGCCGCGCGGTCGCGTCCGTGAACTGCCGGACGTGCAGATCGCGCTCGGTGTAGAGCGCCGGCTGCACGGCCCGCTTGAGCGGCTCCACCTTCACCCCTTCCGCCGATTCCACTGACAGTGCCGTACACGGTTCCATGTAGCGCTGCGGGAACGACGGAAAATTCCTGAACGTCGTCGCGGTCACGCCGCCGTAGCGGCCCTGGAGGCCGGCGAAATCATGGCGCAGGAACTCGTAGAGGCGCGGGTCGGGGGTCGACGCGATGTAATCGCGCGTCATCTTCGCCACGTCTTCGTAGAACTCGGGCGCGTGCGTGCGGGTGTCGCGCGTGCCGTCCGCGTGGGCGAACTGGCGCAGCCCGGCGGCCGCGGGATCGATGTGATAGAGCTCGTGGATGATCGTGTCGAGCTTGGCGACCCACGGCTCGGCGCGGCCGTAGAGCTCGGCTTTCCAGGATCGTTCGAGCGTCTGCTCGCAGAAGCGCGGCAGCACGAACGAGATGAGGTATTTGATGCGGGTGGCGCCGACGCGCACTTCCGGCGTCTTGGTGACGAACCATTCGGAGCGGCGGGTCAGCTCGCCGGTCGCGCGGTCCTTCCAGAAGTAGTAGCCGGGCTCGGTTTCCGGCAGCGTCAGACAGTGACAGGTGGCAAACGCCCCTTCGGCGTCGGGCCGTCCGAAGCGGCCGAACACCAGCACCTCGCGCACGTCGATGAAGCCGAGCGCGGGTGTACGCGACACGACGTCCTGCATCAGGAGCGCGATGCGCTCTGTGTAATTGATCATACCGACACACTTCTGGCCCGAGACGGGGCGTCGCCCACGCTCGAAGCCGAGCCTGCCGCTGGTCGCTAGGGAACTGAGAAGATGCGACTATACGGAGGCGGGCCGGGATCTGTCAAGGTCAACAGATGCAGAGAGTTATTGCCCAGGTGTGCCCGGCGCTCTAGGGCAGATTTCCGCCAGATCCGCGGCCGCTGGGGCTGGTCACGGGAGCCCCGGGAAGCGGCTGGCTCGAGAGCGGCACCGTCGGCAGCGCCGGAATGAGCGGTGTGTCGGGGACGGGCGCGGGAGACGGCTCGGCCAGCACCGGCGGCGGCGTGACCGCACCCATGCGGCGCATGATCATCTGCTGGCGCCGCCGCAGCCGCGCGCTCGGACGCGCGGGATCCATGATGTGGGGATTGGCAATGGCCCCCGCGAGCAGGGCGGATTCGGTGGCGGTCAACTCGGCCGCCGGCTTGTGGAAGTAGCGGCGCGCCGCGGCCTCGGCGCCCCAGACACCGTCGCCCCATTCAATCGAATTCAGATAGAGCTCGAGGATCCGCTGCTTCGACAGCTCCACTTCGAGGCGGCGCGTGATCAGGATTTCCTTGACCTTGCGGATCGGGTTCTTCGACGGCGAGAGATAGAGGTTCTTCGCGAGCTGCTGCGTGATGGTGCTGGCGCCGCGCACGAATTCGCCACGCTCCAGGTTGGTTTCGACCGCGTCGCGCAGCTGTTCGTAGTCCATGCCGTCGTGCTGCCAGAAGGCGCCGTCCTCGGTGACGATCACCGCGCGCTTCAGGTTGGCCGAGATGCGCGCATAGGGGACCCACTGCCAGTCGCGCTTCTCAGGCAGTCCCCTGGCGTGCGCCTGCTCCGCGCGCAGCTGCATGAACGCCGTCGTCGAGGGAGTGCCCGCGCGCAGCGGCCGCACGTCGGGCAGCGTCAGGTAGAGGTAGGCCGCGGCGACGAAGCCCACCCCGAGGAGCGCGGCGATCCCGCGGCCGATCGCGCGCAGCAGTTTCATCGCGCCAGCAGCGACTGGAGCGCGCCGGTGAGGCGCGCGATGTTCTCGCGCGTCGACCCCGATCCCATCAGGCCCACGCGCCAGATTTTTCCCGCGAGCGGACCGAGACCGGCGCCGATCTCGATGCCGTGATCCTCGAGCAGCCGCTTGCGCACGCCGGCCTCGTCGACACCGGCCGGTACCGTGACCGCGTTCAGCGACCACAGCCGCTCGCCCGCCGGGGGCAGCAGTCCGAGGCCGAGCGCGGCCAGATTGTCGACGAGCGCGAGATGGTTGGTGCGATGGCGCTCCCAGCGCGTCTCGAGGCCTTCGTCCGCGACCGCGAGCAGCGCCTCGCGCAGCGCGTAGACGAGGGGCGCCGAGATGGTGTGGTGGTACTTCCGGTTCAGCCAGTAGTCTTCGAGCAGCTTCAGATCGAAGTAGAACGACACCGGTCCTTCCGCCTGCTTGCCCGCCGAAGCCTTGGCGGAGGCGGGAAGGCGGAAGTCTCGCGCGCGCTTCGAGAAGACGATGGGGGCGAGTCCCGACGGGGCGCCGAGCCCCTTCTGCGTGCAGCTGTAGACGACGTCCGCGCCCCAGGCGCCGGCGTCGACCGGGTGCGCACCGAGCGACGTCACGGCGTCGACGATCGTCATCGCCCCGCGCGCGGCCGCGATGCGGCACATCTCTCCCACCGGGTTGAGCACGCCCGTCGACGTCTCGGCGTGCACCATGGTCACCAGGTCGGCGCCCCCCGCGAGCGCGGCCTCGAGCTGCGCCGGATCGCAGGCGCGGCCCCATTCGACATCGACGCGCGTGACCGACGCGCCGTGGCGCTGGAGCATCTGCGCCAGCCGATCGCCGAAGTAGCCGCTCACGACGGCGACGGCGCGCGTGCCGGGACGCGTCAGCGTGCCGACTGCCGCCTCCATGCCCGAGGTGCCGGTGCCGGAGATGGCGAGCGCCAGCGATCCCTCGGCCGCCTTGAACGCCACGGCGAGCCTGGCGCGGATGTCGTCGAGGATCGCCATCATCTCGGGATCGAGATGGCTGAGCACGGGCGCCGCCATCGCGCGCATCACGCGCGGCTCGACGGGACTCGGTCCGGGCCCGAGAAGCAACTTGGCCGCAGTGGCCTTGGCGGTGGCGGGGTCAGTCGGCGGTGTCATGGAGTAATGTCCGAATCTTCTGCAGCGCGTCGGCCGGGAGCGGTGACAGCGGCGGCCGCGGATCCCCGCCGGTCAGGTTCGAGAGATCCATCGCCGCCTTGAGGCCGGCGATACCGAAGCCGGTGGTGACCGCGCGCGCGAGCGGCGTCAGCCGCTGCTGGATCGCCAGCGCGTCCGCGTGGCGCCCTTCGAGCACGAGCGATCGCAGCCGCAGGCAGAGCGACGGGCGCACGCAGGCCACGGCGAGGATCGCCCCGGCGGCGCCGGCGCAGAACGCCGTGTAGGCCCCGGGCGCCGATCCGGCGAGCACGCTGAAGTCACCCGGCACCGCCGCGGCCAGTTCCACGAATTGCGCGCCGTCCGTGGTCGTTTCCTTCAGCCCCACGACATTGGGATGCGCCGCGAGGCGGGCAATCGTCTCGGGCGCCATGTTGACGCCGGTGAAGGCCGCGTAGTTATAGAGGAGGACCGGCACGGGGCAGGCGTCCGCGATGGCTGTGTAATGCGCCACCAGGGCCGAGACGGCAACGTGAGCGCGATAGAACGAAGGGGTCCGCACGAGAACGGCATCGGCGCCGGCCGAGGCTGCGCGCCGCGCCGCGGCGATCGTCGCTCGAGTCGACTCACGCCCCACTCCGGCGATCAGCGTTCGGTCCGCCGGCACCTCCTGCCGCGCCGTCGCGACGACCACGTCGCTCTCGTCGTCGTCGAGCAGGGGCGCTTCGCCGTTGGTACCGAGCGCGACGACGCCGCCGAGGCCGGCCGCGATCCACTGCCGGACGTTCCCCTGGATGGCCGCGCGGTCGACCTCGCCGCCGGCGAACGGGGTCGGCATCGGCGGAAACACGGAGCGGAGATTCATCCGGGGAAACGTACCACAGGAAAACGAAAAACGGGCGCGGCCCATATGGACCGCGCCCGTCGCAGGGTGCTTACCCGATTACCGGTTAGTGAACGCGAACGCCCCAGACCACCCGCTGCTGCTTCCAGTCCTCGTCGAGGATGGTCCAGAGCGCCTGGTCGAGATATTCGCCGTTGCGGAGGAACGACTTGCGCAGGATGCCTTCCTGCATCGCGCCGATCTTCCGCAGCGCGCCGTTGCCGCGACCGTTGAGGATCGCCGCGCGCGCTTCGAGGCGGTGCGTCTGGATCGTGTCGAACGCAAAGTCGATGACCATGCGCGCGCCGTCCATGAACACGCCCGTGCCCCAGAACGCCGAGCCAATCGCAAATCCCCATTCGGCAGTGCCGAATCCCGGCTCGAGCTGCCGGATCTGGAAGATCCCGATGGCCGAGTCCATCCCGTGGGGCACGACCGCGAAGCAGGCATAGTTGCCGGCCGCGCGCTCACGATGCGTCCACGCGATGAATCGTTCGAAGCCTTCGACCGTCGTCGGGGGCGGCGAGATGAAGCGCGCCACCTCCTCGGTCGAGAGCATCGTCAGGAGAGCCGTGGCGTCCGAGAGCCGGAGCTCGCGGAGCGTCACCATCGACCCGGTCAGCACCGGAAGCGCCTGCTTCCAGTCCGAGGTCGTCGTCGTAGCCGGCCGGGCGGACGCAAGGACCGCCTGGAGGTTGGTCTGCGCCGCATCGCGGAGGATATTTTTGGTCATGGGTTAGAAGCCTCCGCCGATGAGCGAGATGGTCGTCACAGTGACCGCGCTTATCACGGTCGAGGTTGAGGTTTCCGGCAGGATTGCCAGGGGAGCGGATGGAACCAGCGGCGCCGGCGTCGGCTCGGTGCCGCCGTCGAACAGCCCGTCGAAGTTGACGCCGTCGAACACGGACGGGACGTCGGGATCGTCGAACACCGGTGTGTCCTCGCCCGAGCAGCCCCACGTCAGGTTGTCGCTCTCGCTGGAGCTGCCCCAGACGATGTTGTCGACTTCCCCCTGGGCCGAGGTGCCCCACACGATGTTGTCCGAGTCCACCTGTGAAGCGGTGCCCCAGACGATGTTGTCGAGCTCACCCTCGCGGACGCGCGAGCCCCACACCATGTTGTCGCAGTCGGCTTGGCTGCACTGCGTGCCCCAGACGATGTTGTCGGAATCGATCTGCGACATCGAACCCCACACGAGGTTGTCGCAGTCGCCTTCGCGACAGGCGGCGGTGCCCCACACGATGTTGTCCGAATCCGTCGAGTTGAACGTGCCCCAGACGATGTTGTCCGAGTCGATCTGGGCGGTGCCCCACACGACGTTGTCGCAGTTGACACCCTTGCTGCCGCACTGGGTGCCCCACACGATGTTGTCGCCTTCCGCATCCCGCGCCGCGCCCCACACCGTCGTCAGCGCCCAGGCGCTGCCCTGCGGCTTGATGACGCCGTTCTTCAGCTTGTGGTTGCCCCAGTTGATCGTGTGGCTCCACTCCTTCTTGCTCGGGTAGGTCTGTCCGGCGACCGGCTTCTTCAGGAACCTGGCCAGCTGAACGGCGCCGTCGATGTTCAGGAAGCCCGCGCCCTGCGTCAGCGGATCGTAGTGGTAGTCCTGCGCCGTGTACTGGATCAGCGCTTTGACCAGGTTCGGCGTCAGTTTCGGGTTGGCCTGCAGCATCAGCGCGACCGCGCCGGCCACGACCGGCGACGCCATGCTGGTGCCGGTGAGGCTCAGATACGGCTTGCTCAGGCCGAGGCTCACGAGCGAGCCCTTCAGAAGGAGGTTCGCCTTCGTGGTGTAGAGCAGGCTGCCCGGCACGGACAGCGATACGAGCCCGGTGCCCGTCGCGACCACGTCCGGCTTGGCGGCGTAGTCGTACGCCGACGGACCGCGCGAGCTGTAGGACGCGATCTTGTCGTCGCCGCGCTTGAGGGTCCCTTCGTGGCTGTAGGCGCCAACGGTCAGAACCCAGGGCGCGTTGCCCGGAGCCGTGATCGAACCGTACTGCGCCTCGCCCGTTGAGCTCTTGCCCAGGTTGCCGGCGGCGGTGACGACGACCACACCCTGGTCGACCACGCGCTTGGCGGCGAGCGTCAACGGGTCGGTGTTATACGACTCGGTAACGGCCGCGCCAACCGACACGTTGACGACCCGGATGTTGTACTGAACGCGGTTCGTGGCGACCCAGTCGAGCGCCGCGATCACGTTGCTGATGTAGCCGCCGGCGTGGCTGTCGAGGACCTTGAGGCTGATCAGGTTCGCGGCCGGGGCAATCCCCGCGCGCGCGCCCTGCGTGTCGTAGCCGTTGCCCGCGATGATCCCGGCGACGTGCGAGCCATGACCGTTGTCGTCGTAGGGGGTCAGGCGCCCGTTCACGAAGTCCACGAATTTCGTCACGCGCTGGCCATTGACCACCTTGACCGACGGGCTCGAGCCCCGGTAGGTCAGGTCGTCATGCCAGGACGTGATGCCCGAGTCGATCACCGCGACGCCGATGCCGGCGCCGTCATACCCGTACTGTGCCTGCACGGCGCGGGCACCTTCGACCACCGACGCGAAGTTCATTTCGCCGCCGGTCTTACGGTCGTGGGAGAGGTGATCGACGCACTTGCTGTCCGCCAGCTTGCGCAGCTGCGCGTTCGTCAGTTCGACCACATCCGCGTTGATGAGGCCGAGCTTCCGTCCGAGCTTGCCGCCCACCTTGGCGTAGTCGCCAGTCGCGTCGCATCCGGGCTTGAGCACGACGATGGCGCGCGAGGTCCCGGACCCGCCCAGGTTGGCGCGATCATTCAGCTTGCGGTCAAGCTTGGGATGATCGCCCGCGCGGGCGTTCCGGGGTTTCGCGGCGACATCGGCCGTGAGCCCGAAAAGGCAGATGGCTCCTGCGAGAGCGCCTGCCGTAAGTTTTCGCCAATCAGTCAATTTGTAATTCCTCAGAACCTATAAAGCCGCGCTCAACCCCAAACCGCTTTGCCGTGCTCGCTCTTGTTCGAACCGTTCCCCATGTCTGCGAACTCCCTGGTCAGTGATGGATCGAGGTTTACGAGTGCGCAGCCCTATAGAGCAAGGGCGGGGCCACGACGGATGGGCTACGGCCGATCCTTTGTAAACGCTTCGCTTGCTATTGTTTAGCTTGAACGACCCAACCTGGTTTTGGGGCCTGACGAGGTTGTAATTGCTCTGTTTGGGTACAGGCGCACACGGAATGGTGGGGATTGTCTTTGTTCAACTACATATTGCACAGAGGGTTAGCTCATACTGTTCCGTCCTGGCACAGACGTGCTGGTTTGGAACACCTGTTTCAAACTCGGCAAGGTATTGATAATAAGCGATTTAACCAAGATTGTGATCCCCTGAATGTGGATCTCGTCCGGCACTCCCCGCGTGAACCACGAAAACCGTCACGAAAATGGCTGCGGCGGGCGCCAGCAGCCAGGGCGCCTCTGCGACGATTCTGACCTTCGACGCGTCCAGCAGCATCGCTCCCCAGCTCGCGGTCGGCGACGCAAACCCAAGCCCCACATAGGACAACGTCGCCTCCGCCATCACGAAGGCCGGCACCAGCACCGTCGCCTGGACAGCGAGGAATCCGCGGGACGCCGGCAGCAGATGCCGCCCGATGACGCGCCACGGGCCGGCGCCGAGCGCGCGCGCAGCTTCTGCGTACTCCGACCGGCGTTCGACGAGGAAGATTCCGCGTACTCCGCGTGCCGCAGCGGGCCACCCCACCAGCGAGAGCACCACCACGAGGGCGGCAAAGACCTGCGCCGGAACCATGACGACGGGCAGTGCCCCGCGCAGCGCGAGGACGACGTAAATGGTCGGCAGGACGAGCACGAGATCGGCGGAGCGCATCAGCCAGGCGTCGACCCAGCCGCCGAGGTATCCCGCCGCCGCGCCGATCGCGGCCCCGATGATCAGCGTGCACAGGGTCGCCAGCAGCGCGATCCCGAGCGACAGCCGCGCGCCGGCGAGCACGCGCGAGAGGACGTCGCGGCCGAGGGCGTCGCTCCCGAGCAGGAACCACGGCTCGCCGTCATCGGCGAACGTGATCCGTCGGGTGCGATCCTCGGCGTAGCGCCGCTCGATCGGATCGACGATGCGCACGGGGTACGCAAACGGCGCGTGCCACGTGCCGCCGTCGTCGACCAGGTGAGGCCGCATCGGCGGCGCGAACGGGTAGTTCGCGAACTGGCGCGCCGGGACGTAGGGCGCCAGGGTCGGCGCGAGCGCCGCGACCACGATCAGCAGCGCGAGGGCGATTGCCGGCATCGCCGCGGGGAGGCCGCGCCCGTTACGCACCGTGCGTCCCCTCGAGCCGCGGATCGGCCAGCGCGTGCGCCACGTCGACGGCGAGCACGCCGATCGCGAGGAACGTCGCGCCGGCGGCGGCGCAGCCGGCGACGAGATACGTGTCCCGCACCGTGAGCGCGTTGAACATCAGCTGCCCGAGCCCGGGCCACGACGCCACCATCTCGACCGCGAACGAGCCGCTGAAGAGCGACGCGACCACCACGCCGTAAACCGCCAGGATGGGACCGAGCGACTGCCGCCAGGCGTGGCGCCACACGATGCGCGCGTGCGACAGGCCGCGGGCCCGCGCCGCGATCGCAAACGGCTTGCTCAGCACGTCGCCGATCGACTGCGCCTGCAGCCGCTCGAGCATGGCCGCGATCGGCAGCGCGAGCGCGAGCGTCGGCACCACGAAATGCCGCGGACCTTCCATCCCGGAGATGGGCAGCCAGCCGGTGCGCGCGGCAATCGTGAGCAGCACGAGCGAGCTGATGAGCGGCGGGACGGACAGCAGGACGAGCGACGCGCCGCGCACCGCGCGGACCGCCGCGCCCCTCTGGCGGCTCCCCGTGAAGACGCCGCTCGGAATGCCGATCAGCGTGGCAACCACGAGCGCGCAAACGGCCAGCAGCGCGGTGTTGGCAGCGCGCTCCCGGACCAAGTCCATGACCGGCCGCCGGTATTGGAACGACTGGCCGAAGTCGAGGGTCAAGGTGCGTTCGAGCCAACCGGTGTATCGCTCGACGAGCGGGCGATCCAGGCCGAGGCGATGACGCTCGGCGGCAATCTCCGCGGGCGAGTGTCCGAACTGCGACGCGTAGTCGCCCGGCGCGAGCTGCGCCAGCAGCAGTGCGCCCGAAGCCACCGCGAAGACGAGAAGCATGGCGCCGAGCAGGCGGCGGGCCAGGAACAGGAACATGGCGGGCTATCGATAGTGTCGGCCGATCGGCCCCGGGGAGTTAGCCGGCGCTCAGCGGCCGGTGGCGTAGAGCATCGCCGGATTCCAGAGAATCTTGGGCTCCAGCAGGACCGGCACCGCGCCGCCGACCCGGCGGCTCATGGCCACCGACACCTTGGGCGCGACGAAGTAGATCGCCGGCAGGTTGTCGCCGAAGACCTTCTGCACCTCGGCGAACAGCCGCTGCCGCTCGGCGAGGGTGGTGGCCGCGGCCTGGCGCTGCATCAGTTCGTCGATGGTCTTTTCCCACGCGGCTGGCGTTCCCACGTTCCAGACGTGCACGGAGCCGCCGCTCAGCCAGAAGTCGAGGTTGATGGCGGGATCGAACGCGCTCGCCTGGAAGCCGTAGTAAATGCTTTCGTAGTCCCCCTTGCCGAATCGGGCGAACAGCGACTGCGCGTCGACGCTCGCAATGTCGACGGCGATGCCGGCAAGGCGCAGTTGTTCCTGGATCACCGTGGCCGTCCGCTCGCGGATCGTGCCGCCCTGCGTCAGGATCGAAAACCGCACCGGCCGTCCCGCCCCATCGTCGAGCATCCCGTCGCCGTTGCGATCGGTGAGGCCGATGCCCGCAAGCAGCGCCTTCGCCCGGGCCGGGTCGTGGGCATACTTCGGCGCCGTGTCGGAATACCAGGTCCGGTTCCCGGGTGTCACCGGTCCGGAGATCGGCAGCGCGGCGCCGAGATACAGCGTGTTGACGATGGCCTCGCGATCGACCGCGTAAGCGATGGCCTGGCGGAACGCGGTCTGCGCGAGATACGGCTTGGCTTTCTGCGCCGCCGCGCCCGGTGTGAGGTTGAACCACAGCGTGTTCGGATCGACGCCGACGCCGACTTCAGCGAGCTGCAGCGATCCCTGATCGCGCAGCCGCCGCAGCGAGGCGACGTCTTCGGGACGAACTTCGGCCAGGGTCATCAGGTCGGTCGTGCCCGCCTGCAGGCGCAGGATCTCGGCGTCCTGGGTCGCGACGAACTCCGTGACGATGCGATCGAGATACGGCAGCTGCACGCCGGCGGCGTCCTTCTGCCAGTAGTGCGGGTTGCGCGTGACCGTCATGCGCTGGCCGGCGACGTACTCGCTCAGCACGAACGGCCCGAGACCGGCCATGCTGCCCGGCGGAGTGGCGGCACCCCAGGCCGTGCCGAAGGTATGGGCGTCGAGGGCGGCCTGCAATTGATGCTTCGGGTAGATGGGCACGTTGTCGAGCAGCGCCACGCCGGGTGCAAACGGCGCCGGCAGGGTGACGACGACCGTGCGCGGATCCGTGGCGGTCACCTGCAGCGGCTTCCCCTGGATGAGGACGCCGGACTTGAGCGGACTGCCGGCGGCCGGATCGTAGAGCGCCTGGAACGAGAAGACGACGTCGGCTGACGTGAAGGGGACGCCGTCGGAAAACGTCACGCCGTCGCGAAGCGTCAGCGTGTAGACGCGGCCGTCGGGCGATGCGGTCCACTTCTCCGCGAGCCACGGTTCGTACTCACCGCTGGCACGATTCAGACGGACCAGTGTCGCGTGCGTGAGACGGGTGACGAGGTCTACGGGAGTCGAGTTGCCGCCAGGGCTGAAGCGATTGAAGGTGGACGGTTCGCTGCGCACCGTGGCCGTCAGCGATCCGCCGCGGACCGGTCCGGTCGGGGCCGGCCTCGCGGGCGGCGCCTCTCCGCCACAGGCCGCCGCGAGCAGAAGCGTGCAGATCGCGAGTCGCTGACGAGTTTGTCGGCCCACTCTTGAACTCACCGGCCAATTGCTTGGCCAGTCTCCAAAGTCGCGAATTTGTTTGATTTTTAGAGGGTAGCGCCTACCCTCGACCAGCGCCGTGGCCGGGAAGCCAATCCGTTGGCTGACGTCCGGCCCGATCACGATCGACGGTGATCGAGCATGGTAGCCGAAGGGGACGGCGCTCGCAAACAGCGTGAGTCATGTTGTCGCATCGAGTGCTGCCACGAGCAACGCGACGGGGATCGCATCCTTTGTGACTCGACCGTGGCACAGGCTGTGCCTTAGGGATTGTCAATCCGAAATGTCTGAAGTGGTGCGAGGCTCGAAATCGGCAGCGGCTCTGCGACTCGTCGCGAGAGTGCTCGCGGTCGCCACGGCGCTGGCCGTCGTCGCCGCTCCCGCGACGAGCAGCGCGCAGTCCCGCCGGCCGCGGCTGTCACGCGATCTGGCCGAGCGGATCAAGCAGCGCATCGAAGCACAGACGGAAATCATCGTGTCGGCGAGCGACGCCAGCGTCGACCAGCTCGTGGCGCGCTACGGCGCGCGGCTGAAGGCGCGCATCTACGGCGGCGCCGTCCTCGAGGCCACGGGCGGGCAGATCGACGCGATCAGCCAGGATGCCGACGTCGACCACATCGCGACGAACGCACGCGTCCACCGGATGATGGCGGTGACGACGGAAGCGACGGGCGCGGACCAGGTGTGGGTCGGCGCCGCCGGCGTCCCTGGCGTCACCGGGCGCGGCATCGGCGTCGCGGTGATCGATTCCGGCGTCGTCGCGCACTCCGCGCTGAAGGGACACATCGTCGCGTCGGTCGACTTCACCGAGGCGGCGACGGCGAAGACGTGGGGCCTCGACCAGTTCGGCCACGGTACCCACGTGGCGGGGATCATCGGAGAAGGTTCGAAAGACGGCTTCGGCGGCATGGCGCCGGGAGCGTGGATCGTGAATCTGAAGGCGCTCGGCGCGGACGGCTCCGGCCGCACGAGCGACGTGATCGCCGCGATCGACTGGGCGATAAAATACCGGCAGACGTTCAACATCCGGGTCATCAACCTCTCGCTCGGGCATCCGGTGTTCGAGTCGTACCTGGATGATCCCCTGTGTCAGGCGGCGCAGCGCGCGATCGACGCGGGCATCGTGGTGGTGGCGGCGGCGGGGAATTTCGGGAAGACCGAGGACGGCCGTCCGGTGGTCGGCGGGATCATCGCGCCGGCCAACACGCCGTCGGTGCTGACGGTGGGGGCCTTGAACACGCGCGGCACGGCGGCGCGGTCGGACGACATCATGGCGACGTACAGCTCGCGGGGTCCCACCGCGATCGACGGCGTGCTGAAGCCTGAGCTCGTCGCGCCGGGCAACCGGATCGTGGCGGCGTCGGCGGGAGGCGCGCTGGCGCAGACCTATCCCGAGCGCGTGGTCGCGGGGCGCTATTTCGAGATGTCGGGGACGAGCATGTCGGCGGCGGTCGTCTCCGGGGCGGCGGCGCTGCTGCTGGAGGCGCGGCCGTCGCTGACACCGGCCCAGGTGAAGGCGACGCTGCAGCTGACGAGCAGCCGCGTGGCGCATGCCGGACTGATCGAGGCCGGCGCCGGGAGCCTCAATGTCGCTGCGGCGGTGGCTTTGGCTTCGGGACACACTCGGGCCAACCTGCCTCTCACAACAATTGCGTCCGAGAGCGTACGATGTTCTGGACTGGCTTATGGGAGTAACGCTCTCGATGCCTCTAGCCCCGCTCAGTTCAGTGTCTTGACTTGGGGAAGGAACCAACGCTTTGGTTGGCGGAACGCCGCGCCTCAACCAATCCTTGTGTGGCGTGGTGGCTCACTCGAGGCGGACATACTGGTCTGGGGCGACCATAAACTAAGTGCCGACATCCTGGTTTGGGGAGATACCGTCTCGGCTAACATCCTAGTCTGGGGCAACATCCTGGTTTGGGGCGACATCCTGGTTTGGGGCGACATCCTCGTTTGGGGCGACATTTTAGTCTGGGGCGACAGTACCGTTACACCAGATATCCTAGTGTGGGGTAACTAGAGTAGGCCAATATCATCATCGACGACGGCGAAAGTAAGCCGGCGGACTAGCCAATTTCAAAGGCAGTCCAGAGTTCAACTGATAGCGACAAGCAAAGAGAGATGACAATGACAATAATTGCCTGGGGCTCCTAAGGTAGACTTCTCGGCCCAGCGCGCTGCACGGCGGCGGGCCCTGGTCATGGACAACAAGCGTCTCCCCTCTTGGGGTCGACTGTACGTGGGCGCTGTAGTTGCTCTTGGAGCAACGACTATCGCTTACTCTGCCTATCAGCTCCACGCCAGACCGATCGGCTGGAATTGGTTCATCCTGGCGCTGCTGACTCTCCTGTCTGGCTCTGCAACTGTTAAGCTTCCGTCGGTCCCGGCGACGATTTCAATCTCCGAGACGTTCGTATTCACTTCCGTGCTGTTATTCGGCCCGGCGGCTGGAACGCTGACCGTCACCCTGGATGTTCTCGCAATATCATGGTGGCTGACGCGGCGTGGACACCCGTTTTATCGAATCGCCTTCAACGTCTTCGCACTCCCAGCATCGCTATGGGTCGGAGCGGAAGTTTTCTACAAATTCTCCAAAATTCAGCCGCTAGCACTTAGCCCAGACCCAGTTCAGATTTCGAGTCTGCTGCTGCCCCTAATCGTCTTTACTATCATCTATTTCTTATTGAATAGCTGGCTGATCGCCCTTGCGATTTCATTTGAGGCGAACACCTCACCACTTGGTATCTGGAGACACAACTTCGCCTGGCTATCTTTGAATTATTTCGGCGGTGCGTCTGTTGCTGCGCTACTTGTAACGTATACGCGTAATCTGGATTACACCTACATCGCTTTTGTCCTGCCGCTATTAGCAGTGCTGTATTTCACATTTTCTATGGCCATGGGCAGGGTCGAGGACGCCAACAAACATCTAAGTCAGTTGAACAGTTTGTACATGTCAACAATTGAAACGTTGGCGATGGCGATCGACGCGAAAGATCAGATCACTCATGGTCACATCAGGAGGGTTCAAATCTTCGCCGTGGGGCTTGCCAAAGCCATGGGAGTTAACGAGCCCGCACAGATTAAAGCGGTCGAGGCCGCCGCGCTCTTACATGACATGGGTAAGCTAGCCGTGCCCGAGTACATCCTGAACAAGCCTGGCCCATTGACTATGGCTGAACGCGAGAAGATGAAACTACACGCCAGCGTGGGTGCGGACATCCTGTCAGCTATTGACTTCCCCTATCCGGTAGTACCAATCGTGCGGCATCATCATGAGAATTGGGACGGCACGGGGTACCCCGACGGATTGAGCGGCAGCGATATACCGATCGGCGCCAGGATCCTCTCAGTCGTCGATTGCTTTGATGCCTTGACGTCAGACAGACCTTATCGCCCCCGCCTTGCAGATGCGGACGCTATTCGTATCCTTACTGAACGACGCGGCCAGATGTACGACCCGTTGGTCGTGGATACCTTCACGAAAGTTTATCGAGAGATTGCGACTACGGTGCAAGGGCTAGATGCGCCGCCGAGATCTGGACTGTCCGCGATTACACGTCAAGCCTTGCCATTCAG
>Ga0066652_100000347_pt1 | contig 23194 bp, 17 predicted proteins | sample GraSoiAngelo_101_FD_71413 | JGI IMG/M metagenome (GOLD analysis project Ga0066652, IMG submission 71413) | Grasslands soil microbial communities from the Angelo Coastal Reserve, California, USA - 14_0903_02_30cm | ecosystem: Environmental > Terrestrial > Soil > Grasslands | place: USA... | reverse complement strand
TCGCCCTTCACCTTCTTCTTGCGCGGCTTTCGCGGCGCGTCTGCCGCATCGGTATCCGATGGATCCGGCGCGATTGCCGGCATCTCCTCCGCGGATGGCTCCAGCGCCAGAGCCGCCGCGACCGCGTCCGGGACCGCAGTGACCTTCGCGCGCTTTTTTGAGGCAGCGACCGATGGCGAATCAGCCGACGGGGCACTCGGCACCGCGCTGCGGCCGAGAAGCATGCGGATGGGATTCCACGCCAGGGTGGCGGCGGTGAGCGCCGATGCCGCCAGCGTCCACACCAGCCACGCGCCAGCGGCGCCGAACCAGCTGAGCCAGTAGTACGAGACGAAGGCGCCCCACAGTCCGGTGGAGAGGTTCATCTCTCCGGGCTGCGGTTGCAGCGCGAGCGCGACGCCGATCGGAATCAGCACGACGACGCCCGCGAAGAACATCATCCATTTGCGATCGGTGTCGGAGGCGAGCCTCCCGAACACACGCAGCGCATGCACACCGGGAGCGAGTGGCGCCATCGCCGCCGCCGGCCAGCCCACGAGCGCAACCAGCGGGTATGCGAGGTACCAGCCTACCGGGCCGACGCTCGCCCGGACATCGACGCCGCCGCGCAATTGCGCGACTGCCAGGACGGTCAGGGCAACGGCGAGGAACACGGCGAACAGTGCCAGCGCGATGCCGGCGAGCTCGCGCCTGAGATGCTCGGAGGTCACGCGGTGACCTCGGACTCAGCGCGCGCGATCAGGGCCGAGCTTCGTGATCTGGCGTTCCTGATAGACCGGCAGGACCGGAAAGGCATCGACATCGGCACACGCGACCAGATCGGCGGCGAATCCGGCGTCCACGAGCGCCGCGCCATGCGTGGATGCGCGGAACAGGCGCTTGAGGTTCGCGCCGTACTTCCGGTTGATGAGCATGGCCGCCTGCGCCGCATCATTCGTTTCGGCCTTCGTGTGCTTCGCGGTGATGTGCTGAGCGAGGAGCCCCGCACACGCGGAGTCTTCGAGCGCATAATGCCGCTCATGACCGGCGCACACGATGGCGACGTCGGTTCCACCACGGAGTGCGGCCCGCAGCATGCTCAGCACCGCCGAAACATTGACGTACGAAGCGATTACGACGTCACGAGCGCCCTGCACCGCCAGCACCGCGGCGGTGCCGTTCGTGGTGCTCATGAGGATCGTCTTCCCTTCCACCGCCTCGCGCGTGAACTCGAGTGGCGAGTTGCCGCAGTCGAAGCCGGGGATCGCCAGCATCTTCCGTTCGCCGGCGAGCCGCACCTCGGTGCGTGCGAGCGACTTGGCGCGGCTGACCACCTCTTCGGAGCTCGGCAGCGGGATGACGGCACGCGCCCCATTGACCAGCGCGATCGCGATCGACGTCGATGCCCGCAACACGTCGACGACGGCGACGACGCGATTCACGACGTCGGCGGCCGCGACCTCCTGGGGCGTGAAGAACACGTCGACGCGCATCAGGCGGAGGCCGAGTCGGCGGCGCGGAGATCCCGGAAGAGCTCGGGTTCCCGCTCGAGGAATTTCGTGTCCACGTCGCCGCGGACGAATCGATCGTTGTGCATGACGCGGGCGAGGAACGGAATAGTAGTCGTGACACCCTCGACCACGAAGGACTCGAGCGCGACACGCATCCGCGCGATCGCCTCCGCGCGGTCGCGCCCCTGGCAGATCAGTTTCGCGAGCAGCGAATCGTAATACGGGGGCACGGTGTATCCCGTGTAGACGTGTGAGTCGAGCCGCACACCCGGGCCGCCGGGCGGATGAAACGTGGTGATCTTCCCCGGCGACGGCTGGAAGTTGCGCGACGGGTCCTCGGCGTTCACGCGGCACTCGATGACGTGGCCGCGCAGGGCAGGCAGCTCCTTGATCGAAAGCTTCTCGCCCGCGGCGACGCGAATCTGCTCCTTCACGAGATCGATGCCGGTGAGCATCTCGGTGACCGGATGCTCGACCTGGATGCGCGTGTTCATCTCCATGAAGTAATACTTGCCGTCGGAGTCGAGGAGCATCTCGATCGTCCCAGCGCCGACATAATTGATGGCTTTCGCGCCGGCGACCGCCGCCTCTCCCATTTCCTCGCGCAGCTTCGGCGTCACCGCGGGGCTGGGCGCTTCTTCGATCAGCTTCTGATGCCGGCGCTGAACGGAACAGTCACGTTCGCCGAGATGCAGGAGGTTGCCGTACTTGTCCCCCATGATCTGGAACTCGATGTGGCGCGGGCGCTCGAGGTACTTCTCGACGTACACGTCGCCGTTGCCGAATGCCGAGAGCGCCTCGGAACGAGCGAGCTGGAAGGATCGCCCGAAGTCGTCCGCGTCGCGCGCGACGCGCATGCCCTTGCCGCCGCCGCCCGCCGCCGCCTTGATGATGACCGGAAAGCCGATGTCCTTCGCGAAATCGAGGGCCGAGTCGGAGTCTTCGACAGGTCCAGGCGTTCCGGGCACGATCGGCACGCCGACCGCCGTCATCGCCTTGCGCGCGGCCGCCTTGTCGCCCATCACGCGGATCTGGTCTGCGGTGGGTCCGATGAAGGTCACGTTCGACGCGGCGCACGTCTCGGCAAATTCCGCGTTCTCGGCGAGGAACCCATACCCCGGATGGATGGCGTCGGCGCCGGTGATCTCGGCGGCCGCGATGATGCGCGGGATACGCAGGTACGACTCGCGTCCGGGCGGCGGACCGATGCACACGTCGTCGTCCGCGAAGCGAACGTGCAACGACTCGCGATCGGCTTCGGAATAGACGGCGACCGTCTGGACGCCGAGCTCCCGGCACGCGCGTATGACGCGCAGCGCGATCTCGCCGCGGTTCGCAATCAAGACCTTCTTAAACACCGATTGCGGTCCTCCGGTCGGCGCGCGCGACGTGCGCCGGCCCGCGGTTGTCGATCAGCATCATCGCAGCCTTCTACTTTTTCTCGAAGCTGTTCCAGCTCTGGTCGCTCGTCCCCGCAACGCCCTGCACGCGCAGAGCGAATTCCGCCGGACTCGACGCATAGAACAGCGCGCTCTCGTACGAGACGACGCCCTTCGAGTACCACTGCATGAGCGATTGATCGAAGGTCTGCATGCCGTATTGCTGCGTGCCTTCCTTGATCAGGTCCGGAATGTTGAGCGCCTTCTCCATGTCGCGGATCTGATCACGCACCGCCGCGGTATTGATCAGGATCTCGACCGCGGGGACGCGGCCCGGCTTGTCCGCGCGCGGCACGAGCCGTTGCGAGACGACGGCCTGCAGCGCGTTCGCGAGCGAGAAGCGGACCTCCGCCTGCTGGTGCGGCGGATAGAACGACAGGACGCGCTGAATGGTCTGCGTGGCGTCCATCGTATGCAGCGTGGAAAAGACCAGGTGTCCGGTGTCGGCCGCCTTCAGGGCGGCGTCGAGCGTGTCGATGTCGCGAATTTCACCGATCAGGATGACGTCCGGATCCTGACGCAGCACGCGCCGCAATCCCTGCGTGAACGTGGCCGTATCCGTCCCGACCTCGCGCTGGTTGATGTGGCAGTTGATGTCGCGATGCAGGAACTCGATCGGGTCTTCCAGCGTGATGATGTTCGACTTGTGGTTCTCGTTGATGTGCTGAATCATCGCCGCGAGCGTGGTCGACTTGCCCGACCCGGTGACGCCCGTGACGAGGATCAGCCCGCGCGGCTTGAGCGCGATCTCCTCGAGCACCTTGGGCAGCTGCAGCTCTTCCAGCGTCCGCGCCTGGTACGGGATCGCCCGCATGGCGTAGCAGAGCGAGCCGCGCTGCTGATACACATTGACGCGGAAGCGGCCGATGCCGGGCACGCCGATCGCGAAGTCGCACTCCTTGTCGTCCGTGAACTGCTTCACCTGCTTTGGATTCATCAGCTGCTCGGCCAGCGTCTTCAGGTCTTCCGGCTTGAGCGGCGGAAAATCCAGCGGTTGCAGATCGCCGTTGAGCCGGAGCGTCGGCGGACGGCCCACCTTGAGGTGCAGGTCCGATGCGTTGACCTGCACCAGTCGCTGGAGCACGGCCTTGAAGTTGAAGGTGCCGGCCGATGCGGCATCCATCGCCGCGGCAGACACCGTCTGGGTGGCGCGGGGCGCGTTAGCCATTGGGATCGATCCGGAAAAGCACCTGTCCGTACTCGACCGGCTGCGCGTCCTGCGCGAGCACTTCCTTCACGACGCCGGTGTACTCGGACTCGATCTCGTTCATGATCTTCATCGCTTCGATGATGCAGAGCGTCTGCGCCTTCTGGACGCGGTCGCCGACGGAGACGTACGGCTTGGCGCCGGGCTCCGCGGCGCTGTAGAACGTGCCGACCATCGGCGACTTCACCTCGAGGAGCGATGAGGCCGCGCGGCTGGGCGTGCCGCCATCGGACGGCTGAACCGGCATGCCGGTGGACGGCGTCACCCGCGAATCCATCAGTGACGGCGGGAGCAGCGCGGGCATGGACACCGGCATCGGCGCTGCGACCGAAACGCCGCCGCGCTGGACCGGACTTTTGGCGATCCGGATCTTGACGCCCTTCTCCGTCGCGATCTCGATGGAGTCGACGGTGGAGTCGTCGATCATCTCGATCAGCTTTTTCACGTAGCGTAGGTCGATCATAGGCCTCGATGCGTGTTCCACCGGCCCAGGTGCACCGGGTCCCGCGTCGCGTCCCGCGTCAGCCGATCTCAATCAGCTCTCTCGGGAACCGCGTCAGCACCTGCGCGCCACCCGCGGCGGCACTCAGATGCACATCGTCCTCAATTCGCACTCCGCCCCAGCCCGGCCGATAGATGCCGGGTTCCACCGTCACCACTGCGCCGTCCGTGAGCGGCCCCTCGGCAGTTTTTGCCAGCCGTGGCGCCTCGTGCACTTCGAGTCCGATCCCGTGTCCGAGACTGTGCCCGAACAAATCCCCGTACCCGCGGTCCTCAATGTAGCCCCGCGCGAGTCCGTCGGCATCCCGTCCCGTCATGCCAGGGCGAACGGAACCCACGGCGCGGTCGTTTGCCAGCCGCACGATCTCGTAGACGTCGCGCTGCTCGTCGTTCGCCCGCCCCACGACGAAGGTGCGCGTGATGTCCGAGCAGTATCCCGCGACGCGAGCGCCGAAGTCGATGAGCAGAAAATCGCCGCTCGCAATCCGGCGCGACGTGGGATGCGCGTGCGGAAGTGCCGCGTTGGCGCCGCTCGCCACGATCGTCGGAAATGCGAATCCGTCACTGCCGGCGTGTCGCAGAGCCGATTCGAGTACACCCGCGACCTCGAGCTCTGTCATGCCCACGGACACCTGCGGCAGCGTCAGCTCGAGCGCCCGCTCCGCCGCGGCGATCGCACCGCGGATATTCACGATCTCGCCCTCGTCTTTCCGCTCGCGCAGCGACTCCACGAGATCGACGGTGGGACGCCACTGCCAGCGTGAGCCCGCCTCGAGCAGCCGCTGAAAATCGCGATGCAGCAGATGGGCGGATTCGAATCCCACGACCTGAATCGCCGTGCCCTGCGACAGATTCTGCCACAGGCCGGTCCAGAGGCTCTGCGGCTCGATGACGATCCGCGCGAGCGTGCCGACCTCTTCGGGTGCCTGCGTCTGATAGCGGAAGTCCGTGACGAGCACCGACTCGCGCGGAGAGACCAGCAGGAGCCCGCTCGAGCCCGAGAAGCCGCTCAGGTATCGGACGTTGGCTGGGCTGGTGACCAGAAGCGCGTCGAGATGCGACGCGGTGATCCCTTCCACGAGCATCGCCAGCCGTCGCGGCCGCGCGTCACTCATGCGTCGCGAGACGCGCGACGAGACCGCGGAGCGCGAGCTCGTAGCCGAGCACTCCCAGGCCACACACCACACCCACGGCGGCGCCCGCGAGTGTGGAATGCCGACGCTCCGGCTCGCGGGCGTAGATGTTGGTGATGTGCACCTCGACGAACGGCACGGCCACGCCGACGAGCGCATCCCGCAGTGCGAGGCTGGTGTGCGAGTATGCACCCGCGTTCACGAGCGCTCCCTGCACCCGTCCCCGCATCGCCTGCACCGCGTCGATGAGCGCGCCTTCGCCGTTGTGCTGCGTGAACTCGACCTCGACGCGCAGCTCGCTGGCCACCGCTCGCAGCCGCTGCTCGACGTCCGCCAGCGTGGCGCGTCCATAGAGCTCCGGCTCCCGCGTGCCCAGCAGATTGAGATTGGGTCCGTTCAGAACCGCGATTCTCACTTCCGCTTGAGGCCCTGGAGCCAGGAGGTGAATTGCGCCACGTCATCCGGCGAGTCGACGCCGCTCTGCGCGGCGGTCGGCGCAGCGCCGGACGCCGCGTCCTTCGAGAAGAACTGGTCGAAGGAGAAGCTCGACGGTGTTGCTGGCGCCTGCGACGGAGAGAACACGGAATCGAGCGAGAGCTCCTTGGTCGCGACGCGAGCCGGCGAGCCGGCGATGCCGCCGTTGCCGCGCCCTCCGCCGTTCTCGACCGCGAATGCGAGCGCCAGAGTGCGTGCGGCGGATTCGTCCGCGTCGGCAATCGGCTTGCCGCCGAAGAATGCCCCCATCTGGTCGACGCCCATTGCACGCGGTGGCTCCGACACGGCGGACGCAGGCGGCGCGGATTCGTCCGGTGGCGGTGTTGCCGGCTCGGTCGCCTGCGGCGGCGCTGATGTCAGCGCCTCGACCGTGCTCGGGCCCTTCTGTCCGTTGTTGGCGGGACGCACACCTGGACGTCGCATTGCCACGGCGGTCAGCACTTCGCGCATCGTCGGCCCCTTCGGAGCCTCGAGGGACGCGATCTTCGCCTGCAGGTCAGCGTCCCCGGGACGTTGCTCGAGCAGCGCACGGTAGACGCGCAGTGCTTCGTCGCGGTGACCTTGCCTGAGATATAGCTCGGCCATCGTCTCGGTCACGAAGGGACCGGATTCCGGCGCTGCCGCCCGCTCTTCGCCGACCGCATCGGTGATGAGCGGGAGGTCATCCAGGTTTGGCGCGGTGGGGGCGACCTGATCGGCAGACGGCGACGGCGCGGGAGAGCCGGGGGCCTCGGTTGGCGCTGGGAGCGATAGATCGAGCAGCTCCGGATCCCGAGAGGTGCCTTGCGGCGCCGCGGGCAACGCAGGCTCTGCAGGCGCCGCGGGTATGGTGAGCTCCAGGTCTGCGAGCGGCGCGGGAGCAGGCGGAGCCGCGGCCGCAATCGGCAGCGCGTCTGCGGGCGGCATGTCCAGTTCCAGTGGAGCAGCGGTCGCGGCCGACGGTTCAGCGGCTGAGGTTGGATCAGCGGCTCCTGTCGACGCGGACGCCCCAGCGGGCTCCGACTGCGCCGGCTCCGCGGCCAGCGAGGTGGTCTGCAGGCCGGCGAGGCTGAACGAATCGCTCGGCGCGGGGCCCCCGCTGCCACCAGGCACGGGCGAGTCCAGCTCGAGCCGAGCCACTGAGGGCGCATCCACGGCTGCCCGTTTGGGCTGGTCGGCGAGCGACCTTGGCGGATCGAGGTGAATCTCCGCAGTCGGTGTGGTCGAGAGGCTCTCCGGTGCGCACTTCGGCGCCGGAATCTCGGCGGTTTTCGAGTCGGGCGTTGCGTCCGCCGCGTTTGGCACGGCGGTCTTCGGCAGCGGGAGCTTGCTCGGGTCGACGACAACCGTTGCCGCGCTCGAAAGGCTCGGTACGAGCGTGATCGGTGGAACGGTGGCCGACCCTACGGCCGGCGTCAGCGAGGATGTGCTTGCCGCTGGTGTCGGTGGAGGCGTGCCGGCAACCGGCGTTGGCGCGCCGCTCTGATCGATGCGAGCCAGCTGCGCCTGAATCTCCTCGTTGCGCGGATCCGCCTCGAGCACGCGCTTGTACCACGCACGCGCGGCGTCCCCATCGCCGACCATGAGGGAGATGTCGCCCAGGTGGCGAAGCGCGATCAGGTTTTCCGGATCCAGCGTGAGTGCAGTCTCGAAAACGCTCTTGGCTTCGTCGAACTGCCGCGCCTCATACAGCGCCTGCCCGTAGACGATATGGCCGCTCATGTGTCCGGGCTGCTGCGGGAGGTACTCGCGGCAGATCGAGATCGCCTGCTCGATGTCGCCCGCCTTGCGGTATTCGTTGGCGAGGGGCGCGAAATACCGCCGCGGATTCTCCTCGAACTTCTTGCGGAGTTCTTCGATTCGGGCGGAGCTCGCCATTGAGCGATGTGTGATGAACGCCAGCGGGCGACGGAAGCGCCGGCGTCGTGACGCGGCACCGCCGAAAGGCACGGCAAGATACACATCACCGACGGAGCCAGTCAATCAGAAGTCACGTACCGACTTGATTTTAGCGCGTCTCGCCGGGTAGCTTTTCATGCTTCCCAATTGCCTTTTTTGCACCCCTCCGAGGAGTAACGCCCCCGTGTTGCAACAGATGCGGAGCGCGGCCAAGTGGGTTTGGCTGTTCATCGCCGCCGCGTTCGTCGGCGTCTTCTTGTTCGCGCAGACCTCCGGCCTGATCGGGCGCGCGCCACTGACTCCCACTACTCCCGTCGCCAAGGTGAATGGGCGGGAGATCCTGTATACCGACTGGCAAAACCGTGTTCGCCAGGCCACGGAGAACCAGCAGCGCTCCGGACGTTCGCTCACGCAGGATGAGGTGCGGCAGGTCGAGAACGACACGTTCGACGAGATGGTGATGGAGGTACTGCTCGAGCAGGAGTACCGTCGTCGCGGCATCAGCGTGTCCAACGAAGAGATGCGCGAGTTCGCGCGCTATGCACCGCCGCCGTTCCTGTTCAACGCGCCCGATCTGCAGACCGAGGGACGCTTCGATCCGGAGAAATACCAGCGGTTGCTTGCGAGTCCGCAGGCGCGCCAGGGTGGATTGCTGATCGCCCTCGAGAACTACTATCGCACCGAAATCCCGAAGGAGAAGCTCTTCGAGCAGATCACGGATGGTGTGAATGTCACCGACGCCGACCTGTGGCGCTCGTGGCAGGACGAGCACGACACGGCACAGGTGAACTTCGTCGTGTGGCGTCCCGTGGTCGATACGGCGGCCATCCGAGCCGTGAGTGACGGCGACGCGCGCACGTACTTCGATGCGCACCGGAAGGCCTTCGATCGTCCGGGGCACGCATGGTTCTCTGTCGTCCGGATTCCGCGCAATGTGACCGCTGCCGACACTGCGGCCACGCGCGAGCGCATCATGAAGCTGCGCGCCGAGATCGCCGGCGGCGCAAAATTCGAGGACGTCGCGCGCCGCGAGTCGGCCGATACGATCTCCGGTGCAAACGGCGGCGACCTCGGCAAGAGCGCGCGCGGTCGTTTCGTGCCCGATTTCGAAAACGCCGCATACAAGCTCCGTCCGGGCGAGCTCTCGGCGCCGGTGCTGACGCCGTTCGGCTTTCATCTGATTCGGGTCGATTCAAAGAAGGGCGATACGCTGTCGGTGAGGCACATCCTGCTGCGCGTGCAGCAGAGCGACTCGGCGGCGACGGCGACGGACCGGCAGGCGGATTCCCTGGCGACGCTGGCGGCCGCGTCCGAGGACCGCACCAAGCTGGATTCGGCGGCTAGAACGCTGCACCTCACGGTCATGCGCGGCGAGGCGATCGAGAATCGTCCGGCGTCTCTCATGAACGGAACGATCGTCCCGAGCGTCAGCGCGTGGGCTTTCGGCGGGGCGCACGCCGGCGAGACGAGCGAGCTGTTCGACGACGAGAACGGTTACTGGCTCGCCCGCCTGGATTCCCTGGTGCAGGGCGGCGGCGCGGACTTCGACCGCTCGCAGCGCGACGTGAAAGCGGTCGTGGCGCGTGAGCGGGCGCTGGACAAACTCATGCCGACGGCGCAGCAGGTTGCGCAGAACGCGGCGACGCAGGGCCTCGATGTCGCCGCACGCGCCGCCGGTCTGACGCCGACCAGGACGGAGCCGTTCACCCGAGTGTCGTTCGTGCCGGGGCTGGGGCAGTTCAGCGAGACCGTCGGCGCGTCGTACGGTCTGCCCGTGGGTGCCGTGAGCGCGCCGATTCGCCAGTCGAACGGGATCTTTGTGCTGGTGGTGGACCGGCGCGTCAGCTCAAATCGCGCGGAGTACGAGAAGCAGCGTGATGCGCTCCATCGTCAGCGGCTGCAGCAGCTCAAGCAGCAACGCCTGCAGCTGTTCCTCGACGATCTGAAACGCACCGCGAAGATCGACGATCGCCGCAAGGACATCAATGCGACCGTACGGCGGACGGAAGTGTCCTAGCTCGACATCCGTCAGGGTATTTCAGGCGCAAACAGAAAGGGCCCGTGTCGGGCCCTTTCGCATTTCAGTTCAGGAGGCGCTTCGGCTCCGACGTCGTGTCTTCCTCGCGCCGAACTGGTGTCGCTTCGCCGGCGTTCAGGCGATCGACGCGCGCGTCGCGCTCCGGCTCGCGAATCGAGCGATCCACGTCGCTGATGTTGCGCTTGAACTCACGAATGCCTTTCCCGATCGAGGCGCCGATCTCGGGAACCCGTCGCGCGCCGAAGATCACGAGCACGATGACGAGGATGATGAACAGCTCCATGGGGCCGAGATTTCCTAGCATGACAAGCTCCTAGAAGAGCGAACGAGCGATGAGATAGGCGACGAGCACACCGACGAGGCTGAGCAGGGATACGTCGAGCGCGACCGGTCCCAGTGCGAACTTGAGGATAATCAGATCGATCTGCAATGGACCGAACGACGGGGTCATCCCCGTCGTGAGGAACTCCTTCACAGCGCCCGCCGGCAGAAAACGGCGGAACACTTGTGTCAGCACGCCGCCGACGATGAAGCCGATCGACAGCACCACTGCATGGAACACCGGTCGATGCTTGGACGATCCTTTGGGCGGCATCAGGAACGACGCTCCATCACGTAGACGATTGCATCGGCCAGCGCGACACGCACGGGCGAATCGGGCAGTCCAGCGAGTGCCTCATTCGCCTCGTCGGCGAATGCCTGCCCCCGGTGCCGCGCGTAGTCGAGGCCGCCGGCGTCCGCTACGATACCGACCACGTCCGCGACGTGGGCGTCCGAAGGGGACTCTTCCGCGAACAGCTCGTCCACACGCGCTCGCGACGCTGGCGAAAGCTTCGGCAGCGCGGCGATCAACGGCAGCGTCACCTTGTGCTCCTTGAGGTCCGCACCGGTCGGCTTTCCCGTCACGGATTCGTCTTCGGTGTAGTCGAGCAGGTCGTCCGCGATCTGGAACGCCAGGCCGAGGCGTTCGCCGTAGCGGCGCAGGGCTGGTGCGTGGCGCGGCGCGCCGTACAGCGCACCCGTTTCGCACGCGCCGGAGAGCAACGATGACGTCTTGCAGCGAATCAGCTCCACGTAGGCGGCTTCATCGAAATCCAGGGCGTCGACCGCGGCGAGCTGCCGCATTTCGCCGATGGTCAACTGGTTCGCGACGTCCACCAGCGTCTTCAGTACCGGCAGGTTGTTCAGGCCGACGAGCGCGCGCAGGGCCCGTGTGTACAGAAAATCGCCCATGATCACGGAGACCTGGTGACTGAACAGGGCGTTCACCGTCGGCAGGCCGCGACGCAGGACCGAATGGTCCACCGAATCGTCGTGCACCAGCGTCGCGAGGTGCATGAGCTCGATGGCCGCGGCGACCGTCAGCGCGCCGGGTTCGCCGCGCCCTTCGACGTCGCTCGCGAGGAGCGTCAGCGTCGGACGAAAGAGCTTGCCGCGCATCCGCAGCAGATGACCGCTCACCTGCTCGATCATCGGCAGGTCGCTCACCACGACCCGGTGCAGCTCCGGTACGACCTGATCGAGGCGATGGCGGACGGGCGCCTGAATGGCGGCAAGCGACACGCGCGCCGCGTGCGCGCGATCGCCGGTGTGCGCCGTGGGTGCGATGGCGCCGCTCATCGGCCGGCGTTCTCGAGCGCGTTCAGACGATCCGCCACATCGGCGAACTGGATGTCCACCACGAAGACGCGCTGGTAGAACACCATCGCCTCGTCGACCTTGCCGATGGCCTCGTTCGCGCGGCCGAGCAGATAGAGCACGCCGACGAGCGCATCATCCGTCTGTCCCTTCTCGCCAAGCGCTCGGGCGAGAATCGTGGCGGCCATCTGATGCTGTCCCTTCTCGATGAAACATTGTCCGATGGCCTCGTACACCTTCCCGCGATTGTCCGGACCGCGCAGCGCCTTCTGGAACTCCGCGATGGCCTCATCGACGAGACCCATCTCCTTGTAGGCGACGCCGAGGTCATAATGGCTCTGGTAGTCCTCATCCTCGACGTTCTCCGCCACGCCCTGTTTGAACTTCTTGAGCATGTCGGCGAAGTCCGCCTCTTCGTTTCCGGTCGGCTCCTCCTCCGCGACGACCATGCGCGTGTCCTTCGGCCCTTCGTCCTCGCGCAGCCAGTCGCCGAGGTTGACGAATGCGTCGTCGCTCGTCGGCGTGAACTTGCGCTCGGGCCGCGGCGGCGGTGCGGCCGCGGGCCGCTTGTCGTGAACGGACGCGCGCCGCGCCGGCTCGGGCGGCGGCTCGGGCGGCGTTTCGGGAATCGTGCTGAGCGCGGCCTGGGCACGCATGTCGTCCGGCGCGAGCTCCAGCACCCGCTGGTAGATCGTGCGCGACTTGTCGGCCTGACCGCTGCGGAACAACGCATCGGCGAGCTGGAGATACGCCTCGATCAGCTGCGGCCGGTCGTTCGTTCGATATGCATACTCGACGCGCTTCTGATGATGCTTCACGGACGACGGCTCGAGCCGGACGATCTCGTCCGCGACGGACATCGCCGTCGCCAGGTCCCCCGTCCGCTCGAATCCCGACATTGCGGTCTCCAGCTCGCGCACGCCGGCTTCCCGGTTCCCGGCCTCGAGCAGCGCTTCGGCGAGCTCGCGATGCGACGCCCAGTCCTCGGGATCTCCATCGACGACCGCCTGCAGCATCTCGACGGACTTTGCCGCCGCCATGTACGCGGACGGCCTCGAGTCCTCGGCGAGAGTCGGCACGCTGACCGCGCCGATGTCCTCGAGACTCGCGTCGAGGAGTGGAATCTCCGATATCGCCGCCGCTTCCGGCGACAGGGTCTCCGAGGCCTCCGGCATGATCAGCGTATCGTCGAAGCTCGGAAGCTGTGCCACCGACTCCTCCGCGGCCTCGTCCCCACCGAGGGGCATGTCGAAATCGATCGACGCGCCAAGCGAGGGATCGGGATCCGGTTCGCCGATGAGTGACGTGGGCTCGAGCTGGATGCCACCGCTCAGGTCACCGGAGAAATCGATGTCGGACATCGCCGTGGACTCGAGTCCCGAGATCGATGTGGTCTCGAGATCGGGCATCGACGTCGCCTCGATGACCGGTTCGGCTTCAATGATCGGCTCCGGCTCGATCACTGGCTCCGGCTCGATGACAGGCTCCGGCGCCACGACCTTCTTCACGACAGGTGGCGGGGCGGCCGGCTTCGGCGGTGCGGGTGCTGCCTTTGGTGGAGCGGCGGCTGGCGCGGGCTTCGGCGCCGTGGCTGCCGGTTTTGCGGGTGCCGTTTTCGACGCGGCAACGGGCTTTGCGGGCTCGTCGTCCACCGGGATGACCTTGAGCCCCATCGTCGCCCGTTTCGCGATCGACTGGCGCGCCTTGGATGCCGCCGGCGTATCCCCGAGATCGATGAAGATCAGATCACCCGCCTTGTCTCCGGAACGGGCGGCTGCGCCTCCGGTGCGCGGCTCGATGTCCGGGTCGAGTGCCCTCAGGCGCTCGGCTGCGGCTTCCGCCTCACCCGACCGACCCTCCGCCTCGAGCTGCTCGTGCAGAATCTGCAGCTGCTCGATGGCGTCGGGAGTCTTCCCGGCCTTCGCAAGCTGGTCAGCCAGCATGAGCCGGATGTCGGTCTGGTCCGGACACAGATCCGCGAACTCCCCGAGGGCGCGAAAAGCCTCATCCATCTGACCGGCCTTCTGCATCCGGTCGGCGTATTCGAGGAAGTTCTGCTTCGCGTCCGCCTTGAATCCTTTCTGCGCGGAAATTCGGCCGAGCTTGTAGTAGACCGTCGAACGTCCCGGCGAAACGCGGAGGATCTTGTTACAGAGAGCGATGGCGTTGTTGAAAAAGCCGCCCTCTGCGTAGTAGTCGACGGCTTTTTCATAGTAGTTCGCGCCGTCCGCGATCTTGCGCGACTTGACGAGGATGTCGCCCACTCGATTGAAGTACGCGACATCCATCTCGTCCGGATGTTTCTCCATCTCCGCGCACAGCTCGATGTAGACGTCGAGCGCCTTGTCAGGCGCCTTTTTTTCGAGTTCGGCAGCCTTCTTTTTGAGGTTGGCGACTTTGGACATCAGCGTCCGAGGGACGACGGAGTGCGCGGCAAAACGCCGCGGAAGCGCGGAGAACGGAGAGGCTAAGTTACGTCTAAGTCGTGGACGTCACAAGCTTTGCCTCGTGTCCACAGCGCGCGACACGTGCGTGCGCCGAGCCAGTATGGAAGCTCCTTAAAGTCGCCCACGTCGAAGATAGCGATGTCGGCGGAGTAGCCGGGAGCGAGCTGGCCGACCTCATGTGCCAGGTCCAGCGCCGCCGCGCCGTTGATGGTAGCGGCGACGATCGCTTCCGCGGCGGTCAGGCGCAGCTGGCTGACGCCGAGGGTGAGCACGAGCGGCAGGCTCACTGTGGGCGACGTACCTGGATTGAAGTCCGTAGCGAGTGCGATCGGCAAGCCGGCGGCGATCATGCGGCGCGCCGGTGCCTGTCCCGGCTTGCCGAGAAAGAGCATGGTCGACGGCAGCAGCGTCGCGACCGTTCCGACGCTTGCGAGCGCCTTGATGCCCTCGTCCGACACCGCGGCGAGATGATCCGCGGACGTCGCTTCCAGCTCCGCGGCGAGCTCCGCGCCGCCCGCGGACGTCAGCTCGTCGGCGTGCAGCTTGAGCCGCAGGCCGGCGGCGCGCGCGGCGGTGAGGACTTCCCTGCTTTCGTCGATCGTGTAGACGCCGGGCTCGCAGAAAACGTCGGCGAACGTCGCCAGCCGCTCCTGCGTCACGCGCGGAATCATCTCGTGCACGAGCGCATCGACGTACTCGCGCCGAGCCGCGCTGGAATGGCGGTGCTCCAGCGGTATCTCGTGTGCCCCGAGGAAGGTCGCCACGATGCGCACGGGCAGCTCCGCCTGCAGCGCGCGGATGACACGCAGCATCTTCAGCTCGTCCTCGAGGGTGAGCCCGTAACCGGATTTCATCTCTATCGTGCCGACGCCAAACGATGACAGGCGCCGCACCCGCTTCCGCGCGAGCTGGAGCAGGTCTGATTCCGTGCGACCTCGGACGTCACGCACGCTGGAATGGATACCCCCGCCGCGCCGCGCGATCTCCATGTAGTCCAGTCCCGCGGCCCGCATTTCGTGCTCGTTCGCGCGTGGCGCGCCGAAGATCGCGTGCGTGTGCGAGTCGACGAGCGCGGGCGTGACGATCCCGCTCGCGCAGTCGACCCGTTCAGCGTTCCGGAATCGCTGCTCCAGGTCGCGACGTGGGCCAACGGCGGCGATGCGTTCTCCGCGCACCGCCACGGCGCCGTCCTCGATGACCTGGAAGACGCTCATCTCGGCGCCCCGGCGCGCCGTCGGTGGCCCCGCGCACGTGACAACCTGCCTTGCATTGACGAAGACCAGCTCGCGCTCGGCGCGCGCGGCGCCCGCGGCGCCTTCAGGCGAAGACATCGGCGATGCGCGACAGCCGGAACTTTGCCTGTGCCTCCCCGCGACAGGCGTAATAACACGCGTTGCAGTCGATCGGCTGGTATCGCTGGAAGTCACGCCAATGGAAGTCGGTGGGGAAATCAGGGCACCGCTTCACGTGGCCCGACGGATTCAGGTGGATGGTCCGGATGCCGGAACGACACGGCTCCGTCATCTCACCGCGCACGTACCGGGGCAACTGCTCCAGGTAGTAGTCGGAGTTGGTGATGACGCCGCGACGCCTGCGCTTGAACGCCAGGAGCTCCGCGACGAGCGCGTCCAGTCGTGCGTGCGTCTCCGGAGCCAGCAGGTGATCGCGGTTTCCGTTTTTTGCGTCCGTGTAGACGCTGAGGTTCACGCCGCATCCCAGCTCCGCCGCATGGCGCACGATGGGCATGATCTCGTCCAGGTTGTCGCGCTTGATGACGGTATTGAAGCGAATGGAGTCGATGCCGGCGGCGCGCATCGCGGCGACCGTCCCCAGGATCCTGGCGACTAACCCTGGAATGCCTCGCGCGGCGTCGTGGCGCTGGTCGAGATAATCCAGTGAGATGTTGAACTGGTTGATCCCCGCCATCCACAGCGACTGCGCCCGCTCCGGTGTCAGCATCCCGCCGTGCGTCAGCAGCATGATGTACTTGAGGCGCAGGACGCCGGCGACGGCACTCACGAGGGATTCGAGATCGCGGCGCAGGAGCGGCTCCCCGCCCGTGAACGCCACGAGCATGGGATTGAAGTAGCGCGCGGCATCGGCAAACGACCCGGCCTCGTCGTTTCGCGCCGAAGCGTCCGTCTTCCAGTAGTCGCAGAATCCGCAGCGCGCGTTGCAGCGCAGCGTCACCTCGAAGTGCACGAGCACCGGCATGCGCCGCGCGGTCAGCCATGCGTACTTCGCGAGGAACATCGGGATGTGATACGGCTTGAACCGGGCGCTCAACATCTCGAGTCGTCCGGAAGCTGCGGCGCGGTCGAACGACCGTTGTGCGTCATCGGAATCGCGTCACTCAGGTTGACATGGGCAGCGTGATGTTCTCTCGGCGCGCCGTCTCGCGGGCCTCCTCGTAGCCGGCGTCCGCATGACGCGCGACGCCGATCCCCGGATCGTTCGTGAGCACGCGCTCCAGTCGCACGCGCATCTCCGGCGTTCCGTCGGCAACGATCACCTGTCCGGCGTGCAGCGAGTTGCCGATGCCCACGCCGCCGCCGTGGTGGAACGACACCCAGGACGCGCCGCTGGCCACGTTGAGCATCGCGTTGAGGATCGGCCAGTCGGCCACCGCGTCCGTGCCGTCGCGCATCTTCTCGGTCTCGCGGAAGGGCGATGCGACGCTGCCGGTGTCGAGGTGATCGCGGCCGATGACGATCGGTGCGGAGAGCTCGCCGCGCGCGACGAGATCGTTGAGCGCCACGCCGAATCGCGCGCGATCGCCCTGACCGAGCCAGCAGATCCGGGCCGGCAGTCCCTGAAACTGGATCCGCTCGCGCGCCAGGGAAATCCAGCGGCGGAGCTGCTCGTCACGCGGAAAGAGCTGCAGCACCAGCTCGTCCGTGCGCGCGAGATCCTTGGGATCGCCGGACAGCGCGACCCAGCGGAACGGTCCTTTGCCCTCGCAGAACAGCGGCCGGATGTACTCGGGGATGAAGCCGGGGATCTGGAACGCGTCCGTGACGCCGCGATCGAACGCCACCGTGCGAATGTTGTTGCCGTAGTCGAACGCGATCGCTCCGCGGTCCTGCAACGCGCGCATGGCTTTCACATGGATGACAATCGACGCCTCGCTCCGGTCCACGTATTCCCGGGGCGCGCGGCGGCGGAGCTCCGCCGCTTCGTGGAGGGTCATTCCCGACGGCACGTAACCGTTCAGCGTGTCGTGCGCGCTCGTCTGATCCGTCAGCACATCCGGGACGAAGCCGCGCTGCACGAGCTCGGGCATGATGTCGGCGGCGTTGCCGACGAGTCCGACCGAGAAACCGCGTTTGGCGACGCTCGCTTCCCGGATCCAGCGAAGCGCCTCGTCGACATCGTGCGTCTTCCGGTCGCAGTAGTGCGTCGCGATGCGCTTGTCGACGCGCGATTCGTCCACTTCGATCGTGAGGATCGCGGCGTCGTGCATCGTCGCCGCGAGCGGCTGCGCGCCGCCCATCCCTCCCAGCCCTGCGGTCAGCACGGTGCGGCCCGCCAGTGTGCCGCCGAAATGGCGCCGCGCGACGGCGCCGAACGTCTCGAAGGTGCCCTGCAGAATGCCCTGGGAGCCGATGTAGATCCATGAACCCGCTGTCATCTGGCCGTACATCATCAGCCCGGCGCGCTCGAGCTCCCGGAAGTGATCCCACGTTGCCCAGCGTCCCACGAGATTGCTGTTGGCGATCAGCACGCGCGGCGCGGACGGGTGCGTCCGAAACACACCGACCGGCTTTCCGCTCTGGACGAGGAGCGTCTCATCCGCCTCGAGCGCGCGCAGGCACCGCACGATCGCGTCGAACGAATCCCAGTCCCGCGCCGCCTTGCCCGTCCCGCCGTACACGACCAGGTCCTCTGGGCGCTCGGCGACATCCGGATCGAGGTTGTTCATGAGCATGCGGAGCGCCGCTTCCTGCTGCCATCCCTTGCAGGAGAGCGTCGTGCCGCGCGGCGCGCGTATCTCACGCGTGGTCGACGCGTCGCTGTCGGCCCGAGTCAGTGTGGTCATCGTTGCATCACGCGAACTGTCCGTCGCCAATCGCAGCCGCGAGGCGCGCGATGTCGTCCGCGAGCACGCGGTCGCGCTCGAGCGGCCGCACCAGCTCGCGCACCTGCGCGTGTGCACGGGCGACGCCGCGCCCCGGCTTGAGTGGCGCGCGGTAATCGATACCCTGCGCCCCGCACATCAGCTCGATCGCCAGCACCGCACGCACGTTGTCGACGACGCGCCGGAGCTTCAACGCCGCGCCCATGGCCATGGGGACCACGTCTTCCTTGTTGCCGTCCGTCGGGATGGTATCCACGCTCGCCGGGCTCGCCAGCAGCTTGCATTCACTGGCCAGCGCCGCCGCCGACACCTGCGCCATCATGAATCCGCAGTTCACACCGGCGTCCTGCGTCAGGAAAGGCGGCAGTCCCTCGTTGAAGTCCGGATGGACGAGGCGGTCGGTGCGACGCTCGGAGATCGTGGCGAGGTTCGTCAGCGCGATCGCGAGCACGTCGAGCGCGAGCGCAACGGCCTGCCCGTGGAAGTTGCCGCCGCTCAGCAGCGCGCCGTCCTCGAAGACGAGCGGATTGTCCGTGGCCGCGTTCAACTCGCGCGCGACGATGCCGGCGGCAAAATCGATGGCATCGAGCGCAGGCCCGTGCACCTGCGGCATGCAGCGCAGCGAATACGGATCCTGGACGCGATTGTCGCCATGCCGGTGCGACTCGCGGATCTCGCTGTCGGACAGCAGCTCGCGAAGGACGGCCGCGGACGCCGCCTGACCGAGCTGGCCACGCACCGACTGGATACGCTCGTCGAACGCCACCGGGGTGCCCTTGAGTGCCTCCAGCGACATCGCCCCTGCCACGTGCGCCGTCTTCCAGAGCCGGTGCGCGTCGACGATGGCGAGTGACGCGATCGCCGTGTGGGCCTGCGTGCCATTGATCAGGACGATCCCTTCCTTGGGGCGGAGCGTCACGGGCTGCAGGCCGCGCTGCGCCAGCAGCTCAGCGGCCGGCGCCCGGCGGCCGTGGTCCCACAGATCGCCCTCACCGATGAGCGAGAGCGCGAGATGCGCGAGCGGCGCGAGGTCCCCGCTCGCACCGACGCTCCCCTGCTCCGGAATCGGCGGATACAGCCCTTCGTTGAGCATGTCGACGAGCAGCTCGGCGAGGACCGGACGCGCACCTGTGTATCCCTTGGCGATGACGTTGGCGCGGAGCAGCATCATCGCGCGGACCTCGCGCTCGGGCATGAGCGCGCCGACGCCCGCGGCGTGGCTGCGCACGAGATTCACCTGCAACTCGGCGAGGCGATTCGGCGGGATGGCGATCTCGCTCAGCTTGCCGAAGCCCGTGGTCACGCCGTAGGCAACTTCCTGCCGCTCCACCAGCGCATCGACGTGTCGGCGCGCAGCCACCGCGCGCTGGCGGGCGGCGGGCGCGAGCGAGACCTGGACACCGCGCACCGCCACGGCGAACACGTCGTCGATGGTCAGGGAATTCCCATCGAGCACCACCGGCGTCGTCATGCGCGGAATGTCTCCGGCGCACCGGGACAATTCAAGCTCGTGTCATTCCGAGCGCCAGCGGCTGCCCTCGAGCGCAGCGAAGGCAGGAATCTGAACTCCAGACGTGCATATCCTTCGCTGCGCTCAGGATGACACGATCACGCGCTCAGGATGACACGATCACTGCGCTCAGGACGACACGATCACTGGCTGCGCATCGTCGCCCGGCTGTAGTCGAACTTGAGCTCGGGCTGTGGCTTGAGCGCGATGAAGAAGTTGAACGCGAAGTTGCCGTTCGGGGAATGCGTGAATGCGAACACGGCGCGGAAATCGTGCATGTCGCGTTGCAGCGAGACGATCTGGCTCGCGAACTCGTGCCGCTCGAAGTCGTAGCTGGTCTGCCACGCCGCGGCCCACTTCTGCGTCAGCTCGAAGTTCATCGAGCTGCTCAACGACGTCTGCGCCGGCATCTGCACATATGCCGAGCCGGCCGTCGTCGACGGAATCGGCTGGTCGTTGGGTGAGAACGGCTGGTTGATGCAGACCTCGTAGGCGAACGGATTGATCTGCTTGAACTGGTCGCACCGCTGTCGCGGGTCGAAATTGATGATGTTCCCTCCGCGCGCGGGCCGCGTCCGCGACGTGCTGAAGCTGAACGAGGCGTCCCACCCGCGATTCGGCGGCACCACGAACTGCGACTGACGCGCCGCCTGTCCCGCGACCGGTTGCGCCGCGAACTGCCGCGCCATCGCGTTCTCACCCGGTGTGGCGTTCGGGCCGGCATCGGCGTCGGGCCGGCGGTCCGCGATCGGCCGGCCGAACAGCCGCGTGATCACCGCGAACGGATTGTCCTGCTGGCTCAGTCGGAAGCTGGACGCCACGCGTGTCAGATACGGTTTGAACAGCGCCGTGTCGGTGATCGTGCTGCCCTGGAAGAGCGACCAGTCTACCGACAGGTCGAAGCCCGGAAGCAGATCCGAGGTGACGCGTGTCCCGAAGTTCTCTGTCGTGAGTCCGGCGAGCCGGCGCCCCGTGAACCGGGCCCGTTCGAAGTCATAGGAGACCGGCGAGAACTGCATGCTCAGCACCTTGAGCTTGTTGCCGGTTCCGGCCTCGCCGGACGTGGTGTCGCTGCCGCGCACCTTCGCCTCGATGTTCTGACTCAGCGACATGGAGATCGCATTCTGGACGAGCGTGCCCAGGTAGCCCTGTCGTCGCTGCCCGGTCGCCTCCAGAAAGCGGGTGCTGACGGTTGCAGATGGCGCGTAGGTGTAGCTGATGATGGGGCTGATCGCATGACGGAAGCGCGTGAACGGACCGAAGCCCGGCCAGATTCCGTACAGGGTCGGCGACGCAGAGAGCCCATAGACCAGGCGCTTGGATTGCTGCACGAAGTCGCCACCGCTCTGCTCGGTGCGTACCCAGAATGGATTGGGATCGACGTTCGTCAGCGCGATCGTCGGCGTGATCTTGAAGCGATTCGCGGCGAGCGACGGCAGCGTGAATGCGGGATTCCAGTCGATGACGGTGCGATACGTGCGCCGGAAGACGCGCGTCGTCTTCAGGCTGGAATCGGCGTTCGGATAGATGACCTTCTCATCCGGGAAATCATTCATCTCGTCCCGGATGGACATGTTGTTCGCGAAGTCGACGCCGAACACCCGGATCGGGCTGCCGATCGTCACCTCGCGATTATAGCGATTGCGATTGAGCGCCGTGGTGTCGACGAAGTTGCCGTTGGTGCCGGGGAGATAGCGGAAGCTGAACGCCGTCGGCTGATCGATGTGCAGGTTGTCGCTCTCCCGGAAACTGAAGCTCGGCGTCCAGGTCACTGCCGATCCGATCGCGAGCGGTGCCGTCGTGATCGAGAGCGACGGAATCTGCTGGTCGATCTGCAGGCGTCCCGGCCATTGCGTGCGCGTGCCGCCGAGCTGGAGCGAGGCCGGCCCGATCTTGTCCGAGTACGTGAAGGACGAGCGGATGGTCGCCACCGCCTGATACGGATTGAGCGTCGTCTGCCGCTGAAGCCGCGTGCTCGTCACGTAGTTCGCGTCCATCGAGTAGCGACGATCGGTGCCGAGCCGCTGGGCGTGCCGCCATGAGACCGCGAGGTTCGTGGAGCCGTCGCGGCGATTCGTATACGCGGCTGCGAAGTCGCCCTGCACGAAGCGCGACATCCAGTTGTACTTGGACTGCCAGTTGAGCGTGTACCAGCCGGGATCCAGCGAATCCGCGCCCGCTGCGCTGCGCCAGTCGACCCACGAGGCCGCGTCCACGTAATCGTTGAATGCCCAGTAATAACCGATGTTCTCGATGTGTCGGCGGTAGGATGCGTTGTTACGCACGATGTCGGAGAACCCGACGCGCATGGGCAGCACGCCGCTTCGCCGTCCGGGCCGGATGTCCTGGAACACGAACGGCAGCCACATCACCGGAATGTCCCGGATGTACAGGACCGCTGGGCGCGCCACGAGTGTCCGCTCGGTGCGCTTGATCTCCTTCAGCTGGAAGTGATAGTCGGGTATGGAATCGTCGCAGCTCGTGAGCGAGCCCCCGATTCCGTAGAATCGCGGTGGAATTTTTCGCGTCGAATCGCCGAGCGCCGTCTTGCCGATGTCCGATCGGATGAACCACGGCGCGCCGCCTTCCTCAACGGTGACCTCGGCGTTCGTGAGTCGCCCGGACCGCTCCGCGAGGTTGTAGTTCGCCGTGCCCTTGCCTTCGATGGGCGCCTGGCTCGAGCCCGGCACGATACGGAAGTTGCCGCTCACGTTCACGGTTCGCGTGCGGTCGGCGTACACGATGCTCGAGTCGGTGACCACGTGCTGGCCTTCGCGCTCCACCTGCGCCTTGCGCGCTGCCGCCGCGCCGATGGCGAACGCCTTGGTGAGTGCGTCGAAGGTGACCACGTCACCCTCGTACCGCGTGACCACGTAGCCGGGCTTGTTGAGGAGCGCCTCCATGACGGAGTCCGGCGGCGACCATTTCTCCGTCGTATCCGTGGGCGTCGTGTCCCGCTCCACGCGGGAATTCGCGCCGGTCGCACGCCCGCGGGGCTGACCCACTGCCGGCTGTGGTCGTGCGGTCGGTCGTCCGGGCCGGACTTGCGCCGACAGCACCTCGGGCAGCAAGGCGAGCGCCGTGAGAACGGCCAGCCCGCGGCAGGTCATGCGACGCCGCCGGCAGCGGACTGCTCCGCGGCAAAGCGTCGCGCCTCACGTTTCCGGAACACGATATAGGCGAGCACCACGCTCAGCTCGTACAGGAGATACAGCGGCACCGTGAGCGCGAGCGTCGTGATGAACAGGTCACCCGGGGTGATGAATGCCGCGACGACGTACGACAGCACCAGCGCATACTTGCGGAACTTCGAGAGAAACTTGGGTGTCACGAGTCCCAG
>Ga0066652_100000340_pt1 | contig 23478 bp, 17 predicted proteins | sample GraSoiAngelo_101_FD_71413 | JGI IMG/M metagenome (GOLD analysis project Ga0066652, IMG submission 71413) | Grasslands soil microbial communities from the Angelo Coastal Reserve, California, USA - 14_0903_02_30cm | ecosystem: Environmental > Terrestrial > Soil > Grasslands | place: USA... | reverse complement strand
TGCGACACGAAGAGCATCGAACGCGCGGGTGCGCGGCCCGAGCCCGCGAACGCCTCGGCGATCTCGAGCAGCCCGACGGTGCCCGAGCCGTCGTCGTCGGCGCCGTTGTTCACCGAGTCGCGGCGCGCGCCACCGTGGGCGCGCGTGAGGCTGTCTCGCAGGGCGGCGATGCGCGCCGCTTCGGCGGGCGTGATGGCACGCAGCGTGTCCGGTCCGCCCAGGCGGCGCGCCACCTGGTTGTACGCGAGCACGGAGTCGTGATCGAAGACGCGCGGAGCGATCCCGATGTGGTCGTTGTGCGCGCCGACGGCGACGTACTGTCCGCGCCGCGCGGGATCGCTCCCCGGCAGGATTCCGATCACGTTCCGCGACGGGAAGGGCGCAGGAGTGTCGACGAATGCGACGTTGCCCGTCACGACGCGGCCTTCCTGCCCCACCGTCAGCCCGTCGAGGGATGCGACGCCGAGCAGCGCGCGCGCCGCATCGGGCGTGATCAGTAGCGCTAGCGGCGTCGGTGTCGGCATGACGTTCTGGGGACGCACGAACACCTGCGGACCGTGCAGCCGTCCGACCGTGGTGCGCGGCACGACGTCGAGGCCGATCGCGGCGATCCCCGCGGCGCCGGCGTACTGGGTGAGCGGACCGTACGTGGCGAACCGCCAGTCGCGGCGTCCCGTCGTCGCCGACGGCGGTACGGAGAACACCACGATCTTGCCCTCGGCCGCGGCCGGCGACACGAGATTGCCGCTGCCGACCGTCCCGCCGTAGATCACGTGCGCTCCGTCGAGCGACCGCGTGCCCGTGCCGATCGGCAGGTTCCCTCCGCCGTTCTGCGAGTGGAAGGGAAGCCAGTCCTTCCCGTAGGCGAGCGCCGTGCCCTCGACGTTGAGCGTGCGCGTCGTGTCCATCGTCGCGATGAAGATCGGCACGGTCTGGAACCAGGTGCCGTTCTCGCCGGCCGGCCGCAGGCCCATGCGCGCCATCTCGTGCGCGACGTAGTCGGTCGCCATCACGTTGCCTCGCGTGCCCGCTTCGCGGCCCATCATCGAATCGTCCGCGAAGGGATACAGCCGCGACATGAGGTCGGCGGGCGTGATGGCGGCGCTCGTCGGGTTCGCGCGATACGTACGCGGGAGATCGCCCGTTGGGCGCGACGCGATCGGTGCGGCGGTGGCGCAGCCAGTGAGGACAGTGGCGAGCGAGAGATGACGGAATCTCGGCATGAACGTGAATCGGCGAGTGTTCGGTCGACGGTGAATAGTCACATTGGGGCTTGCCGCGCGGCACCACCCGCCCGCGACGCAGCGCCGCTCATGCCGAGGCACGCGGCAGGGAGAGCGTGAAGCTGGAGCCTTCGCCGAGCGTGCTCTCGACCTCGAGGTCACCTCCCATTCCGCGCGCCAGCTCGCGGCTGATGGCGAGTCCGAGTCCGGTCCCTTCCATCGGCCGGTTCAGTCGCCGGCCGACCTGCACGAACGGCTCGAAGATCCGCTCTCGCTGATCGTCGGCGATGCCGATGCCGCTATCCCGCACGTGGATTCGTACCGTGCCCCGATCCGCGCTGCAGGCGATCGCGATGGCGCCACCCTCGTCGGTGAACTTGATGGCGTTCGAGAGAAGGTTGAGGAGGATCTGACGCAGCTTCTCGGGATCGGCACGGACGGTGAGCTCGCGCGAGCATGCGCTGGTGTCGTAGCGCAGATGCTTCGCCTGAACCTGCGGGCCGGTGGCCTCGGCGACGAACTCCAGCGCCGCGGCGAGCGACACGACGGAGAAGTCGTAGCGCACGTGGTGCGTGTCGAGCTTCACGAGGTTCAGCACATTGTTGATGAGACTCAGCAGGTGATGCTGACTGCGCTGGATGCGGCTCAACACGTTGCGCTGCGCCTCCGTGACCGGGCCATGGATCCCGAGCTCGAGCAGCTCGGCGTAGCCGCCGATCGCATTGAGGGGCGTGCGCAGCTCGTGACTCATCGTCGCGAGAAACTGGGTCTTCACCTGATTTGCCGTATCGGCTTCGCTTCGCGCCGCGCGCTCGGCCTCGAGCAGCCGGGCGCGCTCGAGCGCGAGCGCACACTGGCGGCCGAGCGTCATGGCGAACGAGCGTTCGTCGTCGGAGAAGGACCGCGCGTGCTCGAACGCCAGACCGAGTGCGCCGATCGATTCCCCCTCGACCATCAGAGGAACGACCGCATTCGCGCGATGGCCGACATCGGCCGCGAGTCCGGACAGCTCCGGGAAGTGACGCGCCCAGTCGTCGGCGGATTCGAGAAAGAGTGGCATGCCGGTGCGCGCGACGTAGGAGAGCGGCGTGGGTGCGTCGATCGTGAATCGCCTCCACTCCGCCTCTACGTCGGTTGGCATCCCGCGGGCGCCGAGCAGCTCGATGCGGCGGCCGTCGTGCGAGCGGAGGGCGACGACGCATCCCGCCGCATCCATCGCCGCGGCGCCATGCTCCACGACCGCTGCGATCACATCGCGGCTCGACGTCGCGGCCACGAGCGCATCGGCGAGCACATAGGACCGTTCGCGCCGCTTCGCCTGTGCGCGCTCACGCTCGGCGGCGCGAACTCTCGCGGTGATGTCGCGGATCACGGCGCCGACGCCGCCCACCCACGCTCCATTCACGCGTACCGGGAACACGCTCGCAATCCAGTACCGGCGGCCCTCGCGGCGCGCGTCCGGACCGGAGAACTCGTAGTCGTGGATCGACTCTCCAGTCTCCAGGACGCGGCGCAGCGCGAACTCCGCGATGGGCCACAGCCCGGGAGGGGAAAGGTCACGCGCGGACCGCCCCAGGCACTCTTCCACCGCGCAGCCGAGCACGTTGGCCATCGCGACGTTGATGCGCGCGACGCGAAGGTCGCGGTCGACGAACGCGATGCCCACCGGAGCGCTCGCGAGCAGGGCCTCGAGGAGGACGAGGGAGCCCTCGTCGGTGGTCGACATCGTGATGACGCGTTTGGGGCTTGCCGGCGCCGCTTCGGCACGGCGGATCATTCGTGCTCTGTTGCACCTCGCGCGCCGGCGAGTCCGCAACGAGCGAGCGCCGGACAAGAGAAAGGCGGGGCACCGTGGTGCGCCCCGCCTCCTCGTCCGCCGATCGCGGCGATCAGTACAGTCGCGACAGCACCTCGGTCAACAGCGAGCTCGGGACGTTCTCGAAGCCCAGGCGATCGCCGCCCGGAGTCACGACGGCGCGATGGAGCTGCCCGTCGGGAGTGCGATAGTAGACGTACTCGGACTGGCCCACGTCCGAGCTGCGGACCACGGGGTATCCATGCCGTCCGAGGACGTCGCGCAGGACCGTGGCGCCCTGTCGGGTCGAGTAGAGCTTCTTGTACTGACCCGGTGGCATCCCGCCCGGCTTCTTGGCCAGCCCCGGTGGCACTCCGTTGCGCCCACGGTACTGGCCATGGTCGTAATCGCCGCGGCTCTCGTTCACCTGGCGGTCGTCGCGCCGGCGGTCATCGGAGACGCTTCCGTCGGCACGATGGCGGTCGTCGCCGCGTGCCTCGGCGGTCTTGTGCTCCTTGCCGTGCCCCTTGCCCTGCGCCTGCGCGGTTCCCGCCGAGGCGAGGCAGAGCGCCGCCGCGGCGACGCCGGCAAGTCGGTGGAGAGGAATTGGCATGACTGGCTCCTTGGTGAGGAATCAGGCGACGTGGCGATTGCTGCGGCCGCCTGCACCCAGCCCCAATGCATCTTCGGAGCCGCGACCGTTTGCACGGCAAAATCGGCGCGCAGAGAGTGCAAGTCGTTTGGAAATATGAGTTTACGCCGACGGATCGGCGATCGATACCAGTGGCAGAGTTCGTCCAGTGAGCTGGACACTTCATGCCCGAGCTCGCCCGTGACATCGGGGCGCCGTCTCCTGGCATATTCTCCGCACGCACGGTCGCCTCGAGTGATCGTCGAGACGAGCAATCCAAAGGGGGGAGGATGGCGCAGGCGAAGCATGGCGATACCGTCCGCGTGCACTACACCGGCACGCTCGAGGACGGCCAGGAGTTCGACAGCTCGCGCGGTCTCGATCCGCTGACGTTCACCCTTGGCGGCGGCTCGGTGATCCAGGGCTTCGACGACGCGGTCACAGGCATGGCCGTGGGGGACGAGAAACGCGTCGTCATCCCCGCAGCGGATGCCTATGGTCCCCGCCGAGACGAGCTGACGATACGGATCCCCCGCACCGAGCTCCCACCGGATCTCGAGCTCGAGGAGGGGAGCCAACTGCGGATGGAGCAGGGAGATCAGTCCGTCGTCGTGACTGTTCGCGAGATGGACGACGACACCGTGACGCTGGACGCGAACCATCCCCTTGCGGGCGAATCGCTGACGTTCGACCTGCACCTGGTCGAGATCCTGCCGGCCTGACGAGACTGGCCGGGCGAGCCCGACCGCGACGAGAGACTTGCGGCCGCGTCCGTTCGCTCTTATTATCAGGTCAGTTTAACAAATTAGTCAAACAGAATGGTCAAGACCGCGGCAGACGAGATCGTCCAGACTCCGCTCGACGCCGATACCGAGACGCGCATCCTCGATGCGGCACACGCCGTCTTCATGCGCCGCGGAACGGCCGGCGCCCGCATGACCGAGATCGCGCGCGAGGCGGGGGTCAATCATGCCCTCGTGCACTACTACTTCCGCAGCAAGCAGCGTCTCGCCGATGCCGTGTTCCGCCGTGCGATCGGCGAGTTCTTCCCGGTCATGATCGGTGTGCTCGCGTCGGATGCGCCGCTGGAGGAGAAGGTGCGACGCGTCGCGGCGGCACAGATCGACATGCTCCAGAAGAACCGCTACCTGCCGGGCTATCTCCTGGCGGAGCTCAACCATTATCCGGAGCGCGCCGAGCAGCTGCTCAACTCGATGTCGGGGACGACGCCGGCCAACCTGCGCGCCCGCCTCTTCGGCACGCTCGGCACGCAGCTCGACGAAGCGGCGCGGAACGGCACGTTCAGGGCGATCCGCCCGCAGGAGTTCGTGCTCAATCTCGTCTCGATGGTCGTCTATGCGTTCGCCGCGCGACCACTGGTCATGGCGATCATGGGGATGGACGACGCGACCTTCACGGCCATGATGGAGGAGCGCAAAGCCACGATTCCCGCGTTCTTCCTCGCGGCGCTCCGGCCATGATCGCGCGCACCGTCGTGCTCGCCTGGGCGGTCGTCGCGATCGCGCCGCCGAGTGCCACGAGCGCTCAGGCGCGAGGCGACTCGCTCCGCCTCGACGTGCTGCACACTGCGGCCGAACAGCACGATCCCCGCACCCGCCAGCTCGCGATTCGCGAGTCTCAGGCGGCGCTGCGCCTGCACTCGATCACGGACGAGCGGCTGCCGAACATCACGGGTTCGGCACAGGCGCAGCATCAGTCCGTCGTCACGGAGTTCCCGGCCGTGCCGGGCCGGCCTGGCGTTTCGCTCCTACACGACACGTACGATGCGAACGTCGGCGTGTCCGAGCCGTTGCTCGATCCCACGCGCTCGGCGCGTGCGGCCGTGGAGCGTGCGCAGCTCGCGCGTGCGCGCGCCGACGTCAGGACCGCGCTCTACGGCGTGCGGCAGCAGGTGAACGCGAGCTTCTTCACCATCGCCGCCTTGTCGGCGCGGCACGAGGCCGTGGCCGCGGCGATTGCCGATCTGGAGACGCAGGCGAACGTCGCGGAGGCCCGCGTGCGGAACGGCACCGCGCTGCGCGGCGAGCTCTCCGCCATTCGTGCCGAGCTGCTGCGCCGGCGCCAGGAGGATGCGCAGCTGCTCGCCGACCGCGATGCGGCGCTGCGAGTGCTCGCGGACCTCACGGGCGTCACGCTTTCGCCCGACGCGCCGCTCGCGCTGCCCGCGCTGGAGCCGCGCGTGGCGGAGGCGCGGGCGCGACAGGACTCGATCGCGGCGCGTCCCGAGCTCGCGAGATTCGAGCGGATTCGCGACGAGCTCGCGCGCCAGGCCGACGTCATCGCCGCGCAGACCAAACCGCGCGTGTCGGCGTTCGTGCGCGGCGGTGTCGGCAAGCCGGGCCTCGACATCCTCAGCACGCGCTTCGAGCCGTACTGGCTGGGCGGTGTGGAGGTGCACTGGAATCCCTTCGACTGGGGTCGGACGGCGCGCGAGCGGGAGGCGCTCGAGCTCGAGCGCGACGCCGTGACGACGGACGCCGTCGCATTCCGCGACGCGCTGCGCCGGCAGACGGTCGGCGACCTCGCTACGATCACTCGCCTCGAGCAGGTGCTGGCGTCGGACGACGAGATCGTCTCGCTCCGCGAGCAGATCGTCCGCGAGACGACGGCCCGGTACCGAGAAAGTACAGTCACGGCCGCGGAATACGTCGACCGGCAGACGGAGCTGCTCACCGCGCGCATCGCGCGCGGCCTCCACCGCGTGGAGCTCGCGCAGGCGCGCGCCACCTACCTCACCACCCTCGGCCTGCAGGTGCGTTGATGCCGGCGTCTCGCGCAGTCACATCGTCCCGCATGGTCGTCGCGACATCCGTGCTGCTCGTCCTCGCGGGCTGCGGACGCACCGAGCAACCCGACGCGTACGGCAACTTCGAGGCGACCGAAACCGTGGTGTCCGCCGAGACAGCGGGGGCGCTGCTCTGGTTCACGCCGGTCGAAGGGCAGGGGGTGTCGCCGGGTACGACGCTCGGTGTGATCGACACGACGGGCCTCGCCCTCGAGCGCGCGCAGCTCGGCGCGCAGCGCACGGCGGTCGGAGCTCGCGTGTCGGAGACGGAGCGCCAGATCGGCGTGCTCGCCGTTCAGCGCGAGATCGCCGGCCGCGCGTACGCGCGGACGCGGCGCCTCTTCGCCGTGCAGGCGGCGACATCGCAGCAGCTCGACCAGACGGAGCGCGACTACCGGGTGCTTGGCGAGCAGATCGCGGCGCTCCGCGCGCAGCGCAGCAGCGTCACGCAGGATGTCGCGGCGAGCAATGCGCGCGTGGCGCAGATCGCCGAGCGGATTACGAAGAGCCGCATCTCGGCGCCCCTCGCGGGCACGGTGCTGACGACGTACGTGCGGGCGGGAGAGTACGTGCAGGCCGGCCAGCCCCTGTTCCGCCTCGCGAACCTCGACACGCTCACGCTGCGCGCCTACGTCACCGAGCCGCAGCTCGCACAGCTCAAGCTCGGACAGCGCGTGCAGGTGAGCGTGGATCACGGAGAGGGCGGCCGGCTCGCCATGCCGGGCACGGTGACCTGGATCGCGTCGAAGGCGGAGTTCACGCCCACGCCGGTACAGACGCGGGACGAGCGGGCGGACCTCGTCTACGCGGTGAAGATCCGTGTGCCGAACCAGAGCGGCGTGCTGAAGATCGGCATGCCGGCCGACGTCGCACTCCCCGCGCTGGCCCGCTCGTGACGCGCGCCGATCCGGCCGTCACCGCCTCGTCCCTCGGCAAGCGCTACGGTGACGTCGTGGCGCTCGATGACGTGACGTTCGACGTGCGAGTTGGAGAACTGTTCGGATTGATCGGCCCGGACGGGGCGGGAAAGACGTCGCTGTTCCGCCTGCTGACGACGGTACAACTGCCGGATGCGGGCTCGGCGCGCGTGCTCGGACTGGATGTCGTGAAAGACTATCGGGCGATCCGTTCGCGGATCGGTTACATGCCCGGGCGGTTCTCGCTCTACCCCGATCTGAGCGTCGAGGAGAACCTGCGGTTCTTCGCCTCGGTGTTCGGCACCACGATCGAGGCCGGCGAACGACTCATCGCGCCGATCTACTCGCAGATCGCACCGTTCGCCGACCGGCGCGCCGGAGCGCTCTCGGGGGGGATGAAGCAGAAGCTCGCCCTCTGCTGCGCGCTCGTGCATCTCCCCGAGCTTCTGCTGCTCGACGAGCCGACGACAGGGGTCGACGCGGTGTCGCGACGGGAGTTCTGGGATCTGCTCGAGACCCTGCGTGCGGACGGACTGACGATCGTCGCCTCGACACCATACATGGACGAAGCGATGCGCTGCGAGCGCGTCGCGCTGATCCAGCACGGACGGATCCTCGACATCGCCGATCCTCGGACGATCGGAGCGCGCTTCGATCGCCCGCTGCTCGCGCTGCGCTCGGCGGAGCGGCTGCGACTGCTGCGTGCGTTGCGTGCGCTTCCGGACGCACACTCCGTATTCCCATTCGGGGACGCGGTCCACTATGCGGACGCGCGCGCCGACCGGGACGGGTCCACGGTGGCGGCGGGGCTGCAGCGCGTGCTCGCGGAGCAGGGAATTCGCGACGTCCAGGTCACGCCGATCGAACCAGGGATCGAGGACGTGTTCATGGAGCTCATGCAGCGCGCACCGGCGGCGACCGCATGACGGTCTCGCCGGACCACGGCCACGCGATCGAAGTGCGCGGGCTGACGCGCCGGTTCGGCACGTTCACCGCCGTGGACGCGATCACCTTCGACGTCGCCGCGGGGGAGGTGTTCGGCTTCCTCGGTGCGAACGGTGCTGGCAAGACGACGGCGATCCGGATGCTCATCGGGCTCCTTGCGCCGAGCGCCGGCTCGGCCCGCGTGGCGGGATTCGACGTCTCGACCGAAGCCGAGCAGGTGAAGCGAAACATCGGGTACATGAGCCAGCGCTTCTCGCTCTACGAGGATCTCACCGTCCGCGAGAACATCACCCTGTACGGCGGCATCTACGGTCTCTCCGACGGCGCCATCGCCGAGCGCATGGCGTCGCTGGTGGAGCGACTGGACCTCGGCCGCGACCTCGACACGCGCGTGAAGAGCATCCCGCTGGGCTGGAAGCAGAAGCTCGCGTTCTCGGTCGCGGTGCTGCACGATCCCAAGGTCGTGTTCCTCGACGAGCCCACGGGCGGCGTCGATCCGATCACGCGCCGGCAGTTCTGGGAGCTGATCTACGCCACGGCGGAGCAGGGAACGACGGTGTTCGTCACGACGCACTACATGGACGAAGCGGAGTACTGCGACCGCGTCTCGATCATGGTGGATGGGCGCATCGCGGCGCTGGGAACGCCGGCCGAGCTCAAGGCACGCTTCGGCGGCGAGACGATCGACGACGTCTTCGTGCGGCTGGCGCGACCTGGAGCGGCCGCGTGAGCAGCCGAACGGGGGGTCGGGTCCGTGCCCCAAGGCTCCCGAGCGCGCTCGGCGCGTTCGTACGAAAGGAGCTGCACCACATCGTCCGCGACCGGCAGACGCTCGCGATTCTCCTGCTGATGCCGCTCGTCCAGGTCCTGCTGTTCGGCTACGCGCTCCGCACCGACGTGCGCGACCTTCGCGTGGCCATGGTGGATCCGACGCCCGACGTGCTCACGGTGCGACTACGGAACCGGCTCGAGTCCACCCCGCGATTCCGCGTCGTGAGCACCGCCACGAGCACGGCGCTGCTCGAAGATCAATTCCAGCGCCGTGTCGCCGACGTCGCGCTCGTGCTGCCGACGTCGTTCGCCGACGGACTCGCGCGGGGCGACCGCACGCCGGTGCTGCTCGTGACCGATGCGTCGGACCCGAACAGCGGAACGACGATGCAGAGCTACGTGCGCGCAGCGCTGGCGGACTTCGAAAGCGATCTGTCCGCGCCGGGGCGCGGTCCGGTGCGCATCCAGGTCGCGAGCCGGATGCGCTACAATCCGACGCTCGAGAGCGCGAACCTGTTCGTGCCCGGACTGATCGCGCTGGTGCTCACGCTCGTCTCGGCGCTGATGACGGCGATCTCCCTCTCTCGCGAGAAGGAACAGGGGACGCTCGAGGTGTTGCTGGTGTCACCTCTCCGCCCCTGGCAGATCATCGTCGGAAAGGTGCTTCCGTATCTCGCGCTCGGCTTCGCCATCACCTGCCTCGTGCTGCTCGCGGCGCGCGTCGTGTTCGCGGTACCGTTGCGGGGCAGTCTGACGCTGCTCCTTGCCGAGAGCGTGCTCTACACGATCGTGTCGCTCTCGCTAGGTGTGCTCGTGGCCGCGCGCACGACCTCCCAGCGCGCCGCGATGCTCGGCGCGCTCGTCGGCACGATGATGCCGACGGCGCTGCTCTCGGGGATGATCTTCCCGATCAGCAGCATGCCGGGCTGGCTCCGACCGATCACGAACGTCGTGCCGGCACGCTGGTTCATCGTGATCGCGCGGGGGATCATGCTGAAAGGCGCCGGCCTCGGCATCCTGTGGCACGAGACGCTGGTGCTGGCCGGCATGGCCCTGCTGCTGCTCGTCGCGGCGACGCGCAGCTTCCACGCGCGGCTCGACTGACGATGCGCACGCTTCGGTTCCTGCTCCGCAAGGAATACCTGCAGATCTTTCGCGACCGGATCATGGTCGCGCAGCTGCTCCTGCTCCCCGCCATCCAGCTCGCGTTGCTGGCCAATGCGGCGACGTTCGAGATCAAGAGCGCGCGGCTCGTGGTCGTGGACGAGGACCGCAGCGCCACCTCGCGCGGGCTCGTGGACCGCATGCGCGCTGGGGGCCGGTTCGAGCTGGTGAAGTCGACCACCTCCGCCGAGCGTGCCGACGACGCCATGATGCGTCGCCAGGCAGGGGTCATCCTGCGCATTCCGCGCGAGTTCGAGCGCGATCTCGTCCGCACGCACACCGCGCCCGTGCAACTCATTCTGAACGCGGAGGACGGCGCCGCTGCCGGGGTCACCCTGTCGTACGCGCAGCGCATCGTCGCCGAGTACGCCTCGGAGCTTGCCGCGACGCTGCGACTGTCGACGCTTGGCGGGGAAGGACCCGTGGCGGGTCAGGGCCGGCTCGACGTCAGAGCCCGAGGCTGGTACAACCCGAACCTGGACTACCGATTCTACATGGTGCCCGGGATCCTCGTGCAGCTCGTGACGATGGTGGGCACGCTGCTCACGGCGTTGAACATCGTACGTGAGAAAGAGCTCGGGACGCTGGAGCAGCTCAACGTCACGCCGGTGACACGCGGCCAGTTCATCGCCGCGAAGCTCATCCCGCTCTGGTCGCTCGGGCTGGTGGCGCTGACGATCGGGATGCTCGTAGCGCGCTTCGCCTTCCACGTGCCGATGCGCGGGAGCGTGCTCCTCGTGTTCGGGACGGCCTCGGTCTACCTGCTCGCGGCGCTCGGCGTGGGGCTGCTCGTGTCGACGATGGTGAGCACCCAGCAGCAGGCGATGTTCGTGACGTTCTTCATCGTGCTCGTGTACCTGCTCATGAGCGGGCTGTTCACGCCGGTGCGGAGCATGCCGATCTGGGCGCAGTGGATCGCGCAGGCGAACCCCGTGATGCACTTCATCGAGATCATGCGAGCGGTGATGCTCCGTGGGGCGGGGCTGCGCGAGATCGCGCGGTCGCTCGCCATCCTGTCGGCGATCGCCGTCGGAGTCTTCAGCCTATCGGTGCGACAGTACGCGAAACGCGCGGCATGACGTCCGACTCCGCGGCGAGCGTCGCCTGCGCGGACGCGCCGTTGCTGGCCGACCGGACGTAGCGGCCATCGGCGCGCAGCGCCCACGCCGTGCCGTCCTGGAGATACAGGTCGAGGACGCGGTCGAGCTGCTCGCGGTGCGCGGCAGCGAGCACCGGAACGAGAAGCTCCACGCGCCGGCGCAGGTTGCGCGGTCGCAGGTCCGACGAGCCGATGAAGTATTCGGGCTCCCCAGCGTTCTCGAAGCGGTAGATGCGCGAGTGCTCGAGGAACCGGCCGACGACCGACACGACGCGGATCGTGTCCGAACGACCCGCGACGTCGGGACGCAGCGTACAGATGCCGCGCACGAGCAGCTCGACCCGCACGCCCGCCTCCGACGCGCGATAGAGCGCCCGGACTACTTCCGCGTCGGAGAGGCCGTTCACCTTGATGCGGACTCCCGATGACTTGCCGGCGCGCGCATGGCGCGTCTCGCGTTCGATCAGCTCGAGCACCGACGGGAGGAGCTGAACCGGCGCGACGAGCGCGCCGTGGGTGAGCCCCTCCGGCGGCCGCGCGGATCCCGTGAGCGCATTGAACAGGTCGGCGACGTCGTTGGTCAGCGCCTCCGAGGCGGAGAACAGGCTGAGGTCCGTGTACTGGCGTCCCGAGCGCGTGTTGTAGTTGCCGGTGCCGATGTGGGCGTAGCGCCGCAGCGTCGAGCCCTCGCGCCGGACGACGAGCGCGATCTTGGCGTGCACCTTGAGGCCGACGAAGCCGTAGACGACGTGGGCGCCCGCCGTCTCGAGCGCCCGAGCCCATCCGACGTTGTGCTCCTCGTCGAACCGGGCCTTGAGCTCGATGAGCGCCACCACCTTCTTGCCGGCGCGCGCCGCGTCGAGGAGTGCGTCGACGACCGCCGACGGATCGCCCGCCCGGTACAGGGTGATCTTGATCGTCGTGACGTGCGGATCCGCCGCGGCTTCCCGCAGGAACCGCACGACGGTCGATTCGTAGTCGTCGAACGGATGATGGAGGAGGATGTCGGCGTCGGCGATCTGATCGACGACCGGCCGGCCGGTATCGAGACTGGAACGCACGGCGAGCGGCGGATAGCAGAGCGACGTTTCGTCGGGCAGGGGGAGATCGGCGAGGCAGCGCAGGTCGAGCAGCCCATTGACCACCGTCACCTCGCCGACGAGCGCGCTGTCGGCGCGAACCGCCGCCTCGCGGCGAAGGTTCTCGAGCACGAGCTCACCGACGGGGTGCGGCATCGACCGCTCGACCTCGACGCGTACGGCCACGTTGTACGGCCGACGCTCGGTCGCGTCGGACACGGCGCTCAGCAGGTCGTCCGCGCTGCGCTCGTCGAGATCCAGGTCGCCGGCGCGCGTGACACGGAAAAGATGCGCGCCGTCGACGTGCGCATTCGGGTAGAGCAGATCGACGTTGGCGCGCAGGACTTCCTCCACCGGGATCACGGCCAGCTCCCGTCCGGGCACCGGGAGCAGGCGCCGCGTGTCGCGTGGCAGCTCCAGCTCGGCGAGATGTGCCTCACTCCCCGCGCCGCGCCGGAAGACGACGGCGAGCGAGAGCCCCAGATGCGGCAGGTGCGGCAAGGGGTGTCCCGGGCTCAGCGTCATCGCGAGCGGGCTGAGCTCCGGGTAGATCTCGTCGCGGCAGCGGCCGCGGAGCGTCGCCTGCTGCGCGGGAGAGAGCTCGCTCCAGCGCAGGATGCGGACGCCGAGCGTCTCGGCCGCCGCGAGGCAGTCGAGCGCGCAGCGCGCCTGCGCATCGACGAGCGACGCGATCTCACGCTCCACGCGATCGAGGCGGTCGCCAGGCGTGAGTCCGTCGAGCCCGCGCGAGTACTTCCCCGACGCACGCGCCACGGCAGCCTGGCGCAGCTCCGGCATGCGCACCATGTAGATCTCGTCGATGTTGCTCGTCACGATGCCGAGGAACCGGAGTCGCTCGCGGAGCGGCGTCGTCGGATCCTCGGCCAGCGCGAGCACGCGGCGCTGGAACGCCAGGAGGCTCAGCTCCGGGCTGAGCGTCTCGGGCGTCGCGTCGGGATCGGCGACGAAAGGCGACTCGTGGTCGGAGCTCGCATGGGTGCCGCTCTCGGGGGATGGCCGCATCCAGCGCAACACGAGCTCGGCCAGCCCACGCCGATCGCCCTCGGCACCCACGAGGTCGTGCTCGCGCTCCAGCGCCTCGACGAGCCGCTCGAACTCCGAAATCGACCCGCGGCGATGGTGCGCGCAGAGCTGGAAAAGGGTGCGCGTCTCGCCGTCGCGGCGGACCGTGATGCGGTCGAAGTGAATCTCGGCGCGATGGCGGAGCAGCAGGTCGGGGTTCGCGGCGCGCGTGAGCCGATCGACCTCGAGTGCGACGCGTGCCACCATCGTCGCGGGATCGACGATGCTCAACAGCCGCCGCCGCACGGGCGTGTCGGTAGCGAGCGCGCCCGCGGGCGTCGCCTCCCGCACCGTTGCTTCCACGCGCTCGGACGGCGACTCGTGTCCCAGCACGAGGGTCAGGCGGTGGGGCAGCCGCGCCCCGACGCGCAGTCGGCAGACGACGCCTCGCGCGCGAAGCGCGTCGTCGGGCGTATCGAGATAGAGATCACGGTGCGACGAGGCGCGCGCCTGCGCCGCGTGAATGCCGAGCGGCAGCGGCGTGCGCGCCAACGTGTCGAGCTCCGCGGCGGAGCGGAGCTCGTACCGGACGACTCTCATCGATATCGGTGGGGCGTGAGGGTCAGTGGGGCCGGATGCAATTGCGGAAGATATTGCGCTCGGCGTTCTGCTGTGTTTTGACCTCGTCGTAGAAGTCGTCGTAATACCGAAGCGTCTCGTTCACGATGCTCGGCGACATCAGCTTGCCGATCTCGTCGTGATAGAGCGCGTAGATCGCTTCCTTATTTTCGATCAGCTTGTTCACCGCGCCGGGAAACTCCGGGGCGATCTCGCAGTACGCCATGAATTTGCGCGTCCGCACGTTCGGCACGTTGTAGTTCGGCGGCGGCACCGCGTACGTGGCGTTCACTGCGCCCGCGTAGTCGAAGTCGTAGGCGACCGGCAGGACGCGTCCGTCCGCCGTGCCGAGCAGCTCGGTGTTGTGCAGCCCGTTGAACGAGAAGTCCAGGTTGCCGATGTAGTACAGGAACATGTACGCCAGCGCGAGCTCCTTCGGCTCCATGTCGGCGGCCGTGGCCCCCTTCGTCTTCACCAGCCGCGACATGTGGCGGTTCGCGAGCTGCTGTGGATCCTCGAGAATCATCGCGTAGCGCGTGGCTTCGGCCTTCCCGCTCGCGCTGTCGACATACGCGAACTTGGCTACCCGGACCCGGTGGCTGAGGGGCGTGAGCAGCTGATAGATGCGGTAGAGCTGCGCCTCCTGGAGCATGTACTGCTCGTATTGGTCGTTGTCCTTGCAGTAGTTCACCAGCTTTGGCTTGTCGAGGCCTTCGAACACCGTGCCCTTCGTGTCCTTGTTGGCGAAGTTGAGGCGGATCGGCGGGAACTCGCAGTGCTTGAGCCGCCAGATCCCGCGCGTGCGAATCTTCACCGGCACGTCGACGCTCTTTCCGGTGCTGTCCTTGTACGAGAGCGACGCCCACCGCCAGGGCGACTCGTCACCCTTGTCATGTCGGATCTGCTTGACGTTGGTCCGGAAGGTGATCTCGAGGGGCTTCTCGGCGGTGAAGAGGATGGGAACCGTCTTCTCGCCCGTCGGCTCCTTCTCCTCCTTCGGCTTCTTGGCCTTGTCGGTCTTCTCCTTGCCCTCGGCGGCCTGCGCGTGCAGGGGCGCCGGTGCGGCCGTCGCCACGAGGCCGAAGGCGAGCAGCGCAAGCGCGATCCGGGAGAGTGCGGGCAGAGCGGACGTTCGATTGTAGGTGCGCATGGTCAGATCAGTTCGACGTTCAGGAGTTGATCCGAGCCGGAGGCACGGATGAGCGCGATGAGCTCGTCGGGCGTTGCCTTCTTCTTCAGCTGCACGTGGTACTCGGCGGTGTGGACGCCGTCCCTCTCGTTGATGGCGCCGATGCGCCAGGTCTTCGCGTTCTCGGTGAGTCTCGGATCGACGGCGCGGCGCAGGGCGTTCAGGTCGCGCGTCCGCAGGCGCACGCGCACCTCCTCGGGCTCCGCCGAGTCGTCGCCGGCCTGGGCGCGCTTCCACGCCCGTTGGGCGACTCCCTCGAGCTGCTCGCGCGTCATGTTGCGGAACACCTCGTCGTCGATGCGGGCGACGAAGGTGCCCGTGCGCGCGAGCTGGCGCGCCCGCTTGAGCCGCTGCTCCGCGATGCGTCCGTCGAGCTCCACGGGCGCGCTGCCGAAGTCCGTGTAGTAGAGCACGAGCGCCAGCGCATTGAACCCGATCGAGATGACCGCGGCAACGGGCAGATTGACCGCCGACGACAGGCCGATCGCCGTCGCGAGGAAGACGTAGACGGCGTCCTTGCTGTCGTCGAGCGTGTTGCGGAAGCGGACGGCGGCGACGATTCCCGCGAGGCTGAACGCGAGGGCGACGCTGTACTTCACGAGCAGCACGATCCCGGCGACGACGGTCGGCAGGACGATCAACAGCTGGACGACCGACTGCTGATAGCCGCGCTTGGCGCGCGTCAGCAGGTAGACCCACGCGACCGGGATCGAGAGCAGCACCGCGGCGAGCATCGCGACCGCGACGGTAATCGAAAGACCCACTTCGTCGAGCGGTGCGGCCTGGGCCGCTCGCGCGGCAGCCTTGCCACCGCCGGCCGCGCCGAAGAGCGCGTCGAGCGACGAGGGCAACTCGTTCTGGTTGCGGGGTAGGAAACGCCAGACGAGCGTGGTCGCCGTGATGAGGACCGCGTAGTACACGATCGCCCGCAGCACCACCCGCGTCCCCGGTTCGAGCTTGTACCCATTGGAGCTCATGGCCACTCTCTCGGCGAGAACCGAGCAAGTATCGCGTGCGGCGGCCCGTCGCGCCATGCCGGATGAGTGCGCCTTGCCGCCCCGGCGACGGCGGGCACACATTCCCGTGATGCGATTCCCGCTCCTGGCCACATTCTGCGTCGCCCTGCTCGGGCTCCCGAGCGCGACCTCCGCGCAAGCCGCGCCCAAGAAGCCGTCGCTCATCGTACTCGTGACGATCGACCAGTTCCGGGGCGATTACCTCGAGCGGTTCGGCCCGCAGCTCACCGGCGGCATCGCCCGGCTCGTGCGCGGCGGGGCCGTCTTCACGAACGCGCACCACGATCACGCGATCACCGAGACCGCGCCCGGTCACGCCACCCTCCTCGCCGGCCGCTTTCCGCGCTCGACTGGGATCATGATGAACGCCATCGGCGTGACGGACAGCTCGGCGCCGCTGGTCGCGGGCGGCTACGGCACCGGCGCGTCGCCGACGCGGTTCAACGGCACCACGCTCGTCGACTGGCTCCGCGGCGCCAACGCGCGCTCGCGCGTACTGTCCGTTTCGATGAAGGACCGCGCCGCGATCCTCCCGATCGGGCGCTCACGCAGCGAAGTGTACTGGTATTCGCCCGACGGACGGTTCGTGACGAGCAAGTACTACGGCGATTCGCTGCCCACGTGGGTGTCGCAGTTCAACGACGCCGGTATGGCGCAGAGCTACGGCGGGAAGCAGTGGACGCTCCTCCTCCCGGAGAGCGCGTACCCGGAGCCCGACAGCGTCCCCGCCGAATCGGATGGCACGGGCTTCACGTTCCCGCATGCGCTGCCGGCCGACGGCTTCGATGCGGCGAGCATGGTACGCACCACGCCGTTCATGGACGATCTCGTCGTCGCGTTCGCGCTCGCTGGCGTCTCGAAGCTCAAGCTGGGAACGGGACCCGGCACCGATCTGCTCGCGCTGTCGCTGTCCGCGACCGACGTGATTGGCCATCGCTTCGGGCCCGACTCCCGGGAGATTCACGACCAGGTGCTGCGCGTGGATCGCGCTGTCGGTACGCTGCTCGATTCGCTGTTCAAGCTGCGCGACTCGACGACGATCACGATTGCGTTCACGGCGGACCATGGCGTCGGCACGCTCCCCGAGCTCGCGCCGGCGAGCGTGCAGCCGCGCCCTCAGCGCGTGTCGCTGGCCAAGGCGCTGAGCGCGATCCGCGCCGGCATGCCGGCGGCCCACCTCGACTCGACGATGATCGGGATCGACGGGAACCTGGTGTTCATCGACCGCAACGCGTTCAAGGCCGCCAAGGTGAACGCGGATTCCACGCTGGACGCGCTGGCGGTGGCGCTCCGCGGCACGCCCGGCGTGGCACGTGTGGATCGGTTCACGAAGCTGCTCGCCGATACGGCGGGCGACCCGGTCGCGCGCCGCTGGGCGCACCAGTTCCCGCCGAACGTGCCGATCGAGCTGATCGTCACGCTCACGCCGTTCAGCGTCTTCCCGGGCAACGTCGCGGCCCACGCCTCGGGGTACGACTACGACTCGCACGTGCCGCTGATCTTCTACGGCGACGGCGTGAAGCCGGGTCGCTTCACCGAGTTCGTGCGCACGGTCGATCTCGCGCCGACGCTCGCGGCGATCGCGGGGGTGAAGCCGGCCGAGCGGCTGGACGGCGTGGTGCTGACGAAGGCCGTACGGTAGCGCGCTCGGATTCAGCCGGGCGCACATGACAGCACGCGGGCGAGCGGCGCCGCGCTGGGAAGATTGGCCGCGCGAGCGACTGCTCGACGTCCGCATTCGCGACCTCGGGCTCACACTCGAGGGAACGTGGGTGGAGGGCTGCGTCGAGGACCTGTATCGGGAGCTGGAGAAGCGCGAGATCGCGCTGCGCCCCCACTGCTGGCTGTCCGACGAGTGGTTCTCGCCGCGAAACGTGCCCGGCATCGCGATCCCCTTCTACCTCGCCCACCCCAGGCTCATTCGGCTCGAGCGGAGCATGGTCCTCGAAGCGGAAGGCTCGTCGCGAGTCGAGTGCATGCGCATCCTCCGCCACGAGGCCGGCCATGCGATTCAGCACGGCTATCGTCTGCACCGCCGACCGGCCTATCAGCGGCTGTTCGGCAAATCGTCCACGAGGTATCCCACCTCGTACCGTCCGAATCCCGCCAGCCGGCAGTTCGTCCAGCATCTGCGCGCGTACTACGCGCAGGCGCACCCCGACGAAGACTTCGCCGAGACGTTCGCGGTCTGGATGCAGCCGCGGGCCCGCTGGCGCAAGCGCTATCACGGGTGGGGCGCGCTGAAGAAGCTGGAGTACGTGGATGCGCTGATGGAGGAGCTCCGGGGGGAGCGACCGCCGGTGCGAACGCGCGTGCGCGTCGCACCGATCTCGCAGTTGAGCGCCACCCTGCGCAGCTACTACGACGAGAAGCGAGCCTTCTACGCCGTCGATTTTCCGAGCACGTACGATCGGGAGCTCTGTCGCGTCTTCTCGACCTCGGCGCAGTACGCGCATCGCGAGCTCGCGTCGCGGTTCATCACGCGCCATGCGAAGATGATCCGGGCGCTGGTCGCCCGCTGGACGGGCGAGTCCGAGTTCACGATCGATCAGCTGCTGCACGACATGATCGGCCGCAGCCGCTTGCTGAAGCTGCGCGTGCCCGGACCGGACGAGCGGGTACTGCTCGACTTCGCCGGCATGCTCGCGGTGCGGTCCGTGCACTTCCTCTACCGCAGACGGGAGTCGATCCCGCTATGAGTCGCGCGCGCCGCCGCCCAGGTCGCCGCCGCCTGCGCGTGCTCGTGCTGCTCGAGACCGGGCGGAGGCCGCCGGACGACCTCGAGGCGCTGAGCGATCAGGAGCGGTACGACTTCAAGATGGAGATCGACGTCCTCACGACGCTCGAAACCCTCGGCCACGAGGCGCAGGTGCTCGAGGTCAAGCACGAGCTGGGGCCGATCCGGCAGGCGTTGTACGAGTGGAAGCCGCACATCGTGTTCAACCTCATCGAAGCCTTCTTCGGCCTGCGGGAGCTCGACCAGCACGTCGTGAGCTACCTGGAGCTGCTGCGCGTGCCGTACACCGGCTGCAATCCGCGCGGACTCGTGCTGGCTCGTGACAAGGCGCTCGCCAAGACGATCCTCACCTATCACCGCGTTCCCGTTCCGCGGTTCGACGTCGTGCACTCCGGCCGGCGCGTTCGGCGATCGAAGCAGCTCACCTTTCCCCTCATCGTGAAGAGTCTCACCGAGGAGGCATCGGTCGGCATCGCGCAGGCGTCGGTGGTGTGGGACCAGGCGGAGCTCGACGAGCGCGTGCGGTTCATCCACGAGAGCATCACCGGCGACGCGCTGATCGAGGAGTTCATCGACGGCCGCGAGATCTACGTCGGCGTGCTCGGGAACAAGCGGCTGACCGTACTTCCGCCGTGGGAGCTGTTCTTCGAGAAGACGTCGCCTGGTGCGGTGGCGATCGCCACGGAGCGGGTGAAGCACAACCTCGCCTACCAGGTGAAGCACGGGATCACCGAGGGCGAGGCGGACCTGGAGCCGGCGGTGCGTGCGAAGCTCATCGCCGTCGCGAAGCGGATCTATCGCAGCCTGTCGCTGGAGGGGTACGCGCGGTTGGACTTCCGACTGCGGGCGGACGGCACGGCGTTCTTCATCGAGGCGAATCCCAATCCCGAGATCGCGCGGAAAGAGGAGTTCGCGCAGTCCGCGCTCAAGGCGGGGATCAAGTACGAGCGGTTGATCGAGACGATTCTCGCGCTCGGAATCAGACGCGGGACGATGTGAGCGGGGCATCCTGGTACGAGATGTCCCATCGGCTACGGACGTGACGGTCGGACTGCCGTGAGCCGTTCGAGCTGGCGAGCGTATCGTGCCGCTTCGGCCTTCATTCCCGCTGCCGACGCGGCGCGCCGAGCGCCGTCGAGCGCGCGGTACCGGCCCGGCTCCTTCGTCAGTGTGCGCTGATACTCGGCGAGAGCGTCGGCAGGTCGGTTGAGCTCCATGAGGATGTCGCCGAGCAGCTCGCGCGCTGGCGCCAACGGGCCGGGCGTCACGGCGTTCTTCTCGGTCGCGTCTTCGCGCGCGGCCGCATCGGTCATGTGTGCCAGCGCGTCCACCCGCCTGCCTTCGGCGAGATCGAGCCACGCCTGTGCGCCGAGACGCTGAATGCGCACCTGCTCGGCCCAGTAGTCGTCGCGGCGCGTGCCGAGTCGCTGCTCGACCGCGGCGAGCGAGTCGATGGCCGATCGCGCTTCGGCGCGGCGGCCGAGGCGCGCCGCGCCAAGTGCGCGTGCGAAGTACGTCATTGCTTCGGTGTGCGGGTAGTCGGTCGACCTGGGAACCAGCGCGGCGGCGTCGGCCCACGCCCCGCGCTCCAGGGCATAGCGCGCCGGAATGGCGGCGATGGCGAAGTAGGCCGCCGACGGCGGCGCGGCGCCCCGCACGACATCGGGATCGTACCGCGTCACGAGCGCAGGGATCGCGTCGCGCACGTCGCGCGCTTCGTCGTAGCGCCGCAACTGCAGGTATGCGTACTCCATGTAGTCCGACGCATGCATCGCCTCGGCGAGTGCCGAATCGCGCAGCGCCGCGTCGAACGACTGCCGATTCGCGCGGACGGATTCACTCCAGTAGCCCAGTCGCGTGAAGGTGTGCGACGGCATGTGCTGCGCGTGCGCCGCGGTGGGAGCGATGTCGGCGTATCGCCGCGCCGCGGCTGCGGCGCGCGAGGCGAGGGCGGGAACATCGTACGTGTGGATGATGTAGTGCGCGAGGCCCGGATGGTCCGGCGCGTTCGCCCACAATGCCTCCAACACGGCCCCCGCGCGCCGCTGCTTGGCGTAGCTCTTGTCCGTTGGAGCAGCGGTGGCGACGAGCGCGATCGCGTGGAAGATCATCGCCTCGGTGTCGGCGGGCGCACGCGCGACGAGATCGGCCATGGCGCGCTCGTAGTCGGCGACGCGTGTCTGCTGGTCGACGTGCTCGTAGTCGTGGTACAGCCGTCCGACCGCGGTGATGTAGCGACGCTCACGCTCGCTCGCGTGATCGGTGAGACGCGCCGCCGCCTCCGCCGAGCGACGTCCCTGGGCGAGCAGGGCGGGTGTGCGGGTCATCGCGGCCATCGGATTGCTCCACCGACTCAGCGCCGTCCCCCAGTGCGCCATTGCGCAGGTCGAGTCGGCGGCGAGCACGTCACCGAACGCGCGAATGGATGCGCCGAACTCGAACGAGTGGAGCAGGGCAACGGCCCGATCCATCTCCGGCGCGACGGCGGGTGCGCACGACGTCGGAAAGTGCACGGTACCGAGCTTCTCGCCCACCTGCGCGGTCTGATGCCCCTGCGCCGCGGCCGGAGCAGCGACGAGCGTCGCGAGCACGATTGGGGGAAGCGCAGCGGTGAGGCGGATCATGGTCGGACACCGGATGACGTGATCGTGGACGCTGCGGGGATACGGTCGACCGCGCAAGCTCCGCGTCGAGCCGGGACTCACCCGCCTCGGCCGTGCCGTATGGCTCCGAACCGAGGACGGTGTCCGCCTCGCGCGCGGATACGACGAAGGGCAGCCCGGCCGGGCTGCCCTTCCATCGCAGAGAATCGATTGTGTCAGGCGAAGATCGCGTCAGATGTCCAGGTTCGACACGAACCGCGCGTTGGCCTCGATGAACACGCGCCGCGGTTCCACGTCGTCGCCCATGAGTGTGCGGAAGATGTCGTCGGCGATCACGGCGTCCTCGATGCCCACGCGGAGCAGGGTGCGCGTGTTGGGATCCATCGTCGTGTCGAACAGCTGGTCGGCATTCATCTCGCCCAGACCCTTGTAGCGCTGGATGTTGATCCCCGACTTGCCGTCGGACGACATGCGCCGCGCGATCTCGTCGCGCTGCTTCGCGTCGTAGGCGTAGTACGCCTCCTTCCCCTTCGCGACGCGGAAGAGCGGAGGCTGGGCGATGTAGATGTATCCCGCCTCGATCAGCTCCGGCATCTGCCGGTAGAAGAAGGTCAGCAGCAGCGTGCGAATGTGCGCGCCGTCGACGTCGGCGTCCGTCATGATGATGATCTTGTGGTAGCGCGCCTTCTCGATCTCGAACTCGTCCTTGATCCCGCTGCCGATCGCCGTGATGATCGTCCGGATCTCCTCATTGGAGAGGACCTTGTCGATGCGGGCCTTCTCCACGTTGATGATCTTCCCGCGGAGGGGCAGGATGGCCTGGAACTCACGCTTCCGCCCCTGCTTGGCGCTGCCGCCGGCCGAGTCGCCCTCGACGAGATAGATCTCGCACATCGCCGGGTCGGTCAGCTGGCAGTCGGCCAGCTTCCCCGACAGGACGCCGACTTCGAGTCCCGACTTCTTGCGGGTCAGATCGCGCGCCTTCCGCGCCGCTTCGCGCGCCCGCGCGGCGGAGATCGCCTTCTCGATCACGGCGTTCGCCGTGCGCGGATGCTCGTCGAGGTACGCCGCCAGCCACTCGTTGACGAGCGTCTTCACCGCCGACTCGACCTCGGAGTTGCCGAGCTTCGTCTTCGTCTGCCCCTCGAACTGCGGCTCCCTGACCTTCACCGAGAGTACGGCGGTGAGGCCCTCGCGCACGTCGTCGCCGCTCAGCGCGATGTCCTTGTCCTTCTTGGCCAGCGACGACTTCTGGATGTACTGGTTGATGACGCGCGTGAGCGCGCTCTTGAAGCCGGTGAGGTGCGTCCCGCCCTCGTGCGTGTTGATGTTGTTCACGAACGAGAACACGTTGTCGTTGTAGCCGTCGTTGTACTGCATCGCGAGCTCGATCCCGATGTCGTCCCGGGTCGTGTCGAGGTAGATCACCTCGCTGTGCAGCGCCTTGCGGCTGGTGTTCAGATGCTGCACGAACTCGCGCAGGCCGTTCTTGGCGAGGAACGTCTCCTCCTTCTCCTGATCGGGGCGCTCGTCCTTGAGCGTGATCGTGACGCCCTTGTTCAGGAACGACAGCTCGCGCAGGCGCGCGGCGAGCGTCGTGTAGTTGTACGTCAGCTCGGTGAAGATCTCGTGATCGGGCTTGAACCAGACCCTGGTGCCGGTCTGCTTCTTCGGGACGTCGCCGAGCACCTTGAGCTTCGTCTGCGTTCCGCCGCGGACGAAGTCCATGTAATGCTCCTTGCCGTCGCGCTTGATCCACACCTTGAGCCGTTCCGAGAGCGCGTTGACGACAGAGACGCCGACGCCGTGCAGGCCGCCGGAGACCTTGTAGCCCTCGCCGCCGAACTTGCCGCCGGCGTGCA
>Ga0066652_100000338_pt1 | contig 23504 bp, 20 predicted proteins | sample GraSoiAngelo_101_FD_71413 | JGI IMG/M metagenome (GOLD analysis project Ga0066652, IMG submission 71413) | Grasslands soil microbial communities from the Angelo Coastal Reserve, California, USA - 14_0903_02_30cm | ecosystem: Environmental > Terrestrial > Soil > Grasslands | place: USA... | reverse complement strand
TCCAAGCCGGCGGCTGCGTGTCCGTCATCCCTGGGCATTCTACTGCCCCGTCAATGCCCGCTCCTCAATCCGGATGCGCCGCAGCATCAGATACCCGAAGCCGGCGACGGCAAGCGGGCCGGTGAAGCGGGCGTGCTCGGTCAAGGCGACGCCAAGAAGTTCGGCCGCGACCGCGGCATAGTTGGGGTGCGCGATCCAGCGATACGGTCCGCGGCGGATGCGCTGCGATCCCGGCGGGACCAGGACGCGGAAGCTCCACCGCCTGCCGAGCGTGGCGATCGCCCAGTACTTCAGCGCCTTCGCCGCAACGAACAGCCACGCGCCGGCCGCCGCGACGCCGCCTGGACCGGCGCCGCGCCACGCGCCCTCGGCAATCATCGCCGCAAACGCGGCGGGATACGCAAACTGCATCGCGCGATAGACGTCGCGCGCGGGCTCGACGGCCCCGAGCGCCCGCAAGGCGCGGTCGTGGCGTGCCGCGATCGCGGCCTCGATCGCCATCAGGACGAAGACGACGACGGCGACGGAGATCGAGTGCGTCACCGGGACGGCACGTCTCCGGCGAACGCGATCGTTCGGCGCAGCAGCCATGGCGCCGACGCCGCGACCAGCCCGGCGATCTCCACCGTCGTCCCGCGATCGACGAGCCGGCGCAGCGTCCGGTTGAAACGCCATTTCGCCGAGAACTCGCGGCGGCGCGCCCGCGCCAGCGTCACGTGCGGATGCGCGTTCGCTCCGGCGAGCGACGCCAGCGCGGCTTCCGCGGCGAGCTCGGCGCCGCGGACGGCGAAGCGCAGCCCGTCGCCGGTCATCGGATCGATGAATCCCGCGGCGTCGCCCGCGAGCAGCAGCCCCGGCGCGCCGGCGGCGCGGGCATCGACGGCCAGCGGCCCGAGCACGACGGGCGCGGTCGTCATGCGCGCGTCCGCGAAGCGCTCGCGCAGCGCCGGATCGTCGGCGATGACACGGTGCAGCAGGCCCGATGGATCCTCGAAACCGCCGTCACGCGCGCCGCGCGCCGCCGACGCCGGCGCGGGAACGACCAGGCAGACGTTCGCGGCCCCCGAGGGCACCGCCGCGATCCCGAGATAGCGGCCGCGGCGCACGTGCATCTCGCCGAACGACGTCAGCCCGGCGACGCCGTCGAAGTACGCGCCAATCGCCCAGCGGCGGGGATGCGAAGGATGCCGTGACAGACCGAGCGGCAGCGCGAGGCGCGATCGGCGTCCGTCGGCGGCGATGACCAGCGGCGCCGGCACGCGCAGGTCCTTGCCGTCGCGGCCGGCGAGGATCACGCCGCGCACGCGCGCGCCGCGGCTGGCGCTCTCCATCAACGGCCCGCGCACCATCACGCCGTCCTCGAACCGCACCCCGGCGGAGACCGCCTCGCCGGCCAGTGCGGCGTCGAGATTGCGGCGCAGCATCGCCAGCCCCTTCGCCCCATCCCCGTACTCGGCGCGGACGCGCACGCCGCGCTCGCCGGTCACGATCATGCCGTCCACCGGCCGCGCCGCCGCGGCCAGTCCGGAGGTCAGTCTCAGGCGTTCGAGGAGGGCAATGGTCCCGGGGTTCAGCGTGTCGCCGCACAGCTTGTCGCGGGGAAAGCGCGCGCGATCGAGCAGCAGCACGCGCGCGTTGCCGCGCGCCAGCACCGTCGCCGCAACAGACCCGGCGGGTCCCGCGCCGCACACGATGACGTCGTACACGCGGCTAGCTCCTCAACTCCCCAACTCCGCAACGCCCAACTCCCGATTAATCCCCAACTCCCAACGCCCAAAATTCCCACGGTAAGAACGCAAAGCTTGAAACTTCACGCTTCTTGGCTTGGGCGTTTTGGGTATTGAGGAGTTGGGCGTTAATTGGGCGTTGGGAGTTGCGTAGTTGGGAATTGACATGGGCGTCACCGTGAGACGGCGCCCAGTACGATCGCCGAGTTCTTCGATCCGAAGCCCAAGCAATTGCACAGGGCAGCCGCCACTCTCGACTCACGGCCGGTGTTGGCGATGAAATCGAGGTCGCAGTCCGGGTCGCGCTCGCGCTGGTTGATCGTCGGCGGCAGGAAACCGCGCGACAGCGCCAGGGCGGAGGTGACGATGCCGGCGGCGCCGCTCGCGCCCTGCGGGTGGCCGATCATCGACTTGGTCGACGATCCCGGCACCAGGTCGGCGCGCGCGCCGAACAGCCGGCGGACGCAGCGCGATTCGACGGCGTCGTTGAGCACCGTCGACGTGCCGTGATAGTTGACGTAACCAATCTCCTCGATGGCGCGGCCCGAGCGCTCGATCGCCAGCGTCATCGCCCGCACGATCTGCTCGCCGTCGGGATCCATCTGCACGCGGTGGTAGGCGTCGCAGGTCGACCCGTAGCCATCGATGGTGGCGTAGATCGTCGCGCCGCGCGCGCGGGCCCGCTCCTCGCGCTCGAGCACCACCATCCACGCCCCTTCGCCGAGCACGAAGCCGTCGCGGCCGCGATCGAACGGACGCGACGCTTCCGCCGGCGCGTCGTTGTACTTCGTTGCGACCGCGCGCATCTTCGAGAAGCCGAAGATCATTCCGGGCGTGACGCAGGCGTCGGCGCCGCCCGACAGGATCACGTCGGCTTCGCCCGCGCGAATCAGCGACGCCGCGTAGCCGATCGCGTCGGTCGAGCTGGTGCAGCCGGTCGAGAGGACGTGGCTGATGCCGTGCAGCTCCAGCGCGATCGAGATCTCGCTGGAAATCATGCCGACGATCGAGACCGGAATCGCATACGGCGTCACCCGCTTCCAGCCGTCGGTGAAGAACTCGAAATACTGCCGCTCGGCGATGTCGATGCCGCCGGCGCCGCTGCCGACGAGCACCCCCGCGCCCGGCTCGTTCGGCCGGAGGCCGGCGTCGTTCCAGGCCTCGCTCGCGGCAATGACCGCGATGAGCGAGGCGCGCGAATAGCGCCGCGGATCGGGCCGCCCGGAACGCGCGTCGTCGTGCGCCGGCTCCGAGGAGACGCGCGAATCGAGCGCGGGCGCATCGTCAATCGTCACGGTCGAGGGGACGGGCGCGGCGACGGTGCAGGGGAAGGGAGACGCGTCGAACTCGGTAATCGCGCGCGTGGCGCTGCAGCCGCGGCTGACGCTCGTCCAGAAGCGTTCCCGCCCGACGCCATACGGCGACACGACGCCGATTCCGCTGATCACCACTCGGGACACGCTCCCGCGATCATACATGTGTCAAACTTCAACGAATGGTTCGACGATCGGCCGCGCTCGTGCTGGCCTGCTGGGCGCTTGCCGCACCCGGCCCCGCGGTGTCGCGGCTGCCGGAAGCGGTCGAGCGCGCGGTCGGGCGGGTCTCGACCGACGATCTTCGTAAATACGTCGAGACACTGGCGAGCGATGAGCTCAACGGCCGCGGCGTCGGCGATCGCGGCAATCGCGCCGCCGAAGAATTCATCTGCGCCACGCTGCGCGCCAACGGCGTCACGCCCGCCGGTGCCGGCGGATCGTGCTACCAGCCCGTCGACGTCTTCGAGCCGGCGCTTGGCCCGGCGCCCCGCCTGACCGTGTCGGACGCCGCGGGCACCGTCGCGGACCTCTCGATCGGCGCCGACTTCTATCCCCTGCCGGAAACAGGTCCCGCGACCGCGTCGGCGCCGCTCGTGTTCGCCGGCCACGGCGTCACCGAACCCAGGCTCAAGCACGACGACTACAAGAACGTCGAGGCGCGCGGCGCGATCGTGCTCGTCCGCGAGGGATTGCCCGACAAGCTGGCGGGCATGGACCGGCTCGACGCCGGACAGCCGGGCCCCGGCACGCTCGCCCGCAAGGTCAGCGACGCGCGCGCGCACGGCGCGGTAGGCGTGGTCGTCATCGGCGGCTATCTCGCCGGCTACCGATCGATCTGGCCGGAGCACACGTCGATCCGCCAGGCGAGCTACCGGCTGGTCTCGGAGATCCGCGAGAGTCCGCTGCCGGTCGCGACGATTTCCGAGCAGGCCGCCGGCCCGATCCTGCGCGCCCTGGACGGCCATCGCCCGCTGACCGCCGCGCTCGCGCCCGATCTCCTGGTCCGGACGGTCACCATGAACAACGTCCTGGCGATCGTCGAGGGACGCGATCCGAAGCGGCGCGGCGAGATGGTCGTGGTCGGCGCCCACCTCGACCACGACGGCACCGACGCCGAGGGGCGCATCTACAACGGCGCCGACGACAACGCATCGGGCACGGCAGCTGTGCTCGCCGCCGCGATCGCCTTCGCGCGCGCCGCGGCCGAGGGCGAGCGTCCGGCACGCGCCGTGCTGTTCGCGCTCTGGAACGGCGAAGAGAAGGGCTCGCTCGGCGCGGAAGCCTTCGTCGCCTCGCCCGAGCCGGCGCGCCGGGTCGTCGCCAACCTCAACCTCGACATGGTGGGACGCCACGAGGAAGTCCGCGACCCCGGCGACTGGCGCTTCCACGGCCTGCCGAAGACGGATGCCGCCGCGACCGGCAACACGCTCCACGTCCTCGGCTACAGCTACACGCCGGATCTCGCGGCCATGCTTCGCGAGGCCAACGGCGCCGTCGGCCTGACGCTCCAAGAGGACTACGACAGCGGCGAGCAGGGGCTGCTCCAGCGGTCCGACAACTGGCCGTTCCTTGCGCACGGCATCCCGGCGCTGTTCCTGACGACGGGGCTGCATCCGGACTATCACACGCCCGACGACGACGCCGGGCGGATCGATTTTGGCAAGCTGACGCGAGTGGCGCGGCTGGCGGCGCGTGCCGCGTGGATCGTCGCCGACGGACCCGAGCCCGCGATCAGGAAACGATGAACATGGCTGAAACCATCCCCACTCCCCAGCTCCCGAACGAACTGCCGGTCGTGCCGCTGCGCGGCGCGGTCGTCCTGCCGATGACGGTGGCGCCGCTCGGCGTCAGCCGCCCGACGTCGGTCGAGGCGATCAACAAGGCGCTGGCCGGTGACCGCATGGTGCTGCTCCTGCTGCAGACCAACGACAACGACGATCCGGCGCCCGACGATCTGCACCGGGTCGGAACCGTCGCGATCATCCGCCAGATGGCCAAGGGCCAGGGCGGCATGCGCGTCCTGGTCGAAGGGGTGGCGCGCGCGCGGGCGGAGTTCCTCCAGGCCGAGAAGGGGTACCTGTCGGCGCTCATCAGGCCGCTGCCCGAACACTCGGAGCGATCGCTCGAAATCGACGCGCACGTCCGGCGCCTGCAGGAGCTGGTCGACCGCGCGCTGTCGCTGGCCACGGGGCTCTCTCCCGACATCCGGACCCTCGTCACCTCGCTCGACGATCCGCTGCGCATCGCCTACCTGCTCGCCAGCCTCCTCGACATGAAGCCCGAGGACAAGCAGCGGCTGCTCGAGGACGAGAGCGTCTCGGTCAAGCTCGACGCGGTCGCGACCAGCCTGGCCCGCGAGATCGACGTGCTCGAGCTCAAGGGACAGATCGAGTCGCGCGCCGAAAAAGAGATGACCGACGCGCAGAAACAGTACGTGCTGCGCCAGCAGATGAAGGCGATCCAGTCGGAGCTCGGCGAGGGCGACGGCGAGGTCCAGGAGCTGCGCAAGCGGATCGCCGAAGCGAATCTGCCGGAACACGTCGCGGCGGTCGCCAACCGTGAGGTCGATCGGCTGGAGCGCATGACCGCGGCGGCGCCCGAGTACCAGATGATCCGCACCTACCTGGACTGGCTCCTGGAAGTGCCCTGGGAGAAGCGCACCGAAGATCGCCTCGATCCGATCGAGGCGCGCCGCGTGCTCGACGAAGACCACTACGATCTCGACAAGGTCAAGGAGCGCATCGTCGAATACCTCGCGGTCCGCAAGCTGAAGGGGGACATGAAGGGGCCCATCCTCTGCTTCGTCGGGCCGCCGGGCGTCGGCAAGACCTCGCTCGGCCAGTCGATCGCGCGCGCGATGAACCGGACGTTCGTGCGAATCTCGCTCGGCGGTGTGCGCGACGAGGCGGAGATCCGCGGCCATCGCCGCACCTACATCGGGTCGATGCCCGGACGCCTGGTGCAGGCGCTCAAGACCGCCGGCGCCTCGAACCCGGTGTTCATGCTCGACGAGATCGACAAGATCACCGTCGGCGTGCAGGGGGATCCGGCGGCGGCGCTCCTCGAAGTACTCGATCCGGCGCAGAACCACGCGTTCCGCGACCACTACCTCGAGGTGCCGATCAATCTCTCGAACGTCCTCTTCATCGCCACCGCCAACCAGCTCGGCACGATCCACCCGGCGCTGCTCGATCGCATGGAGATCATTCAGCTGAGCAGCTACACCGAGGAGGAAAAGGTCCACATCGCCAAGATGTACCTGGTCCCGCGCCAGCGCGACGAGCACGGCCTCAAGCCGGAGCAGCTGGCGATCGAAGACGCCGCGCTGCGGCGCGTGATTGCGGAATACACGCGCGAGGCCGGCGTGCGCTCGCTCGAGCGCCAGATCGGCGCGATCGCGCGCAAGGTCGCGGCGAAAGTGGCGCTGGACGCGGCGCACGCGGGACACGTGGCCGCGAAGGACGTGCCGGACTATCTCGGCCCGTCGCGCTTCCGATCGGACGGCGCGTTCCGGTTGTCACGGCCGGGCGTGGCCACCGGGCTCGCGTGGACCGAAGTCGGCGGCGACGTCCTCTACATCGAAGCGGTGCTGCTGCCCGGAGGCAACGGCCATCTCACGCTGACCGGCCAGCTTGGCAGCGTGATGCAGGAGTCGGCGCGCGCCGCGCTCAGCCACGTCCGCCAGATGGCGCCGTCGCTCGGCATCGCGGCCGAGATGCTGGCCAAGCACGACCTGCACATCCACGTCCCCGCCGGCGCCATCCCGAAGGACGGCCCGTCGGCCGGGATCACCATCGCGACGGCGATCGTCTCCGCCGCGCGCGGCGTGCCGGTGCGCGCCGACGTGGCGATGACCGGCGAGATCACGCTGTCGGGCCTGGTGCTGCCGATCGGCGGCATCCGCGAGAAGGCGCTGGCCGCGCGCAGCCACGGCATCAAGACCGTGATCCTGCCGCAGGCCAACGTGCAGGATCTCGTCGAGATCCAGGAGGAGGTCCGCCGCGACATGACCTTCGAGCCGGTCGCGACGCTCGAGGAGGTCCTGAAGGTCGCGCTGCCCGCCGTGGCCGCCGGCCTCGACGCCTCCCCCACCGCCGGATCGCCGGGGACGTCCGCGGCCGCCGCGGCGACCCGCTCGTAGCCGGTGGCGGCGATCGCCTTCTACATCAGCGGCCATGGCTTCGGCCATGCTTCGCGCCAGATCGAGATCATCAACGCCCTGGCGCGGCGGCGGCCGGATGCCGGCATTCTGCTGCGGACGGCGGTGCCCCGCTGGCTTCCCCACCGCACCCTCAACGCCGCCTTCGTGCTCGACGATCGTCCGTGCGACACGGGCATCGTCCAGATCGACAGCCTCCATCTCGATGCCGCCGCCACGATCGCGCAGGCGGACGCGTTCCACCGGACGCTCGGCGCGCGCGCGGAGGCGGAGGCGGCGCTGCTTCGCGAGCATGGCGTCCGCTTCGTGGTCGCCGATGCGCCGCCGCTCGGCTGCGCCGCCGCGGCGCGCGCCGGCATCCCCTCGGTGGTGGTCTCCAACTTCACGTGGGACTGGATCTACGAGTACTACGCCGAGCACCTGGCCGGGGCGCCGGAACTGATTCCGGCGATCCAGGGCGCCTACCGGGAGGCGGCGGCGGCGTGGCGGCTGCCCATGCACGGCGGCTTCGCCACCTTCGAGACGATCGTCGACATGCCGTTCGTCGCGAGACACGGCCGCTCCGGCCGGTCACGCAGTGACGTGCTCGCCTCGCTGGGCATACCCGCGGACCGCCCGGTCGCACTGGTCTCGTTCGGCGGCTACGGCGTGGACGACCTGCCGAGTACCGGCCTCGACTGCTCCGGCTGGACTGTCGTCTTCACCGGCGCCACCCCGGCGCGCCGCGACGGCCGCGTCGTCACGGTCGACGAGCGCGAGTTGTACGCCGCCGGCTGGCGCTACGAGGACCTGGTTCGCGCCGTCGACGTGGTCCTCACCAAGCCCGGCTACGGAATCATCTCGGAGTGCATTGCCAACGACACGGCGCTCGTTTACACCTCGCGCGGCCGTTTCGCCGAATACGACGTGCTGGTGCGGGAGATGCCGCGCTACCTGCGCTGCGCCTATATCGACAACGAGACGCTGCTCGCCGGCCGCTGGCGCCTGGCGCTGGAATCCGCCGTCGACGCCCCGCCGCCGCCCGAGCAGCCGCGGACCGACGGCGCCGACGTGATCGCAGATATGATCGCGGCGAAGATTCCTTCCGCCTGAAGGCGGAAGCCACGGGATTCATACCCAAGGCTCTCGTGGCTTCCGCCTTTAGGCGGAAGAATGCCGTGGCTCGCGTAGCTCGACGCGATGTGGAGTTCGAACAATGTTCAGCCGCCGAAGCTTCATCTGGACTTCAGCCGCCGCTTTCGCCGCCAGCCGGGTGCCGCGCGTGTTCGCGCGCGAGGCGCAGGCCGCGGGCGCGCTGCCGCCGTCGCTCGCGGCGCTGACCTCTATGCGCGCGCAAGCTACCCCGATTGATAATGTCGAGCGGCGCGCGCGCGTCGAGAAGGCGCGGCGCCTGATGGCGCAGCACCGCATCGACGCGCTGATGCTGACGCAGGGCACTTCGCTCGTCTACTACACGAACATCCGGTGGGGCGGCGGCGAGCGCCTCACCGCGTGCATCATCCCGGCGAAGGGCGATCCGTTCGTGGTCTGCCCGGCGTTCGAAGAGGATCGCGCGCGCGAGCAGATCGAGCTCGGCCCCTTCGGCGACGCGACCGCCGACGTCAGGACCTGGAACGAGGACGAGAGTCCCTACGCGCTCGTGGCGAAGGGACTGAAGGACCGCGGCGTCGCCACCGGCACGCTCGGCATCGAAGAAACGACCAAGTTCGTGTGGAGCGACAGCGTGGCCCAGGCGGCGCCCGCACTCAAGCTGGTCAGCGCCACCCCGGTCGTCGCCGGCTGCCGCATGATCAAGGAGCCGCACGAAATCGAGCTGATGCGGCTCGCCTCGAAGGTGACGCTCAAGGCGTACGAAGCGGCCTACCGCGCGCTGAAGGCGGGGATGACGCAGGACACGGTCGCGTCGCTCGTGGCGCAGGCGCACGATCGGCTGGGCTTCTCCGGCGGCGCCGGCGTCCAGGTCGGCACGTTCACCGCGCTTCCCCATGGCTCGATCCAGCCCCAGACGATTCGCGAAGGCACGATCATCATGATGGACGGCGGCTGCGCGGTGGAGGGCTACCAGTCCGACATCACGCGGACCTTCGTCCTCGGCCGGCCGACCGACAAGATGAAACGCGTCTTCGACATCGTGAAGCAGGCGCAGACGGCGACGCTCAAGGCGGCGAAGCCGGGTGTGCCGCTCGACGCGCTCGACGCCGCCGCGCGCGGGGTGATCGTCGACGCCGGCTACGGCCCCGGCTTCACGTTCTTCAGCCACCGCGTCGGCCACGGTATGGGCATGGACGGACACGAGTGGCCCTACCTGGTGAAGAACAACATGTATGGCTGGGAGCAGCACCTGACGCTGCAGCCGCACATGACGTTCAGCGACGAGCCTGGTGTCTACATCAAGGGAGAGTTCGGCGTGCGGCTGGAGGACGACCTGCACATCACCGAGGACGGCGCGGAGTTATTCACGCCGCAGTCTGCCTCGCTGGAAGCCCCCTTCGGCGGTTAGCGGCGCTGTCAATCAGCCAACTACGCAACTCCGCAACGCCCAACTAACGCCCAACGACCAACTCCCAAAACGCCCAAAACTCCCAAAACTCCCAACGAAGAACAGGAATGGGAGTTTTGGCGGTTGGACGTTGGCAGTTAATAGGGAATTGCGGAGTTGCGTAGTTGGTTGATTGACTACTTTACGCAAGTAACCAACGACCAGATCTTCGGCCAGTTCACCTTTTCAATCGACACCGGCTTCAGATCCGCCTGCGCCAGGAACGCGGGCAGGTCGAGATCCGACTTGAAGCCGATGTGGATGGTGGCCGGCGAGATCAAGCGTTCGATGCGCGAGAGGAAGAGATTCGGGCTGAGGAAGTGGTTGAGGAAGATGATGCGGCCGCCGGGGCGGCAGACGCGGCGCATCTCCTGCGCGACCTTGACGGGATCGGGAACCACGCTGATGAGGTACGGCGCGTAGACGATGTCGAAGGAGTCGTCGGCGAACTTCAGGTCGGCGGCGTCCATCTGCAACAGCCGGACGGGCGCGGCGTCCTTGCGGGCGGCGCGCTCGCGCGCCTTCTCGAGCATCGACGCGGTGAAGTCGATGCCGGTGACCGTCGCCTCGCGCGGATAGAGCGCCAGGTTGATCCCGGTGCCGACGCCGACCTCGAGCACGCGCTCGCCGGCCTGAATGTTCATCCGCTGGATGGCCTGCAAACGGCCGGGGTGGAGGGCCGGGCCGAAGGTCAGGTCATAGACGATGGCGAGCTTGTCGTAGACGTTCTCGACAAACGCATTCTCGACCGCGGCCACGGACAAGGCACGCGTGGCGGCGTCGCCGGTGACGTTCTCGGCATCCGGCTTGCGCTCGAATAAGGCCATAAGTCTCTGGACTATATCCCTTTGGCGTTAACCGGGGCAAGCACCCAACTGGACCAGGCGCTAGGTCCCCGCCCCCTCGATGAGCCCGAGGGCCAGGTCGAGGCCCCTGGGACTCGGCGAAAGCTGGACCCCCTGCACGAGCGGACGCACGGCGGCCATGATGTCGCGCGCAATCGCCAGGCCCTCCTCGCCCGCGCGCCCGTCCGCGTCGGCGCGGCGCATCCGCTCGACGACCTGGTCGGGCATGCGGACGCCGGGGACCTCGTTCGCCATGAACTCGGCGTGCCGCGCGCTCTCGAGGGGCATGATCCCGGCAAGGATCGGGATGCCGTGGTGGCGGACCCGTTCGACGAACGCCTGGAACTCGGCGATGTCGAAGACCGGCTGGGTGATCGCGAACTCGGCGCCCGCTTCCACCTTGTAGGCGAACCGGCGCAGTTCCTCGTCGAGGCTGAAGGCGCCGGGATTCACCGCGACGCCGATGTGGAAGGCGGTCGCGCTGCCGATCGGCTGGCCGCCGATGTCGGCGCCGCCGTTCAGCCGCGCCACGACGTTGGCGAGGCCGATCGAGTCGACGTCGAACACCGACGTGGCGTCGGCGTAGTCGCCGACCTTCGGCGGATCGCCGGTGACGAGCAGGACGTTCCTGATGCCCATCGAATGCGCCCCGAGCAGGTCCGACTGCATGCCGAGCAGGTTCCGGTCGCGGCAGGCGTAATGGAGGATGGTCTCGACGCCGGCCTGCTGCTGGACGAGGACGGCCGCGGACAGCGCGCTCATGCGGGCGCTCGCGCGCGCGCTGTCGGGAATGTTGACAAGATCGACGCCGCGGATCTTGAGCCGGCGGGCCTGCTCGACCAGCGCGTCGGTCTGGAAGCCGCGCGGCGGCGTCAGCTCGACGCTGACGGCGAACCCGCCGCGCGCCAGCGTGTTGGCCATCCGCGATTTCTGCTCGCGCGGGATCGGCGGCACGATCGGGACCGCGGGCGCCGCCGCCGCGGACTTGACCCCGGGCCGCGCCGCCCCGGGCGCGAGCGACCGGACCGCGGCCTTGATCGCGCGGACGTGGTCCGGCGTCGTGCCGCAGCAGCCGCCGACCAGCCGCACGCCGGCGTTGATGAAACGGCGCGCGTACGACGCCATGTAGTCGGGCGAGCAGAGATAGAGGTTGCGCCCCTCGATCTCGCGCGGCTTGCCGGCGTTGGGCTGCGCCGCGAGCTTCACGTGCGCGACCGCGGCCATCCGCTCGAGCGTCTCGAGCATCGCCGCCGGGCCGACGCTGCAGTTGAGGCCGACGACGTCGGCGCCGCGCGCCTCGAGGTCGGGCACGAAGGTCTCCGGCGCGACGCCGTCCAGGCTGTTGCCGTCTTCCTCCGTCGTGATCTGCGCCACGATCGGCAGGGCGCAGACGCTTCTGACGGCCCGGATAGCCGCCCCCATCTCGTTGACATCGCGGAACGTCTCGAGGATGAAGAGATCGACGCCCCCTTCGGCGAGCGCCGCCGCCTGCTCGCGGAAGATCTCCTCCGCTTCGTCGACGCCGGTCCGGCCCCACGGCTCGACGCGGATGCCGAGCGGTCCGATCGCGCCGGCGACATAGACCTGGTCGCGCGCCGCGTGCCGCGCGATCTTCGCCCCCTGCACGTTGATCGCGTGCACACGATCGGCGAGCCCGAACGCCGCCAGCTTGACCCGGTTGGCGCCGAAAGTGTTGGTCTCGATGACGTCGGCGCCGGCGCGCACGTAGGCCTGGTGCACTTCGGCGACCAGATCCGGCTGCGTCAGGTTCAGCTCGTCGAACGAGCGATTCAAAAAGATCCCGCGCGCGTACAGCATCGTCCCCATGGCGCCGTCGCAGACGAGGACGCGGGTGTCGAGCTCCTGGAGAAAGGGGGTACGCATGGGGCGATCTGTCAATTTTAGCCCATTTGCATCAGCCGGACGTCGAGCGACGCGGCGTCGAGCAGCACGTACGACCGCGTGACGAGGTCGAGTCCGACCGATCGCACCCCCTCGCGGACCTCGTCACTGAAGCGATGGTGATGGCCGAACAGGTGCAGGCGCGGCCTCATCGCGGCGAGCACCTCGTTGATTTGCGCCTTGCCGGCGTCGGGGCCACGGCCGCCGGGAAACGCGCGGAAGGGCTTCGCCGCTTCGTGGGTCAGGAAGATGTCGACGTCACCGAGCGCCTTGCACGCCTCGACCTCCTCGCGGACGAAATGGCGGCGCTTGTCATCCTTGACGCGTGGCCGGCCCTGAAGGGCCGGCCCCACGGGAGATCCGGGTGACGGGAGCTCCGATGCGCGCTCCTCGTACCACGTCGGCGCGAAAGTCCCGCCGAGTCCGGCGACCCTCACCCGTGGGGCCGTGGCTTTCGCGACGGCCACTTCAATCACAGTCCCATTCGGAATGTGATGCAGATCCGCCGGCAGCGCGCCGGCGGCGATGGCGTCGAAGTTGTCGTTGTTGCCGTGAATCCAGTAGACCGGGGCGCCGAGCGGTTCGTAGCGCCCATCGCCGGTGGCGATGTCGCCGACGCACAGCCAGCACGGCACCTCGGGATGGCGCGCGATGATGGCGCGCGCGGCGTCGAAGGCGCCGTGAATGTCGCCTAGGACGCCGACGTCGACGCGGAGAGCGGCCGGGTCGTCTGGGTCGTGGTCGTGCCCTGTCCCGGCACCAGGAGGTCGGTCTTGTCCCAGATGAAGTCCTTGTTGCTGTAGACCGCGAGCTCGTAGTCCTTGCCCATGAAGATCGCCGACACCGGGCAGGCCTCTTCGCAGAAGCCGCAGAAGATGCAGCGCGTCTTGTGGATCTGGTAGACGCTCGCGTAGCGCGGGCCGGCCTGGACGCTGCCGTCGTTCTCGGCCGCCTCGAGGTAGATGGCGTCGGCCGGGCAGGCCACCGCGCACAGGCCGCAGGCGACACACTTTTCCAGCCCGTTCTCGTCGCGCATCAGCACCTGCTTGCCGCGCCACTTCGGGAAGACCGGGATTTTCTGGTCGGGATAGTTGACCGTGATCTTGGGCTTGAAGAAATGGCGGAGCGTCAGCGCGAACCCGGTGATGAGCGGACGAATCATCGTGCGATCATATCAGTTCACAGTTGACAGTTCACAGTTCACAGTCGGGTTCACAGTTCGGGGAGTTCACAGTTCTGGTTCACAGTTGGTTTACAGCCGGAACTGGGAACCCGTCGAACTGTGAACCCGTAAACTGTCAACCCGTAAACTGTAGACTCTAAACTGTTAACCAGACTGTGAACTGTGAACTGTAAACTGTAAACTCCGTGTCGAGCCACCTGCAGCCGGAACAGGTCCTCCTGTTCACCCTCATGGCGAAGCTGGCGGTCGGGGCCGTCCTGGCGACCATGCTGGTGCGGTTCCCGTGGTTCCGGCGCATCCTGCTGACCGAGAAGCGGGACTGGCCGGAACGGCTGGTCTTCGCGGCGAGTCTCGGCCTGCCGCTGACGGCCGGCGTGATCTGGCGGCTGGTCCTCAACAACAACGCCACCGACCTGACGCTCTCGGGGGCCTTCCTCGCCGGACTCCTGGCCGGCCCCTATGCCGGCGCCATCGTCGGCGTGATGCTGGGGATTCCGCCGACGTTCGTCAACGAATGGGGCGCGCTGCCCTTCGCCATCGGCTGCGGCTTCGCCGGCGGCGGTCTCCGCGAGCTCTGCCCGCCCGAAGCCATCTGGCACTTTTCACCGCTCTTCTTCACCGGCCTCCACCGCCACGTCTGGAAGCTGGTGCGACGCTTCGAGATCGACTGGGTCGTGATCCTGCTGGCGGCGCCGATCGGGCTCGAGATCATCGCGCAGGCGGTCGGACACAGGTGGCCGCTGCGGCTGTTCGTGATCCCGGCTTACAACACGGGACTCTGGGTCGCCGTCCTGGTGACGACGGTGCTGTCGGTCGCCATTCCGATCAAGATCTGGAACAGCGCCCGCATCGAGCACCGGCTGCAGGAGCAGGAGAAGCTGCTGATGGCGTCGCGGCTCGACGCGCTCGCGAGCCAGATCAATCCGCACTTCCTGTTCAACACGCTGACGTCGGTGTCGTCGCTCATCCGCTCGGAGCCCGAGAAGGCGCGCACGCTGATCGTCAAGCTGTCGGGACTGCTCCGCCGGCTGCTGCGGAGCCAGGAGCATTTCGCGACGCTGCGCGAGGAGCTCGCGGCCATCGACGAGTACCTCGACATCGAGAGCATCCGCTTCGGGCCGCAGCTGAAGGTCGAGAAGCACATCGATCCGGCGACGCTCGATCTCATCGTCCCCAGCATGATGCTGCAGCCGCTGGTCGAGAACTCGATCAAGCACGGCCTCTCCGACAAGCTCGGCGAGGGGCGTATCACCATCCGCAGCCTGCGCGACGGCGACCACGCGATCATCGACGTCATCGACAACGGCACCGGCATCCCGGCCGGCGACGCCGGCCGCGTCAAGGGCACGGGCATCGGCCTGCGCAACGTCAACGAGCGGCTCCGGGTGATCTACGGCGCCAACTACCAGCTGCAGCTCGACAGCGTGCCGGGCCAGGGCACCTGCGCGCGGATCGTGATCCCCGAGATGCGCATGTCGCCGGCGCGGGAGATCGCGTAAGTGCCGACGTCGCTGCCGACCGAGACCGATGTCACCGAGAAGGCGCCGCTCCGCGCCGTGGTCGTGGACGACGAGCAGCTGGCACGGGCCGAGCTGTGCTACCTGCTCGAGCAGCTCGGCGGCATCGAAATCCTCGCCCAGGCGGGAAACGGCGTCGAGGCGCTGCGCGTAATAGAGGAGTACCAGCCGGACCTGGTGATGCTCGACGTGCAGATGCCGGGGCTCACCGGGTTCGAAGTGGCACGGAAGGTCATGCACGCCGGCCTCGAATCGCAGGTGGTGTTCGTGACGGCGTTCGACCAGTATGCGATCGACGCCTTCGAAGTGAATGCCGTCGATTACCTGCTGAAACCGGTGGACCCGGAGCGGCTGGCGGCCGCGGTCGAGCGGGCGCGAAAGCGGCAGACGGCCGTGGCCAGGCCCGCCGAAGCCCGGACCGAGCCCGACCTGGACCGTTTGTTCCAGATGCTCGCCGACCGGCAGAAGCACCGGGAACAGCTGGCCATCAAGGTCGAGGATCGGTTCCTCCTGGTCCAGGCGGACGAGGTGGTTTATGCCTCCCTGGAGGACGACCAGATCCGCGTTGTAACGAACAGCTTGTCTGGGACGTCCAATTATCGGACACTGGATGAACTCCAGACGCGGCTCGATCCGGCCGTGTTCTGGCGGGTGCACCGGTCGCACCTGGTGAACATCAATAAGATCAAGGAAATCGTGCCCTGGTTCAGCCGGAACTACATCCTGAAGATGAAGGACGCGAAAGGGACCGAGATCCCGGTGAGCCGCTCGCAAACCCGGCGGCTGCGTGAGTACTTGAAGTTATGAGCGACAGCCACGACCACGACCCGTTCGCCCGTCCGACGCCGGATCCGTTTCCGGCGCGTACCGAGAGGTTCGGCGAGACGCCGGCGGAAGCGTACGCACCGCCGCGTGTCGATAGCTTCGGGGCGCCGAGAACGGAGCCCTTCTCCGTCCCGCCGGCACCGGCGGCGGACAGCTACGTGGCGCCGCCGGCCGGCACGTACCCCACCCCGGCCGACTACACGAGACAGACCGATACTTATATGCCGCCGCCGCTGGCACTGGCACCGGCCGAACCGCTGGCCGGCGATCCGGCCGCCGGCGGCGCCGTGGCCGCGGAGCCGCGCCTCGCGCTCGACGGCACGTCGCTCTGGCTGAATCGCCTCGGCGAGGAACTGGTCGCGTGGCTGAAGACGCTCGCGTCCGCCGCGGTCTACGCGACGCTGATCGTCACGTTCGGCTTCCAGGTGGCGCGCGTCGAAGGCATGAGCATGGCCCCGACGCTGCAGGATCAGGATCGCCTGATCGTCAACAAGCTGGCCTATCGCATCGGCGATCCGAAGGTCGGCGACATCGTCATGCTCTACTACCCGCTGAAGCCCGAGAAGTCCTTCGTCAAGCGCATCATCGCCGAAGAAGGCGACCAGGTCCGCATCGTCGGCGGCCGCGTCTTCCGCAACGACGTGCCGCTCGACGACAGCTTCGTGCCGCAGGAGTATCGCAGCTACGACGACTGGGGCCCGCAGGTGATTCCCGAGGGTTACTACTTCGTGATGGGCGATCACCGGAACAACAGCTCCGACAGCCGCCACTGGGGCTTCGTCCCCAAGAAATACATCATCGGCAAGGTGCAGTTGCGCTGGTGGCCGATGGGCCACGCGCGGGTGTTCTAGTGGATGGGCACCGCGCCGGACGCGAGCTCGTCGCCTGGCTGAAGACCGTCGCGTCCGCGGCCGTCTACGCGACGCTGCTCATCACCTTCGGCTTCCAGGTCGCCCGGGTCGACGGCATGAGCATGGCGCCGACGCTCCAGGATCACGATCGGCTGATCGTGAACAAGCTGGCGTATCGCGTCAGCGACCCCCAGGTGGGCGACATCGTCATGCTGTATTCCCCGATCAAGCCGGAGCTGGCGCTGGTGAAGCGGATCATCGCGGGTGAAGGGATGCAGGTCCGCATCGTCGACGGCCGCGTGTTCCGCGACGACGTGCGCCTCGACGACGACTACGTCGCGAAGGAATACCGCAGCCACGAGGACTGGGGCCCGAAGGTCGTGCCCGAAGGCTACTACTTCGTGATGGGCGATCACCGCAACAACAGCTCCGACGGGCGCGACTGGGGCTTCGTGCCGAAAAAGTACGTCGTCGGCAAGGTCCAGGTCCGCTGGTGGCCGATGGGCCACGCGAAAGTGTTCTAGGGAGCGTCAGCCTGGCCCAGCCGACCCGGCACCAGGCGGTCACGCGCGTGCTCGCGCGCGTGCTGGTGCTCAACCTCGCCGTCGCCTTCGTCAAGCTGTTCCTCGGCTACGCCACCGGCGCGGTCAGCGTCGTCTCCGACGGCTTCCAGTCGCTCACCGACTCCGCCTCCAACATCATCGGCCTGGTGGGCATGCGCGCGGCGCGCAAACCGCCGGACGCCGACCATCCCTACGGCCATCGCAAGTTCGAGACGCTCGCCGCCGCCGGCATCTTCGTCTTCATGTTCCTCGCGGTCTTCGAGATCGGCCGCTCGGCGCTGAAGCACTTCGTCGGCGCCTACGCGCCGGAAGTGACGCTGCTCACCTTCGTAGTGATGCTCGGGACGCTGGTCGTCAACATCTGGGTGGTGCGCTACGAGGCGGCGCAGGCGCGGCTGCACAACAGCGAGCTGTTGCTCGCCGACTCGGTGCACACCCGCACGGACGTCTATGCGACCATCGGCGTGCTCGTCTCGCTGGCCGGCGTGCGCCTCGGCTATCCGCTGTTCGATCCGGTCGGCGGGCTGATCATTGCCGTGCTGATCGCGCGCACCGGCTTCGAGATCGCGCGCGACACGTCAGGGATCCTGTCGGATCGCGTGGTCATCGACGAGGAGGACATCCGGCACGTGGTGATGAGCGTCCCGGGCGTGCTCGGCTGCCATCACATCCGCACGCGCGGCCCCATCGATCATGTCTTCCTCGACCTGCACGTCTGGTTCCCCGCCGACGCGCGCCTGGTAGAGGCGCACGCCGTGTCCCACGTGGTCAAGGATCGGCTGATGGAGCGGTATCCGCAGATCGCGGATGCCATCATTCACATCGAACCGCCACCCCTCGACCACCCGTAGCGCAGACCTTCAGGTCTGCATCTGTTCAGCGAACGACCGGCTTGAATCGGCGTTCCGCGTATTGCCGGAACGCCGCGTCGAATTCGGTCGGCGTCAGTTCGAACACGGCGGCGTAGGTCTTGTCCACGCGCGGGACGATGAGCGCGTCGATGAAGGGCCGGAGGGCCGCGGCGCCCCAGCGGCTCTCGATATAGTCGAACACCACGTGCCCGAGCGCGTGGTTCATGCGCGGGTTCACGAATCCGCCGTCGCCCGTCAAGGCCGACAGCGCCGGGACCTTGTCTGCCGCCACGAGATCGCGCATCAGCCGCTCGTAGTCATCGGGCCACTCGTTCGCCATGTAGCTCGCGATCCCTTCGTGCACCCACCCCGGCACGCCGCCGGTTCCCGGCGCGTGCGGCAAGATGATTTCACTGACGAGGAGGTGGGTCAGCTCGTGAACCATCAGCGTGTCGAGCTCGGCATCGCCGTCACGTAGCGGGAGCACGATGCGGGATCGGTGCGGCACCTGTGGCGCGACCGCGTCGGTAACAGAGAAGGCCGCGACCTGTTCCAGGGTCAAACCCGCCGACGGGGCGAACATGACCAGCGGCACTTTGGTTCCCAACGTGAAGTTCAGCCGGGCGCTGATCTTGTTATAGGCGCGCTCGGCGCTTCGGGTGACGCGTTCGAGCTCACCTGCGACCGCGGGCAGGTAGTGGATTTCGAACCGCCGGCTGTCGGTTCTCTGCCAGGCCGGCTGGCCTTGCGCGGCAGGCGCGGCGCCTTGTGGGAGTGCCCACACGCCGGCCGTCGCCACGGTCAGGCCGAAGACGACTGCTCGCGCTAGCATGAGACTACTTTGAAACAAGATCGACGCGCCTGGAAGCAAAAACAGCGAGTTCGGCCCTATACTGCGGCTAGCGCGAGGGGCGCATCCAGTCCGCGGAAAGGGCCGTGCCCACCCACAGCTGCCGAACACTACGAACCTTCTTTCAGCCTGACAGTGCGGACTCCAGGCGCGTGTGAAAGGAGATTCGCATGTACCCCAACCCGCAGGACGCGCTCCCCCTTCCGTCACGCCCGAACGTCGATCAGTACAAGAAGTTAGCCAAGGACCTGGTGAAATCGTGCCGCTCGGGTGATCCCGCGGCCATTGGCGCCTGGGCTTCCCGGTGGATCGAAGCGCTTGCCGCGCATTAGAGCGAGCCAGGCGCATTACCCACCGGGACGGGGCTGAATGCCCACGCGAACCACGTCGCACAATTTGCGCGAACGAAACTGTCACGCGGCGAAGCGGCATCTTCGAGATGCGTACTGGGCGACGCGCAGTTCGTGATCGCGCGCGCGCACGGTTTTCTCAGCTGGCCGACGTTCGTCGAGCACGTCGAGTTACTCGCCCGCGCGAGTTCACCCGTTGCCGCATTCGAAGCCGCGGCTTCTGCGATTGTCGCGGGCGATGCCACCACGCTCAAAGGCCTGCTCCGCGAACACCCGCACGTGATACGAGCGCGCTCGACGCGCGAGCATCGGGCCAGCCTGCTGCACTATGTCGCGGCCAACGGTGTCGAGAACTACCGGCAGATCTCTCCGAAGAACATCGCGGCGATCACGGAGATCCTGCTCGCGGCGGGCGCCGACGTCGACGCCGAGGCGGACGTCTACGGCGGCGGCTGCACGCCTCTCGGGCTCGTCGCCACGAGTGCGCCGCCCGCGATCGCCGGCGTGCAGCGGGAGGTGATCGACGTGCTGCTCAGGCACGGCGCGCGCATGGACCTTCCCGGGATCGGGGGCAACGGACAGCCGCTGGTCCGCGCCTGTCTCGCGAATGGCCAGCCAGATGCCGCGGAATACCTCGTCAGCCGCGGCGCACCGCTGGATCTTCCCGGAGCGGCCGGCGTTGGACGGATCGACGTCGTGAAACGGATCTTCGATGCCGATGGCGGCCCGAACACAACTCCTGCAAGAGCGCAGATGGTGGTCGCCTTTGCTTTGGCGTGCGCATACGGCCGCGAGGCTGTGGCCGACTTTCTCCTGGACCAGGGCATCGACGTGGACGTGGAGCTCAGAGGCCACGGAGAGGGACACACGGGCCTGCACGTCGCGGCGTTTCACGGACATGTTGACGTGGTGAATGCGCTCTTGCGACGCGGCGCGCGCGTCGACGCGATCGACAAGACGTGGGGCACCCCGCCGCTGGTCTGGGCCCTGACCGGGTGGAGCCAGGAGACCGCGACTGATGCCGCACCGTTCTACGACGTGGTGGCGCGGCTGGTTGGTGCCGGCGCGAGCGTCGAGCCCGGGCTGCTCGAGAGAGACAGGGTACGTGCGGATCCGAAAATGATCGCGGCGCTCACAGCCCCGTCGTCACTGCGTCCATGACGCTAGAATGAGTTCATGTCGACAGCTTTGACGAACAAGGAACGCGCGCACTTGAAGGCCCGCGCGCATGCGCTCGAACCCGTGGTGCATGTCGGCAACGCCGGGCTGACCGACACGCTGATGGCGGAAGTCGATCGTGCCCTCACCGCCCACGAGCTGATCAAGGTCAAGGTCGGCACGGACGATCGCGCGAGCCGCGTCGCCATCGGGGATGACCTCTGCGCCCGCACCGGCGCGACGCCGGTGCACCGCGTCGGGAAGGTCATCATCCTCTGGCGGCCGCGGGTTGAATAACCGCGGGATCAGCGTCGGGATGTCAGCCAGGCCGACAGCTTAGGCGCCTGCGTCTCCGCCCGGCGCGCACAGGCCGCGATGCGCTCGAGCGACTGCTGTAGCGTGCGCTCCGCGTCCGGAACCTTGTGGGTCTCGAAGAACTGGCTCACCTCGCCGCCCATGCGGGCGTCGCAAAACGCCCCGAGCGCCGAGACGACGATGGTGTTGCCGACGAATTCGCCGGTTTTCTTCTGCACCTCGGCCCAGCGCTCCTTGAGCATCTGCCAGGCGACCAGGTTGATGCTCGGGTTGGTCAGCATATCCGCCAGGAACAATTTCGCGTCCTGGCTGCGGATCTCGGGGCCGAGAACGTAGGCGAGCGTCCGCCGCGCCAGCGCCTCGTCGGTAAACGACGCGAGCGCGTGCAGGTAGCGATACTTCTCTTCCGGATCGTCCGCGGCCTTGGCGCGCGCGAGATACATGTCATACAGCGCCGGGCTTCCGTCGATCGCGGCAAGGTGGACGACGACGCCCAGGAGCGTCGGGTCGACTGTGCCGGGCTTTTTCAACTCGCCGAGGACGAGCTCGCGCGACTTCGCCAGCACTTCGGGATCGCGCGCGGCGCCGAGCGTGCGAACGATGATCGCGCGAAGCTCCTGGCGGGACTCCAGCTCGCCAGGCTTCGCCTCCCATCCGACGTCCTTCAACGCCGGCTTCAACAGCTTCGACACCCACTGCCGATATGCCGGACGCGACGCCGGCGTCGTGAGGTCCTCGCCAATGCCTCGAAGGGTGCCGGTCAGGTTGGCCAGGACTTCCGGCGTGCGCTCCGAGCCGAACACGGACGCGAGATCCATGTAGGACCCGACGTCGTGGCGGCCGGCGCGGACGAGGGCCCACTCGTCCGACAGCAGGCCGATCCGCTCGGCGGAGCTGACCGCGGCAATGCCGGCCGCGATCTTGCGCAGCATCTCGGGCGAGTACGACGTCCGGTAATAGCCGCGAGCGCCCGCGTTCGGCAGCACCCACGCCGGACACGCGTCCAGCTTCAGCGCCGCGGTCTTCGCGCTCATCACTTCGCACGTGATCTTGCCGGACGACGTCTTGAGACAAACGGGAATGGACCAGGGCGGCGACGGCTGCCCCGGTGCGGCGCCCTCGACAAAGCGATCCTGGGTCAGCGTCGCCGTTGCGCCGCCCGCGCCGCACGCCACGTCGACGTGCACGAGCGGCACGCCCGGCTGGTTCACGAAGCTCGCCATGACGCGATCGACGGGCTGCCCGCTGCTCGTCGCCAGGGTGCCCCAGAAGTCCTCCGCCGTCGCGTTGCCGTACTTGAAGCGCTCGATGTAGGCATTCACGCCCTTCCGGAAGACCTCCGGGCCGAGCCACGACTCGACCATCCGGAGCACCGCGCCGCTCTTTTCGTAGGCGATGCCGTCGAAGAGCTCGGAGATCTCGGCCGGCGAATTCGCGGACGACCGGACCGGCCGTGTGGATTGCAACGAATCGAGCCTGAGCGCGGCCTGGTTGGAGAGGATGTCGAGGAGCTCGAGGTTCCATTCGGGCTTCCACGCGCTCACCGGCTTGTTCGCGGCCCATGTCGCGAAGCCTTCGTTGAGCCAGATGTCGTCCCACCACGCCATCGTCACGAGGTCGCCGAACCACTGATGCCCGATCTCATGGCCGAGGACGCTGGCGATCAGCTTGCGCGTCCCGACCGACGCCGACTCCGGGGCTGCGAGCAGGTATTCCTCGCGATAGAAGATGGCTCCCGTGTTCTCCATCGCTCCGGCCGAGAAGTCGGGCACCGCGACGATGTCGAGCTTCTTGAAGGGGTATTTGGTGGTGTAGTAGGTATCGTAGTACTCGATCACTTTCCGGGCCGCTTCGACGGCGAACCCGGTCAGCGCCTTCTTGTCCGGCGTCGAGCAGACGCGCACCGGTGGCGTCCCCGGCGTGCCTTCGCTGCATACGAAATCGCCGACGGCCAGCGCGACGAGATAGGTCGACATCTTTGGCGTCACGTCGAACTTGAGCGTGTGCTTGCCCGCCCCGGGGCCGGGCGTGTCGGAGACGACGACGCCGTTCGAGATCGCGGTGTCGCCGGCGTCGATCGTCGCGGTGAGCGCGAACGTGGCCTTGAATGCCGGCTCGTCGAACGAGGGGAACATGCGCCGCGCGTCCGTGGCCTCGAGCTGCGTCACCGCGTAACGGCGGTTGTTCGCCTGGCTCAGATAGAGGCCGCGCAGCTGGCCGTTGAGAATGCCGCGATACGCGATGTCGATCTCCGCGGCGCCGGCGGGGATCGGCTCAGCGACCGTGAAGGTCGCCTGCTCCCTGGCGGCGTCGAGCGCCACCTTGGCCGTCTGCGTGCGGCCGCCCGCCGCAATCGTGACCGAGTCGAACGCGATCTCGGCGGCATTGAGGACGACCTCCGTTGACGGCTTGTCGAGCCGCACGCGAATCCGGGTCGTGCCCGCGAACGTCGCGTTGGCGAGGTCCGGCGCCACTGAAATGTCGTAATGGTCCGGCACGACCGTGCGCGGCAGCCGCTGGGCCTCGACGCGTGCCGCACTCAACAGGACGACG
>Ga0066652_100000337_pt1 | contig 23521 bp, 20 predicted proteins | sample GraSoiAngelo_101_FD_71413 | JGI IMG/M metagenome (GOLD analysis project Ga0066652, IMG submission 71413) | Grasslands soil microbial communities from the Angelo Coastal Reserve, California, USA - 14_0903_02_30cm | ecosystem: Environmental > Terrestrial > Soil > Grasslands | place: USA... | reverse complement strand
CTGCCCACGATGTCACGCAGCGGGCTCCAGTCGCGCACCCAGCCCGCCGCGAACGTCCATGCGGCGCTGGTGCCGATCAGGAGCGCCACATTCCACGAGAACGCCCGCGCCCGATGTTCGTCCGAGGTGAGTCGCATGATGGCAGGTCCCCAACCCACGCGACAGGCCGCGGCGCCCGCGCCGGTCACGAACGCCGCGCCGAGAATGAGACCCGTGGTCCGGGCCAACGCCGTCAGCAGCAGGCCAACCACGGTGAATCCGACCCCCGCGAACAGCGCCACTCGCGTCCCCCACCGGTCGATGATGAGGCCGGCCGGAATGAGCGCTGACAGCCCCCCGAGCGTCATGGCCGCCACCTGGTGACCCATGACCGTTGCTGGAAGTTCTAGTTCGCGAAGATAGAAATTGAAGAGAAAGGCATGCACGACGAGTCCAGCCGCGAAGAGCACGTTGCCGCACAGCAGCAGCACGAGCGCACGGCGGTCTGTGGTGAAGGACTGCATTGCGGCGGGACTCGATGACGGCGGCACCGACGTACCATATCAGCCACGCAGACGTACTTCCATGATGAAGGCTGCGCTTCTCCCCTTCCTCCGACTCGACTGGTCCATGCCATTTACCATCGCCGGCACGCGCGCACTGCTCCTCCTGCTCGCATCAGCCGGTGTAGCGGCGGCTCAGCAGCGTGACACCCTGGCCGCACGCGACTCCGCCGGCACGGCGAGGCGACGCGCCATGCTCGCTCCGGTCGTCGTCACCGGCACGCTGGCAAGACCCGCCGGTGCCGTAGGCGTGTCGCGCAGCGTCGTCGACCACGATGCGCTCGTCGCCGAACCGTCGCGGCAGGCGGTCGACGCGCTTCGCCACGTCGTGGGCGTCCACATCGACGAATCCAACGGTCCGCTCGGTCCGACCATCATCCGCCTGCGCGGGGGTGAAGAAACGTTCACACGCGTGCTCATGGACGGCGTCGAGATCAACGAGAACGGCGGGTTCTTCGACGCGCAGGGCGTCGGGCTCGTGAACGTGGATCGCATCGAAGTCGCGCGCGGACCGCAGAGCGCCGTGTATGGCTCGTCCGCGATGAGCGGCGTCGTGCAGATGTTCACGCGAGCCGCGGTGCCGGGGCCGATGCATGTCGAGGCCGGTCTCGAGGCGGGCCGCAGTACGTTGTACGGCCGGAACCTGCGCGGCAGCGCGCAAGCGTCCGGAGGCTCCGACCTTGCGCGCTACTCCCTCGGTTTCGGCTCATCGTATGATCGCGGCGTGTATCGCCTGCCCAACAACGTGCGCGCGAACGACGCGTCGGTGCGATTCGATCTCGTGCCACGCGACAATGCGGTCGTGACGGCGGTGGGCCGGTTCATGGGGGTCGACGGCAAGTTGCCGGTGCGGGATCCCGGCGTTCACCGCGCCCCGCTCGATCCGAACCAGCGGCAGGGTCGCGACCGGGCGCTCGGCACGATTCAGGGGACGCTGCAGGCGAACGAGCACTGGACGAACCGGATCGAGCTGTCGCACTACCGTCGCGATTTCACGTTCGACGACGCCTTCGACGCGCTCGACCAGTCGCAGTTCACGACATACGTCTTCGATGCGAACTACCACTACAAGTCCATCGTGCGGCGCACGAATGCGCGATACGTCGGCACCGTCGTCGCGAGACCCGCCGGGACGGACGTGTCGCTGGCCTACGGAAGCGAGTACGAACGCGAGTCGCTCAGCGACGTGCAGAGCGGCGACTTCGGTCCTGCGTCGCAACGTGTGGTACGCCCCAGCGTATCCGGCTTCGGCGAGGTCCAGGCGCGCTTCGCACGCCGCGTCTCGTTGCTCGCCGGCTCGCGCGTCGAGAAGTTCCGGGGGCTCGCGTCCGCGCACGTACCACGCGCCGCCGTGGTCGTCTCGGTGCTCCCCGACGTCGCCGACATCCGCGGCGGCGTTAGCCGCGCGTACAAAGCGCCGAACATCCAGGAGCAGTTCCCCAACAATCCGGGGATCGTCGCGAACCCGGATCTCAAGCCGGAGACCAGCCAGAGCTGGGAGATCGGCACCGATCTGCGCGCGCCTGCCGGCCTGGCGACCGCTGCGCTCACGTACTTCCATCAGGATTTCGCGAACCTCATTCGTACGGTTGCCTACGACGCCACCCGTCAGATCGCGCGGAACATCGGCCGGAGCCGCGCGGCGGGATTCGAGGCGGAGGCAGCACTGCATCCGCGCGCGCGATGGACCGTGGGCGGCGAAGGATCGTGGATCGCGACACGCATCATCGACAACAACGGCCTCGGATCGACTGACTTCCCGGAGGGAGCGGCGCTGCCATTCCGGCCGACCTACACGGCCAGCGTGTATGTGGACGCCCCGGTTTCTCGCACGGTGAACCTGCTCGTGCGCGGATCGGGCGTCGGCCCGCAGACGGTTCTCGCGAACCGGTTCAGTGGTCCGCGCGTCGATCTGCCGTCCTACCGGCTGATCGGCGCCACGGCGAGGTGGCAGATGACCCGCGCAACCAGCGGATACGTCCAGCTCGACAACATCCTCAACAGCCACTACGAGGTCGCGTTCGACCGCCCCGGCCTCGAGCGCGCTGTCACTGTCGGTATGCGCTCCACCCTCCGTGCCCTGCCTTAGGGCACTGCGTTCGGCACCGTGGGATACGTCACGCCGAGCTGCTCGAGGTAGTTGCGGTACTTCCTGGGATCGTAGTAGTACTTCCGCATCTGCTCGCGGTACCTCGCCATCTTCTCCGCATTGAGCCAGATCGCCGGTTGATCGGTGGGCGCGATGAGTGGCCGGTACTGGATCGTCTTGGTCTGCACGTTGCGGAAATAGTCCCAGGCGTCGGCGACGACCCGCGGCTGCAGCATGAGATCGAGCAGCGTCATCGCCTGCACCTTGGCACCCGCTACCACACCCTTGTGCGCGATCGGCGTGGCCATGGCGATGCCGTCGGCCCAGTTGTGGCCGGGTGTGCCGGGGATGTTCGCGGGATAGTAGAGGGTGATCGTCGGCACGTTCCAGCTGACGTCCCCGATGTCGTCGCTTCCGTAGGCGTTCGCGACCGCCGCCGCCTCCTCCGCGGACCGCAGCGGCGCGATTTTCGTGTGCAGCCCGCTGTCGGGAACGCCGAGCATGCGCTGAACGCCTTTCGCCATCGTCTGGTCGTTCGCACTCCACTGGGGCAGTCCCACGCGCTCCACGTTGGCGTGCATCGCCGACGCCAGCGCCTTGTTGAAGTGCGGACGCCATGCGGAACCGATCACCTGCACGGTGTCCACGGACGTGCCGGTCGCGGATGCGGCCGCGCGCGCCATGTCCTTGGCGTCGTTGTACATCTTCGTGACGCGATCGTAGTCGCGCTCGCGGAAATAGAACCAGATGCTCGCCGTCGCCGGCACGACGTTCGGCTGATCGCCGCCGTTCGGGATCACATAGTGCGAGCGCTGTGCCGGCTCCATGTGCTCGCGATGGAACTCCCACATGTTCGCCATCAGCATCACCGCATCGAGCGCGCTTCTGCCGCGCCACGGCGCGCCGGCGGCATGCGATGACTGCCCCCGGAACGAGAACAGGCTGGAGATCAGCGTGAGCGCCGGCTCGTCGCCCCACGAGATGCTGAAGTCGTCGCTGACATGCGCGAAGAGCGTTGCATCCACGTCCCTGAAGACTCCGGCGCGCACGAGGAACGCCTTGCTCGCGAGCTGCTCCTCGGCGACGCCCGGCCACAGCACGATCGTGCCGGGAATTTTCTCGCGCGCCATGATGTCCTTCACGGTGAGCGCGGCGGCGATGTTGAGCGGAACCCCGCTGTTGTGCCCTTCTCCATGCCCCGGCGCGCCGGTCACGATCCACTGCCGGCTGGCGACGCCCGGCGTCTGGTTGGATTGCGGAATGCCGTCGATGTCCGAGCCCAGCGAGATTACGGGCTTCCCCGTCCCCCAGCGCGCGACCCATGCCGTCGGTATGCCGGCGACGCCGCGCTGCACGCTGAAGCCGTTCTGTTCGAGTATGCCGGACAAATACTTCGACGTCTCCGTCTCCTGCATTCCGAGCTCGCCGTACGAAAACACCTGGTCGACCATGTCCTGGATCATCTTCGCCCTGGCGTCGACGGCCGTTGCGATCTCGCCCTTCAATCGGTCAAGTCGCGGGTCCACGGCGGAGGGCGCCTGCGCGGCGAGTAATCCGGGAACGACGAGGAGGAGGCCTGTGAGGCGCATCAGAGAGGGATGGTCGGTGAGAATGGTGGACGGAGGCGTGCCGTGATCGGCGCTCAGTATGGCGAGCAGCCGCGCTGCCCGCTATGCGCGGGTCTCGGCGCCGAGCCGTTTCACCAGGATCCCAAGCGCAGCTTCTGGCGGTGTCCGGTATGCGCGCTCGTGTTCGTGTCGCCCGCACAGCGGCCGGACATGGAGACTGAGCGCGCACGATACGAGAAGCACCACACGTCCGCCGACGACGCCGGGTACGTCCGCTTCCTGCAGCACATCGCGGAACCGGTCGTGCATCGACTGCCCGCGGGATCGGAGGGGCTGGACTACGGGAGCGGCCCCTCGAGCGTGCTCGCCGACCTCCTCACCCAGACCGGTCGTCCGACCGTCGCGTACGACCCGCTCTTCCGGAAGGACGGCGCGGCCCTCGAGCGGACGTACGACTTCGTCACGTCGTGCGAGGTCATGGAGCATGTGCACGCGCCCGCGGTGTTCCTGGCGCGCGTCGCGAACCTCGTTCGTCCCGGCGGCGTGTTCGCCGTGATGACTTCCTTCTATGAGGACGCCGAGTCGTTCGCGCCGTGGTGGTACAAGCGCGACATCACGCACGTGTGCTTCTACCACGAGATGACGATGCAGTGGGTCGCGCGCACGAACCGCTGGGCGCTCGATCTGCCGGCCACCAACGTGGCCTTGTTCACGCTGTGACGGCGTTGCCACGAACGCAGCCAGGCTGTCCTATCAAGCGCACCAACCTCAAAGCGTAGCGCCTCGGCCCTCCTGGCCCTCCCCTGTTGACATAGCCTGGACCGCACTCATCTTCTTTAGACCGTCGAAAGGAGAGGAGCTGGTGTCCCCGACCCGTGAATCGCGCGCCGAGAGCGATCTGCTGCAAGGCACGCTCGACATGCTGGTCCTCAAGTCCCTCCAGATCGGCTCCATGCATGGCTGGGGAATCACCGAGCGCGTCGAATCCGGCTCGCGCAACGTGCTCGAGCTGAACCAGGGATCGCTCTATCCGGCGCTGTACCGTCTCGAGAAGCAGGGATTCATCCGGTCCGAATGGAACGTCACCGAGAACAACCGGCGCGCGCGGTACTACACCCTCACGCCCGCCGGACGGCGGCAGCTCGCTGCCGAGCGCGCCAAATGGGAGCGCCTCTCGGGCGCCGTGAATCTGGTGCTGAAGATGGAGGGTTGATCCGTGTCGCCCGATCGAATGGATGAGCGGCTCGACGAGGAAGTGCGGTTTCACATCGACATGCAGACGGAGCGGAACATTCGTATGGGCATGACAGCCGATGAAGCGCGCCGCCAGGCGAATCTCAAGTTCGGTGGGCGCGAAAAGTGGAAGTCCGAAGCGCGCGACGAGTACCGCTCGCGGCCCTTTGACGACGTCCGCAAGGACTTCGTCTTCGCCGTCCGTGCGCTGCTGCATCATCGAGGCTTCGCGCTCACGGCGATACTGACTCTCGCGCTGGGCATCGGCGCGAGCACAGCGATCTTCAGCGTCGTCAACACCGTGCTGTTGCGCCCTCTGCCTTATGCCGACGCAGACCGGCTCATGCTGATCTGGGGCGATATGCGGGCGCGCAACGTCTTCGATTTTCCATTCGCGCCCGGCAACTATCGCGACCTCAAGCAGCAGAACACCACGTTCCAGGACATCGCCGCGCTCACGCCGGCGGGCGGACAGGCGGTGACGTTCCCCGGACAGGAGCCGGAGCAGGTTCGGGTCATGGGCGCCACACCGAATCTGTTTCCGCTGCTGGGCGCAAAGGTGGCGCTCGGCCGTCAGTTCACCGACGACGACGCGTTCGCGCCGGCGCCGCCGCCGCGGCCCGCGCCCGGACAGGCCGCCCCGGCGCCTCCGCCGCCGCTCCCGCAGATCGTCATCCTCACGCACGAGTACTGGATGCGCCGCTTCGGTGGCGACCCGAAGATCGTCGGAAGCTCCGTGGACTTCGGTGGCCAGCCAGGCCAGATCGTGGGCGTGCTCGCACGCGGTTTCGAAGTCCTGTTCCCACCGAACACGCACGTCGATCCGCATCCCGACATGATCGCCGCGTTTCGTGTCAACTACGAGACGGCGTCGCGCCTGAACGTGTTCATGCGCCTCGTCGGGCGCCTCAAGCCGGGCGCAACGCTGGAGGCCGCGCGACAGGACGTCGAGCGCACCGCCGCGGACCTGCGCGAGAAAATCCCGATCATGAAGGCGGCCGATTCGCACTTTCGTGTGGAACCGATGCACGAGGATCTCGTGCACGACGTGCGGCCGGCGATCTTCGCGCTCATGGGCGCGGTGATATTCGTCCTGCTCATCGCCTGCGCGAACGTCGCGAACCTGCTGCTCGTGCGCGCCGCAGCCCGTGAGCGCGAGCTCGCCATCCGCGCGGCGATCGGCAGCTCGCCCTGGCGGATCGTGCGGCAGCTGCTCGCGGAGAGTCTCGTGCTGGCGCTCGGCGGCGCGCTGCTCGGCCTGGCACTCGCGTGGGCGGGCATCAGGCTGCTCGTCGCCCTCGCACCGGACAACCTGCCGCGCCTCGAGGCGGTATCCATCGACCCGATGGTGCTCCTCTTCGCCACGCTGGCTGCGGTCGTCTGCGCCGCGCTGTTCGGCATCGTGCCGGCGATGCGCGCCTCGCGTCCCGACCTTGCCGACGTGTTGCGCGCGACGGGCCGCGCCCCCGGACTCGGCGGCGGCAAGCTGCTGCGCAATGGCGTCGTCATGGCGGAAGTCGCGTTGTCGTTCGTGCTGCTCGTCGGCGCGGGCCTGATGGTCCGCAGCTTCATCCAGCTCGCGAACACGGATCCAGGCTTCAACCCGCGCGGTGTGCTGACATTCAGCGTCGACGGCGCGCGACCGCGCTCCCCCGACGAGGCGGCCGCCCTCGTGCGACAGATCGGAGAGAAGCTCGCCGCGATCCCGAGCGTAAAGGCCGTGACCGCGGCCGAGCCGATTCCGCTGGATGGCACGATCATCAACTCGCGCTGGGGGAAGGAGGAAGCCGTCACGGATCCCACCAAGTTCCAGCAGGCCACGCTGCACATCGTGATTCCCGGCTACTTCGAGACGATGGGCACGAAGCTCATCGCGGGCCGCGTCTACACCGAAGCGGACAACCGGCCGGACTTCACGGGCGTCGTGATCGATGAGACCATGGCGAAGAAGGCGTTTCCCAACGAGAACGCCGTGGGCAAGCGCATGTTCATCCGCTCGCGCGGCCAGGAGGCGGAGTGGCAGGAGGTCATCGGCGTCGTCGGCAACATCCGCCACGATTCCACGCTCGCCAGAGCGGGACGCGAGGCCATCTTCCTCACGAACGGCTGGTTCAGTCACTTCGCCGTCAACAAGTGGCTGGTGCGCGTGAATTGCGCGGCCGGCGCCTCGTGCGATCCGACGCGCATCACTTCCGCGGCGCGTCAGGTGCTCAAGGCCATCGACCCGCACATCGTGATGGCCGAGGTGAAGCCGCTCCAGAGCATCGTGGACCGCGCCATGACGCCGACCCGGTTCGCGCTCGTGCTGATCGGCGTGTTCGCCGTCGTGGCGGCCGTGCTCGCGTGCGTCGGACTGTACGGCGTTCTGTCGACCGCCGTGCGACAGCGGACCGCCGAGATCGGCGTCCGCATGGCGTTCGGCGCAACACACCGCAGCATCTTCGGGCTTGTCGTTGGCGACGGCATGAAGCTGAGCGTCTTCGGCTTGCTGATCGGCGTCATCGGGGCGTTCTGGCTCACGCGGGCGATGACGACGATGCTGGTGGGCGTATCGCCCACGGATGCCATGACGTACGCGGCCATCCTCGCGCTCTTCGTGCTCATCGCGGTCATCTCGTGCCTCATTCCGGCACGGCGGGCGGCATCGCTGGACCCGACAAACGCGCTCCGCTCAGAGTGAACTGCAGTATTTGCGGGAATGGCTCGATACGGAAAAGGCGGTCGAGCCATTCCCGCCATATCGCTGTTACAACCTCTTTATGTACACAGCATACGGCACTCCGTGCCGTAGCGGTTGCTCCCGGTGCAGCTCGAACCCCATGCGCCGGTACATGTCGAGCGCCGTCTTCATGATCGCGCTCGTATGCAGCGCGATGAGCGATGCGCCATCCCGGCGGGCGCGGCGCACGCATTCCTCGGTGAGCGCGCGACCGATGCCGAGGCCCCGATACGACGGATGAACGACCAGCATGCGCACACACGGCCACGCGACGTCGAACCATTCCTGCTTCGGGCGACCGGGTCCGCAGTAACCCACAGCCCCCGCGACGCGACCGTCTACCGTCGCGACCACGAGCTCGGCGTGTGCCACGAGATCGGACATGTGACCGACGCGCTCCGCCATCGTGGGCCAGTCGTCGATGGCGTCCTTGAAGTCGCTGAATGCAGCCAGCGCCGTGACATTCACCTCGGCACTATCCGCGTCGGTGAAGTCACGGATGACGTAGCGGGCGGGCGCCGCGACGCGGCGTGCCGAGGGCTGCATGCCCCAAGGTAAGCGTCAGTCCGCCCGACCGCCCCCCTCCCAGGTGGACTTGCAAGCGACACAGTTCTTCGCGTATGGCAGCGCGTCCAGGCGCTCGTGCGCGATCTGGCTTGCGCACTCGTCACATCGGCCGTACCGCTCCGGTGTCTTGTACAGCCGCCGTAACGCCTCGTCGATGTGCCACAGCAGGCGTCCTTCGCGACTGGCGAGCAGGAAGGTCTGCTCGCGTTCGTACGTGTCCGTTCCCTCATCGGCCATATGGAAGCGCCAGCCCGCGACCTCGCCGTCCGCGTCGTCCTGGTTCGTGCGCAGGTCGTGGCCGAACTGCTCCATCTGGGCCAGGGCGCGCTTGCGCTCCTCGAGCAGCCGCTTCTCGAAATGGTCAAGGTCGCGCTTGTTCCAGGCAGGCTTTCCGCGGGTCGTACGACTGCGGCTTTGCGTCTCCATGCGTCACCTCGTTTTGCGGTGAAAGGGCAGAGCGCGTGCCAGACCTTTGCAAACCTTTTCCGTCGTCGGGTAATCCAAAGAGCGAACGAGGCTGATTTGTTGCCTACATGCCATTAATTTCTACATTGTAGAAATCATGCGCTCGCGCTTTCCCCGCTTTCCCCATGCCGTGCTCCGCACGCTGCTGCCGCGCGCGGAGCGCGATGAGGTGCTCGCCGAGCTTGAAGTCGAGTACGTCCAGCGCGCCGGAGCGTACGGAAGGCGGGCCGCAGGAGGTTGGGCATGGCGCCAAGCCATGCTGTCGGCGCCGGCTCTCATGCGCTGGTCGTGGTGGCGTGGCTGGTCGGGGTTCGAGCCGCGCGCGAACGCCTACCGTCCCGGAGGAAATGTGTTCAAGAACTGGCTGACCGACGCGCGGTATGCGACGCGCCGGCTGCGCGCACGACCCGGTTACACGATGCTCGCGGTCCTCACGCTCGCGCTGGGCATCGGCGGCACGGCCGCTGTGTTCGGCATTGCTCGTCCTCTCATCCTCGACCCGCTGCCGTATGCGAACGCGGACCACGTCGCGTTCTTCTGGCGCCCGGGATGGTGGAACGAGGAGGAATACTCGTATCTCCGCGACAAATTCCCGGGGTACCAGCGTGTCGCGTTCTACCGGCCTGCGGATGTCACGATGCGCGACGGCAACGCCCCGACGCGATTGCTCGTCGGCATCTCGAGCTCGTGGGACCTGTTCGACGTGCTGGGTGCGCGCCCGATGCTCGGACGCACATTCCGTTCGGGTGAGGACGTTGCGGGCGCCGAGCCCGTGGTGGTCGTGAGCTATGGCCTCTGGCGAGAGCTTGGCGGAACGCCCGGGGTCATCGGGCAACGTATTACGCTGGATGGTACGCCTCGCACCGTCGTGGGCGTCATGCCGCGCGGATTCTGGTTTCCGGACCCCGCCGTGCGCATCTGGCAGGCGCAGGCGATCAATCCGCAGGGTCGCAACGGCAGCTACGCGCTCGTCGGCCTGATGAAGCCGGGCCTCACCGTGCCGCGCATGGGTCCGCACGTGGCGGCGCTCGTGAAGACCATCAGCGAGCGGTTCAAGTACGGAGAGAACGGCGACAAGACCAGGGACGCGTACGTGAAGCCGCTGCGCGCGGAGTTGCTGGGCAAGATGACGCCCGCGGTCGTCGCGACGTTCACGGCCATGGCCCTCATCCTTCTCATCGCGTGCGTGAACGTCGCGGCGCTCATGCTCGGTCAGGTGGAGGGACGTTCCACGGAGCTATCGGTCCGCGCGGCGCTCGGAGCGACGCTCGGACGCATCACGCAGCAACTCCTGATCGAAGCGGTTGTCGTCGGCCTCCTGGCCGGCATCGTCGGAGCCGGTCTGGCATTCTTCGGCTTCCGCATACTCGCGCAGTCGCTTCCGATTGGGGTATGGGCGGATTCCGCGCGCTTCGACTGGACGATGTTCGCGGCGGCATTGGCGATCGCGATGGTCGCCGCGCTGGTCGTCGCGTCGGTGCCCCTGTTCTCGCTCTGGCGTCACGGAAACCTGCGCGGCGCATTGAGCGGCGGACGCACCAGCGGCATCCAGGGCCGCGGTGGACGGCTCGAGCGCGGGCTCGTCGTCGCCGAAGTCGCACTCGCCATGCTCATTGCCAGCGGCGCGGCGCTGCTGGTTCGCAGCGTCACCAACCTGTATGCCATCGATCCGGGTGTGCGCACCACGGGGATCGCGGTGGTGGACGTCCTGTCGAGTCGCTCGTGGAACGGGGATCAGCGCATTCGAAAGCTGATCGAGGCTGTGGACGCGCTGAAAACGACGCCCGGCGTTCGCTCCGTCGCTACGTCGATGCGTTTGCCGCTGCTGGGAGGGGGGAACAGCTGGAGCGAAGTCGTCGAGGGACGTCCCGCGAACGAAGCCGTATTCACGTACTTCCGCATCGTATCCCCTGAATACTTCGAGACGATGGGGATGCGCGTGAAGCAGGGCCGCACGTTCGACCCGACCGACATCGCCGCGGCGGCGGATACGTCCCATCACGCGATGAACATCGTGGTGAACGAGGAGCTCGTGAAGAAGCTCTTCCCGAATGAGAGCCCGATCGGACGCCGCCTCGTCGGCGGGTTCGATTGGCCGCAGACGATCGTGGGCGTGGTGAACACGGTGGCGGAGGGCGCGCTCACCGACAAGCCGGAGGCGACCGTCTATTTCCTGGATCGCGTCGCGTGGTTCGGCAATGGCGGATCGTTCGTGATCCGCACGGCGCGTCCGCAGGATGCCCCGGCCGTGCTCGACGACGCGCGTCGCACGATCCAGCGTGTCGCGCCGGAATTCGCGGTTCAGAGCGTGACCACGATGGATCGCGTCCTCGACAAGGCTGTGGGGCCCGCCCGCCAGATCATGTCGTTGCTCACGCTGCTGTCCGGGCTGGCACTCGTCCTCGGCGCCATCGGCATCTATGGCGTGATCTCACATTTTGCCGCGCGACGCAAGCGGGACTGGGCCATCAGGGTCGCGCTCGGCCTGCCAGGCTCGCGCGTGATCGCGCACATCGTGCGACAGGGCGTGGTGCTGGCGTTGATGGGGATCGTGGTCGGCGCTGTCGCCGCGGCCGCATTGACGCGGCTCCTGTCCACGTTCCTGTACGGGGTCAGCAGCGTCGATCCCGTTGCCTTCGCCGGTGCGAGCGCCGCGCTGATCACGATCGGCGCGGTGGCGGCGTTCGTTCCCGCGCGCCGTGCCGGAACGGTGGATCCTGCACGCGTGCTCCGCGAACAATGAGGGACGAGCAGACGCCCCTCGGCGCGTTCGAGGAACAGATCCTCGTCGCGGTGCTGCGGAGCCGCGACGACGCCTATGGCATGGAGGTGCGGCGCGAGATCGAGCGCGTCACGGGACGCGAGCTGGCGATCGGCGCCGTGTACGCAACGCTCGATCGCCTCGAGGCGAAGGGGTTGCTCACCTCCGGGCGCGCGTTCGGGAACGGGGCTGGAGGCGGGCCATCGAGGCGGCGGTTCGCGCTCAGCGCCAAGGGCGCGCGCGCGCTGGCCGACACGCGGGCCATGCGAGAGCGATTGTGGCAGGGCGTGGACGTCCGGCGGCTGCTGTCGCTAGCGCGCGCCTGAGGTGGGAAATCAGGCGGTCAGAGGCGTGACCGCGAACGCGCCGGGATCGGTGATCTCGACGCGAAAGAGCGCATCGAATCCTTCGGCGAGCGTGGGCGGCTCGAGGCGCTTGTGCGTTCCGAACAGCCCGCCGGCGGGAATCACGGCCTTGCCTTCGCGTTGTCTGTTGCGCGCCAGCGCTGCTTTCGGGTCCGTCACGAAATAGTAGCAAGTCACCCGAAACCCCTGCGCCTTCGCGGCCGCGACATAGACCGCACGGTCCTCGCGACGCACGTTCGTGTTGTCCACGACGAACGGCTGTCGCGCCGCGAGACAGGCGTCGAGCAGCTTGCGCTCGCGCGCGCGAGTGCCGAGCAGGTCCAGGCTGATACGCACGTGCGTATTGAAGAAGCGCTGCAGGTAGAACGTGGTTTTGCCTGCGGCCTGTATCCCACTGAGAATGACCGCTTCCATTGCCGACCCGCGTCTCGAAGTGACGTCGTCTGATGCTAACGGCGTGCGCGCCCGGTAGTTACTGTATTCACGACATGCCACCTCGCACAGCGTCCGCGGCCGCGATCGTCACGGGACACTCGCGCGGACTCGGCGCCGCCATGGCCGCCGAACTGCTGGCGCGCCGGGTCCCGGTGCTGGGCATCTCTCGCGGGGACAACAGCGAGCTGCGCGCCTCCCATCCGGCCGATCTCATGGAAGTGAAGCTGGATCTCTCCGACATGGGAGCCTTGAAGCGCTGGACGGACGCGCCGGCGCTCGCGGACTTCGTGCGCGACGTAAAGCGGCCGCTGCTCATCAACAACGCCGGCCTGCTCGAGCCGATGGGGCCGATGTCGACGCAGGATATGGAAGACGTCGGGCGCACCGTCGCCGTGAATGTCGGAGCGGTGCTCATGATGTCCGTGGCCTTCGTGCAGGCCACCACCGCATCGGACGATCGTCGCATCCTGCAGATCTCCAGCGGCGCGGGACGCAAGGCGTACGCGGGGTGGAGCGTGTATTGCGCGACCAAGGCGGCTCTGGATCACCATGCGCGCTGTATCGCGCTGGACCGCACGCCCGGGCTCCGCATCAGCTCCGTGGCGCCAGGCGTCATCGACACGGACATGCAGGCGCTGATTCGCGGATCGACGGACGCGAGCTTCCCGGATCGTCCGAGGTTCGTCGCCATGCACCGCGAAGGAAAGCTGCGCAATGCACAACAGGTCGCCCGCGCAATCGTGGAGTTCCTGCTGTCCGATGAATTCGGGCGCGAGCCCGTTCACGAGATGGCCTACTGATTCATCGCGGCCGCGAGACGGGCGCCGAGCACCGGCGCCAGCGTGCGGCTGAAAGTCGCGGTGAGGTGGTTGTCATCCGTGAACATGATGGCGCCGTTGCGGACGGTGGAGCACTTCGGCGCCGCACAGATCTGATCGTTCATGTCCACGAAGCGAATCGGGAAACCCCGTGCGGCGGCACTCTGCGCGCGAACAGCCGCGGGTGCCAGCGCGCCGTCGCGATCGAAGTCGCACCGGCGCGCGAACGGCAATCCGGCCGCGCGCCGTGAGAGACACGCGGGCACGTCAAACCAGGCGCGCGGCGTCCCGCGGATCGCGACGGTCATGATGCCCGCGCCGGTCAGGCGCGCGTACGTACGCCGCAGGCCGGAATACCACATGGACGGCGTCACCTGCCAGTCCTCGCCATCGCCGTTCACGGGGATGTAGTGATCCCAGCTCGACAGGATCACCGCATTCGGGCGCATCGCGACGATGCGGCGCAGCATCGCTTCACGGTACCGCGTACACTCGTGGTAGAAGCGCTTGAAGCGCGCGTTGACGAGTCGGGGCATGTCCGCCACGGGACACCCACCCTTCACCATCGCGACGATCCTCCATCCGCGTTCACGCCCGACACGATCGAGGGCGGCAAGCCAGTGCTCCGCGTGTGAGTCTCCAAGCAGCGCGATGACAGTGCTCGAGCGCGTGTCGCCGAACTCGCATGCGCCACGCGGGTCGTCGATCGTGGTCGCCCAGCAGTCGTGGTCCATCCGGTCGCTGCGCGCGGCCGCGAAGCGACGTTGCGGCTCGGACGACGTCGCGCGCGACGCGGCGCCCATCGCGACGTGGGCCAGGAGGGCGGCGACGACGCTCGCTCCGAGCGCGGCAGGCATGATCCACGGCGCTGGTATGCGCGCCAGGACGCCGTCGCGCGCGCCGTTCTCGACGAACCGGTACGTGAGCCACGCCAGCGCGAGCGCCACCGCGGACCACAACAGCTTGCCGAACACCCCGATGCGGGGATCGATCACGGCGCCGAGACCCACGAGCGGCCAGTGCCACAGATACCACGCATACGACAGCCGGCCAAGCCAGCGCAGCCACCGCCAGGAGAGCGCTCGCGTGATCATGCTCTCCGAAGCGTGGCCGCCCGCCACGATGAGCACAGCCGCGCCGAGCGCGGGCCACACGGCCGCGGTCCCGGGATACGCGGTGATGCGATCGTACGTGACGACGGGAACAGCGATCGCCAGCAGCGCGACGACCTGCACCACGGGCCACCGTGCCGGCGCGTTCTCGCCACCGACGACCCCCGCCTTGAGCGCGAGCACTGCGCCAAGGGCGAACTCCCAGATGCGCGTGGGCATACCATAGAACGCCCACTGCTGCGACACGCGCGTCATCCACACGGACAGCACGAGCGACAGAGCTCCACACACCGCGATGCCGATCGCAAGGCGGTCGCGACCCGGCGACGCTCCTTCCTCGGCGAGCGGTGACGCCTCGGATCGCCGGCGCTGCGTCCAGGCGACGAGCGCGATCAGGAGCAGCGGCCACACCAGGTAGAACTGCTCTTCGACCGCAAGCGACCATGTGTGGAGCAACGGGTTTTCCGCCGATCCGAAATAGTCCCGCTGCGCCTGCGCGAAATGGATGTTCGCTGAGTACAGCGAGACAGAACGCGCGGTCTGGGCGATGGCCGCGCGGTCGATCGGCGCGTACAACCACATGACGAGCCCGAGCGTGACGAGCAGCACCACCAGCAGCGGCGGGATCAGTCTCAGCGCACGCCGCGCGTAGAAGGCGGGGACGTCGATCCGGCCGCTCTGATCCAGCTCGCGGACCAGCAGTCCGGTGATGAAGAACCCGGACAACACGAAAAAGACGTCCACCCCGACGAATCCGCCGGCGAACCAGCGGACTCCTGCGTGGAAGAGGACGACGAGCAGGATGGCGAGGCCGCGCAATCCTTCGAGGTCTGGTCGGAACTTCATTGGATCGCCGGCCATGGGACGCAGTACGGGAAGACCGCGCCGAAAGTTGCGACCGTTCTCTCTCGTGCACGATACCTTGACATTCGACAACAAGGCCCGAAGATTGTTGTCGACCGTCGAGGTATCATATGGCTAATCGCACCGACCTGCTGCAGGGCACGCTCGACCTCCTCGTCCTGAAAACGCTGCGCCTGGGCGCGCTGCATGGATGGGGTATATCCAAACGCGTGCGGCAGCTCTCCAACGACGTACTGCAGATCAACCAGGGATCGCTGTATCCCGCGCTCTATCGCCTCGAGGAGCGCGCGTTGATCGAAGCGGAATGGGGGATCTCGCCCGAGGGACGCAAGGCGAAATTCTACGCCCTCACGGAAAAAGGACGCGAGGTTCTCGTCGAAGAGCGCGCGAGCTGGCGCGCGTTCTCCACCGCCGTCGAAGCGGTATTGAGGGCGACATGAGCATCTGGAATCTGTTTCGCCGCCGCGCGCATGAGCGCGAGATGGATGCCGAAATGCGTTTTCACATCGACATGGAAGCGGCCGAGCTCGAGCGCGCCGGGATCGATCCTGTGGAAGCTCGGCGGCGCGCGCTCGCCGCATTCGGCGGCGTGCAGCGATACAAGGAGGAGGGGCATGCCGCGCGGGGTGGCGCGTCGCTCGAGGATATCGCGCGCGATGTGCGCTACAGCCTGCGCTCGCTGCTCCGCACGCCCGGCTACGCCGCGATCGTCGTCCTCACATTGGCCCTGGGGATCGCGGCGACCACGTCCATTTTCAGCGTCGCGAACGGAGTCCTCTTCAAGCGTCTGCCCTATCGGGATCCCGCGAAGCTGCTCGTCGTTTGGGACGGCCTCGACGCCATCGGTGTTCCCGAAGCGTGGGTGACCGGACCGGAAGTCGTCCGGATGCGGACGGAGCTCAAGACCTTCGAGGGCATCGCGACCATTCGCAGCAACACGGCCACGATCGGAAGCACCGACGGCGCCGAACCGGAACAGGTGCCCACCTCGATGGTGTCCGCGAACTTCTTCCAGCTTCTCGGCGCGGGTCCGGAGATCGGTCGCGGCTTCGTCGCCGGTGAGGACGCACCCGGCGCGCCGCGCGTGGCGGTCTTGAGCCATCGGCTGTGGACGCAACGCTACGGCGCGGACCGCGGTCTCGTGGGCACGCAGATCATGGTGGATGGCGCGCCCATGACCGTCATCGGCATTCTGCCCGAGCGGTTCCGCTATTCCGCGCAGAACAGCCTCTCGTCAGCGTCCGGCGTTCCGGAGATGTACGTGCCATTTCCGGACACGCTGGCGGGGTTGCCGCCGTCCAATCATTCACTCGGTGTGCTGGCGCGCGTTCGCGCGGATGTCCCGACGCCGGACGCAATGGCGGAGCTGAGTGCCCTCGGTCACCGGCTCGACGACACGGATTACTCGAAGCGTGGCTTCACGTTCAAGCCGGTGTTCCTGCAGGAGCGGATGGTACGGGACGTCCGCCCCGCGTTGCTCGTGCTTCTGGCCGCCGTCGCTCTGCTCCTGCTCATCATGTGCGCCAACCTCGCTGTGCTCGCGCTGGTGCGTACGGCTCGCCGCGAGCGCGAGATCACCGTGCGTCGCGCTATCGGCGCCAACACCGGCCGCGTGGCCCGGCAGATTCTGACGGAGACGATCCTGCTGTCCGCTGCCGGTGCCGCCGGCGGCACGCTGCTCGGCATCTGGACACTGCGCGCGCTCCTGGCCATGGCGCCGGCGGGGCTGCCGCGTCGCAGCGAGATCGGCATTGACGTGACCGTGCTCCTCGTCATGGTCGCGGTGACCGTGGTCGTCGGCATCGGGATGGGCCTGGCCCCGGCGTTCCATTCGGCCCGAGCGGATATCGCGAGCGTGCTCCGGGAGAAGTCGCCGTCGCGCAGCGGCAGGCGTGTCCGTCACACATTGGTCCTGGCTCAGCTGGCGCTGTCGATGGTGCTGCTCGCCGGCACGGGGCTGCTGCTTTCCAGCTTCGTGCGACTCATGCACGTGGATCCGGGGTTCAACCCGGCGAACGTACTCACCATCGAGCTCGTCGCACCACGATCCAAGTACGCCGCCCAACGCGACGTGTTTGCCATCGTGCAGCGATACGCGGACGTGCTGCGCACGGTCCCCGGCGTAGTAGCTGTCGGGGCGACCTCGGCGCCGCCACTCTCGGCGAACGCGGATCAGAGCGGAGCGTACTTCCCCGGCTCCCCGACCAACACGGGCGACCGGCGCGCCGACGGCATTCTGGTGGACAACGCGGCAGCGACGCCGGGCTACTTCGAGGCGATGGGCATCTCGCTCGCCGGCGGTCAGGGATTCGACGATACCGAGACGGACAGTCTGGCGCGGCGCGTGACAGTCATCGACGACGTCCTTGCCAAACGGTACTTCCCGGACGGCCGCGCCGTAGGTCAGTACATGACACTCGATGGCGATTCGCTCAGGATCGTGGGTGTCGCGCGCCACGTGCGGATGTACAATCTGCAGGATCCAGGGCGGGAGCAGCTGTGGCTGCCGCACGCGTATGCGACGTATCGCTTCATGATCGTGACCGTACGGACCAAAGGCGATCCCGTGGCGATTGCCGCCGCGGCGCGCCGGGCGATCCGACGTGTCGATGCGGATCAGCCGATCATCTCGATGCGGCCGATGACCGACCGCATCCACGATTCACTCGCCGAGCGCCGTCTCGTGCTCACGCTCGTGGCGGCATTCGGCGGCGCCGCACTGCTCCTCGTCGCGCTCGGTGTCTATGGGGTCACGGCAAGCACGGTGGCGCAGCGGACGCGCGAACTGGGTATCCGCGTGGCGCTCGGCGCGAATCGCGGCGCGGTCGTCTGGTCGGTGTTGAGCGAGCCCACGCGTCTGGTGGGCACGGGGCTCGCGATCGGACTGGCCGGCACGTTCGCAGCCGGCCGGGTGGTCGAGCGGCTGCTCTACGGCGTGCGGCCGACAGATCCGGTGACGCTGGTCGCCGTGGCGTTCGTGCTGCTCGTCGTCGCGCTCATCGCCGGCTACGTCCCCGCGCGACGCGCCACGCGCGTCGATCCGATCACGGCGCTCCGCGCGGACTGACGACTCGTCCGGGAGGACGAGTCGTCGAGGCTACCAGCGCCCGAACGGCTGGAAGCGCGAGCTTGGATACGCGATGAGGCGCGCGTCGGCGTCGTAGTACATCCCGCGCATCGTCTGCGGGGTGTGCTCGCCGTACATGAACGCGCCGTACTGCCAGCTGGATTCCATCGCCTGGCCGTTGTACCACACGCGCGCGGGAACGTGGACGCAAGCCGACATCGCTGCCGCGGCTGCGAGCGCCAGCGTCATCCCGGCGACGCGACGAAGTGAGTGGGTGCGCATGTACCCTCCTGAGTGACGCGGGAATATTGTCCTGCCCGTCCAGCGCGGCAATAGTCGTGCGCGTCTTGCTGCGAGCGTCCGGGTCGGTATTCTCATGCGACCATGGCCGACATTGTGAAGCCCCTCCGGGCTGCAGTCTTCATCGCCCTCGTGGTCGCTCACGTCGCGGACGCGCAGCAGGCGCCGCGGCCGTCGCGCGGGCGCGCGCAATGGACGCGTGAGCGGGCCCGCGTCTGGGCGGACTCCACCGGCTGGCTGGTGGGCAGCAACTACGCGCCACGCACCGCCATCAACCAGCTGGAGATGTGGCAGGCCGCGACCTTCGATCCCGCGACCATCGATCGCGAGCTCGGTTGGGCGGAAGATCTGGGCTTCAACACCATGCGCGTCTTCCTGCACCATCTGCTGTGGCAGCAGGACTCCGTCGGATTCCTCAACCGGCTGGATCAGTTCCTGAGCATCGCCGATCGGCACCGCATCAGGCCCATGTTCGTCCTGTTCGACGCCGTGTGGGATCCGCTGCCGCACGTCGGCGTTCAGCGGGCGCCCGTGCCGCACCTCCACAACTCGGGCTGGGTACAGAGTCCGGGAGCGGCGATCCTCGCGGACACGACGCGCTACGACGAGCTGCGCGGGTACGTGCAGGGCGTCGTCGGGCGGTTCGCGAATGACCGGCGAGTCGTCGCGTGGGACCTGTTCAACGAGCCGGACAACGTCAACCGTCCCGCGTATATCGCCTACGAGCCGCCGGACAAGCCGGCGCGCGCGCTCACGCTGCTGCGCAGGACGTTCGCCTGGGCACGCGAGATGAATCCGCGCCAGCCGCTCACCGCGGCGCCGTGGAAGGGCGACTGGATCAACGCGAATCGCCTCGCGGCCATGACCGCGTTCATGCTCGACAACTCCGATGTGATCACCTTTCACAGCTACGATGAGCCGGGTGCGGTGGAGCGCCTCGTGAGCGCGCTCGAGCGGTATGGTCGTCCGATCATCTGTTCGGAATACATGGCGCGGCCGCGTGGCAGCACATTCCGCGCGGTTCTCCCGGTCTTCAAGCGCCGCAGCGTCGGAGCGATCAACTGGGGATTCGTCTCGGGCAAGACCCAGACGATCTATCCGTGGGATTCCTGGGTGCGCGAGTACACCGCGGAGCCCGCGGTATGGTTCCACGACATCTTCCGCGCAGACGGCCGGCCTTACGACGCCCGCGAAGTCGCGTTCATCCGGTCGATGACGAAGCGATGACTCAATTCAGGCTTGTCAGGTACGTGTAGATCGCCGTGAGCTCGTCGTCTGTCGCCTTGCCGAGATTCTTCCACGGCATCATCGTCGGATCGAGCTTCTTGCCGAATGGCGTCGTGCCGGTGCGGATGGTCTGGATGAACCCGTCGCGCGACCATCCCTTCACCGAGCGCAGTGTCGGGGCCTTGGGCACCACGCCTCCCCCGCCCCCGTTGAGGTTCGCGCCGTGGCACTCCTCGCAACCCATCCAGCGGACCATGTACTCGCCGTAGGCCAGCGTCGGTCCCGCCGGCGGCGCGACGATCGTATCGGGGGCCATGCCCGGGAGCAGCGGGAGCATGTTCAATCCCGCGAGCGCCACGGTCAGAAAGCTGGGCGCGGGCGGCGGCGTTTCGTTCTGGACGGGAGGCTGCGAGCGGAGGTACGCGATGACCGACATGAGGTCCTCATCGCTGAGATTGCGCACGCGCTGCGCCGACATGACGGGCAGACGGCGGCCGCTGCGGTCGGCTCCGTCGCGCACCGCGCGGAACACCTCGCCGTCCGTCCACGTGGAAAGCGGTCCCGCGGGTGTGAGGTTGATCGTGTACAGATCGCCGAGCGGCATGCCCGCTTCGTCGCTCAGATTCTTGCCCCCGGACAGGGGCAGCTCGCCGTTGAGGGTGTGGCAGTTGGCGCACCACATCCCGGCGATGTGCTGGCCGCGCGCGACGCGCTCGGTCGACATCTCCACTTTCATGTCGCGCACCGCTCGGCCGCGCGGTGCATAGAGCATGACGAGCCCGCGCGAGCTCGCGCCGCTGACGACCACCAGGATGAGGCCGACGATCGACCCGGCGGCCACGCCGACCCATTTGGTGACGCGACTGGATGAGCGCCTGGCACGGAGCGTGAGCCACACGACCGTGAGCGTCAGGGCAACGACGATCAGGAAAATCAGGGAATTCGTCAGCATCGGCGAGGGCGCGCGGGGGGCGCGGTAATGGGATGTTGGCCGTTGCGGCGGGAGGAGGCAGAGCTGCGGCGCCGAGTAAAGTCGTGTCAGCCACGCCAGCGTGCAAGGAGACGCCGACCGCGCGGGAACTAAACCGCCTGAATCACGCCGATCGTGACGGGCTCCCGCAGCAGCTCGTAGCCGAGCAGTCCGGCCCCCATATCGATGACGGCGTGCAGCACCATCGCCGGGTAGAGCGACCCAAGTGCGAGGACCGATCCCGCGAAAACGACGGCGGCGAGGGTGGCCCGCAGAACTCCCTGTCGGCCCAGATAGGCGTGCGCGGCGCCGAAACCCACGACGCTTGCCACCGCGGCCAGCCACAATCCAAGCCATGGTTCGAGCGCCCACACGACGAAGCCGCGGTAGATGAGCTCCTCGCAGATGCCGGCGGTGATGGACAGCGCCATGAACCAGCGGCGCTCGACTCGCGTGCGCGGCAGGATCGGCGTGGCGTAGCCGAGCCGCGGACGCAGCGCGGCGCGGGTGTCATCGCTGGCGCCCGCCACGGCGATGGCCTGCGCGATCAGGAGGGCCGCGGCGAGCGCGGTGACGAGCACCGCTGCGTTGAACGGCCAACCTCGCGCCGGTGTCTGCAGCCACAGCAGTTGCGGCATGCGCAGATGTGTGCTCCAGAGCGCCACGACGAGCGCGACCGCGCCCCATTGCACGAGGATAGCGCTGCGGTAGAGCTGTGCTCGCGCGGCGGGGTCGCCGGATTCGAGTCGCGCCCTGGTTCTGGGCCAGGACACGTAATAGTCCCACAGCGGGTAGCCGACGAGGATGATCGTCAGCAGGACCAGATCGGCGGGCGTCGGCATCGGCACCTCCCTTCTGGATGATGGGTTCCGGCTGGCGCGCAGTATAAGGTAGACAGCCCGAAATGCCATCATGCCGCCACGGCGGGCGGCCGGCAGCGTCTAATCGGTGACGTTGCTGCTCAGGCGTTTGTCGAGGTCGGACAGGTATCCGTCGATCGTCTTGAAATGACCGAACACGTAGCGCGACATGAACCGGAAGATCGGATTGTGGACCGACCCTTCCTCCGTGATGGACAGCTGGGTGCCCCCGGCCACCGGCGTCAGGTCGAATGTCCAGCTTCCGCTGTACGGCAGGTTCGCGTCGGCGATGGTGATCACATACTGCCGGTTCGGCGTCGCGTGTTCGACGACGTACGTCACGTCACCGGTCATTGACGTTTCGCGGAAACGCGGCATGCCCGCGGAATCCGCCAGGATCGCTACCTGCTGCACGCCGCTGCGCCATTTCGGGTAGGCGCCGGGCGTGGCGATCTCCTTGAAGATGCGCTCGGGGGTCGCGCTGAAGACCTTGTCGCGCGAGGCCGTGTGCTCCTCCGGCAGACGATAGCCAACGACAAAGGCGATCGCCACTATGACGAGGACGAGAATCAGCAGCTTCTTGACGATGCGCACACGAAGAGAGGTTGACGTCTCTCTGATGACGGCGCCGCCCTCGCGCGGGTAACCTCGCCACCTTCCCCACCCCCACCTCCCCAAGCCGGGCTGCCAGACACACCCCGCGAGGGCCGGCTCGAACCCGCGCGATTGACAGGGGCGTGCGCCAGCCAGTAAGCTCACCGTACCTGGTACGGGGAGTGATGTGGCGCGCGAACCGCTCGATCTGCTGCAAGGCACGCTGGATGTGCTCGTCCTGCGAACGCTGTCGTGGGACACGATGCACGGCTACGCGATCAGCCGCTGGATCCGCGAGCGCACGCATGGCGTGCTCGAGATCGAGGACGCGCCACTCTACAAGGCACTGCATCGGCTCGAACGCGACGGCTGTGTCTCGGCATCGTGGGGTCTGTCGGAGAACAATCGGCGGGCGCGCTACTACGCGCTGACGGCGCGCGGACGACAGCGGCTGAAGAGCGAGGAAACGGCGTGGCGGACCTATGCCGACGCGGTGTTTCGCGTGCTGGCGCCCGCATGACGCCGCGGCGCGCGTTCTCCTTCCCGTGGCGCTCGCGGCGCCGTATCGAGGCGGATATCGAGAGCGAGTTGGCATTTCACGTCCAGTCGCGCGTAGCGGAGCTCGTGGCGTCCGGTACCCCGCCGGCAGACGCGGAGCGACAGGCGCTCCGTGAGTTCGGTGATCTCGAGGACGCGCGACGCTATCTGCAGCACATCGATCGCGACATCGCAACGAGGGAACGGCGGAGAGAGCACATGCGCGAGCTGTGGCAGGACGTCCGATATGCCTTGCGGCGCATGCGCGCCGCGCCCGTGTTCACCGCCACCGCGATCGCGACGCTCGCGCTGGGCATCGGCGCGAACACCGCGGTGTTCAGCGTCGTCGACGCTGCGCTGCTCCGGCCGCTGCCCTACCCGAACGAGACTCGCGTCGTCGCCGCCTACACGAATGCGTCGTGGGGTCC
>Ga0066652_100000336_pt1 | contig 23523 bp, 23 predicted proteins | sample GraSoiAngelo_101_FD_71413 | JGI IMG/M metagenome (GOLD analysis project Ga0066652, IMG submission 71413) | Grasslands soil microbial communities from the Angelo Coastal Reserve, California, USA - 14_0903_02_30cm | ecosystem: Environmental > Terrestrial > Soil > Grasslands | place: USA... | reverse complement strand
CCGACGCGCACCGAGCAGGTCGCGCTGCGGCTGCTGCCCTACGTGCCCTCCGAGATGTATTACCGCGCGGCGAAGCACGCCACGGCGCCGGCCGACGCGGCGCTGCCGCTGGCGGGCCTCGCCGTTGTCGCGCTCGGCGTGCAGCTCGCCGGGTATGCCGCGTACCGGCGCGTGCTGGACATGCCGCAGAACCAGGCGATCCGCCGTGCCGGATCGTTCGGCGGCCTGTGGAACCGGGTCATTCCCGGACTGTCGCCCGCGGCATCCGCCATCGCGTTCACGCAGCTGCGCCTGGCGCTGCGCTCGCCGCGCGGCCGCGCCACGATCGGATCGCCGCTGCTGATGCCGCTCGTGCTCGCCGGCCTCGGCTACAACCGCGGCGGACTTCCCATCCCGGGCCTCCAGGGCCACTACGGCCTCGCCCTCGCCGCGATGGGCTGCTTCGCCGCGCTTCTCGGGTTGATTCCGCTCTCGATGAACCAGTTCGCCATCGACAAGGCCGGCTTCACGCGCTACATGCTGTCGCCGTTCGGCGTCGACGACCTGGTCCTCGGCAAGGCCGTCGGCAATGCGCTGATTGCGGCGGGACCGATCGTGTTCTGTTTCCTGCTGCCGCCGATGATCCTGCCGGGCGGCCGGCTCGCACTATGGGTCGCGCTCGCCCTGGCGCTGGTGGCGACGTTCGTCCTGATGGCCCCGGCGGCCGCCGCGCTCTCGGCGGTCTTCCCGAAGGCCGTGGATCTCGGCAGCATCGGCAACGCCAGCAACGCGCACCAGGGGGCAACGCTCCTCGGCATGCTCGTGTTCGTCCTGTCGGCGGCTCCCTCGGGCCTGCTGGCGTTCCTCGCGATCGGCTGGCTGCGCCGTCCGGAGCTCGCGCCGCTCTTCATGCTCGCGTGGTGCGCGCTGGCGTTCGCGGTGTCCTACCTGCTGTTCATTCCGGTGCGCCGCCTCGTCGCCAGCCGATTCGAAACGCTCGCGGGGTACGGCCGGGCCTAGAGCTGAGGTATCGGAAGACTCACTGTGTCGAAGGTTACCCTCGTCGCCGCGCGCGAGTGGTAAGGCACAGCCATACGCGCCACGTGATTCCCGCCGATTACGGCGAAAAAGCTGGCACCGCGGTTGCTCTTAACGATGGCGTCCGGTCGCTTTCGAGCGAGCCGGGCCCGCCGCTCCGGCGTTCCGCCAGGGCAACCGCCTCGCCACCAACTGCCTGCCAAAATGGCTGCAGGGAGCGTCTTCGGACCTCCCTGTCCTGCCGTACGGTGCCCTTTTTGCTTTACCCGATCGACGATGCCCAAAAGTACATCGTTGTGGATTGATACCGCACAGCCCTTCAACGCCCCGCCGCTCACGTCCGACACCGCCGCCGACGTCTGCGTTGTCGGCGCGGGCATTGCCGGCCTGACCACCGCCTACCTGCTCGCGCGCGAAGGGCGCTCCGTCATCGTGATCGACGCGAACACGGTCGGCGGCGGCGAAACCGCCGTCACCACCGCCCATCTCTCCTCGGTCATCGACAACACGTTCAAGGAGATGCTGCGGCTGCACGGTCCGGACGGCGCGAAGCTCGCCCGCGAGAGTCATTCGCGGGCGATCGATCGCATCGAGGCGATTTGCGCCGACGAACATCTCGACTGCCGCTTCGAGCGCGTTGACGGATACCTGTTCCTCGGGCGCGGGCAGAAGGAGTCCACGCTCGACGAGGAACTCGAGGCCGCGCGCGCGGCCGGGGCGAAGGTCGTGCGCTGCCCGAGAGCGCCGGTGGCCGGGTTCGAGACCGGTCCCTGCCTCAAGTTCGCCGGCCAGGGACAGTTTCATCCGCTCAAGTATCTGTACGGCCTCGCCGGCGCCTTCACGCGCCGCGGCGGGCGCATCCATGCCTCGACGCGGGCCGCCGAGGTCAGCGGCGGCGAGGCGGCGCACGTGCGCACCGCCGACGGCCACACGATCACCGCGTCGGCGATCGTCATCGCGACCAACTCCCCGTTCAACGATCTCGTCGCGATTCACACGAAACAGGCGCCGTACCATACGTATGCCATCGGCGCCCGCGCCGCGGCCGGCGCGATCGGCACGGCGCTCTACTGGGACACCGGGGATCCGTATCACTACGTCCGGCTGCAGCGCACGACCAATCGCGAGCTCGGTGGCGACAACGACGAGGTGGTCGACATCGTGATCGCCGGCGGCGAGGATCACAAGGCCGGGCAGGCGCAGGACGCCGATGCGCGCTTTGCCCGGATCGAAGCCTGGCTGCGCGAACACTGCCCGGCGGCCGGTCCCGTCGAATTCCGCTGGTCCGGGCAAGTCATGGAGACCGTCGACGGCCTGGCCTTCATCGGGCGTAATCCGCTCGATGCCGACAACGTCTACGTCGTGACCGGCGACTCCGGCATGGGCATGACCCACGGCACCATCGGCGGAATGTTGATCACTGATCTCATCCAGGACCGTCCCAACCCGTGGCAGGAGCTCTACGACCCGGCGCGCGTGCGCCGCGGCGCCGCGGTCGAATGGGTCAAGGAAAACTTCAACGTCGCGCTGCAATACAAGGACTGGCTCACGCGCGGCGACGTGGCGTCGATCGACCAGATCACGCCGGGCAGCGGCGCGGTGGTCGTCGAGTCCGGGCACAAGATCGCCGTCTACCGCGACGAGCGTGGCGACATCCATCGCCGCTCCGCCGTCTGCCCGCACCTTGGCTGTATCGTCGCGTGGAACCCGTCGGCCGCGACGTGGGACTGCCCGTGCCACGGCTCGCGCTTCGACAAGCTCGGCGCGGTCATGAACGGCCCTTCGCCGAAGGACCTCGGTCCGGCGTAGCGCAGGCCTGCTACAGCCTCGGCGTCGGTGCGGCGGGAATCTCGTCGGGCCGATGGCGGCGCAGGCGCGCGTTGGCGGCCGTCACCTCGACACCGTACAACAACAGCACGGCCGAGATGTAAACCCAGACGAGGAACACGACGACCGCGGCGATCGATCCGTGGACGTTGCTGAACCGGGTCAGGTCCTTGACGTACCAGGAGAAGCCGAAAAGGGCGCCGCGCCAGGCGAAGCCGGTCACGACCGCGCCGACCCAGACATCGCGGAAGCGGACCTTCGCGTTCGGGACGAAATAGAAAATCAGCCCGACGACGACGATGAAGACCGCCGTCGTGCCCCACCGGACGGCAATGTGGTGCAGCACGGCGAGCTGGGGCGCGTGGACGGCGACCACCGCGAACCAGCGCGCTTCGGCCACGCTGATGGCGCTGACCATCAGCAGCCCCGCGAGCAGCAGCAGGCTGGCGGCAACGAGCATGACGAACGAAATCAGCTTGTGCTTGAGATAGCTCGGCTGCTTTTCGACGCCCCACGCGTGGTTCACCGCCGAGGTAATCGCGCCGAACACCCCCATCGACGCCCAGATCATCAGGAAGCTGCCGGCGACGCCGAGCCGCAGCCGCGACTGCTGGAGCGAGTCCATCTGCGTCGTCACGAACTCGAACTGGCGCGGGAAGTAGCGGAGGATGAACTCGAGGATCGCGGCGCGGTCGGCGGGGTTGGCGGTGACGCTGCCGAGGATGGAGAAGATCAGCAGGAAGAACGGGAATAGCGACAGCAGCGCGTAATACGCGATCGAAGAAGCGAAGGTGAGGTCGTCGCTCTTGTAAACGCCCAGCACGCCGCGCCAGATGGCGAGACCCGAGAGGCGCATATCCGCGAGGATTCGGAGCGCCAGCCGGCGCACGCGCGTCACTCCGTCAGTGTAGACCGGGTTGCGCGCCGCCGGCGCGCGACGCCAGGGGACGCGTGCCGGACTCGTCCCACGCCTGCCGCACCGTGCCGGCGGCCCACACGGCGAGCGGTCCGGTTGCGTATTGGCGGGCGAGCTGCCACGCCATGCGGCGCAGCTTCGGGTTGCGCAAGACGATGACCGCGGCCCCCAGGGCCGCGGTCGCCATCAACAGATTCGCGGCGGTCCGCGCCTGTTTCTCAGTCACGCTACGCGCCGTACGCGCCGCCGGAGGTGCTGGTCGTGCCGACCGTGCCGCCGCGGTTGCCAGATGTCGCGTCCGGCGCCGTCGTGCCGGAGGTCCCCTGCGCCGCCATATTGCTCACGCTGGAGCGGGCGCGGTCGTAGGCTTCCTTGCCCTTGTCGACGATCTGGCTGACCTTGTCCGTTGCCTGCTGATAGTACGGGTCGGCAACCTCGCGGAGCTTGCCGGTCTGATCGGCGAGCTGCGTGCCGAGCTGCGAGCGCAGCTCGGAGCCGGCCTTCGGCGCGAACAGCATCCCCAGGCCGGCGCCGAGCACCGTGCCGGCGAGCAGCCCCATCAGAAACGAACCGCCGCCCTCTTCCCTCTCGAACCGATCGTATTCGTACGCCATGTGTCCTCCTGGTTATGCGTGTGATTCTTTGTGCAGCAGCGACATGACCACGGCGCGGACGCCGCGAACCACCCCTGCCACTTGACTGACTTTGTCGTGGACGCCGGCGCGCACCCGCGCCGCCGTGTCGTCCACCCGGTCGATGGTGCCCGCGATCGCGTGATCGACGCGCTCGGTCTGCTGGCTGACGCGCGCCGTGATCCCCTTGACGTCGGCGAGAATCTCGTCGACCTTCTCGCGAATCGGAGCGATCTGCCTCGCCTCGAGATCGGTGATGAGCGTCATGACGCGTGAGTAAACCAGGTAGCCGGCCACGCCCATGCCGATGAGCAGGAGCGCCTGGAGCACGCTGACGACGGCCATGATCCAGAGCGGAACGCTCAGAGAATTCAGATCGCCCATGTCATCCCCCTTACGCCGACCAGCGCCCCTGGGCGCCGCCGGTGATGTCGTTCAGCGAGCGCCAGCCTTCGTTGGCCGCGGTCCTCGCCTTCTCGACCGTGCCGCGAACGTTCGACAATTCACGGACGAAATCGTCGAGCTTCGGCTCGATCTGGGTGCGGATGCGCCCGCCGCTCTGCGTCAGATACAACCAACCCCATACCCCGCCGGCGACTGCCCCCAGCATCGTTGCCAGCAATACACGCGATCGTTCTTCCACGTCGCCCTCCTTCGGCCGATCAGGCGCCACGCACACGCGCACGCGTCGATCAGCCCGGGATGTATCAAGCAACGTGCCACGACCCACGGACGAGTCGGGTGCGATTTGGAAATTACGCCCCCGCGGCTCGACGGGCGCCGGACTTGCCGCCGTCCTGGATTTCGTGCTTCTTCATCTTGCTGTACAAGGTCGGACGATACAGCCCGAGAATCTGCGCCGCTTCCTGCTTGTTCCAGTTGGTGCGCTGCAGCGTCTGCAGAATCGCCATCTTCTCGATCTCGGCGAGCGTCCGGTGCGGCGGGATCACGAACTCGGTCGTCGCGGTCGTCTCGGTGCGCAGCGACTCCGGCAGATCGTTCGGGGTGATCTCGGTGCCCTTCGACACGAGCACGCCGCGCTCGATCACGTTCTCGAGCTCGCGCACGTTGCCGGGCCAGCGATGCCGGATGAGGACGTGATACGCCGCCGGGGCGATCGCCTTCACGTTGCGCTGGTGACGGGTCTTGTACTTCTCGAGGAAATGCTCGCAGAGGAGCGGAATGTCCTCGGTGCGCTCCCGCAGGGGCGGCACCCGCAGCGTGATCGTATTGATGCGGAAATAGAGGTCTTCGCGCAGCTTGCCGTCGCGCAACGCCGCATCCAGGTCGATGTTCGTCGCACAGACGAGCCGGAAGTCGACGCGGACGATGCGGTCGCTGCCGATGGGGCGGTATTCGCGTTCCTGGATGACGCGCAGGAGCTTGGTCTGAAGATACGGCGGCATCTCGCCGATTTCGTCGAGGAGCAGCGAGCCCCCCTCCGCCATCTCGAACAGCCCTTCCTTGTCGGTCTGCGCGCCGGTGAACGCGCCTTTCTTGTAGCCGAACAGCTCCGATTCGATCAGGTCCTTCGGGATCGCCGCGCAATTGATCTTGATGAAGGGACCCTTGGCCCGCTTGCTGTTGTAGTGAATCGCGTTGGCGATGAGCTCCTTGCCGGTCCCGTTCTCCCCCTGGATGAGGATGTTGGCGTCGCTGCCGGCGACGCTTTCCACCAGCTCGAGCACTTCGTGCATCTTCTTGCTCTTGCCGATGATGTTCCCGAAGCGGAACTGCCCTTCCACTTTCTGCTTGAGGAGCAGGTTCTCGCTGACGAGGTCGCGCCGCTCGATCGCGCGCTCGAGCATCTGCAGCAGCGTGTCGGGCTCGATTGGCTTCTCGATGAAGCTGTGCGCGCCGGCCTTCATCGCCTCGACGGCCTTCGGCACGCTGCCGTGGCCGGTGACGACAATCACCTCCGTGTCGGTATGGGTCTGCTTGAACTTGCGCAGCAACTCGAGCCCGTCAATATCGGGCAGCAGCATGTCGGTGACGACCACGTCGGGCTTCCAGGTCTTGAAGATTTCCTCGCCGCGCGTCCCGATCATCGCGGTGCGGACTTCATAGCCTTCGTGCTCGAGCAGGATCTTCAGCCACTCGATCATCGCCGGCTCATCGTCTATCGCCAGCACCCGGTATTTCTTCTTCGGTGTCGTCATAACAATGAAGAATATATACAGGTCAGCTGCCGACTGTCCAGATACCAGACAACTGTTGGGAATTAATACGATAAATGGCCGTGTTTCAAGCGGTTGCGGGAAGCGCCGGGCTCCTGTCCTATAATTCCGGCGAGTGGATCGTCTCGAGTCGCACGTCGATCCGTCGGGCGAGGAGTTCCGGCGGAATCGGGAACGCATGGCGGCGCTGGTCGCGGAATTGCGCGAACGGACCGCGGCTGTGCGGCAGGGCGGCGGCGAGAAATACCTCCAGCGCCACCGAGAGCAGGGCAAGCTGCCGGCGCGCGAGCGCATTACCGGCCTCCTCGATCCCGGCTCTCCTTTCCTCGAGTTGTCTCCTCTCGCCGCCTGGGACCTGTACGAGAACGAGGCCCCCGCGGCGGGCATCATCACCGGCGTCGGCCGGGTGTCGGGCCGTGAAGTGCTCGTCGTCGCGAACGACGCGACCGTCAAGGGGGGCACCTACTATCCGATCACGGTGAAGAAGCACGTCCGGGCGCAGGAAGTCGCGATGCAGAACCGGCTGCCGTGCGTCTATCTCGTGGATTCGGGGGGCGCCTTCCTCCCGCTCCAGGCCGAGGTCTTCCCGGATCGCGATCACTTCGGCCGGATCTTCTTCAACCAGGCGCGGATGTCGGCCGAGCGGATTCCTCAGATTGCGGTGGTCATGGGCTCGTGCACCGCCGGCGGCGCCTACGTCCCGGCGATGTCCGACGAGACGATCATCGTCCGCGGCACCGGCACAATCTTCCTCGGCGGTCCTCCGCTGGTAAAGGCCGCCACCGGCGAAGAGGTCACCGCCGAGGAGCTGGGCGGGGCCGACGTCCACACCCGGCTGTCGGGCGTCGCCGACTACATGGCGGAGGACGACACGCACGCGCTCCATATCGCGCGGACGATCGTCGGGACGCTGCACACAGTGAAAACCCTGCCGGCCGATGTCGCCGCGCCGGAAGAGCCCGCCTACGACCCGCAGGAAATCTACGGCATCGTCAGCGCCGATACGCGGAAGCCGTACGAGGTGCGGGAGATCATCGCCCGCATCGTCGACGGCTCGCGCTTCGACGAGTTCAAGGAGCGCTACGCGACGACGCTGGTCACCGGGTTCGCGCGGATCCACGGCTTCCTCGTCGGCATCATCGCGAACAACGGCGTGCTCTTCTCGGAATCGGCGTTGAAGGCGACGCACTTCATCGAGCTCTGCAACATGCGCGGTGTGCCGCTCGTGTTCCTCCAGAACATCACCGGGTTCATGGTTGGCCGCCACTACGAGCGCGGCGGCATCGCCAAGGACGGCGCGAAGATGGTGCACGCCGTGGCGAACTCCGTGGTGCCGAAGTTCACGGTGGTGATTGGCGGCTCGTTCGGCGCCGGGAATTACGGCATGTGCGGCCGCGCCTACGAGCCGCGGCTGCTGTGGATGTGGCCGAACGCGCGGATCTCGGTGATGGGCGGCGAGCAGGCGGCGGGCGTGCTGACGACGGTCAAGCGCGATCAGCTCGCGCGCGCGGGCAAGACGCTGTCCGCGGACGAGGAGAGCGCGATTCGCGATCCGATCCTGGAGAAATACGAGCGCGAAGGCTCTCCCTACTATTCGACGGCGCGGCTGTGGGACGACGGGATTCTCGATCCCGCGTCGACCCGGCAAGCGCTGGCCCTGGGACTGTCGGCCGCCTGCAACGCGCCCATCCCGGACGCGAAGTTCGGCGTGTTCCGCATGTGACGAGCCGACGGCTGCCTACACGGAGCCGACGGCGCCTCACAAAGGCACAAAGACACGAAGGCACAAAGACCTAATATGTTTATTACTTCGTGACTTTGTGTCTTCGTGCCTTGGTGCTGAGGCCGTGGCCTCGTGCAGTGTATGCAGCTACTGATTGAACCGGACGGGCAGATTGTACGCGTAACGCTGAATCGGCCGGAGGTGCGGAACGCCTTCAACGAAGAGCTGATCGGGGAGATGACGGCGTGGGCGGAGTCGGTGACCACCGCGGGTCCGTCTCGCGTGGCGGTGCTCTCGGGCGCGGGGAAAGTGTTCTCCGCCGGCGCGGACCTTGGATGGATGTCGAAGATGGTCGCGTACACGCACGAGGAGAACGTGCGCGACGCGCGGCTGATGGCGCGGATGTTCGAGGCGCTGGACCGGCTGCCGATTCCGCTCGTCGGGCGGGTGCACGGCGCCGCGCTCGGCGGCGGCGCCGGCCTCGCCGCGGTCTGCGACATCGTGGTCGCCGCCGAGGACGCGTCGTTCGCCTTCACCGAAGTGAAGCTCGGCATCCTGCCGGCGGTGATCTCGCCGTTCGTGCTGGCGAAGATCGGGCGCTCGGCGGCCCGCGAGCTCTTCCTGACCGGCGCGCGGTTCGGCGCCGCCCGGGCCAAGGAGATCGGGCTCGTCCACGCGGTCGCCGCCGAGCCCGATCTGGATCGGGTGGTGGCGAAATACGTCAATGACCTGTTGACGTCGGCGCCGGAGGCCGTCGCCGCGGCGAAGCAGTTGATCGCCGAAGTCTCGTCGCGGACGCCGACGAGCGCGACCGAGTACACCATCGACGCGATCGCGGCGCGCCGCGTCTCGCCCGAAGGCCAGGAAGGCATGACGGCGTTCCTCGCCAAGCGGCCCCCCTCATGGACATCACCCGGCTCCTCGTAGCCAACCGCGGCGAGATCGCGCTCCGCATCATTCGCGCCTGCCGCGAGATGGGGATCGAGACGGTGGCCGTGTATTCGGACGCCGATGCGCAGGCGCGCCACGTCCGGGCCGCGGACTACGCCGTGCGGATCGGACCGGCGCCGGCGAGCGAGAGCTACCTGAAGGTCGGCGCGATCGTGGATGCGGCCCGCGGCGCCGGCGCCGACGCGGTGCATCCCGGCTATGGCTTCCTGTCGGAACGCGCCGCGCTGGCCGAGGCGTGCGCCGCGGCCGGCCTCGTCTTCGTCGGGCCGCCGGCCGCCGCGATCGAGCGCATGGGATCGAAGATCGGCGCGCGGGCGCTGATGGAGCAGGCGGGCGTGCCGGTGGTGCCTGGACAGACACCGGCCGATCAGACGGACGGCGGGATCGCGGCGGCCGCCGCGCGCATCGGGTTCCCGGTGCTGATCAAGGCGTCGGCAGGCGGCGGCGGCAAAGGCATGCGATCGGCGCGCGACGCGCGGACGCTCGCCGAAGCGATCCCCGCGGCGCGGCGCGAGGCCGAGGCGGCCTTCGGCGACGGCACGCTCTACGTCGAGCGGCTGATCGAACGGCCGCGTCATGTCGAGATCCAGATCTTCGCGGACGACCACGGGCACGCGGTCCATCTCTTCGAGCGCGAGTGCTCGATCCAGCGCCGGCACCAGAAGATCGTCGAAGAGAGCCCCTCGCCGGCGCTGACGCCGGCGCTCAGGGCACGGATGGGCGCCGCCGCGGTCGCCGCGGCCACCTCCGCCGGCTACCGCAACGCCGGGACGATCGAGTTCCTGCTCGAAGGCGAGGGAGACGCGGCGCATTTCTACTTCCTCGAGATGAACACACGGCTGCAGGTCGAGCACCCGGTCACGGAGCTCGTGACCGGCACCGACCTGGTCCGCGCGCAGCTGATCGTCGCCATGGGCCGGCCGCTGCCCTGGCGCCAGGAAGATCTGGTCCAGCGCGGGCACGCGATCGAGTGCCGCGTCTACGCCGAAGATCCGGCGCAGGGCTTCCTGCCGCAGGCCGGGCCGCTCCGCCTCTATCGCGAGCCCGGCGGACCGGGCATCCGCATCGACAGCGGCGTCGAGGAGGGCGCGGACGTGCCGGTCCAGTACGACCCGATGCTCGCGAAACTGATCGCCTCGGGCGAGACCCGGCTGCAGGCGATCGATCGCGCGACAGCGGCGCTGCGCGGGTTTCCGATCCTCGGCGTCCGCACCAACGTCGCGTTCCTGGTCCAGGTGCTCCGGCATCCCGCCTTCCGGGCCGCGGAGGTACACACCGGCTTCGTCGACGAACACCTGGCGTCGCTGCTCGAGACGCCGGCGCCGCCGGAAGCCGTCGGCGCCGCGGCGGACTTCATGCGCCGCCAGGGGGACGCCGGCGCCCGCGCGATCGGGTCGGGCGCGGCCGCGGCGGCCGTTCACGACCCATGGGCGGATCTCACCAACTGGGGGCGCGACTGATGACGGTGACCCGCGGGCCCGCGCCAGGCGAGCTAATCGTCCGCGACGGCGACCAGGTCGCGCAGGTGTTCGCCGTCCGCGCCGGCGACACGCTCTGGATCTTCCACGACGGCATCGTCCACGAGATGGCCGCCGATACCAGCGCGCCGCGGCGCGGCGCGCACGCGCAGGGGTCGCTGACCGCGCCGATGCCGGCCACGGTGATCGAGATCAAGGTCGCGGCGGGCGACGCGGTGCAGCGCGGCGACATCCTGATCGTTCTCGAGGCCATGAAGATGGAGCTGCCGGTGCGCGCGCCTGGCGACGGACGGGTGAAAGCGATCCATTGCCGTCCAGGCGACCTCGTGCAGCCCGAGACGGTCCTGATCGATCTGTCCCCTCCGGAGGCTCGGGACGATGCCGGGCCGGGTCGAGCCGGCGGATGACGCTGCCTTCCCGCGTCACGCTCGTCGAAGTCGGGCCGCGCGACGGCCTGCAGAACGAGGCGGCGCCGATCGCCACGGCCGACAAGGTCGCGTTCGTCGATCGCCTGAGCGACGCCGGTCACGCGGTCATCGAGGTCTCGGCCTTCGTCAGCCCGAAGTGGGTGCCGCAGATGGCCGACGCCGCCGAGGTCTTTGCCGGGATCGCGCGCCGCCCCGGCACGCGCTACACCGCGCTCGTGCCGAACCTCGCCGGGCTCGACCGCGCGATCGCCGCGCAGGTCGATGAGGTGGCCATCTTCGCCGCGGCATCCGAGACGTTCAGCCGCAAGAACACCAACCAGGGGATCGCCGACTCGCTCGCGGGCTACCGGCAGGTGTGCGACCGGGCCCGGTCCGCCAACCTTCCGGTGCGTGCGTACGTGTCGACGGCGTTCGGCTGCCCGTTCGAGGGGGCGATCGCGCCGGACGCGGTCGCCGGGGTGGCGGCCGCGCTGATCGAGATGGGCGCCTACGAGGTCGCCGTCAGCGACACGATCGGCATCGCCCATCCCGGCCAGGTCCCGCTCGTCGTCCACGCCGTCGCGGCGCGCGTGCCGCTCGATCGCGTCGCCCTGCATTTCCACGACACCCGCGGCACGGCGCTCGCGAACGTGCTGACCGCGCTGCACCTCGGCGTCACCACGTTCGATTCGTCCGCAGGGGGACTCGGCGGCTGTCCCTACGCGCCCGGCGCGACGGGAAACCTGGCGACCGAAGATCTCCTCTATATGCTGGACGGCCTCGGGATCGAGACCGGAGTCAGTATCGACAAGGTGCTGGCCGCTTCTCGCTTCGTCGAGGGGAAGCTGGGCCATCCGCTGGCGTCGCGCTACGCGGCCGCGCGACGCGTGTAGGGGCGGCTCGAGAGCCGCCCACGCCTATTCCCCATACCGCCACCTTCGGTGTATCCGTGGGCGGTTCACGAACCGCCCCTACACGCTCCGCGTGCGTCTCTGTGTCCTCCGTGGCTCCGTGTTTCTCTTTCTCGAGAGGCTCTGCCCGCGGCGCTCAGCGAGCCACGCGTCGAAGCGTGACTCCTCCCAGCAATTGACGACGCGATCGGCGGGGATCTGCGCGATGCGCGCGTGGGCGATGGCGTAGTCGGTGAACGGGAACTCGGCGATGCTGTGCGCGTCGCTGTCGAGGGCGAAGAGGCAGCCCTCCTCGAGCGCGACCGCGGCGAGCTCGTAGTCGATGTCCTGCCGGTGCCAGTTGCCATCGAGCTCGATGGCGACGTCGCGCGCGGCGGCCTCGCGGAAGACCTTGCGCCAGTCGGCGGAGATCCCCGGACGGGTGTTGTACATGCGCCCCTGCGGGTGGCCGAGAATCGCGACGCCCGGCAGCCTCACGGCGGCCACCATCCGCGCGGTCTGATCGGTGTCCTTGCGCAGCTGCGAGTGCGGCGAGGCGATCACGTACTCGAAGACGCGCCGCTCGTCCTCCTGGAGGTCGAGCGCGCCGTCGGCCAGGATGTTCGCTTCGACCCCCTTGTAGACGCGGACGCGCCCCCTGAACTGCGCGTTGACCGCGTCGATCTCCTGGTGCTGGCCGAGCGCCGCCTCCATGCTCATCCCGCGCGCGATCGGCAGGCCGTAAGAATGGTCCGTGACGCCGATGCGCGCCCACCCGAGCGCGGCCGCCCCTTCGGCGAGATCCGCGATCGACTCGGCGCCGTCGCTCCACGTCGAGTGCATCTGCAGATCGCCGCGATAGCTCCTGGTCGAGACGATCGCGGCGGGCAGCGGCGCGTCGAGCGCCAGCCGCATCGTGTGGCGGCTGAGATAGGCGCGGCGGAACGTGCGGCGCTTCTCCACGTCCGTCCGCTTCGACGACGCCGCGATGCTGCGCTCGACCGACGCCGACGCGCCGGTCTTCACCAGTTCCGCGACGACGCGCTCGGTCGAGGCGCCGACGAAGGGGACGTCACGAAGCGTCCCCTCCTCTATCAGATCGACAACCGAACGGTCGAGGCCGGTGGCCAGCACCTTGGCCGCCCGCTTGTAGCCGAAACTGCTGCGCTCGTTGCTCTGCAGGTTGGCCAGGTCGTACAGGTAACCGGCCGCGACGATGTTGCGATCGGCCCGGATGATGTCCGTCAAGCTGTGCCGTGACGTCTTCGATTGGGTAGCCATTTACCTACTTCGCAGGTTGGTCGTGGTTTCAGGCCCGAAATTCGCGGGCACCCCGATTGCTGTGGTAGCTCGCGGAGACCTGAATGGTGAAATCTCGCGGCGCGGCGGCACTGGCGTTATCGGGAATGTTGGTGTGCGTCGCATGCAATCGGACCGGGACCAGGCAGCAGGCGGGCCAGGACGCTGCCGTGGGCACCACTGGACGAACCGGGGCCATCACGATACCGACGGCCGGCGAGCCGCCGGTCTTCGTCAGCCGCGATCGCGAGGGCGAGCGGCTGTGGACTCTCACCAGGCAGTTTTATCAGAAACGGGGCGGCGGACCGGCGTGGATCGAGGGGAACAAGGCGCGGCCGCAGATGGACGAGCTCATTCAGGTCCTGCAGCGCACCGATCGCGACGGTCTCGACCCGGCGCTCTACAACGCGTCGGTGCTCGGCGCGCGGCGCGTCGAGGCGGGGCGCGGCTTCCTCACCGAGAAAGGCTTCAACGAAAACGAAGCCGCGAGCCTCGACATCTGGCTCACCTATCTGTACCTGCGCTACGCGTCCGATCTCACCAGCGGCGTCGGCGGCTTCTCGCACCAGGATCCCAACTGGCGCGTGCCCGACAAGAAGATCGATCCGGTCCAGCGGCTCGAGCAGGCGCTCGATCAGAACCAGGTCGCGCGCTCGCTCGACGAGCTCACGCCGCATCACGCTCAGTACGCGGCCCTGCGGGACGCGCTGGCCAAGTACCGCGAGATCGAGCAGCGCGGCGGCTGGCCCGCGGTGCCGGCGGACTTGAAGGTCAAGCCCGGACAACAGCACGCGGCGCTGCCGATCGTCGCGCGGCGCCTGGCCGTGACCGGCGACTACCCGGGGACGGTGAACGACCAGGACACGACTTACACGCCGGAACTGCAGGAGGCGGTCAAGCGCTTCCAGCGGCGGCACGGGCTCGAGCCTGACGGCGCGATCAGCGCGGCAACGGTCGCGCAGCTCAATGTGCCGGTCGCGCAGCGCATCCAGCAAATCGCCTTGAACCTCGAGCGCTGGCGCTGGCTGCCCGCCGACCTCGGCGAGCGCCACATCCTCGTCAACATCCCGGAGTACCGCCTCGAAGTCTGGGACCACGGCAAGGTCCCCCTGTCGATGCGGGTCGTCGTCGGCAAGAAAGACACGCCGACGCCGATCTTCAGCGACGAAATGACCTACGTCGTGTTCGCGCCGTACTGGAACGTGCCCCCCGACATCGTCAAGAACGAGACGGTGCCGCACGCGCTGAAGGACCCGGCGTTTCTCGACCGGACGAACATGGAGGTGCTCGACAAGAGCGGCAACACGGTCGATCCCGCGTCGATCGACATGGCGAACGTCGGCGCCTACCGGTTCCGGCAGCGGCCCGGATCGTCGAACTCGCTCGGGCTCGTGAAGTTCATGTTCCCCAACCAGTTCAACGTCTACCTCCACGACACGCCGGCGGAGTCGCTCTTCGCCCGCGCGACGCGATCGTTCAGTCACGGCTGCGTTCGGCTGGAGCAGCCCGACAAGCTCGCGCAGTACGTCCTCGGCGATCAGCCGTCGTGGACGCCGGAGCGCATCGACCAGGCGATGCACGCCGGCCAGGAAACGTCCGCCAAGCTGAGCGCGCCGCTGCCCGTCTACCTGGGCTACTGGACCGCGCGCGTCTCCGCGGACGGCATCCTTCAGTTCCGCGACGACCTGTATGGCGTCGACGGCCGCCAGACGAGCATGCTCGCGGCGGAGATGGCGAAATTGAAGACGCGGGCGGCGGCAGCGGCCGCTGCGGCCGAGGCGCAGGCGGCGGCGCCGGCCAGGAGCAGGAAAAGCTAATCGCGGGGGCAGAACGAGCCGATCGTCGCGAGCAAACGATCGAAGTCGACGGGCTTCGACAGCCAGGCGGTCGCGTCGATCGCCGGAATGTCTTCCCTGGCTCCGGCGGCGGTGACCACGATGACGGGGATATCGGCGAGGCGCGGATCCTGGGCCTGGGCGCGGCGGAACTGCCAGCCGTTCATCACCGGCATCATCAGGTCGAGGAGGATGACGCACAGCGCACTGTCCTTCTGCAGCGCATCGAGCGCGAGCTGGCCGTTGGCCGCCGTACGCACGTCGAAACCCTCGAGCTGAAGGAAGCGCTCGAGCATCTCGCGGGTATCGGGATCATCCTCGACGATCAACACGGAAGCCATGGGTCAGGCCGAGCGGCGGCCGCGGGCCCCCATGATCAACGTGTTCAGCGTGAGTGCGAGGTCGTCGGGATCGCACGGCTTGGCCAGGACCGCGTCGCAGCCGGCGCGATCGGCGCGGGCCGGATCCTGCGCGAACGGCGGGTAGCCGGTCACGGCGACGACGGGCAGTGACGCGGTGCGGGGATCGCTCTTCAGGCGTCTGGTCAATTCGTATCCGTCGATGCCGGGAATATTCAAGTCTGTCAGGATCGCGTCGGGCAGCAGGTCGAACGCGCGCTCGAGTGCCTGCAATCCATTGTGGGCCTGCTCGACGCGGAAGCCGGCATCACGCAGCCATTCCGCGAACACACGACGGCCGTCTCGGTCGTCTTCGACCAGCAGCACGAGCGGCCGCTCGATCCCCAGGCTCACGTCCGGACTCCCCGGCGCAGTATATCAACGGGCCTGCCGTGGAGCCCCCACGAGTGCGAGGTAGTCCCCTTTTGGACTGACGGCAAGCCGGGTGACCCCGGCCAAGCTCAGCCTTTCGAGCGACACCACTTCTTTCCATCCCGATTGCCCGCGCCGCCACGAATAGAGCGTGCCGCCGTTCGCCATCAGCAGCGTCCCGTCCGGCGTCCAGGCGCAATCCGCCTCGCGGCTGCCCGTCACCGCCGGCGTCAGCACCGAGATGGCGCGGGTGACCGGGTTCAACTCTTTGATCACCAGGCTGACGCCGTCCCCGGTGCGCTCGCGCTGGACGAAACTGATCGTGGCGGACGCGCTGCCCTGCCCGGCGGCCGCGGGAATCCGCTGGATGGATCGGCCGATGTCGCTCCCGAGGACTGTCGCGATGCCCGTGCGCGTGTCGGCGAGCTGCAGCGTCGCCGGCTGGCCCAGGACGAACAACGCGAGCGCCTGGCTGTCGGCCCACGCGTGATAGCCCACCGGCTTGACGTTCTCCAGGACCACGCGCGGATTCGCGCCGTCGGCAGTGAACTGCCATAACCGCTGCGTCTTGCCGGCATCGAGCTCGACGCGGATCACCGACAGGTTGCCGTCGGGCGTCACGGTCGCCGAGTACTCACTCTCCGGCGTCCGCGTGACCTGGACGATCTGCTTCGCCGCGATGTCGTAGCGATAGATGTCGGTTTGCGTCGTGCCGGCGGGGCCCCGGACCGAGGTGAACAACACGCTCCTGCCGTCCGGCGTGAAGAACGGCTGGTTGTCGTAGCCGGTGTTATTGGTGATGTCGACGGCGGGAGCGACCTGGATCGCGCCGTCCACGACTCTCAGCGGCGCAAGGTAGATCTCGGTGTCGGGCGGCGCCTGTGCCGCGGGGGCCGGCGCTGCCGGCGGCGGCACGGCCTGCTGCGGCGCTTCGAATTCGAGGAAGACCTCGTGATCGACGGGTACCACCGCCCCCGGCATGCTGCCGAGCTGCCACAACATCTCCTGCATCGACCCCGGCAGCAGGGCGCGGCGCACCTTGCTTTCGTCGAGGTTGTTGATCACCTTGTCGAGATCGAGATCCAGGATCGTGGCGCGGCTCCCCTTCGCCGATGGCGCGTTGGTCCGGAGCAGCGGCACCTCGTCGAGCTCGACGAAGAACTTCACGCTCATGCCCTTGATCGCGCGCTTGAACAGCAGTTCCTCCGGCGAGTCCGTCTTGAAGACCGTGACTTCCGGATCGGGCCCGGGGTCGATCTTGTCGTCAGGCAGCCGGACGAGGAGCAGGCGATCGCCGTTGTCATGCGGCTTCATCGCAAAGGTGACGACCCCGCCCATGCCGACGGAGCCGCCCGACGGCACCGCGAACGCCGGCGGAAAGCCCATGCGCAGCTTCGTCACGTCATCGAACTCGACGATCGTGGTCCGGATGACGCCGTCCGGAACCTTGTCCAGCTTCGTCGACGCCAACGTTACCGGGGCCCCGAACTGCTGCCTCAGCTCTCCGAGACCGGGAGGAGGCAGCTGCTCTTCGGTTTTCGCGTGCTTCGGGGAGTCGGAGAACATGCTGTCGAACGCATGCAGCGCGGGCTCGAACACGCGGGACGTGATCACCGCGCGCCCGTGTCCATCCGGAGCGACGTGCAGGACCAGTGTCGTGGCGATGCAGCCTTGGAGCGTGAACGCCGTCAGCAGCGCGGCGAAGCCGGCCAGACGTTTCATGCGCGGAGTATAGTCCTTCGACATGAACCCGGGCCTGGTGCCGGCCGCCATCGTCGGCGGCACGGCGGCTTCCTACGTCGTGGCCATCGCGATCGGCGTCCCGGCGCTGGTGCCATTCCTGAACGTCGCCCCCGCGTTTCCCTTCATGGTCGCCTCGCTGCGCCGCGGCCGGATCGCCGAGGCCGTGTGGCGGATGCTCGTCTGGGCCGCCGCCTTGGCCGTGTGCTCGACCACGATCTCCTATCTCGCGACCGCCGAAGCCGGCAGCGTGTTCCTGCGCGGCGAGAGCTACCGCCGCGAGATGTTCGAGTTCATCCTCACCGGCTCCGGCCCCGAGGGGGACATCCGCCGGTTCCTGCCGCAGCACGCTGCCCATGCCGCGGTCTTCAGCGGTCTGTCGCTGGCGACGGGCTCGGTCCTGGCCATGCCGCTCGGCGCGCTGCTGATGAATTACATGGGGTACTACGTCGGCGCGCTGGGCGCGGCGAGCGCGCACCCGTGGACGGCCATGGCCCTCGCGTGGGTGCCCTGGGCGGTCATCCGCATCGCCGGTTTCGTGACGCTGGGCGTGGTGCTGGCCGGGCCGATCCTCGGCCGGTTCCTCCGTTTCGAGTACCGGCTGGCACACCAGCGGCGCTGGATCGCCGCCGCGGCGGGGGCCCTGCTCGCCGACGTCGTGCTGAAATGGATCCTGGCGCCGTCGTGGCGTGAGATGATCCGCAACGCCGCCGGCTGGTAATAATAGGAGGTAGTCACATGGTCGCCCTCCCGCTGCTCCTGTCCGCCCTGCTCGCCGCCCCCGGAGACCAGGCGGTCGAGCGGCAGCACGTGCTGACGATTACCGCGCCCGACATCGACGGCGGCATCCTTTCGGAAATCACCTGGGACAACGGCGCGCTCCTGCTGCAGGGCGTGGTGGCCAATCCCGACGGCTCGCTGTCCGGCCGCTACGTCGTCATCCCGGCGAAGGCGACGACGCTGGAGAAGCGGAAGGATCAGACCGACGCCTCGGCCGCCTACTGGGAGAAGAAGGCGAAGCGCCGGAGCCCGACCGGGCTCGGCGCGATCACCGCCGGGGTCGACTCGAAGATGCCGATGTACGGCATCGCCTCGCTCGAGCGCAGGATGGGTGACGCGGCCGACATGGGAGGGATGCAGCAGAAGACCGTGGTCCGCCTCGGCAAGCTGGTCATCCACGAGCGCGCGAACGGCGTCGCACCGTACGACGGCGAGGTCTGGTCGTGGTCCCCCGCCGAGTTGAACCGCATCGCGTACGTCGACGGCAAAGGGGATCTGTGGGTCGCGGCGGCGGACGGCCGCAATCCGCAGCGATTGCTCAAGGGTGACTTCACCCTGCCGGCGTGGTCCGACGATGGCAAGGCGATCGCGCTCGCGGAGAAGAAAGAGGGCGGACGCCGCTGGGACATCAGCGTCGTACTGCTTCCGGAAGAACTCAGGACACCGAGATGAACTTCCGCCTGAAGGCGGAAGCCACGAGTTTTGCAGAGAAGCCACGAGATTTGTAGAAGCCACGAGAACGAACACATGGAAGTCCGGCATCCCCCGCGGGATCCGTGGCTTCCGCCTTCAGGCGGAAGAGACCAATGAACGATCAGGCACCGAAGACCGCGCTCGAAATCGCGATGGCGCGGCTCAAGAAACAGGACGCCGACGCCGGCGTCGTCGAGCACAAGTTGACCGACGAACAGAAGGCGGCGATCGCGGAGGCGCGTTCGGTCCACGAGGCGCGCGTCGCCGAGCTGCAGATCCTGCACCGCGGCCGGCAGTTGAGCGCGATCGACCCGCAGGAGATCGAGAAGGTCGAGCAGGAGTACCGCCGCGACCTCGAGCGGCTGGCCTCCGATCGCGACAGCAAGATCAAGAAGATCCGCCAGGAGACCGACGCGAAGTGACGCGCATGGCCGTCGCCGCTGCTCTCATCGTCACCGCCGTCACCACGGCCGCCACGCAGTCTCCCGACGCGCTCGCCCGGATCCGGCAGGAGGGACTGGAACGCTCGAAGGTGCAGGCGCTCTTCGCGACGCTGACCGATCAGTTCGGGCCGCGGCTGATGGGCACACCCGCGCACAAGCAGTCGGCCGAATGGGCGCGCGATCGGATGCGCGAGTTCGGCCTGGCGGATGCGCGCCTCGAGCCGTTCGCGGCCGGACGCGGCTGGGTGCTGGACAAACTGGTCGTCGAGATGGTCGAGCCGCGCTACATGCCGCTCATCGGCTATGCCGAGGCGTGGTCGGCGCCGACGGCGGGTGACGTCGTCGCCGCGCCGGTTGCCGTGTCGGGACGCACGGCGGCCGACGTCGCCGCCATGAAGGACCGGCTCAAGGGGGCGATCGTCCTGACGCAGCCCGACGCGCAGTTCATCAAGGCAGACCGGCCGCAGCCGTCGACGTCGGATGTCCCGGTCCGCATCGGCCAGCCGCCGCCGGTGGCGCCGCGCGGCAATGCCGCGGACACGCGCGCCATCGCCCAGACGCTGCGCGAGGCGGGGGCCAGCGTTATTTTGAAAACGAGCGAAGGCGAGCACGGCACGGTCTTCGTGCTCGGACGCGACGCCGGCGACAACACGTTGCCGACCGTCGTCCTCGCCGGCGAGCACTACAACATGATCGCGCGGATGGTGCAGCGCGGGCTGCCGGTGAAGCTGCGCGTCAACGTCCAGTCGCATTTCGTCGCGGACGATCCGAACACCTACAACGTCATCGGCGATCTGCCCGGCACCGATCCGCAGCTCAAGTCCGAGGTGGTGCTGCTCGGCGCGCACCTCGACTCGTGGCATACCGGCACGGGCGCGTCCGACAACGCCGACGGCGCCGCGGTCGTGCTCGAGGCGATGCGCATCCTGAAGACGCTGGGCCTGCAGCCGAAGCGCACGATCCGCGTGGCGCTGTGGAGCGGCGAAGAAGAGGGCCTGCTCGGCTCCAAGGCCTACGTCACGCAGCACCTCGCGGGCGACGCGAACAAGGAGGCCCGCGACCGGACGTTCGTCTACCTCAACATCGATCCGGCCACCGGGCCGATCTACGGCTGGTACATGCAGGAGAGCGAGCCGGCGAAGGCGCTCTTCGACAAGTGGCTCGAGCCGCTCAAGGACCTCGGGATGCGGAAGAACGTGATCGCCGGCATCGGCAATACCGATCACCTCAGCTTCCGCGCCGGCGGTGTCCCCGGGTTCAATCCGATCCAGGAGTACGCGGACTACGACGTCCGGATGCACCACACCAACGTCGATCTGTACGAGCGCGTGCGCGAGGCGGACCTGAAACAGAATGCCGTGGTGATGGCGTGGTTCGCCTGGCAGGCGGCCACGACCGGCGAGCGCATTCCGCGCCCCTGATCGCGTGGCGGCAAAATCGGTCGGCGCCGGCATCCTCCTCAGCCGCCTCGCGGGTCTCGTCCGGGTGATGCTGTTCGCCCAGTACTTCGGCCAGCGCACCGAGGCCGCGGACGCCTTCTCGCAGGCGTTCCGCATCCCCAACCTCCTGCAGAACCTGTTCGGCGAAGGCGCGCTGTCGGGCTCCTTCATTCCCGTGCACGCCGCCCTCCGCGCAAAGGGGGAGCACGACGCGGCGGCGCAGATGGCCCGCACGTTCTTCGCGATCCTGACGCTGTCGATCTCGGCGCTGGTGCTGATCGGCGTGCTCGCCGCGCCGTTCATGGTGACCGTGATCGCGCCGGGATTCGGCGGCCCGAAGCGCGAGCTCACGATTCAGCTCGTCCGCATTCTCTTTCCGGGCGCCGGGCTGCTGGTGGCGTCCGCGTGGTGCCTCGGCGTCCTCAACAGCCACGGTAAATTCCTGCTGTCGTACACGGCCCCGGTGGCCTGGAACGCGGCGATGATCGCGACCATCCTGTACTTCGGCGACAAGCACGGCGTCGAATGGCTGGCGGTCGATCTCGCGTGGGGCTCGGTGGCCGGCAGCTTCCTGCAGTTCGCGGTCCAGGCGCCGCTCGCCTTCAGCCTGTCGCGGCATCCGGGGCGCGCCGCCCTCACCGCGCCGGTGCGGCAGGCGATCCGCAACTTCGCGCCGATCCTCGTCAGCCGCGGCGCGGTGCAGATCACCGGCTACATCGACGCGATGATCGCCAGCCTGCTCCCGACCGGCGCGGTCGCCGCGCTCTCGAACGCGCAGATCCTCTACACGCTCCCGGTCAGCCTGTTCGGCATCTCGGTCTCGGCGGCGGAACTGCCGGCGCTCTCGGGCGAGGCGGCGAACGCCGACGGCTTCGCCGCGCTGCGCCGTCGCATCGACGACGGCCTCCGCCGGCTCGCCTTCTTCGTGGTGCCGTCGGCGATCGCCTTCGCGGCGCTTGGCGACGTGATCGCCGCGGCGCTGCTCGAGCGCGGCCGCTTCGACGCGAGCGACTCGGTCTACGTGTGGGGCATCCTCGCCGGATCGTCGATCGGCCTGCTCGCCACGACCATGGCGCGGTTGTATTCCGTCGCGCACTACGCCCTCGGCGACGCGAAATCGCCGCTGCGCTTCGCCGTCGTCCGACTGGTCGCGGTGACGACGCTCGGCTATGTCGCGGCGATCGTGCTGCCGCCGAAGCTGGGGATCGCGGCCGGCTGGGGCGCCGCGGCGCTGACCGCGTCGGCCGGCGTCGCGGGCTGGATCGAATTCGCGCTGCTGCGCGCGAGCCTCAATCGCCGCGTCGGCGAGACGGGGGTTCCGGCGGCGCACATGACGCGCCTGTGGATCGCCGGGCTGGCCGGTGCGGCCGTCGCGTGGAGCGTCAAGCTGGCGCTGCCCCCGCTCGATCCGATGATCCGGGGCGCGCTCGTCTTGCCGTTGTTCGGCGCCGCATTCCTGGGCGCCGCGCTCCTCCTGCGCATCGACGTGCCCGGCCTGCGCCGCCGGCGCTGACCCGGCCGCTGCAGACCTGAAGGTTCGCGCTACGGGTTTGTGGGTGTGCTTTAATACCGGGTCCTGGTCGGCGTGCGATTCGGGTTGGCGCGCCGCCGCGCGGCCGCGCTGACTACCGACACGAGCACCTCGGCCTCGAACGGCTTCCGCAGCAGCGTTGCCGCGCACAGGTCCAGCGCGCGATTCAGGTGGTGCGGATCCGACACACCGGTCATCAGGATGATTTCCGGCGGCTGCGGCAGCCGTTTGAGTTTCTCGCAGACCTCGAAGCCGTCAGGCTGCGGCATGATCAAGTCGAGCAGCACGATGTCGGGATGATGAACCGCCGCGACGTCGAGCGCCTGCTGGCCGGTCGTCGCGGTGAGCACCGCATAGCCTTCCGTCTCGAGCCAGGACGCGATCAGCCCCACCAGCAGATCAGAGTCGTCAGCGACGAGGACACGCACCGGCGGCAGGCCGCCGGCGGAAACCTCCGTCACCATCGTCGTCCAGACCCGCTTACATGTTTCGCACTGGTAGAAAGTGCGGGCGTCTTCGTGTCCGGCGAACAAGGCAGCGCCACCGCAGCGCGGGCATTTGTCCATAATTAAGTCGGCTACGAGGCCGCCTCTGCATCAGGACGCTACGGACAGGGGCTCGTAAGAGGCTGGGGAAGCGCTCGACGCTTCTCCTCAGCAAAATGAGCGCCAGACCATCGGATACACTGTCGCGCATCATGCGAATTACGAGACGGACATTCGTGCAGTCGGCGGCCGCTGCGGGTGCGGGTTTGACCTACAACAATTCGGTCAGCGCCCAGGGGCGCGGCGGCGGCGGGAATCCTGTACCCGCATCGATCCAGGCGCTGAGGCCTCTGCCCAATCCCGCGCCGGCGATCTCGGACGACGAGCGCCGCGCGCGCGTGGGCAAGGCCCAGCGGCTGATGACCGAGCAGGGCCTCGGCGCGATCGTGCTCGAGACCGGCACGAGCATGTCCTACTTCGTCGGCATGCG
>Ga0066652_100000335_pt1 | contig 23527 bp, 20 predicted proteins | sample GraSoiAngelo_101_FD_71413 | JGI IMG/M metagenome (GOLD analysis project Ga0066652, IMG submission 71413) | Grasslands soil microbial communities from the Angelo Coastal Reserve, California, USA - 14_0903_02_30cm | ecosystem: Environmental > Terrestrial > Soil > Grasslands | place: USA... | reverse complement strand
TCTGCGCATGACGCAGCTGCAGCTCGAGAGCTTCGCGATCGGCAATACGCGCCGCCATCCGCTCGAATGCGACGCGGAGACGCGACACCTCATCCTGGTTGGGAAGGGGAAGCTCGTCGGTCGTCGGCATCAGTCCCGACTCCGGTGCCACTCGTTCGACAGCCGCGGTGAGCTGAACGATGGGAGACGCGATCCGGCGCGCGATGCGCCACATGAGCGCGGCGCCGGCTACGGCGATGGCGAGTCCCAGGGGAAGCATGGTCCACAGCAGCGTTCGCGTCGGGGCGAGGATATCGTGCTTTTGCTGCGCTACCCAGATGATCCACGCAGAGCCGGGAATGGTGGACGACGCCGCGATGCTGCCGTCCACATCCACGATCCGATCCGCGAGCGCGGCACGCGGCGGCGGTGGGAGCACGCGCTCGAGGTCCGTCCATGCACCGGTGTCGGGCTGGCCGATCTCCATCGTGACGCCGCTCCCGATCATCTGCCGGATCAGCTTGGCCGTGCGGCCGCTCGCGATCACGCGTGATTCGCCGACGTATCCGATCGGCGTCGAATCGGCACGCGCGGGATCGAACAGCGCGTAGGCGTACGACATGACCGGCACGCCGCCGAGATCCTCCACCGGCCCGACCCGTACGCTGGTCCCGGTGAGCCCATTGCCCGATGCGATGTGCTCTGAGGCCCACCGCGGCTCGCCCACATGCGTGCGATGCGAGTCCACCAGCACGTTGCCCCCGAGATCGATGAGCGCCGTGTGGAAGGTGGTGGTGTCCCGCGGATTGCGCAGCGCTGTGAGCGCGTCGAGCGCCTCGCGACGCGAAGCTCGGCGGTGCAGAAAGGCAACCAGCGTGCGTTCGGCGGCCAGTGCGGTCGAGTCCCGGCGCCGCTGCGGCAGCCCGAACATCTCCGTCACGATCTGCGATGAGGTGAGCAGCCGGTGGCCCGCGCGGTCGAGCAGGACGCGCTCGAACAGGACGTACGCTGTCCACCCCAGCACGACGACGGTGACCAGCACCAGTCCGGAGGCGAGAAGCGGGAGCTTGCGGTCGATGGACTGCCAGCGTCGGCGGGAAAGCATCCTCTCTAGTATCGGACCGTTCGCCCTTTCCTTCACATCGATCATCGCGGGACGCCGGTATTGCACATGAAAGCACAGACGCATATTCTTGCAGGTGAATGACTGCTCCTCTCACACCTGCGCGGCCGGACGCCCCTCGCGTGCTGGCGACCGCCGTCCTGTCCGCGGCGGAACGGCTCGGCCTGCGCAATCGACAGCTCGCCGCCATCCTCGGCACGAGCGAGGCGTCGGTTTCGCGTCTCCAGACTGGCCGCGGCCTCGGCCACGAGAGCAAGGAAGGAGAGCTCGCGCTCCTGTTCCTCCGCCTCTATCGCTCGCTCGATGCGCTCGTGGGCGGCGACGACGCCAAGGCCCGGGCGTGGCTCCACGCCGAGAACGATCATGTGCGGGGTGTACCCGCACAGCGTATCCGCACCGTCGAAGGACTCGTCGATGTCGTCCAGTATCTGGACGCGATGCGCGGGCGACTCTGAGATCCGCCCGCTCCACCTCTCGCCGTGGCGGGCGGTGGAGGCGCAGCACCAGCTGTCGACGCGCAAGCTCGTGGGCAGCGCCGCCGAGCAGGAGCTGCTCGAGGAGCTGATCGATGCGGCGAAACCGCCGGATGTCACCGCCGGCAAGTCGCACTATCTCCTCTACACGCCTTTTCGATATCCGCCGCTTCGGCACGGATCGCGTTTCGGTACTCGCTTCGAGCGCGGCATCTGGTACGGCGCAGAGACGCTGCAGACCGTGTTCGCCGAGGTCGCCTACTATAGAATGGTGTTCCTCGAGGGGACGCGCGCGGATCTGGGGACGGTGACCACCCAGCTCACGGCCTTCACCGTGCCCGCGCGCAGCAGGAGCGGCATCGATCTCACCCGGCCTCCCTTCGACCGTTTCCGTCGAGCCATCTCTTCGCCTGACAGCTACGACGCCACGCAGCAGCTCGGCGCCGCGATGCGCGCGGCAGGCGTGCGGCTCGCACGGTACACGTCGGCGCGGGACCCGGCCCGCGGCTGCAATATTGCCGTGTTCGCGCCAGACGTCTTCGGCCGTGCGAAACCACGCGACCTGCAACCCTGGCATTGCACCGCCACACGCCAGCGCGTGGAGCTCACGAAGCGCGACTATTTCGGGCGCGAGACGTGGACGTACGCGCGCGCCGACTTTCTCGTCGATGGCCGGCTGCCGGCGCCGGCCGTTTGAGACGGCTCAGTCGAAGTTCTGTCGCGTCAGCGTGAGCCGCACGCGAGCGGTGCCGAACGTCTCGTCGCCGATGAGTGTGTTGCCCGACACCGTGAACGCCATGTTGCGGATGAACGTGTCTACCGGCTGATCGAACAAGACCTTCCCGTCGTCGACGGTCCAGGTGCCGGTGAGGTCGGCGGTGAGGTCGCTGCCGTCGTCGTTGCCGCCGGGTATGAACAGCGTGCCGGCCGTTGTCTGGTTCGCGTTCAGGATCAGTTGTAACGTCGCGCCGCCCTGCAGCCAATCCGTGGTCGAACCGCTCTCGGCAACGGTGAACTGCGTCGCGCTGTACAGGCCCACCAGGTCGGTCACCGACGTGCTGTCGCTGCACCCCCCACCGGCGAGCATGGCGGCGAGCGAGACAGCTGCGATCGCGGGCAGTTTCATGGTTTTCTCCAAGGACGGACGCGCTCTCGCGCGCATATCCCGGGCCGATGGCCACGCGATCGTCACGATCCCACGGTCACGGCTTGTCCGACCGCGGCTGCCGCGCTTTCTCGGCGGCGACGCGTTCGGCGGCGAGTTTCACAGCATACCGCTGCGATTCGCCGATTCGCTCCACTTCCACCGCGATGGCGTCGACCGATTGCTGCAACTCGGCCATCTGGCGCTCGGCGCCCGCGGCATCCCCCTCGACCTGCGCGCCGCCCAGGGCCGCCTCGGCGCGCCTGGCTCCGGCGAAATGCCACATGAAGAACGCACCGACCGCGGCAAGCACGATGTGGAGCGTCAGGTGCATCCCCTCGTGTGCGACGAGCGCGAGCGGCGCTCCCAGGACGTTGATGAGCGTGAAGATCGACGCGATCAGGAACCACCGTTTGGAACGCCTCATGTCTGCTCGACGGTCAATGACGCTTGAAGTACTGTACCGCGCGTTCGTGCTTTTCCGCGGCCGCGCGTGACGCGAACGTGCCCAGGTTGCGTCGCTTGCCGGTGCGCGGATTCTTCTTTCGGGAATACAGCCGATACCGGCCGTCTTTGAGTTTCCTGATCATGGGTCGACTCCGACGTCCGCATAGTAGGCGGCGACGCGCTCACGTGCCCCGGCGCGAGTGTACACGTCTGTGGCCCGACTGTCGATGACGCCTGCGATCACTTCCGCGACTTCGTCGGCGCTCTGCGAGTAGGGCAGCGTGCGGCTGTCGGGTCCGCCATGGAGCGCGCGCAAGCCGAATTCCGTTTGCACGACCCCGGGCGAGACGATGGAGATCTGGATCCCGGGATGCCGTTCCTGCACTTCCGTGCGAAAGTTCGCCGTCAGGGCGTTGAGAAAGTGCTTCGCGCCGTTGTACGCGGAGCGGAAGACGGCAAAAGGAATGCGACCGAGCATGGAGGAGACGTTGATGATGTGCCCCTCGCCGCGCTCGGTGAAGTGGGGAAGCACCTCCTGCATGCCGTACAGCGCCGACTTCACGTTCACGCGCATGATGAAGTCGATGTCTTCATCGGTCAGCTGTGACGGCACGCGCGTGATACCCTGTCCCACGTTGTTGATCCACACGTCGATGTGGCCGAAGCGGCCGAGCGCCGCCTGGACGACGCGCTTCACGTCGTCTCGACTGGTGATGTCGGCGCGCACCGCCAGCGCATTCGGGCCGCACTGGCGGGCCACCGCGTCGAGCATGTCCTGCCGTCGCGCGGCGAGCACCACCGAGTGTCCCCGTTTCGCCAGCAGCTGTGCCGTCGCCGCGCCGATGCCGGCGCTCGCGCCCGTGATGACGATGACCCTGGTCATATGCTCCTGAATCTCGCTGGACGCCGGGCGTTGCAGGACCGGGCCTGCGTCTCCCGGCGCCGTGATCGCGATGAATTGTACGCACTTCTATTGACAAAATTGCATACAATCCCCAGGTTCGGCCCGACTCCGACGCGAGCCCGGCATGGACCTGTTCACGAAAAAATCGCTGACCGATCTCAAAGCCGAGTCCGACCGCAGCCCGCTGCGCCGGGCGCTCGGTCCTCTGCATCTCACCGCGCTCGGTATCGGATCGATCATCGGTACGGGGATCTTCGTGCTCACGGGGACGGCCGCAGCAACGAACGCGGGTCCCGCGCTCGCGCTGTCCATGGTGATCTCGGCGCTCGGCTGTGCGTTCGCCGCGCTGTGTTATGCGGAGCTGGCCGCGATGGTCCCCGTGGCGGGCAGTGCGTACACGTACGCGTACGCGACCGTCGGTGAGCTGGTCGCGTGGATCATCGGGTGGGATCTGATCCTCGAGTACGCGCTCAGCATCTGCACCGTCGCCGTCGGCTGGAGCGGCTACTTCGTGAGCTTCATGACGGATCTCGGCGTACGCATCCCGTTCGCGCTCACGCAGCCTCCGGGCGCCGTCAGCATGGCCGGGGCCGGCGGCGGAGTCTTCAACCTGCCTGCGGCCGCCATCGTGTTCGTCGTGGCGGCGTTGCTGACCGTGGGGATCCGGCAGTCAGCGGGGGCGAACACCGTGCTTGTGCTGATCAAGTCGTGCGTGCTGGTGCTCTTCGTGGTGGCGGGGATCGCTTACGTCCGGCGCGACAACCTGACGCCGTTCATCCCGCCGAACACCGGTGCATTCGGACACTTCGGGTGGAGCGGCGTCCTGCGGGGTGCGGCGGTGATCTTCTTCGCGTACATCGGCTTCGACGCGGTTTCAACGGCCGCTCAGGAAGCGCGCAATCCGCAGAAAGACATGCCGATCGGCATTCTCTCGTCCCTCGCCATCTGCACCGTGCTGTACATCGCGGTGGCCGTGGTCCTCACGGGGATCGTGCATTACTCGCGCCTCAACGTCGCCGATCCGCTGGCCGTCGGGATCGACGCCACCGGTCTCCGGTGGCTCGCCCCCGTGATCAAGATGAGCGCCCTGTTCGGAATGTTCAGCACGATGCTCGTACAGATGCTGGGACAGACGCGGATCTTCTATTCCATGTCACGCGACGGCTTGCTGCCACGCGCGTTCTCACGCGTTCACCCTCGATTCCGGACGCCGCATCTGAGCACCGCGGTCACGGCAACGATCTGTGCACTCGTCGCAGGCCTCACGCCCATCTCGGTGCTGGGCCAGCTGGTCGCGATCGGAACGTTGCTCGCGTTCGTGCTCGTGTGCCTCGGTGTGCTCCTGCTCCGTCGCAGGAGCCCGGAGATCGCACGTCCGTTCCGGACGCCGTGGGTCCCGGCGGTGCCGATCCTTGGCGCGGCAATCTGTCTCCTGCAGATGGTCGCGCTCCCATGGGCGACGTGGGAACGCCTGCTGATCTGGCTGGTCGTGGGGATGGTCGTGTACTTCGCCTACGCACGTGCGCGGGCCGCGCGCGTGCGCGCGGAGCTGGTGCCCGCGGCATCATAGGCGCGGCGGGCCATGCTGAGCCGGGCCTCGCTGAGGTGTGGCCGCGACGACATCTTTCGCGACGATGCGAACGATGATCTGTATGGCGGCAGTGCCGCTGCTGTTCGGCTGCTCACACTCGGCGCCGCCGGAGGCGCCCGCGTCGCCGTCGACACCTCGGGACACGGCGTTGAAGCTGGTGTGGAGTGATGAATTCGACGGGCCGGCGAATGCTCCTCCGGATGCCACGAAGTGGCGGGCGGACGTCGGCGATGGGTGCTCTGTCGGGATCTGCGGTTGGGGCAACAACGAGAAGGAGAACTACACGGATGATCGCGGGAATGCCGCGCTGAACGGGGATGGCCAGCTCGCCATTACCGCGCGCGTCGCGGGCTCCGCAACGTCGTGCTATTACGGCGCGTGCCGGTACACATCGGCGAAGCTCACGACGCGCGGCCTCATGAATGCCGCGCCGGGCAGGGTCGAGGCGCGCATCAAGCTGCCAGTCGGGCAGGGACTGTGGCCGGCGTTCTGGATGCTCGGCCACGACAACCCAACGACGCCGTGGCCGCTGTGTGGTGAGCTGGACATCATGGAGAATCGTGGCAGTCAGCCGGACAGCACATCGTCGGCGGTGCACGGCCCGAACTACGCGGGCGGGGTCTCGTTGAACCGGCGTTCGTCGCTGCCGTCCGGCTCTCTCACGTCCGACTACCACGTGTACGCCATCGAGTGGGATCTGAACACGATCCAGTTTTTCGTGGATGGCCGCCAGACGTTCGCTGTCGAGCGGATCCAGGTCGAATCGAAGGGTCCCTGGGTGTTCAACCAGTCGTTCTACATGATTCTGAATCTCGCGGTCGGCGGGCACTTCGACGGCGATCCCGGCTCCGATTCCATCTTTCCGGCCGCCATGCTCGTGGACTGGGTGCGCGCGTACAGACGCTGACACGATGAACCGTTAACCGATCCGCTCCATCACATAGCGGATCATGCCGCGCGCAAGCTCGTGCTCCCCCATGAAGACGCGCGTCGCGTGCTCGCGACGCAGCAGCTCTGCCTCCTCGTCGCTGTGCGTCCGCACGATCGTTTCGATGCTTGGCCGCAGCCGGCGCGCGATGTCGAGCATCACGCGGGCACGTGCGACGTCGGGCATCGCGATCACGAGCGCGCGCGCGCGAGCGACGTGCGCCTGAATCAACACGCCGGCGTCCCCGGCGTCGCCTGACACCGCGAGCATGCCCTCCGCGCGCAGGCGCTCCACCTGTTCGCGATTCCATTCGACGACGACGAACTGGGCCTGCGCGTCGCGAAGGGCCGCCGCGATTCGACTGCCCACCCGCCCGTAGCCGACGAGGACGACGTGATCGTTGAGGTGCTCCGGCTGCACGTCCATCGGCAGCTGGGCCAGGGGATCGTCGCGCAGCTCCGCGAGACGCGCGCGCCCCGACCGTGCCCTGATCCAGCGGTGCGCCGGGTCGATGACGCGAAAGACGAGCGGATTCACCGCCATCGAGATCACCGCCGCGGCGACGATCAGCGCCTGGGCGTCGCGCGTCAGCAATCCCAGCGACACGCCGAGCGCGGCGAGGATGAACGAGAACTCGCCGATCTGTGCAAGGCTTGCGGCGACGGTCAACGCGGTGTTCAGCGGGTAGCGAAAGGCGAGCACGATTGCCGACGACGCGATGGCGTTGCCGAGCACGATCACGGCCAGCACGGCCAGCACACGGCCCGGCTCACGAAGCAGGATGGCGGGATCGAACAGCACGCCGACGGAGACGAAGAACAGCACGGAGAACGCGTCGCGGAACGGCAGTGACTCCTCGGCCGCGCGCTGGCTGAGCGCCGATTCGTTCATGACCGTCCCGGCGAAGAACGCGCCCAGGGCGAACGACACGCCGAAGAGGTGCGCGGCGGCGTAGGCGATCCCGAGGCCGAGCGAGATCACCGCGAGCGTGAACAGCTCGCGCGACCCGGTGCCCGCGACCTGCCACAACATCCACGGGATCAGCCGCCGGCCCACGACGAGCATCAGTGCCACGAACAGCGCCGCGCGGCCGGCGCTCACGAACACGATGAACAGCATGCTGGACGTCGACGCGCTGCCGCCTGTGCTGGCGCCAAACGCGGGCGCCAGGCCGGGCAGCAGGACGAGCATGAGGACCATCACGATGTCCTGCACGATGAGCCAGCCGACCGCGATGCTGCCGTTGAGCGAATCGAGCAGCCCGCGCCGCTCGAGCGCCTTCAACACCACGACGGTGCTCGACACGGACAGCGCGAGCCCGAATACGAGCGCCGCGCCGGTCGGCCAGCCGAGTCCGTGCGCGAGCAGAAAGCCGACGAAGGTCGTGAACGTGATCTGCGCGATGGCGCCGGGGATCGCGATCTTGCGGACCGACAACAGCTCCGGGATCGACAGGTGCAGGCCCACGCCGAACATCAGCAGGATGACGCCGATGTCCGCGAGCTGCTGCGAGAGCGCGATGTCGGCGACGTAGCCGGGCGTGGCGGGGCCGACGAGCATGCCCGCCACGAGGTAGCCGATGATCGCCGGTATTCGCAGCCGCGTCGCGATGAAACCCATCACGAGCGCCAGACCAAGCCCCACAGCCAGCGTGGTGAGCAGCGAGGCGTTGGTTTCCATGGCGCGCAATGTAAGTTCGTCCGCGATGCGACGTAGCCTGCTGGCGCTCACGTGTTCCTGCATCGCCGTCGGTGCGGCGGCTGCACAGCGGCCGGTGTTGCGCTGGGGCGGGGACGCGGAAGGCGGTGCGCCGTACGTCGAAGCGGATCCCGCCGATCCGAGTCGCGTGCGCGGCTACGATGTCGAAGTCGCGGAGCTGATCGCGCGCGGTCTGGGCCGCACGCCACGCTTCGTGCAGGTCGCGTGGGCGCAGATCGAGGCGTCCGTCGAGCGCGGCGACTTCGACATCGGCATGTCGGGCGTGGAAGACCGGCCGGCGCTCCGCGAGCGGCATGCCGTCAGCATTCCGTATTTCGAGTTCCGCGAAGTGCTCGCGGTGCGCGTCGCGGACAGCGCACGCTTCCGCACGTTGGAGGACTTGCGCGGCAAGCGAGTCGGAACGCTCGGTTCCACGGGCGCGTACCAGATCCTCATCGATTCGCGCGGAGCGCTCGGGGTCGTCCCCATCTCGTACGACGACGACGTGCATCCGTACACCGACCTCGTCGCGGGTCGCCTGGACGCCGTGCTGCTCGATCACATCATCGCCGAGCGCTCGCTCCGCCGTCTGCTGCGCGAGAGATCGGCGGCCCGCTTCGTCATCCAGCCCGCCGCGATCGCGACGGGGCACTATGTCATCGTGCTGGCGAAGTCGGACGGTCCGCTGCGCGACTCCGTCGACCTCATTCTCCGCGGCGCGATGGGGGACGGATCCCTGGAGCGCATCTTTCGCGAGTGGAGCGTGTGGGATCAATCGCAGGCGGGGCTGTTCGAGCGCGTTCGGCGCGCCGTACCACTCGCGGTCGCGCCGCCGCCATCAGTCAGCGGTTCCACGGCGACGTACATCCCGGCGCTGCTCCGCGCTGCGCTCGTGACGCTCGCGCTGTCGGCGCTCGCCATGCTGCTCGCGGTAATCGTGGGAGCCGCGATCGCTGCCGGTCGCGTATACGGCGGGACGTTCACGCGCGCGCTGCTCACCGCGTACGTCGAGATCGTGCGCGGCACCCCCGTCCTCCTGCAACTCTTCGTCCTCTACTACGGGTTGTCCGCGATGGTGCGGCTGCCCGCGTTCGCGGCGGCCGTGATCGGACTGGGTCTGAACTATGCCGCCTACGAGTCGGAGATCTATCGCGGCGCGCTCCAGGCGGTCGCGCGCTCACAACTCGAAGCGGCCCGCACGCTCGGATTGGGCGAATGGCAGATCCTGCGGCTCGTGCGCGGGCCGCAGGCGCTCCGCCTCGCGCTGGCGCCGATGACGAACGACTTCGTGGCGCTCCTCAAGGATTCGTCGCTGGTCTCGGTCATCACGGTCGTGGAGCTCACCAAGCAGACCTCGATCTACGCGACGAACATCGGCAGCTGGGTCGTGCCCGGGATTCTCTGCGCCATCGTGTACCTGGCGATGTCGCTGCCCCTCGCGCGATTTGCCAGACGGCTCGAGCGCCACTGGAGCATCGCGTGATGGCGACCCTGCTCGTGCAAGACCTGCACGCCCGACACGGTGATCGCGAGATCCTGTGCGGCGTGACGTTTGACGTCGCTCCGGGAGAGATCGTCGCGCTCATGGGCACGTCAGGCGCGGGGAAGAGCACGGCACTGCGCGCGCTCGTTGCGCTGCAGCCGTTCACACGCGGGAGCGTCGCCATCGGTGACGTCGCGCTGCGTCCCGGACGCATTCCCGCCGAGCGCTTCCTGCACGGGCTCCGCCGCAGCATCGGCCTGGTGTTCCAGGCACCGTCGCTCTTCCCGCACCTCACCGCGGTCGACAACGTCACCCTCGCTCCGATCCACGCGCTGCACGTGTCCCGCGACGACGCCGAGCGACGGGCCGAAGAGCTCCTGGCCGAGCTGGGCATTGCTCCCCGCGCGCACGCCTACCCGCACGAACTGTCCGGAGGCGAGGCGCAGCGCGTCGCGATCGCGCGTGCGCTCGCGCTCGATCCCACTGTGCTGCTCCTGGATGAGCCCACCGCTGCGTTGGATCCGGCGCGTCGCACGGCACTCGGACAGACGTTGCGGCAGCTTGCACGTGAAGGACGCGGTCTTCTCGTCGCGACGCACGACGTCGATTTCGCGGGCGCGTTCACGGATCGGGTGGCGGTGCTGGCCGAAGGTCGGATTGTCGAGGAGGGAGAGTCCCCCGCCGTCCTCGGCTCGCCAAAGCACGAGGCGACGCGCAAACTGCTGCACCACGAGAGGAGCATCTAGCGACCATGGCGACGTTCTACATGCGGCCCAACGCGCCGCACCCGACCTTCGTGAGATCGCGAGCCGCGATAATTGCGATGGTCGCGATCGCGATCGCGATCGCGCTCGCGGCGCCGCGTGCGCTGGCGCAGCAGCCGTGGACCATCGGGCCGTTCTCGAAGCCACGCGCGGCGAACCCGGTGATCGTGCCGAGCGCCGCCTCGACGTTTCACTCTCCGATGGGCGACAGCAGCGTGCGCTGGGAGGAATACGCGACCTTCAATCCCGCCGCGGTAGTCAGAAACGGAAAGGTCTATCTCCTGTACCGCTCGGAAGACGCCAGCGGTGCGGCCGAGATCGGCGGACACACGTCGCGGCTCGGCCTCGCGGAAAGCAGCGACGGACTGCGCTTCACGCGCCGCGCGGCCCCCGTGCTGTATCCGGACCACGACGACCAGTCGAACAACGAATGGCCCGGGGGCGTCGAGGACCCCCGCATCGTCGAACGCGAGGACGGCACCTATGTGCTGACGTATACGCAATGGAACCGTCAGGTGCCGCGGCTCGCCGTCGCGACATCGCGCGATCTCGTGACGTGGACGAAGCATGGACCGGCGTTCGAGCACTCGCAGGACGGGAAGTACATGAGTGTCGAATCGAAATCCGGCGCGATCCTCAGCCGTGTCGTCGGCGATCACATCGTGGCCACGCGCGTGAACGGCACATACTGGATGTACTTCAACGTGCCGAACATCCTGGTTGCGACGTCCGACGACCTCCTCGACTGGACGATCGTCGAGGATGCGGACACCAGACCGCTGCGCGTCCTCTCGCCGCGGCCCGGCTATTTCGACTCCTGGCTCGTGGAAGCGGGACCGCCGGCGCTACTCACTCCGCGCGGCATCGTACTGCTCTACAACGCAGGGAACAGCCGCGCCTACGGCGATTCACTCCTGCCGGAGCGCGTGTATACGGGAGGGCAGGCGCTCTTCGACGCGCGCAACCCGCTCAAGCTGCTGCGGCGAATGGATACGCCCTTCATCCGGCCGACCGAAGCCTACGAGAAGACGGGACAGTACAAGGAAGGCACGACGTTCGTCGAAGGGCTCGTGCGCTTTCGCGGGAGGTGGCTGCTGTACTACGGCACCGCGGATAGTCGCGTCGGTGTCGCGACGTCGCGCTGAGCGACCGCTATCTGGCGGCGCGCTTCTCGACGATCTCGAACTGCCGGCTCTTCTCGGCTCGCTTGGGCAGTGTGATCACGACGTCCAGCTGGTAGGTGCCCGGCGGAAGGGTGCTGATGTCGATCGCCTGACTCAGGTGCGTCCGTGGACTGCGCGTCACGCTGATGATCGGCTGCGTGATCGGAGATACTGATCCGCCGACGAGCCGCTTGAGACGCGACTGGCGGATGCGCCGCACGGTCATGATGCCGGTGAACGCGGTGCTCGGCGGCAGCCCGCAGATATCGTACCCCGCCTCGAGCTTCCGGCCCTCCGTGTAATTACGCACGCTGTCCACGAGGAGCGAGAACTCCTTCGGGCTCGCGGGGCACCGGGATGGCGGACCAGGACGCACGCGAGGCACGCTTGCGGTTTTCGTTGCCGCCGGAACGACAGAGGCGGTCTTCGCGAGCGGCGATGAACCGACGGGCGCTCTCGCACCCATGGTGTCGCCGGCCGCCACCGCCGCGGTCGACGTGCCGGCGGTACGGGCGCCGGTGTCGGCGCGGGAAATCGTGGTCGGACGCGCAACAACGGCTTCCGGCTTCGACCACGGCCAGAACACGGCCAGGAGTCCCGCGGCCAATACCACGCCTCCGCCCGCCGCGAACCACGCGCGCCTGTCGCCACGAATGCGGCGCCGAAAACGCTCCAGCCGCCCCGTGTGAATGATTTCGGTGGGGACGATCGTCGCCTGCAGGATCTGCACACCACCGGAGATGAGCGTCGTGGACGAGTGCTCGCCACCCAGAGCCGCAATCAGTTCGTAGGCGTGCTGGTACCGCTCGTCCGGATTCTTCGCGAGCATCCGCTCGATGACGCCGAACACCTGCTTTTCTTCATCGGTGTTCAGATCGGGGATGGGCAGCGGCGCGTTGATGTGCTTGTACAGCACCGCGAACGGATCCTCGCCCGTGAAGGGGGTCACGCCCGTCAGCAGTTCGTATGCGACGATCCCGAGACTATAGATGTCGCTGCGTCCATCCACCGGAATGCCCTGCGCGTGCTCGGGACTCATGTAGCGAGGCGTCCCCATCGACGTGCCGGCCGCCGTACGCGGTCCGCTGGCGGTCTTCGCGATTCCGAAGTCGGTGACGACGCAGCGGCCCTCGCTGTCGAGGAGGATGTTGTCGGGCTTGATGTCGCGGTGCACGACACCGCGCTTCGCAGCGTAGCCAAGCGCGCTGCCCGTCTCGATCAGGATGCGCCGGACGTCCGCGCCGGAAAGCTTGCCGCGCTCACGCAGAATTCCAGCGAGCGACTGCCCTCGCAGGAACTTCATGACGAAAAAGATGATGTGTCCGACCCGACCGACCCGATAGATCGGGACGATGTTGGGATGCTCGAGCTGGCCGGCGGTGCGGGCCTCGCGCTCGAACCGGTCGACGAAGTCCTGGTCGATGGACAGGATCGCCGGCAAGACCTTGATCGCGACCTCGCGATCCAGCGCGCGCTCCTTGGCGCGGTACACCACGGCCATGCCGCCCCGTCCGAGCTCCTCGATTACCTCGTAGTCGGCATCGAGCGCGCTGCGCACGAGACCGATGTCAAAGGCGTTGGCAGTTTGGACGGACGTATCCACAATCGTCATTTTGCACGGCGGGTTACGGCGGGCACAAGAGAGGACTGTGCCAGCGTGACCCGCGTCACGTCCGGAGGCTAGTCTTCGGCCTTTTTGCCGGGAGGACGGCCCTGACCCCACGTCGGCCGCGGAAGCGGCGGACGCTCGCGATCCGCAAGCACCTTGGCGTAATACTCGATGACGCGCGGCTTCAACGACGTGGCGGTATCTCCCTTCTTCGCATGGAATGCGGCGTACCGGAGCGGATCGCCGGAGACGCTGACCCACCACCAGAGCTGATCCGGCGTGGCGCGGGAAGTGGCGGCCTCGCAGGAATACTTACGGCCGGCGTCATCGAATTCGATCTTGTTCATGCGGATGCCCGAACCACGGGCCGGTAGGAAGGACTGCGTAATCTAAACTGAGGACCGAAAGCCGGCTCAACCGCCTGGCGGCCTCGTCAGCCCGCAGTGCGGCGCAACGTGAGGACGAACGTCGCGCCGTTCTCGCGGTCCGCGGCGCGCTCGAAGACGACGTCGCCGCCCATGGCTCGCGCCAGATCGCGGCTGATCGCCAGTCCGAGTCCCGTGCCGCCATTTTTGCGAGTCAGCGACCGGTCCAGCTGCACGAATGGCTCGAACACGCGTTCGACATGTTCGTCCGGGATGCCCGGCCCGTTGTCCTGCACCCGGATCGCGACCACGTCCGGCTGCTTCTTCACCTCGACCGAAATTGTGCCGTCCGACGCCGTGAACCTGATGGCGTTGCTGACGAGATTGAGCAGCACCTGGACGGCACGGTCCATGTTCGCGCGCACGACCATGCTCTCGGCAGGAATCTCGATCCGGAGCTTCTGGTTCTTCGATCTCGCCTGCGCTCGCACGAGCGGCTCGATGCGCGTGAGCACATCCTCGATCGGAACGTCCTGCACCTCCACCTCGAGCTTCCCCGCGTCCATCTTCGCGAAATCGAGCAGTGACGAGATCATCTCGAGCAGGTGCTGCTGGCTCCGCCGGATTCGCTCGACGTAATCGCGTTCCTCGATCGACAACTCCTGGGGCACACCGCTCAACATCAGGTCCGCATACCCGCCGATGGCGTTGAGGGGCGTGCGCAGCTCGTGGCTCATCGTCGCGAGAAAGACGGTTCTGGCTTTGCTTGCCTCCTCCGCCTGCTGCTGTGCGAGGCGCGCCGCCGCCAGCGCCTTGTTGAGCTGCGCGTTGGATTCCTCGAGCGCGAGGGACAGGTGGGTGCTCTCCTGCAGCCGCTCCTCGAGCTCGATCGCCTGCGTCTCGAGCTCGGCGTTGAGGCTCTGAAGCGCCTCGCGCATCTGCTTCTCGCGCGTGATGTCGCGCGCGATCTTCGACGCGCCGATGATGGCGCCGGTCGAGTCGAGGATCGGCGCGACGCTGAGCGAGACGTCGATGATCCGTCCATCCTTCGTGAGTCGTCGGGTCTCGAAATGCTCGATCCGCTCGCCGCGTACCAGCTTGGCGACGATCGTGCGCTCTTCGTCCGCCAGTTCGGGAGGAAACAGCTTGAGCACCGACTGACCGAGCATCTCGGCGGCGGTGTAGCCGTAAATGCGCGTCGCCGCGGCATTCCAGCTCATGATGGTGCCGTCGAGCCGCTTTCCGATCACGGCGTCGTCGGACGATTCGACGATCGCGGCGAGCCAGCGCTGTGCGTCCCCTTGTTTCACGGGGACAGAAGCTACCAGCGTCGACCCGCCGCGTCACGGTCGCAGATCACGCCGCCTTGAGAATGATCTTCTCGCAGTCGTCTTCCTTGTTCACGAACATGTCGTAGCCGCGCGGCGCCTCGTGCAGAGGCATGGTGTGCGTGATCACGAACGTCGGGTCGATCTCCCCTCTCTCGATGCGTTGCAGCAGGGGCTTCATGTACCGATGCACGTGGCACTGGCCCGTGCGCAGCGTCAGGGACCGGTTCATCAGCGAGCCCATCGGGAACTTGTCGATGAAGCCTCCATAGACGCCGATGACGGACACCGTGCCGGCATTGCGGCACGCCATGATCGCCTCGCGGAGCGCGATCGGCCGATCCGACTCGAGCATCAGCGCCTGCTTCGCGCGGTCGTATGCGTAGATGGCACCATGGCCATGGGCCTCGCTGCCCACGGCGTCGATGCACGCGTCCGGGCCGCGACCGCCGGTCATCTCCTTCAGCACCTCGAGGACGCTCTGCTCCTCGTAATTGACGATCTCCGCGCCGGCGCGGTCGCGTGCCATCTCGAGTCGATACCTGAAGCGATCGATCGCGATCACTCGCTCGGCGCCCAGCAGAAAGGCGCTGGCGATCGCGAACTGGCCAACCGGCCCGCATCCCCAGACGGCGACGATGTCACCAGGCTTGATGTTCGCCATCTCGGCGCCCATGTACCCCGTGGGCAGGATGTCCGAGAGGAAAAGCACCTGCTCGTCCGTGAGACCGTTGTCGATCTTCAATGGGCCGACATCCGCGAACGGCACGCGCGCGTACTCCGCCTGTCCCCCCGCGAAGCCGCCGAGCAGATGCGAGTAGCCATACACGCCAGCCGGCGAGTGACCCCACATCTTCTCCGCCATCGACGCATTCGGATTCGAGTTCTCGCAGAGCGAGTAATACTCGGCCTTGCAGGCGCCGCAGGCTCCGCAGGCGATGGGGAAGGGAACCACCACGCGGTCTCCGGCCTTGAGGTTCTTCACGCTCTTTCCCACCTCGACCACCTCGCCCATGAATTCGTGTCCGAGGATGTCGCCCCGCTCCATGGTCTGCACGAAGCCGTTGTAGAGGTGCAGATCCGAGCCGCAGATCGCCGTGGACGTGATCCTGACGATTGCGTCGCGTTGATTCAGAATCCTGGGTTCCGGAACGTCGACCACCTCGACCTTCTGCTTGCCCATCCAGCATGCGGCTTTCATCAGAGGCGAGCCTCCCTGTCTGGTCGAGCGGGATGCGGCCCGCGATGGATGCTGGCATCGGAGTGAACGATCTCGCCGATTTCGATGAGCTGCTTTGCATGGCGAAGGCTCTGCGACAGGCGCGACGCCGGATCCTTGCGGGCCAGTTTCGATGCGGCGGCGCCGACCTTGCCGAGGCGCGGCTCGTACGCGACGTCCACCCGCACTTCCGTTTCGCCACCACGCGGTGACGGACAGAACGACACCTGACTGTATGCCAGTCCATCGGCGATGTCGGGATGGCGAACGACGTCCGACCACACGCGCTGAACCTCGTCCGGCGATCTGGAGATCGTGATCGCCTTGCGAATCTGTCGTGGCGACTCGTCGGCTTCGGCAGGCTCGTCCCGGTCCTGATCGCTGGTCGCTGGCAGCTCCGTCACCTCGGGGTTCGAGCGCTTCCGCGCCGTCGCCATGTCGAGTGCGAGTGCTCCCGCCACCGCCAAAGCGGCGCCGGCGAGCTTGCGCCTGTCGCTGCGCGCCGAGGCGCCCGCCGCGCCAATGAGCGCGAGATCCATGATGTCGCCGACCACACGCCCCCAGAGGAACGTGGCATCGTTACGCTGCGAGAAGATGCCGAGGCCGCTGGCGAGCTCGCGCACCCCGATAGCACGCATGATCGCTGCGTTGCGGTCGCTGTCGTCGATGCCGATCATCCGCGACAATGCGCGCGGCGCCAGCAGCTGTGCCGTACCGAGACCGACGCTGAACCACCCCATCCCCTGCGCCAGCGATTGGCCGCGCGTGCTCCCCGAGACGCTGCGTCCGTTGCGCTGTCCGCTTCCGCGCGCCGATCGGCGGAGGAAGGAACCCACCGTGGTAGCCAAAGCAAGCCTCCGAGAGAATCACGGAGGTATCTCGCATCGCGCGTGCCGCCCGTGCAATTGCACGCGAGCGCACGCAGCGAAGCTGGTTTCAGCCGTTGTGCAACGCCGAATCGGACGCGAGCACGTGCCCATGTGCCGCGCAGATGCGCTTGAACGCCGACGCGTTGTCGCGGGTCATGTGCGACGCCATCGAGTACCCGCAGAGCAGCGAAAATGAGTAACTCGCGGCGACCTCGCTCCAGAGCGACTCCACGGCGATGGCCGCGTTGACGTTTCCCTGACGCCACAGCACATCCACCATCTCGCCGAACGCGCGGACGACAACATAGCGCCGATTGCGCTGGATGCGCTCGAACAGCGCCCCTACTGTCGCGTGAAAGAGCTCGGCGTCCGGTAGCGGGCCCTGCATGAACGACGCGAGTGTCTCATGGGCATCCAGCCAGATGGCGTCGCGCCCCTCAACAAGGAGACCGACCTCGACCCCGCGTCCCCGCATCGCATCCGCGAACTGGCGCCGATGCGCGGCAGTGGCGATCACGACGATGGGCTGCCCAGCGCGGACGCCCTCCACGAGAAAATCCGCGACCGACGCACAGAGAAAATCCTCGGCGTCGTAGAACTGGACGTCATGACTCCGCGTCCATGCCCTCGGCCGCCCACTGGGGAGCGGCGCTTCACGATCGCGCGGAGCCCGGTCGTTGCCTGCTGAGTCGGTCATCCCATGCGCTGCTGGATTCGTGCGAATTCTAAACGCGACGCCGTCAGGCGCCAGCCCATGTTGCCGGGTGGCGCATCGCGGAAAGCGTGGACGCCCAAGCTTTAATCGCTGCGGAGGGCGACGTTGGGATCCACGCGCGCGGCGCGCAATGCGGGTACCAGGCTCGCAATCCCTGCGGCCGCGAGGAGCACTGCGATCACGGAGCCGTACACCAGCGGGTCCGTCGGCCGCACGTCGTACAGCAACGGGGCCACCCACCGTCCCGCGAACAGGGCGATGGCGCCGCCGATCACCACACCGGCGACCGCAAGGCGCAGGCCTTCGCCGAGGATGAGCCGGACTACGTCCCGCATCTGGGCGCCGAACGCCACGCGGACCCCCAGCTCGTGCGTCCGCTGCACCACGTTGTAGGCGATGACGCTGTACAGGCCGATCGCGGCGAGTAGCAGCGCGAGCGCACCGAACGCGACGAACATCGTCGCCCCGAGGCGCCACGAGCGCACGTTGGGATCGAAGATCTCTGACATCGGCGTCACGGTGACGTACGACGCGCCAGGCATCTGCTTCTGCAGCTGGCGCCGGATCGATTCCTTCTGCAACGCCGGGTTGGTCACACGCACATACACGCCGCCCTGGGTGCGCGCCTTCTGGTCGATCGGCAGATAGTAGAAGTACATCTTGTCGTCCTTCAGATCCTGCGCGCGGATGTTCTCCGCGATGCCGACGACCGTCGTGCACGGATTGGTGTCCGCGCCCACCCGCATGCACTGTCCCAGCGCATCCCTGGTCGGCCACAGCGTCCTGGCCATTGCCTCGCTCACCACCGTCACGAGCGGCGCGTTCTTCGTGTCCGTGGCCTCGATGCCGCGCCCCCGGATGATCCGTGTGCCGGCGGTCCGGAAATACTCCGGCGATGCGGCCTGCAGAAGGTACTGGCCCCGCACCGTGTCGAACCCCTGCACGAACAGCTCCTCGTCCCACATCCAGTAAAAGGGCACCGTCACCGCGCGGGCCGCACTCTCCACGCCCGGAAGCGCCGAAGCCGCCTGATGGATCCTGTCGCGCAGCGCGTTCTTCTCATCGTCGCTGAGCTTCTCGCCACGCTCATCGACGTTCACGATCAGCAGGCGATCCACGTCGTAGCCGAGGCGCAGCGACCGGACGTTGTTCATGCTGCGTACGAACAGACCCGCGCCGACGAGCAGCACGACGGACAACGCGCCCTGAAATACCAGCAAGACCACGCGCAGGCGCGACCGATGGTACGTGCCCTCACGCGATCCTGATTTCAGGGACGTCGTCAGGTCTCCGCGACCGGATTGGAACGCCGGCGCGAGTCCGGTCAGCAGTCCCACGAACAGCACAGCTCCCGCCGCGAAGAGCAGCGTCCGTGAGTCCTGCATGACGGCGACCGGGACGTCGTTCTTGAGAAACTGGCTGCGCAGGATCTTGCCGCCCCATTGGGCGATCAGCAGCCCCGCCAGGCCGCCGAGGAGCGCGAGCAGGATGCTCTCCGTGAGCAGTTGGGAGAGCAGGCGCGCCCGCGTGACGCCAAGCGCGAGCCGCACGGCGACTTCACGACGGCGGCGCAGCGCACGGGCCAGCAGCAGGTTCGCGACGTTGGCAGCGGCGATCAGGAGCACCATTGCGGCCACGCCGCTGACCCAGCGCGCGACCTTGGAATCCGCGCTCGGATTCGGTCCGCGCTCCGCCAGCACCGACGCGATGATCGCCCGCGGCTTCGCGATCTCCATGAGCGTCGTGCGTGGCGCGATGTCGATCTGGTGCTGATAGCTGCGCTTGTACGCGCTCGTCAGGTCCGCTGTCGCCGCCGCGATGGACACATCCGCCTTGCGGCGGGCGATCATCTGCATCCACGAGATGTTGTACTTCTCGTACCAGTTCGAGACATCCTTCGGATTCCACGTGAACTGGTTGGCGGCGTACGTCGTGATGGGCACGAAGATCACGGGGATCCGATCCGTGTTCACGCCGGCGAAGCCCTGCGGAGCCACACCGATGATCGTGTAATCCGCGTTCGCAACCTTGAGGCGCTTGCCCAGTACGTCGCGGCTGCCGCCGAAGCGGGTCTGCCACAGCGCGTAGCTCAACACGGCGACCGCCGCGCCCGTCGGCGTGGTGTCCTCCGCCATGGTGAAGAATCGACCGAGCACGGGCCGCGCGTCGAAGAAGGACCAATACGAGGCGCTGACGCCCGCGACGCTCATCTCCCGCGCGTCATCGCCGACGCCGATCGCCGCGTCGTTGACCGTAAATGCCGCCATCGCGTCGAAGTCGGTGCTCCAACGCTCCAGATCCTTGTAGCGCGTGTACTGGAACCACGCCCCGTAATTCTCCTTGCCGTCGAAGGTGCGCGCGAGGTACACGCGATGCACACGGTCGGGCGCCTTCAGGAAGGATGGAGGCCGGAAGAGCAGCCGATCGACGATGCCGAACATCGCCGCGTTGGCACCAATGCCAAGCGCCAGCGTCACGACGACGGCGACGGCAAATCCGGGTTTGGCACGCAGCCCGCGGACGGCGTACCTCAAGTCCTGCCAGAGCGACTCGACGCGCATGCTGCCTCGAAGCGAAAATGGGAGATCGCGAATGACTGTCAGACACCCTACCGGCTCGGAGCGTTGCCCGCGACCTCGCGCTGATGATGCCGATGCGTCAACTTGACGCGCGCTCACTCGCACAAGGCTCGCGCCGAGTGTAAGTGCTGCTCCGAAGCAAACGTACGCTTTCCCTGACCGATGGTTTCTGAGGCACGATCGAGGTCTGCTGGCGAGCGCGTGGCGCCCGTGCTCACAGTCGTGCTCGCCGTCGCGGCTGCCTTCAATGCCATCGACGCGCTTCCGGTGGGCGTGTTCTACGACGACGCGCTGTACGCCATCCTCGGCAAGGCCATCGCTTCAGGGGAGGGATATCGGTACCTGAACATCCCGGGCAAGCCCCCGGCGACGCACTATCCACCCGGCTATCCGCTGCTGCTCGCGCTGTTGTGGCGAATCTCGCCGGATTTCCCGGCCAACGTCGCGCTGTTCAAGAGCGTCAACGCGGGGCTGGTCGGAGTCGTCGCATACTTCACCTATCGATTCGCCCGCGTGCGATTGGGTAGCGCGGCGTGGCTGGCGGCGGTGGCGGCGATCATCGCGACAGCCGGCATCCCGTTGCTCGTGCTGAGCAGCGCCGTGATGTCCGAGGTGTTCTTTCTGGCGCTGCTCGTTCCATGGCTCCTTGTCGCCGAGCGCTCCGTGCATGGGGCCGGCGTGCGCCGAGCCACGTGGCTCGCGATGAGTGGCGCGCTCCTCTTTTACGTTCGCGCGCACGCTATCGTGGTCGCGCCGGCGCTCGCCCTCGGATACCTGCTCGCGCGGAATCGCCGCGACGCCATGATCGCAATCGCCGCGGGAATCGTCGCGGCGCTGCCGTGGTTCGTGTGGGTCGCCGCGCACGATGCGGCGATTCCGGCGCCACTTCGCGGAGCGTATGCGTCGTACGGCGCGTGGCTCGCCGACGGCGTACGCCGGAATGGCGCGGGCATTCTCGCGTCATCGGTGCGCGACAATGTCGAAACCATCGTCGCGATCCTCTCGCGATCGTTCGCGGTCTCCCAGCAACAGCCGTTCACTTTCATCGCGGTGCTCGCGGTCATCGTCCTTGCCGCTGCCGGATGCGTCTCTCTCTACGCGCGGGCGCGGGTCACCGTCCTGTTCGTCGCCCTGTACTTCGCGGCCGTGCTGGTCTGGCCATTCTCGCCCCTGCGATTCGTGTGGGGCGTGTGGCCGCTCGTGGTGCTTCTGCTGCTGGCAGGCATCCAGGCGCTGTTCGCGCAGCCCTCGAACGGGTGGGGCGGCGTGATCCGGTGGGCGGGAATCGCAGCGACCGGCATCGTCCTGCTCGGGACACTGCTCTTCAACGTCCGAGGGTACGCGAATGCGTGGTGGACTACCGTGAGCCGTGCCGTGACTCCACGCATCCAGCCGCAGCTCGAGTGGGTCGCTGCGCGAACGGATTCCGACGACGTCGTAGCCGCCGATGATGAAGGCGCCGTGTTCCTCTATACGGGTCGTCACGCTGTCCCCGCGAACGTCTTCACGGCGACGCAATACTTCGCGCGCCGGTCCAGCGCCGAGGACGCGGACAATCTGCGCGCCATTCTGGTGCAGCTGAATCCCAGATACCTGTTGGCCTGGACGAATCCGAGCATCGGCGCGGCGGAACTGCTCACGCGTGCGCGCATCCCGGCGCTCGTGCGCCACGACACCATTCCCGGCGGCCGCGTCTACCGCGTGATTCGCTGATCGCTACGGGAGCGCGAACGCGGTGATGCGCGAGCCGTCGCCGCCACCGCTCGCGATCACCACGAACTGCCGGCCCGTCGTCGTCACGTAGGTCATCGGCACTGCGTAGGCCCGCTGCCCGAGATCGTGCGACCACAGCACGCGACCGTCGCGTGTATCGAGCGCGTACAACGCAGTGCCTCCGCCGCTGGCGAACAACAGTCCGGACGCGGTGACGATCGCGCCCGGTGCACCGGCGACGCCAAGTGGCGGCAGGTCGAGGCCGCGCAGGAGGGGATGCTCGCGGACGTCCGGCGTATCGCCCAGCGGCACCTGCCAGAGCTGATCCCCCGTGTTCAGGTCGATCGCGGTCAGCGTCCCATAGGGTGGCTTGTTGATCGGAAGCGGGGGCAGGGAATCGTCCGGAAATCGCAGCGTCAGACTCGCGGCCGCGGCGAGATCGAGCGTGTAACCGGCGTCCAGCTCGCCGCGTCGCTCGGCGACGCGAGCGATTTTCATGAGACCCGGCTGGTTCGTGGACTTCACGAAGATCACACCGGTGCGCGGATCGAGCGCACCGCCACCCCAGGTCGATCCGCCAATGATGCCTGGCATCGCGATCGTCCCCTGGAGAGACGGCGGAGTGAAGAGTGGACCCATCCGGAACTGGGACGCGACCTCTTTCGCGCGCGCGCGCAGCGCCGGCGTGAAGTCGATCAGGTCGTCCTCGGTGAAGCCCTGACGCGCGAATGGCCGGGGGCGCGTGGGGATGGGCTGCGTCCCAGCGGCGCGCTCGCCGGGCACGTCGCTCGCCGGAACGCGCCGCTCTTCAATGGGCCAGATCGGTGTTCCTGTCACGCGATCGAAGACGAACAGGAAGCCGGTCTTCGTCGGCACGGCGACGATGTCACGCGCGGCTCCCGTCCCGGTCCCTCGCACGCGTGCCAGCACCGGCGGCGCGGGCAGATCGTAGTCCCACAGCCCATGGTGCACCGTCTGGAAGTGCCAGACCTTCCTTCCGGTTCGCACGTCCAGACAGACGACGGATTCGGCGAACAGGTTGTCGCCGAGACGATTGCCGCCGTAGCCGTCATTGCTCGCCGTGCTCACGGGCAGATACAGCAGACCGCGCGCTGCGTCCACGGAGAACGGCGCCCACACGTTGGTGTGGCCGACGCGACGCCACGACTCGCCTTCCCACGTCGACGCGCCCTCGCTGCGGGCCGAGAGTGGAATCCCGCTCCATCGCCACACGCGCCGCCCGGTGCGGACATCGAACGCCTGCACGTCTCCCGGTGGATCGCCGGCGTAGACGAGACGATCCGCGACTCCGTTGCCGACGATCACGAGGTTGCCCCATACGACAGGCGGAGACGTCTGCGTGTACTGCAGCCGGTTCGTGCTGCGACTGAGACCAGCCACAAGGTCCACGACGCCGCTATCTCCGAACTCGC
>Ga0066652_100000334_pt1 | contig 23529 bp, 20 predicted proteins | sample GraSoiAngelo_101_FD_71413 | JGI IMG/M metagenome (GOLD analysis project Ga0066652, IMG submission 71413) | Grasslands soil microbial communities from the Angelo Coastal Reserve, California, USA - 14_0903_02_30cm | ecosystem: Environmental > Terrestrial > Soil > Grasslands | place: USA... | reverse complement strand
GGAAAGGCCAGATCGGCCCAGCGCGCGTCGCTATCCGGACTGTTCAGGAGCACGCAGCTTTTCGCGACAGCATCAGCGCTCTTTTTCGCCATCATGGCGTCTCTTCGCGCTGTCTGCTCCAGTGCACCCGCCGCGGCCGGTCGAGCAGGCAGTCCGAGCGTCGTCGGTGCCTGCGTCGCCGCCGCCGCGCCCCCGATCTTCGTCCGCGAGCGGTCGGCGGCGATCCCGGCCGACTCCCGCTGGGCCTGCACCTGCGCGCGGCCCAGCGCCACCTCCTCCCCAGCCGCACCCACCGGAAGCTGGGGCGTGGCGCTGGGCGGCGGGGCATTCGGCACATTCGGACCGGGCGCTGCCCCGACGGTCCGCCGGCCCTGCGCCATCGCCAGGTTTCGGGCGACGGCCGAATCGAGCAGCGCGTCGCGCGGCTTCGCCGCGTTGCTCGCCTCTCCTTCTGGACTGGTGGTCGCGGGCGCGTCGGCCTTCTGAGGGTCGAACGTCGCCATCGTGGAGCGAGGAGTCGAGTCCATGGCGGCCCGGTCGTACGTCAGCGTGATCCCGACCGCGACGACGATCGTCGCGGCGAGCGCGGCGCGCCCCGGGGTGACCCGGAGCCACCGCCAGAGCGACCGTTGAGCCGCCGGACCGGCAGACCCAGCGGCGGAAGGCGCGCCGTCCGCTCCACCGCCGTCGGCGAGCGCGCTCTGCGCCCAGGCGGGCCGCGTCGCCGCCGGCACGTCGTCGAGCTCGGCGACGACGCGCGACGCCCCGGCGATCAATCCGCGCGCCTCAGCGACGCGCGCCTGGCATGCGACGCACGTCCGCACGTGCGCCGCGAGACGCTCCGCCTCCGCCGCGCTGAGGGCTTCATCCAGCCACGCGTGGATCAGCCCCTCCTCGGGATGCTGCGTCGTGCCCGCGTCCATCGGTCCGTCGCTCATGTGCGTTCCGCCGAGCGCTCCTGCTGCAGCGACTCGTACGCCTCCATCAGCCGCCGTCGTGCTCGCGACAGCGTGGTTCCCACGGACGCCAGGGACAGCCCCAGCGCCTCCGCGATCTCCTCATACCCCAGCCCTTCCTCCCGCATCAGCAGCGCATCGCGGTCGCGCTCGCCGAGCATCTCGATCGCCTGGCGTGCGAGTGCTCGATCTTCTTCTCGCTCCATGGTCGTCGGCTCCGGCTCGACCGACGATTCCGTTTCCTCTCGCGCGCGAATCAGCTCGTGCCGCTTCTGCTCGCGCGCCCCTCGACGCGCCTCGTCGCGCACGAGGTTCGACGCCACGGCGAACAGCCACGATCGCTCGCTCGCGATCGTCTCCTGCTTGAGGGCGCGCACGAACGTCTCCTGCGCGATCTCCTCGGCTTCGTCGCGATCCCCCAGCCGCCGTGTCAGAAAGCGGACGAGCGGTGCGTGATAAGTATTGAACAGCACGGCGAGCCGGTCGGGAGTGACCATGGTGCCCAAGATGGCACCTCGGGCCGTCCGATCACCAGACGCCGAAGGCTTACGCCCTCAGCGCCCTCCGTCAGGGAGACGTCGCCGGGGCCTCGGCCTGCACACCCGCGCGGAGATCCGCCAGCGTGGCGTGCTCGATCCGTCCTTCCATTCGGCGCATGAGCTCGACGAAGGTCCGGGCGAGATCGGGGTCGAAGTCGGAACCCGCGCCCTTCTCGAGGTAGTCGAGCACGGCGACCGTCTCCCATGCCGCGCGATACGGGCGGTGCGTCCGCAGCGCATCGTAGACGTCGCACACGTGCACGAGCGCGCTCGCACAGTGGCACTTGCGCGCGATGCGGCGGTGCGGGTAGCCACCGCCGTCGATCATGATGTGGTGCTCGTACGCCACCGCGGCCGCGAGATCGAGCTCGCGGTCGCTCTCGAGAATGATGCGCGCCCCTTCGATCGTGTGGCTCTGCATCAGCGCACGCTCGTCGTCGGTGAGCTTGCCCGGCTTGTTGAGCACTTCGATCGGGATGCGCGTCTTGCCGAGATCGTGCAGCAGGCCCGCGACGCCGAAGGCGCGCACGTCGCGCGCGCCCATCCCCATCGCCTCGGCGAGCGCCATCGTCAGCACGGCGACGTTGAGCGAGTGCGTCGTCGTGTACTCGTCGAATTCGCGCAGCGTGAGGAGAGGGATGAGCATTTCCTGATCGCCGTGCATCGCCACGGCGAGCGATCGCACCACCGATTCCGCTTCGAGCAGCGGCAGCTGCGCGCGCGCGGTCACCTGCTCGTGCATCCACTCCACCGTCGCGACTTCCTCGGTGAGCCCGTAGGTGAGGGACGCGTCCGTCAGCAAGTCCTGCGCGACGAGCGGCGCGATCCGGCCTTCGCCACGGATGCCGAGCGGGCCGTACCGGATCGACGAGAGCGCCGCACCCGGCCGCGCTTCGGCACTCTCGATCGCGGAGAGGCCGAGCCGCGCGACCACGCCGTCGAGGAATTGCTCGAAGTCGTCGCGTGACACATCGGCGGCGAACTCCAGCCGCTGCACGCCGGACGCGGCGAGACGCGCCGCCCACTCCCAGTCGCGCATCTCGCGCAGCGGGTGGTGGCCGTAGACGACTTCGTCGCCGAGGAAGGAGAACTCGGGCTGCGCCTCGTGGGTCTGGAGGTCGCGCAGGATGCGGTACGATGCGTCGACGGCGCGCTTGCGCGCTGGATGCGATGGCCCGTAGAGCGCCATCGTCGCCACCGACTGGGCGAACGAGGTGAGGAAGCGGACCGGCTCGCTCATCGCGCGTGCACGGCGGCGCGGAGCGACGCGCTGGTGCTCTGTCGCGCCAGCCCGATGGCGACGGCGGCGCGCGGATCCTGGGGCCAGTGCGACGCGAGCGCACCGAGCGACGCGAGGAGCTCGGGAGACACGGGAGCGAGTCGCGTGCGGCGCAGCAACCCGCCGGTGGCGAGCGTGCGGTCGAGAATCCACGTGAGCGTTTCCTCGTCACGGAGACTGGCCACGGCGCGGACCGCGGCGGCGCGCACGGTTCCATCCGCCAGCTCGCCACTATCGATGCGCTGTCGGATCACCGCTGCGGCGTTGACGGAACATCGCTGCCCCGCGGCGAGCAGTCCGATGTAGGCCACGCGATCGTCCGGGTCGTTCACGCTGGCGAGCAGCGCCGACTCCCGCGTGGCGTCGTACGCGAGGAGCAGCTTCACCGCCTCGCGTCGCACGGTGGGGTCGGGGTGCTCGCGACACAGTCGCACTTCGGGGGGCGGCACCGGAGGGGCGATCCTGGCGAGGCAGGCAAGGAGCTCGCGGGTGAGCCCCGGCGTCGATCGCCCGAGCTGGACGGCGATCACCGAGGCGCCGGGTGGACCCACCTGGACGAGATAGGAGAGCAGCCGCTCCTGTCGGCTCCCCTCGGGACAGCTCTCGAGCGCGGCGAGGATGGGCGGCGCCGCCTCGGCGCCGAGGCGCGCGATGAGTCGACGAATCACGTCGTGATCGAGCCGCGAGGCGCCGAGCAGCGCGCGCAGCGGATCGCGGTCGGCGATCCGCGCCCACACCTCCCTGGCCACGACGCCTCTGGGATCGGGTGCTGCGTTGAGCTGATCGAGCAGGTCGCCGATCTGGCCCGCATCGAGCATCGCGGCGATGGCGTGCCGCACGCGCTCGCCCGACGCGCCGATCTCGAGCGCGACGCCGACGATACGCGCCGGCTCGCATTGGAAGCGCGCCGGGGCGGGGTCGCCGCGGGGCGTGGCCTTGGTCTGCGCCAGCTGCGCCAGCGCGGCGGAGTAGGTGGCCGGGTTCGGGTCGTCGAGCGACCAGGATCCGACGAGACGCTCGACATGCTCGCGGAACGCGCCATCCGCGGCGCGACTGCGCGCGCTCTGCTGCCGTCCCGCCGCGTGGCTGGCGAGCTTGGTCAGCATCCGCACGAGGGAGTGCGAGATCGTCTGTCCTTCGACGGCGGCGGCGGCTTGCAGGAGCTCGACCACGGCGTCGACCGTCATCCCCTGCGAGATGTCGAGCACGAAGCGGTGGCGCTGGGCCGCGTCGCCGCCCATCTCGAGCAGGCGCGTGAGAGTCTGCGGCTGGAGCGAGCCGACGAGCTTGGAGATGCGGCGCTGCAGCCCGGACGTCTGGCGCGACCCCTCCGCATTCATCTCGCGCGCGATCTGGACCAGGTAGCCGACGATCACCTGGTCGTACGCCTGTTCCCGGTCGTGCATGTCGATCGCGCGGGCGACGGCCTCGGGCTCGAGCGCGTCGCGCTCCGACGGCGCGGTCTGATCGGCGGCGATCGCGGCGCGGGCGAGCCCGATCCAGAGCTGCGACGCCTGGCCGCTCCGCATGACGCCAGTCGACGCGTCCTCGGGCTCGGGCTCGTCGTCGTCCATCAGCTCGAGGCGGTCGTACGTAAGGGGAAAGAGCTTCACGTCCGACCAGCGCGACTTCATCAGCTCCGGCTGGAGCCCGATCGGCTTCGTGTCGCGCTGCACCTCGAGTCCCACGAGGGCGAGCATGTCGCTCAGCTCGGCGCGGCTCAGCTGCCGGAGGAACTTGACCGCGCCGATGTGGTGACGGTGGAGCTTTCCCGCGAGCTCGGCGAGGAGCGGGTGGCTCGAGTCGGTGGCGACACCTTCGATGATGAGCTGACGGCGGGCGACACCGATCGACAGCACGGGGCGATCGAGGAGGAGCCGGCCGATGGCGCGGTGGACCGAATCGACTGCCTGGTCGAGGAGGGGATGGCCCGGCGGATAGATCGCGTGCTTGTGCATCGCGACCGACAGATCCATCAGGAAGTCGGCGAGCTCCCGCGAGAGCGTCGGCGCCGCCGACGTCCCATCCGCCCCTTCGCCGTGTTGGGCGTCGGCGCCGGACGAGAAGACGGCGGAGGCGGAGGGTATGGCCATCACTCGGAGTGACGAGTTCGGCAGCGAGGTGCCGTCTCCACCGACGATAAACGGCGCGGCCGGGTCACGGCGCGAGCCGTCCCTGGCATGTGCGTTGCCCCTGGGGGCTCTGCGCCCTCGAGGCGCGCACATCCCGAGTCTCAGGAGGCAGTGATGGACGAGCAGCGGTCGAAGGGATCGACGGATGGGCTGGGCGACGACCAGGGGACGCGGGTGGGCGCGCCGGACCAGAGCGCGAGCGCCCCACGCCAGCACTCCGACGGGCCGACAGGGCGTCCGAGCCGCCAGACGGGGGCCGGGAGCGAGGCATCGGAGGGGATGCACAACGCCCAACAGGGCGGCGGGCGATCGGAGGGGGATCGCAGCGGGCTGTCCGGCCAGGAGACCGGGCGAAGCACGCGCGACGGGGACGAGCGCGCCGGCTCGGAGCCCCTCCCCGAAGACGATCAGCACCGGAGCGGCTACGGCGGCTCCGGCGGCCGTCCGGTGAACAGCTCGGACACGCGCGAGCGGAACCGCGGGCAGTAAGCCCCCGCGCCGCCACCAGAGGCCGCCGGGCTCGATCGAGCCCGGCGGCCTTGTCATATAAATATCAATTGCTATAGTGCGGCATGGCATCCCGCCCCGATCATGCGCGTGCGGTGGCCGCGCTCCGATTCCGAGCCCTCGGCGACGAGACTCGGCTGCGCATCCTCGAACACCTCGCCCGCCGTGAGCGATCGGTGAGCGAGCTGATGGCCCTCGTCGACGTCGGCCAGTCGCTGATGTCGCACCATCTCAGAATCCTGCGCGAGGCCGGCCTGGTGATCGACCGGCGCGACGGCCGGTGGATCCACTACTCGATCGCCGACTCGGCGCTCGGAGCCTGCCGGCTCGCGCTGTTCGAGATGGAGCCGATGCGGGCGAGATAGACGGAGTGGCTGGCCGCTACTCTACGAGTGAAGCCATATATAAATTGATATTTATGTAATCGGCCCTGCATGTCCTCGATCGGCCCAGTAGCGCAACCGCCATCGCCGTGCGATGTTGCCGCTTCGCCCCGGAGGAGCCATGGAATCCAGCACGTCCGTCCGCGATCTCGAGGATCGCGTCGCCAAGCTGCAGCGCGCCGTCTACTACCTGATCTGGAAACGCACCGGATTCGGTGAGCAGTGCGTCCACTGCGGCCATGCCTACCCGGCCCACGCCGAGCGTTGCAAGGCCGCCGAGGTCGAAAGCCTGGTGCGGTAGAGCCACAGCACGTCGACCGATGTGACACCGGGCTGGCCACGCCTCGAGCGTCGCCGGCCCGTCTCGCGTCGACGGGCCATCCTCCGCGCACGGCGCACTCGACCGCCGAGTCGACCGGCGAAGGCGATCTGGCACGTTGCTTGTGTTAGTGGTCCCTGCGAGACGCGATGTCTCGCCTCGGGCCACTTCACCGCCGCCGTCGCATGCGCCGCGTTTCGCTCCCGACCCACGTCCTCCGTACCGCCGCCGCCGTCGCGGCGACATTGCTTGGCGGTTGTGCGCCGGCGACCCGTGGCGTGACGGCGAACGTGCACACCGGCGTCGTGGCCTCGGCGGCCAGTGCGGCGGCCTCGGTGACGACCGAGTACGTCGAGGCGCAGACCGTCTCGCTCGCCCTCGACCGAATCGACCAGCAGTCGCTGCCCCTCGACCGCACCTACCGGCACTTCGGCACCGGGAGCGGCATCACGGTCTACGTCTTCGACGGCGGGATCCTCGACACGCATCCCGAGCTGGTCGGGCGAGTGCGGCGCGGCTTCAACGCCTTCCCGGGCGAGGAGCATCTCTGCAACGCGCACGGCACCGCCGTCGCCGGCGCGGTGGCCGGCACGACGCTCGGCGTCGCCCCGGCGGCGGAGATCGTCGACGTGAAGATGGTGGAGTGCCGGCGGCTGCGCGGAACGATCGACGCCATCGTCCAGGGCGCACACTGGGTGATCGCCGACCATGCCCGGCATCCCGAGCATCGCGCCATCGCCAACTGGTCGTTCATCGCCGACACCGCGGCGACGATCCCCGCGCTCGACAGCGCCGTGACCGCGCTGATCGACGCGGGGATCCCCGTCGTCGTCTCCGCGGGCAACATCGAGATGAACGCCTGCCGCATCGCCCCCGCCAACTCGCCGGGCGCGATCGTCGTCGGCGCCTCGCGCGTGCGTCGCATGGGCAGCGACTCCACGGCGCGCCTCGTGGACGCCCGCACGCCGGGAACGGCCTTCGGCCCCTGCCTCGATGTCTTCGCCCCGGGTGACTCCGTGCTCCTCCCGAGCATCGAGGGACGGCTCGCGACCACGCAGCTCTGGACGGGCACGTCGATGTCGGCCGGCTACGTGAGCGGCGCGATCGCGCTCTACCTCGAGGCGCATCCGACGGCGACGCCGGCCGAAGTCGCGGGCCACATCCGCGCGGCGTCGCGCGCGACGGTCGTCGATCCGACGCGCTCGGCGAGCACGGGGCTGCTCTACATCGGGTCCGAGAAGCCCGCGATCGCCTCGCGCTGAACTCCGGGGGGCACCACGAACCTCTGGATCGACAGAGCGTCTCGGACCCCGGACCTCCGGGTCCTTGCCTTGAGACGGTAGCGTCTGCATTCTCGCGCCATGCAGGCAACGACTGCCAGAGCCGTAGAGAGCGGGTCGCGCGGACGCGGCCCGTTCCCGCTTCCACTCGTCGGTCGCGACAACGAGGTCGCCGCCCTCGAAGGGTGGCTCGAGGAGGCCGCCGCCGGCCGTGGGGGGACCACGCTCCTCGCCGGCGTCGGCGGTGTGGGCAAGACGAGGCTCGTCGGTGCGATCGCCGAGCGCGCCGCCCGCCAGGGCTGGACCGTCACCGTCGGCCGCGCCTATCCCGTGGAGACGGGGGTGCCGTACGCGGTGTTCGCCGACGCGCTCACCGCCGTGCTGCGTGGCCTGACACCGGCGGCGCTCGCGGTGATGACGCGCGGCGATGCGAGCACGCTCGCCAACATCTGTCCCGCTTTTTCCACCTCGCCCCATACGCCGGCCTCGCGCGAGGGGGGCGACGTGAAGTCGCGGCTGCTCTGGAGCTTCACCCAGTTCCTCGGCCAGCTCGCGACGCAGCGGCCGATCCTGCTCGTGCTGGAGAACCTGCAGTGGGCCGACAGCTCGTCGCTCGAGCTGCTCCACTTCGTGGCGCGGCAGATCGGCAGCGAGCGCGTGGCGCTTCTCTGCACGTACAACGAGTCGGAGCTCGACGCGAACCCGACGCTGCGCACGACGGAGCAATCGCTGCTCTCGCTGGGGGCGGCGCGCCTCATGCGACTCGAGCCGCTCGGCGCGGACGCACTGCAGGAGCTGGTGCGCGAGGCGTTCCACGCCGATGCCGCCTCGGCCCGCACGCTCGCGGGCCGTCTCTATTCCTGGACGCGCGGCAATCCGTTCTTCGTCGAAGAGGTGCTCAAGGCGCTCGTGGAATCGGGCGCGCTGCACGAGCAGAATGGGACGTGGCACGGGTGGGAGGCCGAGCTGCCCGGCCTGCCGCGCTCGATCCGTGACGCGGTGACGGCACGCGTGAACCGGCTGGGCGCCGCGGCGCGCACCATCGCGAACCTCGCGGCGGTGATCGGCACGCGGACGTCGCACGATGCCCTCGTCGCCGTGAGCGGCCTGACGGAGAGCGACGTCCTCACCGCGCTCGACGAGCTCCGTGCACAGAACGCGGTCTCGGAAGAGGTGCAGAGCGACGGCGGCATCACCTACGAGTTCGCGCATCCGCTCGTGCGCGACGTGCTGTACGGCGAGCTCGGGATCGCGCGGGGACGCCTGCTGCACGCCACGGTCGCGGAGGCGCTCGAGACGCTGTACGGCGCCGAGGCCGACGCGCACGCCGACGAGCTGGCGTACCACTTCTCGCGTGCGGAGACGCGCGGCCTGGCGGCCAAGGCGGTGCGCTATCTCGCGGCCGCGGGTCGCGACGCGCTCGCCCGCTACGCCAACCGCGAGGCGGCCAACTACCTGAACTCGGCGCTGGAGCATCTCGATCGCGCCGGCCCGCTCGACGCGCCGACGGTGGATCCCGACGCGCTCGTGGAGGATCTCGCCCAGGCGCGGCAGCGGTTGGGCGACTATGACGCCGCGAAGGCGCTGTGGACGCGCGCGCGCACGGCCGCCGAGCGGGCGGGCGACGCGGTGCGAGTCGCCGCGATCGAGCGTCGGCTCGGGCTCGGCGCCTTCTGGAGCACCCAATACGAAGAGGCGCTCGCCCACTTCGACGTGTCGCTGGCCGCCGCCGAGCATGCGGGTCACGACTCACTGCTGGCCCGCACGCGAGTCGCGCGGGCGATGACGCTGCAGGCGCTCGGCAAGCCGGACGACGCGCGCGCGGAGATCGACGCCGCCCTCGCCGTGGCCGAGCGACTCGGCGACGCGGGAGTGCTGGCGCGCGTGCATCGCTCGTCACAGCTGCTGCACGTCTTCATCGGGCCCACCGAGCGCGCGCACGCCGACGGCATGCGCGCCATCGAGCTCGCGGAGTCCGCGGGGGAACGCGGCGTTGCCTGGTCGGCCCACTGGGCGATGGCGATGGTGGGAGGGCTGTCCGGCAACAGCGGCGCGATGGCGCGGCACCTTGCCGAGAGCGAGCGCCTGGCGGACGCGCTGGGCTCGCCGGTGCTGCGTTGCTGGACCGCGGAGATCGCCGTCGAGCTGCACTCGGGCACGGGTGACTGGGACGCGGGGCTCGCGCTCGCCGAGCGGACGATCCCGATGGCGCGTGCGCTGCGGCAGCGCGTGCTGCTGCCGCGACTGCTCGTGTGGGCGGCGATGATCCACCTGCATCGCGGCGCCACGGCGCAGGCGAAGGAGTATCTCGACGAAGCGTGGAGGCTCTCGACGGGCGACAAGAGCGTGCTGCGCGTGGCGGACGTGCACTCGGCGGTGCCGGTGCACGCCGGGTTCGTGGCCTATCACGTGGCGACGGGCGACTATCGGCGCGCGATCGAGATCGGCGACGCGGGGCTCGCGCTCGTCGATCGCACCGGGTACGTGGCCTGGGGGATCCACCGGCTGCTGCCGATGACGATCGAAGCCGCGCTCTGGCTGGGCGATCTCGAGCTGGCGCGTCGCTACGAGGCGCGGCTGCGGAGGGATTCGCTGCAGCTCGGACACCGACTCGGCATCGCGTGGGCCGACACCTGTGACGGCCTGATCGCGATGCTGCGCAAGGACTACGAGACCGCCGCGCCCCTGCTCCGGCAGAGCGCCGAGGCGCTCGAGGCGATCCCGTGGCTGATCGATGCCGCACGCGTTCGCCGCAAGCTGGCGTGGGTGCTCGCGAAGCTCGGCGATCTCGAGGGCGCGACGCGCGAGCTGCGCCGCGCGCACGACGCGTTCCTCCGTATGCGCGCCGAGGTGGAGCTCTCGATCACGCGCGACGTGATCCGCGAGCTCGGCCTGCGGCCGCCGGCGAAGGCGCCGCTCGCCGGCGTCGGCGCGCTCACCGGGCGCGAGGTGGACGTGGCGCGCCTCGTCGCCGCGCGCAAGTCGAACAAGGAGATCGCCTCGGCGCTCGGCATCTCGCCCCGGACCGTGAGCACCCATCTCTCGAGCATCTTCCTCAAGCTCGAGGTAGCCTCACGCGGCGAGCTGGCCGACGTAGCGCGGAGGCAGGGACTACTGGCATCATGAGCGTGAGCACCGCGACGCCGGCTCGATCGGCGGCGCCGGCTCCAGCACAGGCGCCCCGGGACGCGCGCACGGTTGCCGCCGCGCGCGAGGCGCTCGCGATCGCCTTCGGGCCGACCGACGCACGTGGCTTCGCGGTGCGACTCTGGGACGACAGCGTGGACGCACCGGCGGGAAGCGTGTCGCCATTCACGCTCGTCGTGCGACGGCCGGGCGCGCTGCGCCGAGCGCTGCTTCCGCCCTCCGAGCTCTCGCTCGTGGAAGCGTACCTGCGCGACGACCTCGATGCGGAGGGCGATCTGGGCGCGGCGGGTCGTCTCGGTGATCTGGCTGCATCGCGCCTGCGCTCGCCGCGGCAGCTCGTGCGACTCGTGCGCGCGCTGCGCGTTCTTCCGACCGACGATCTGCCGTCAGCGCACGACGTCGCGAGCGGGGCACGGCGTGCACCGCGGCTGCGAGGCTCGGCGGCGCACACGCGCCAGCGCGACGCGGCCACCGTGCGCCACCACTACGACGTCGGCAACGACTTCTACGCGCTGTGGCTCGACAAGCGGTCGATCTACTCGTGCGCATACTTCCCGACCGGCACCGAGGACCTCGACGCGGCACAGGAAGCGAAGCTCGAGCACATCTGCCGCAAGCTCCGCCTCCAGTCGGGCGAGCATCTGCTCGACGTGGGCTGTGGATGGGGCGGACTGCTGGAATACGCGGCCACACGCTACGGCGTCTCCGGCGTGGGCATCACGCTGAGCGAGCCGCAGGCGCAGGCCGCGCGCGAACGTCTCGCCGCGGCCGGCGTCGGCGACCGCGTGCGCATCGAGGTGCGCGACTATCGCGACCTGCCGGCGGACTGGCGGTTCGACAAGGCGGTGAGCGTCGGGATGCGCGAGCACGTCGGCGCCGCTCGACTGCCGGCGTACTTCACGGCGGTGCACGGCGCGCTGCGCCCGGGCGGACTGTTCCTCGACCACGGACTCGTGCGCGGCGGCGCGGCGGAGCAGCGCGGCGTGATGGCCTGGCTGAAGGGGCGACTGTGGAAGCGCGATGCGTTCATCCAGCGATACGTGTTTCCCGACGGCGAGCTCGTGCCCCTCGGCACGCTGATCGGCATGGCCGAACGGACCGGGCTCGAGGCGCGCGACGTGGAGAACCTGCGCGAGCACTACGTGCGTACGCTGCACCACTGGGTGGACCGGCTCGAGCGCGCGCATGTCGAGGCCGCGGCGCTGGTGGGCGAGCACACGTACCGCGTGTGGCGACTCTACATGGCCGCCACCACGCTCGGCTTCCTGAGCGGCCGGCTGACGCTCATTCAGACGCTGCTCGCGAAGCCGATGCCCGACGGCTCGGCGTCCGTGCCGCTCTCGCGCGCCGATCTGTATCTGCCGTAGCGAATGCCGTTTCCATTTCCTCTTCAACGACGGAATTCGGATTTGGAACGCGGTGGGACACGATCGAGCCGGGCCACCAGTTCCAGCGGCCCGCGAGCGCGAGGAGCGCCGGTCCCACGGCGAGGCGCACGAGGGTGGCGTCGAGCACGACGGCGGTGGCGAGCGCCACGCCGAGGATCTTCACGAGGACGAAGTCCCCGAGCGCGAACGCACCGAACACCACCACCATGATCGATGCGGCGCTGGTGATCACGCGCCCCGAACGTCCCACGCCCGCGACGAGTGCGGCGCCCTCGGATGCGCCGCGCCGCCTCGCCTCCGCGACGCGCGAGAGCAGAAAGACCTCGTAGTCCATGCTCAAGCCGAACACGATGCAGAACACGAGCAGCGGCACGGCGGCGAAGGTGCCGTCGAGCGGTGCCGAGAGCCCGACCAGCCGGGCGCCGTGCCCGTCCTGGAACACCAGCACGACGACACCGAGCGCCGATCCGACGGTGAGGAGATTGAGTGCGACCGCCTTGACCGGTACGAGAATCGATTCGAACCCGACGGCAAGGGCGAGCAGCGTCCCGCCGACGACGAGCAGGACCACGAGCGGAGTGCGGCGTGCGATGGCGTCGGCGTAGTCGGCGTTGAGTGCCGGCACGCCACCGACGAGCAGCCGCGTGCCGTCGACGCCGCTCACGGCTCCCGCGTCGATGGCCCGGAGGTCGCGCGCGAGCGCGGGAAGCGCCGCGCCGTCGGCGCCATCGGATGGAACCACCTCGAGCAGCGCGAGTCGCTGGTCGCGGCTCACGAACGAGCGCAGCACGTCGTCGGACACGAGCGCGAAGAAGGGCGAGCGGGGCATCACGCCGTTGGCGACGCCGGGCAGCGAGCGCACGCGCCGCACGCGCGGATCGCGCACGAGCGCGGCCGCGAGGCGTGCGGTCGCGACGTAGCCGCGGTCGTCGAGCGCGCGAGCGCCTGCTGGCAGCGCGACGACGATTCGCACCGTCTGCACCACGCCCCCGCTGCCCATGGCGCGCAGCGCACGCGCGCCACGTGCCGCCTCGGCCGAGCGTGGCAGCCAGTCGCCGCGCGGAAGCTGGGGCTTCAGGCGTGTCGCCTGCGCGGCGAGCAGCACGAGCGGTAGTCCGGCACCGACCAGCGTGCGCAGGGGATGTCGCGCCACGCGGGCGGCCCAGCCGCGCCAGCGCGACGCGGCCGCGCCACGTGCACGCGGCAGCACGCGCCCGATCTCGATGCGCGCACCGAGCGAGGCGAGCAGTCCGGGTACGAGCGTGACGGCGAGCAGCGCGGAAACCACGACGACGAGCAGTCCCCCGGCGGCGATGGAGCGGAGGTCGGCGAGTGGGACGGCGAGCAGCGCGGCGAAGCCCACCGCCACCGTCGCGGCGGACACGATCACGCTGTGCCCCGCGTGCGTCGCCGCCTCCACCGCCGCATGCTCGGCGTCGGCGCCGATGGCGCGTGCTTCGCGGAAGCGGCTCACGAGCAGCAGGGTGTAGTCCACGCCGAGCCCGAGGCCGAGCATCGAGACGACGTTCTGAAGAGCGATGGAGAGCGGCCACACACGGGCGACGAGCGCGGCCGCGCCCAGCGCGAGCCCGATCGCCAGGCCTCCGACACCGAGCGGGATCAACGCCGCCACCACCGCGCCGAAGGCGAGCAGGAGGAGCACGAGCGTGAGCGGAAGCGCGCGACGCTCCGCCGCCGAGACGTCGTGTGCGCTCGCGGCGCGAAGGTCGTGGTTGAGGGCATCCTCTCCCGTCACCATCACTTCGGCGGTGGGATGTGTGACCCGGATCGTCATCGCGGCCGCGGCGGTACCGGCGCGCAGGCGCGCCACGAGCGAATCGCCGGAGGTGCGCCGGCCATCCAGCCCGACGACGATGAACGTGCCGGAGCCGGCGCCGAGAAAGGCGCTGTCGGGGACGTCGAGATAGGAGAGCGTGCGCGTGACGCCGGGGACGCGAGCCGCGGCGGTGACGAGCCCACGCAGCGCGGCACGGCCGGCGGGCCTGTCCGGCCGCGGAACACCCGTGACGACGACGACGGCCGAGCGCGCGAACGGCGAGTCGAAGCGGTCGGCGAGGAGCTGCGCGACCATCTCGGACTCGCTCCCTCGTACGCGTGCGGCGACCTCCAGCCGCGCTTTCGCCTCGCGCGCGTGCGGCAGCAGCAGCACGACGGCAATCGCCCATGCGCCCCACAGCCACCGCCGCCGCCGCACGACGAATCGTGCGAGCCGGTCGTGCCAGAGCGTGCCGGCGCGCGCGGTCATACGAGTGCCGACTCGAAGTGCAGCGGACGACCATCGAGCGGAGCGCCCGTCCATCGGCCAGCGGGCGTCGTGGCGTACGCGCCGACGACGGTCGGCTGCGCGAGCAGACCACGCAGCGCGGTGCGGAGCGGATCGCGCCGATCGAGCGCGAGGCTGAGAAAGAGATAGCCGGCGCCGCGGCGCGCGGCGTACGCGTGGAGCATCAGCGCCCGAAGCACCGCGGGCTCGTCGCCGCCGACACAGCAGTGGAGCACGGCGAGCGAGGGCAGCACGGCGCCCGCCGCGGGCAGCCTCGGCGTGCGAGCGATCGGCGCGATCCCGTTCAGTGCCGCGCGCACCGCGGCCAGCCGCGTCGAGTAGCCGAGGACGCGAAGCTGCTTGATGAAATACTGATCCCAGAGCGCGAGGAATCCGACGATGCGGCCATCGGCGCGACGCGCCACGAGGTAGTCCTCGACGGCGAGGCCGGGCGCGTCGGCGATCCATGCACTGAGCCGCGCGGCTCCGAGCACCGGCGCCAGCTGCCGTCCCGGTGCGACGCGATTCCACAGCGCGCCCATCTCGTCCAGGTCACGCTCGCGCGCCACGTCGACGCGCAGGCCGGCGACCCACTCCGCGCGCGACCAGAGCAACGGGATGGCGTGCACGTCCAGCGTGGCGAACCGCGTGAGCCTCGGCAGCCCGCGGGGTCCGACGGCGCGGCGTTCCATCGCGCTGTTGCCTCCGAGCACCGTGACGAGCGCCAGCATGTCGTCGCCGCCGTAGCCGCGTACCGCCTCCCGGGAGAACTCCTCCAGTGCATCGGCGGCGAAGCCACCACGATGCGTGGGATGCACCTTGAGATCGCCGACGTACGCCGTGCGAGCAGCGGCGCCATTCACGTACGCCAGGCGCTCGGACGCCGCGACGCAACCCACTACGCCGCCGGCGTCCTCGGCGACTCCGACGCGCCACCGCTCTCCCTCCAGGCGCACGAGCGCGAAGAAGTCGGGGGCGCGATCGACGCACATCGTGATGTCGCCGCGCATCGGACACGCTTCGGCGAGCGCAACGAGCGCATCGTTGTCGGCCGCAGTCGCATCGCGCACGGCACCGGCGATGCGCGATGGAGCGAGCGTGGTCGTCATGCGGCCTCCACGCGGCAGGCCACGACGCGCCGCTGCATCAGGCTCCGGTCCTCGCGGCTCAGCCGCGTGCTCAGCTCGTGGTCGGGGACGATGCGCTCGCACCAACCAGGGAGGTCCGTCCAGCCGACGAAGTTGCGATAGACCAGCCGCGCGCCGGGCGCCGCCGTGCGGAGCACCTCCTGGAACAGCGCGTCCACGTCGCGCGGCGTCATCCACTCGCAGATGTTCGACAGCGCGAACACGTGGACGGAGTTCGGCGCACGCGCGCGCAGGTACGCCGTCACGCTGCCGTCGACGAGCACCAGGCGCTCGCGGGCCGACGCGACGGCGGCCGAACCATGCTCGCTCAGATACGGCGGCACACCATCCGGTTCCTCCACCGGGTACCGGCCGCCGAGCATCTGATGCAGGAAGTAGTTGCTCGACACCGGCAGCTCGGTGATCGCGCGCTCGGCGAGATCACGGAAGTGCCGCGCGAAGCTCGGGTTCTCGACGTGCTCGAAGAATTGCGCCGGATACGTGTTTCGGAGCATCGCGCGGTTGCAGAGCAGCGCGAACAGCGCCCGCCAGCGCCGCGTGCTCCACTCGCGCTCGAACAGCGTGCGCTGTTCGTCGAGCGTGCGGCAGGCGAGCAGCCGTTCCACCCGCGCCGTCGGATGCACGACGAGCTTGAGCGCGGCGACGACGCCGGCGATGAACCGCTCGCTCACGCCGGCACGGAGCACGCCGGCCTCCACCACGCTCGCGCGGTTGTCCCAGTAGCGTCGGGCGACGGGGCTGAGCGCATCGCGCAGCGACGCGTACGTCTCACGACGTCGCGTCGAGGGGAGGGCGCCGAGAAACGCGATCGCCTCGCGGGCGCCCAGCGTCGCCGCCGCTGCCTTCAACTCGACGAGGTGGTTCTGCGTGGCGTTCAGGTCCACCGCCACCACGCGTCCAGCGCCCGCCGAGAGCAGCGAGAGCGCCGTACAGCCGCCCGAGCTGACGACCACGACGTCGTCGTCGAGTCCGGGGTGCAACGCCGTGAGCTCCGCGCGTGGGTCCTCGCGCACCTGCGCGAAGAAGAGCCGGTCGTGCACCGCACCGGGGAGCGAGACGCGGAGGCTCATGCGGCCTCCCGCCATCCCAGCTCGTCCGTCATCTCGGCGTACACCAGCGCATCGGCCTCCGTGTACCGGGCGAGGGCGTCGGCCACCACGCTGCCCCGCGCGCGCGCCTGCTCGTCGAGCCAGCGCTTCACCCACCGGAGGTGTCCTTTCTCCTCCTCGAGCATTCGCGCGAGGGTGACGCGCACGATGGAATGCGTCGCGGGACGGTGCAGGTGCTCGGTGAAGTGCCGGTACACGCGGCGCTCGAACACCTGCGTGAGCGCGAGGACTTCGACGAGCGCGATCGGCGTGCCGACGAAGCGCGCGTAGCGGGCCTGGTAGGTCTCGCGCACCGGTCGGACCTGGCCGCCGACGGCGATGATCGTCTCGGTCCAGAGCTGAGCGTGCACCACCTCCTCGGCGCTGTGGCGCGTGAGGTCGAGCACGAGCTCCGAGCCACGCGCGCGGCGCGCGACCTGGCCGAGGATGAGACCTCCATGCAGCTCCGAGGCGCGATAGAAGTTCAGGAAGTCGAGCTCTCGCGACGTGATGTCCATGGGACCCTCCGGGATCGCAGCTAGAGCTGCCGCTTGAGGTGATCGACGAGACGCACGCCGCAGAGGCGCTCGATGCGGCGGGTGAACGACCGGATGGCGAGCGGATCGCCTGGCAGCGCGACCGGCACGTCGGGCACGGCCTGCTCGCCGAAGTGATGGAAGTGGACGGCCGCATCGAGCACGGTCGGCACGACCGATGGGTCGGCGGCGATCCGCGTGGCGAGCAGGTCCGACGCGGCTTGCGCGTGGCGCACCTCGTCGGCGGCGATGAACGCGAGCAGCTCGGCCAGCACCGCATCGGTGGCCTGCTCGCCGATGCGACGGAAGAAGTACGACGCGAGATGCTCGGAGAGCATGAACTCGACGAGCCGCTCGACGAGCGAGCCCTTGGGCCCGACGGCGCGCGCATTGGCGCGAATGGCGACGAGCTCCGCGTCGGTGATCGCCGGCTCGAAGCCGACGGCGTCGAGGTAGCTGCGCAACGCGTGGAAGTGCTTGAACCCTTCGTACAGCTCGAACGCGATCGCCGCGCCGGCGTCGATGTCGTCCCAGGTGTCGTGGAGCATCCAGCCGAGGTGCACCGGGTGGTAGCTCTCGATGAGTGCCGCGGTGCGGAGCTGCGCGAGCAGGTCGGACCGCTCGTGGGCGCGCGCCGGATCGACGGACGACCAGCGCACGTCGCGCTCGACCGACCACCGCCCGCGGTCGGCGGCGGCGGCAAGGCGCACGTAGCCCGGTCGTGGCGTCGCGGAGCGTGAAGCGCCGGACGGCGCGGACGAATGGAGATCGAGCGCCGAAGGTGGGAGTGTCATGCGGCAGCCTCCGGAAGATGGATGGATGGAACGGCGGGCCAGCCGCGGGCGGACGTGCCATGCGCGGCGAGAAACGCGAGGAGCCAGCGCTCGATGCCATAGGCCACGCAGCCGCTCGCGGCGGGCGAGCCGTCGGGGAGGCGGATGTCGAACGCCTGGCCGAAGAAGCCTTCGTGCAGGTTGAACGACGCCGCGGCGACGGTGTCGTCGCCCACCGGGAGCCGAAGCTCCTGCTTCAGTCCCTTCACGCGTTGCAGCAGCTCGCGGCCGCGCGCGGTCGGGCGGAAGAAGGGATCCGTCGCCTCCTCGAGCCGCGCATCGAGCGAGAGCGCCGCGGCGAGCGTGCGCGCGCGGGCGATGCCGCGATCGCGGAACGCGGTGACGACGTCGGCGTCGCCGAGGCACACCCCTTCGCGCATCGTGAACGCCCACCCGCGCGCCAGCGGGCGGAGCGCGTCGCCCTCGTGGCGCCAGCAGGTACCCTGGGTCGTGACCTGCAACGGTTGTTCTAGCACGCGACCGGCGAGCGCGGCGTAGACGTGATAGCACACGGCGGGCGGGAGCGCGGCGTCGGCGGGTGCGCACGCGTCGCACGCGTCCGTGGCGGGGTCGGTGCTGCGAGCGACGCGCTCCAGCGAGGCCGCATCTTCGCGCAGATGCGCGGCGAGCGTGAGCCACTGCGGGAAGGACTCGAAGTAGCGTGCCCGCACGAGCGTCGAGAGCGCGAGCGCGGCAGGGGGACGCCACGGCTCGCACACGCCGTCGCCCGCCGACTCGGCGGCGAGACGCTCGATCAGCTCGTAGAGGACGAGCGTGTCGCCGCGCAATCCGACGAGTCCGGGAGCCGCCTCCCACAGCTCGCCGCGCGCGCGCAGCTCCGTCACGACGCGGTCAGCGGAGCGCATGTCGATCCTCCGTCGCGAACAGCTCGGCGATGCGCGCCGGAGTCGCGAAGTTGTCCATGCGGATCGCGGCATCCGGGATCTCGCGCCCGATGGCGCGCTCGGTCCACGCGATGAGCTCGAGGATGCGCAGCGAGTCGAGCAGGCCGCTCGCGAAGAGCGGCGTGTCGGCCCGGATGGACGGACCGTCGGGCGCAAAGCGTTGGTTGAGCCACGCCAGTAGCTCGGACAGGAGCGCCGCGCGCGACAGCACCACGTGCGCGCCACTCATGCGGCCACCTCCGCGAGGCCCGGCACGCCGCGCCAGCCCGTCTGCTGAAGGTGGTCGATCATGCGGCCCCAGTACTCGTGCACCGGCGGCGCGGCGGCGCCGAGCAGTGCGTCCGCGCGTCGAGTGTCGAAGCGCTTGGGCAGCGCGAGCTGCGGCAGGAAGTGCGCGAGCGCTCGCGTGACGCGGCGCAGCCGCGGATGCCCAGTCTCCTCCACCGCCTGCGTGAACATCTCCCACGTCTCGAGGTCGCCCTGCGACGGGGGAGCGATGCGCCGGCGCCGCCAGGTCGCATCGGTCGCCCAGCGCGCGTAGCACTCGTCGAGCAGCTCGCCGAGTGGCATCGCGCCCGCGCCCGCGCAGAGCTGCACCGTGGCGCCGTCCAGATCGCGGCGCAGCGCGAGCCGGGCGATCGCGTCGGCGACGTAGTCCGCCGGCACGACGTCGAGCACCGAGTCCGACACGCCGGGAATCATCGCGGCGAGGCCGTCGTGGAAGAGGCGAAGCGCCTGGTGCACCGCGTTCCGCTGCGTCACCACGCCACTCGTGTCGTCGCAGGCGATGGTGCTCGAGCGCAGGATCACCCAGTCCCGGCGCGCCGAGCGCACCAGCGCCTCCGCTTCCGCCTTCGATTGCTCGTAGGCGTTCACCCAGCCGATCTGCGCCGTGGCCGCGCCGTCGTCGGATTCGGCGACGATCCCGGTGCGACGACCGGCGACGAACGCCGTACTGACGAAGGCGACGCGCGCGACGCGCGGGCAGTCGGCCGCGAGCGCGAGCAGGTGCGCGGTGCCGTCGCGGTTGACGAGCCGCGCCTGGTCGAGCGGGCGCGAGAACGTCGTGTCCGCCGCCAGGTGCACCATCGCGGTGGCGTGGCGCGCGAGCCACGTGCGTGCGTCGTGCGTGAGACCCAGCCCTTCGCGCGTGACGTCGCCCTCGAGCGCGACGACGGCATCGTCCGACAGGGCGAGGCGGCACGCGACCGCGTCCCACCGCGCGCGGTCGCGCACGAGCACGGCGATGCGGCGCACCGTACCGGCCTTCGCCCAGCGCCGTACGAGCTCGGCGCCGAGCAGACCGGTGGCACCCGTGACGAGCACGTGACCGTCGCCGTGTGCGGCGCCGAGGTCGACGCGACTATTTGAAGTGTACACGTCAGGCCTCCACGGCGAGCGCCGTCCAGTGTGCGCCGTAACCGTAGGCGAAGAGGAGTGCGCGCTGACCGGGGCGCACGTCGCCGCCGTCGATCGCGTCGCGCAGGTTGATGAAGTTGTCGCCGGACAGCGTGTGGCCGCGGCGGGGGATGTTGTGCGCCCAGAGCTTCGCGTTGGGCAGCCGCATCAAGCGGAGCAGCACCTCCCAGCTTCGCGTGCTCACGTTGTGCGGGATCACCCAGTCCACGTCCTCCGGGCGCCAGCCGGCATCGCAGAGCGCGCGACCGATCGCGTGCACGGCGGTGGGGAAGTACGAGGCGATTACCTCCTCGCGCATCGCTTCCGGATCCCAGTAGTAGCCCTTCGATATGGTAGTGGCGCCGACGATGCGGTTGCGCGCGTCTGCGTCGTCGGTCGCGTCGAGCAGGAGCGCGCACGCCGCGTCCGAGGTGCAGTTGTACACGGCCTCGCGACCGGCGTGCGCCGGATAGAACTCGCTCGCCACGCAGAGCGCCCGATCGATTCCTTCGGCGGCCATCATCGCGCGCGCCACGCGGATCGCTCCGAAGAGTGTGGTGCACGCCAGCTGATCGAGCGCGAGCACGGCGGCGCGCTCGAGCCCGAGCTCGTGCTGCAGCCGCGTCACCGGATAGCGAAACCGGTCGGCGGTGCAGAGCGCCGCCGCGCCGGCGCCGGCATCCGAGGCGGCGGCGAACGCCATGGCGCTGGGCGTGCCCGCGTATACGAGAAGACCGACGCTGGCCGGATCCACTCCTTGCTCGTCGAGCAGCCGGGCCGCGGCCGTGAGTGCGAGATCGTACGGAGTCTCCTCGACGGCCACGTGCACGCGATCGAACCCGAACCCCTCCAGCACGGCGGGGTCGCTCTCGAGCGCGCCGCTCGCGGCCAGGTCGCGCACCGTGCGCGACGCCGACGCATACACGTAGGCGATCCCGCGGATGCTGGGCCCCGTCGCGCCGGGCTGTCCATCGATCGCGTGCCGTCTGGCGTCCACTCGTCGCTCCGGTGAAGGGTCGCGAGGAATGGTGCCGCGGCGGCGAGGGGCCAACGATCCGTCAGAGTACGTAGCAGCGCGTCGAGAATGACGTATCCGGCGCCACGAGCGCGGAGCCGAAGCGCGTACCAGCGGTGCAAGCGCTGAATACGACGACAGATGCGCGGCTCTACGTCGATCTGGTCGCGCGTCTACGTCGTTCTCACTACGGACTGGAGCGTGGCGCGATGCGACTGTGTGCCCACGCTGCGGAGGGCGCTCCTCCAACGCACGTCGCGGTCACTCTCGCACCGCGCCGGACAGGAAATCCAACCGGAGCCATACCATGAACGCCCGTCTCCTCTCCTCCGCAGTCCTCGCCGTCGTCGCCCTCGCCGCCTGCACGGACAACTCGTTCGCACCGACCGAAGCACGTCAGCCGATCGCTCAGGGCTCCACGGAGCTCATCTCGGAAGGTGAGGGCATCTTCCAGCGATACGTCGCGATCGGCACCAGCATCAGCATGGGTGTGCAGAGCGATGGCGTGTACGGCGCGACCCAGCAGACGTCGTGGCCGGCGCAGCTCGCCCGGCTCGCGCATCGCGAGCTGTCGCTTCCATTGATTCAGGCCCCCGGGTGCTCGGCCCCGTTCAGCGCGCCGCTCGCAACCGGCCAGCGCACCAGCGGTGAGGGCGCGGGTCTCGACTTCCTACTGCGGCAGTGCATGCCGAACGAGGCCGGTGTGGTCCTGCCGGCGGGCAACGTCGCGATCGACGGCGCGCGCACCGGACAGGCGCTCACGGCTACGCCGGAGAGCCCCGACCCCGGTCACGCGACGCAGTATCCGCGCGTGCTCGCTCCAGGCCAGTCGCAGGTGACGGCGATGGAGTCGCAGAACCCGAAGATCGTGTCCGTGGAGCTCGGCGGGAACGACATCCTGGGTGCGCGGGACGGGTACTACGCTCCCGGCGTGAACGTGGTGCCGGTCGCCTATTGGGAGCCGCAGTATCGTCAGGTCGCCGCGCGGGTCGATGCCGCGGCGAAGCACGCCGTGCTCGTGGGTCTCGTGAACGACGTGCGCAGCTTCCCCGCCTTCCGTACCGGTGCGGAGTTCTGGAATGCCAGCGCGACGTTCGCTCCGTTCAACGTCCTCATCTCCGCCAACTGCGAGAACAGCACGAATCTCCTGTTCGTGCCCCGCATCGTACCGACCGCGGTGGGAACGGGCATCTTCTACCGAGAACACGGTTACGGCCCGTACACGCTGAGCTGCGCCAACTCTCCGGCGCCCGTCGTGGATTACATCCTCGACGCCACCGACGTCGCGGCGGTGAACACGCAACTCGCGGCGATGAACGCGGTGATCCAGGACGAAGCCCAGACGCGTGGTTTCGCGTACTTCCCCCTCGGTGCACTCTACGAGGGCGCCGCCACCAAGCCGGCATTCAACGCGATCTCGATCATGACGACGGCGCAGCCCTACGGGCCGTACATCAGCCTCGATGGGATCCACCCGAGCGCAGAGGGTCAGCGCGTGCTGGCCGATGCGGCCGCGACGGCGCTCAACAAGACGTACCGCCTGAACATCCCCACCTCCACCGGCGCGCTCGCGTACTTCGCGCAGCGTTGACGCAAGCCTGCACCGGACGCGCTCACCGTGAGCGCGTCCGGTGCTCCTCCCTCACCATTCATTCCTTCCTGCCACGACCATGCCTCCTCTTCTCGCGAGGTGTCTCATTGCGATGGTCTTTCTCTGTGCGGTGTCGGCGAGAGGAAACGCCCAGTCCACGACACGCGACATGCGCGTCGACCAGACCAGCGCCCTCATGACTCCCGGCGCACACGTGCGGGTCAAGCTCCCCGGTGAGCACGCCTGGACGGGAACACTCGTGTCGATCGCCGGCGACAGCATGCTCGTGCGCGGCACGGCGGGCAGCGACACCACACTCGTGAGAGTGTCGCGGGCGACGCGGTTGGACGTGAGCGCCGGGATGCGATCGAGTCGGCATCTCGTGCGGAACACGGTGATCGGGCTCGGGCTCGGCGCTGGGTTGGGCTCGCTCGTTGGCGGTGGGATGACAAAAGGTGGCTGCCAGAAAGGCGACCCTTGCTGGGAGAATATCTGTTTCCTCTGCGACTTCGTGACCACCACGCCGAATCCCCCCATCACGGACCACGCCGTGGCTGGCACCGTGATCGGCGGGCTCGCTGGCGGCGCGCTCGGTCTGCTGGTGAGCCGGCATCGCTCCCATGATTGGCGACAGGTGGCGGTCACTCGTCTTCGCACGGCGGTCTCGCTGACTCCACGGAGAGGAGGGGTTGCGATCGCGTACACCGCGCGACGCTGACCGGGGTGAGTTGGTGAGTTGGATAGCTAGTGAGTTGGTCGGTGAACTAGTGAGCTGAACGGCACGTGCCACGAACCAGCGTA
>Ga0066652_100000333_pt1 | contig 23554 bp, 26 predicted proteins | sample GraSoiAngelo_101_FD_71413 | JGI IMG/M metagenome (GOLD analysis project Ga0066652, IMG submission 71413) | Grasslands soil microbial communities from the Angelo Coastal Reserve, California, USA - 14_0903_02_30cm | ecosystem: Environmental > Terrestrial > Soil > Grasslands | place: USA... | reverse complement strand
TTGGCATAACCGCTTCAACGATCCTACTTCGCTGCGGTTGGAATTCGATGGAATGAAGGGGCGTCAATGGTTGATGAAATGGCTGCCTTCAAGAGCATACGATAATGGAGTATACGTCGTCTTTTCCAACCCGATCGGTATGGACGATGACCAGTTGAAGAACGGTTGTTCGATGATCATTGATCCCTTCGGAGATATCAATGCGGAATGCAGGGAACTGGGCGATGATGTGGTGACAGCTTTATTGAACAGGGACAAACTTACAAAGGCCGGCGGCTATCGTTACCTCAAAGCCAGGCGCCCCGAACTATACGCAGAAATTATCGGGCAGCCTCATGTACCGGAACAGAAAGTGATCTGGTTGCAGCAGGCACAATAAAGATTGACCGTATCACAGAGATGAAAAAGGAGAATGATCCATGATCAAAAAAAGTATAGCCATACTTGTGTATGGTAATGCCCATTCACAAAGGGATGCGGTAACAGAAGAAAAGTACAAAGACCTGGCCGGTGCTTTTTCGGCACAGGGTTTTACTATCAAATCAGTTTCATATAATGATGAGGACGCGGATAAGCTCAGGAGCACTCTTTTGAATTTTGATGCCATCCTGGTTTGGGTAAATCCCATTGAGCAGGATAAGGATAGGAAAAGGCTGGACAGGCTTCTTTGCGAACTATCTGATCAGGGTCGTTTTGTTTCAACTCATCCGGACGTGATATTAAAGATGGGTACCAAGGATATCCTTTATAAAACAAAAGACATAGATTGGAGCGGCGACGTAAAAATGTATTCGAGCTTTGAGGATTTTACCGGCCGGTTCGCTGAATCCCTACAAACGTCTCAGGTAAGGGTATTGAAGCAATATCGTGGTAACGGCGGGAATGGTGTGTACAAAATCAGTTATAATAAGAATGAAAACAATATCAGCCTCGTTCATGCCAAAGAAAGCGAAGTGGAACGCATCTTATCCTGGGATGATTTTTTCAAAGAATTTAGTCCTTTTTTTGCCGATGGGGCAGTGCTGATCGACCAGGAATGGAATAAGAATATGAAGAATGGAATGGTCAGGTGTTATTTGTCCGGGAAAAAAGTCGCCGGTTTTGGATACCAGGAGATCAATGCACTCTATGAGCGGAAGGGTACCCGCATTTTACCGGGTAAGCGCTATTATTTTACTGAAAACTGCGGATTGTTCCATGACCTGAGAGCGATCATGGAAAATAGATGGGTAACTCAGCTTCAAAAGAGTTTATCCATCGATGACAACATGTTGCCTGTGATCTGGGATGCCGATTTTTTCATAAACGATCCTGGCAGTAATGATATTGACGGCAAATACATGCTTTGCGAAATTAATGTTAGCTGTGTATCCCCTTTTCCGCCAAGCGCGATTAAATTTATGGTCGAAGAAGTTGGTAACAGGATAAGATGAAAGAATACCTTTTTTCCTACGGCACTTTACAGAAACCAAATGTCCAGGTAGAATTATTCGGACGACTTTTACACGGCACCCCGGATGTGTTGGAGCATTACAAGCTCGTTGGTATTGAAATTAATGATGAAAAATTTCTCGCAACCGGCGCAGACAAACATCAGAAGACCCTGGCACATTCCACAGATCCAAGCGATGTCATCGAAGGAATGGTTTTTGAAATATCCCCAGATGAGCTGTTGATGGCAGATACATATGAGCCGGTGAATTATAAAAAAATTAAGGTGAAGCTTCGATCGGGCAAAGGGGCATGGATTTATGTGGCAGATCTGGAATAAAAAGTCGACAGTACGATCGAAGGATCATTGAGACGATGCTGGATGCTAGTCTCTACGCAGGATTGCCAATTAAAGCTTAGTACGCTTGACCAGGTGAATTTTAGGACGATATATTGCCGTTTTGCGAAAAGTAACATTGTCATTACATTCGGTTTGCGGTAAATGTTTATTTTAGACACTTTCGGATCGCAGGGCATAAAAATTTATTTATGGATAAAACAGGTGAGACTTTTTTCGCTCCCCAACTCTATATCAGGAATGGGGTAAGGGATATCAGTTTTTATGAGAAAGCCTTTGGAGCAGTTGAACTTCAGCGTTGGACAAATGATGATGGCACCGTTCATGTCGCCGAACTATCGATTGAAGGGGCCTTATTCCATCTTCATGAAGAAGTTTCCAGGGTTAGCCAGTTCAGCCCCGAAAAATTCAATGGTACTACAACGCTTATTGGATTGTTTGTGCCGGATGTGGACACGGTTATGGACCGCGCAATTGCTGCAGGCGCAACAGTGATATCTCCCGCTCAAAGCTATGACTATGGCTATCGGCAGGGGGAAATACAAGATCCATTTGGACATCAATGGATGATCGAGATGAAAATATAGGATGCTGGTATTAGCCGAAAAAAATGCTGCCTGAATCAGGCTGCTTTGCTTACAGGACCTGGCAGGTTCCCGTAAAGCTGGTAGATCGCTTTTTTGAATTCTATTCTTTTACGTCTCGAAACTGTTAGTCTTTCATCATTGACAAGGACCACCTCGGAACCGCCCTGCGCATTATAGGCACGGATATATTGCATATTTACCAAATGGCTTCTGTGTAATCTTGTAAAGAGACGATGAGCCAGTTTTTCTTCAAACCACGACAGAACCTTCGCCACAACCAGGGATTTCCCATTGATAAAATATAGCTTACTGTAATTGCTTATGGCTTCAATGCGCAGGATGGAATCGATATCGATTATCTCAAGTCCTTTGGACGTACCCAGTAACAGGATACTTTCCCTGGCAGTTATCTCGGAATACTCCGGAAAACTGATTGAACTGTATGTTTCGAACATAGCCGTCTTTTTGATAGTGACCGGGAGTATTACTCCAGGATAAGATTTGGTTTATGGCTATAAAGAAAATACAAAGATTCCCGGCAGTAAAGTGACGGTTGTATGAGTTGCTTGTTTCCTTAGATGAATTGTTTAATTATAGCCAGGCCGGCGCGGAACAGGAATTGTACCCTCCGTCTTTTGTTAATTATTACAAGGTAAATAACCTTTGTTTTTCGTTCCTCGTTCTATAACTTTCGCAATTAAACGGACAATCCATGAAAAGACTGTTAACTGGCATCCTCTTATTTTTCGTTATGTGTCTCCAGGGCAGAGCCCAGGGGATAAAGCGTGATACCGTCAAGGTCGGCATTTACATCACAAGCATTCATGATATCGACTTTAAGCAAAAGGAGTACACAATCACTTTCTGGTTATGGCTGAAATACCGCAACCCGGCGTTCGAGTTTTCTAAATTTCTCGAGGTTCCGCAGGCGAAAACTGTTGATAAATCTTTTTATACAATAGACAGTTCCGACGGAAGGGTGACAATGCAGATGAAACTGCAATGCGTGATGAAAGATTCCTGGCGTATCGCCAATTTTCCCTATGATAAACAAACATTGCGGTTGTCAATCGAAAATTCGCAGTATGATTCCCGCTACCTGGTTTTTGTACCCGATACTGTAGGTCAGCATTTCGATCCCAGGTTCACCCTGCGGGGATGGACGATCGACAGTTGTGTTATCTCAACGGGAATAAAAGCGTATGAGACGGCATTCGGGGATGAAAGCTTTACAAAACCACATACGGAGTACGGATCTTTCAGGGCAAGGCTGGTAATACGAAGGGACGCTTCGGGCTTATTTTGGAAAATGTTCCTGGGCATGTATCTTGCTTTCCTGATCGCGTATACCTGTTTTTATATACATACTGATGGAATTGATTCCCGCTTCGGGTTAAGCGTAGGTTCGCTGTTTGCCGTTATCGGTAATAAGTATATCGTTGATTCATCCTTGCCGGAATCGACTTCGTTTACCCTGGTGGATACCCTGCATGGGCTTACGCTGTTCTTTATCTTTTCTGTGATTGCCTGTACAGCTTATTCTTTAAAGCTCGTCAAAAAAAATAAACACGAAAAAGCGCATCGGTTTGATATGGCGGCAGCACAGGTAATATTGCTGGTCTACGTAGTGGCGAACATTTGGTTTATTTCACAGGCGAAAGGAGGTTGATATCTGTACTGGCTATAAATAAAAAAAGCTCCGCAATGGGAGCTGAACAATAAAAAAAGTAATTCTTATTTTACATTCTTTGAAATGTGCTTTGCCATGTCAAACATAGAAACCTGAGATTTACCGCCGAATACGGGTTTCAGTTTAGCATCTGCATTGATCATTCGTTTATTAGCTTTATCCTGCAATTTATTGGCTTTAATGTAAACCCATAATTTCTTTACGATCTCCGTACGGGGTACTGGTTTACTTCCGATAACATTAGCAAGGGAATCGCTGAGAGTAAGAGGTTTCATAAAGGCTGCGGATGGTTTACGCGCAGATTTCTTTTTAGCCGGTTTTTTAGCTGCTGCTTTTTTTGCAGGTTTCTTTTTTGTAGCCATGATGTTTTAATTTTTGAGATTTTTAATGGACTTTCAGTTCTTATCGGCACCAAATATAGGGGATTTAATCACATAGGAAACTGGCAGCCATTTTTTTTCCCCACCTTGTATCAACTATCCGGTGGATAGTTTTCCGAAGGGAATTTGGGTAGAATCGGTATTTTGAACCTGCCGGAGTACTATCACGGGCTTATTAAATCAAGATAAGTTCAGGTATGCAAAGTGTCTCCGGTTGCTGTCCGGCTCCCGCTATCCGCTAAGTGTTTCGATCCGTCTTCAACCAACTAACTGTATTATCATGGATAAACTCATCAGACCCGGCCGTATCATATATGCTATTGGCATCATGGCCCTCGGTGTACTTTGTTTTATTATGAAGGACTTTATCGTTGGCCGGCCACCAGCCGCAAGTTGGGCTGCTAATATCCCCGGAAAGCTTGCCTGGGCCTATGTTTCAGGTTCCCTGCTTATCCTTGCCGGGCTCGCGGTGATCTTTAATGTTAGGGGTGGCATTGCATCCTTACTGATTGGAGTCATCATCCTGCTATTCTCTTTTGTCCTTCGCCACTTATATGAGATGATAGATTGGATCAATGCATATAAAGCCCTGGCCCTGGCCGGCGGCTCATTCATCGTGGCAGCATCATTTTTCCAGAAAGGAGGCAACGACCAGGGAACGTTGGCAGGTAATAGTAAACTTATATTTACCGGCTGCCTGTTCCTTTCGTTCTTTTTTATCATTAGCGGGCTGGCACATTTCAGGTTTGCAGATTTCATTAAAAGTGGTTTTATCCCGGCCTATATTCCCTTTCATCCTTTCTGGACCTATTTCTGTGGAATCTGTCTACTGGCCGGTGGCATTGGTCTTCTGATACCAGGCCTCCGAAAATGGGCAGCCCTGCTATCGGGCATTATGATCGGTGGTTGGTTTATCCTGCTACATACTGTGAGATTTGCTAATGACACGAGCAATAGTAGTGACAGGCTCGGGCTTTGCGAGTCGTTTACTTTTGTTGGAATCTTATTTGTGCTGGCAGGAATGCTCTCGAAGAAGCAATGAGTACTTACAGTTTTTCAAATGTGATATCGGCATAGTCGCAACAATTAGCCGCCTTTAAAAAAACAAGTTGCTGCCCGGCGATTTTCACCTGTATAATTGCTGGATTTGGGCCAGCCAACACAAGCGTCCATTGTCCTGCTATAGTTGAAGGCTGCAGTATATAGGTTCCTGTTTCAGCTGTACCACCATTGTTCAAATAGCGGTACGTAGAGCCTTCATTGAACTGATATATGTGACCATTACCTGGCTGGAAAGTGACCAGACCGGCAACACCTCCCTCCAGTTTTCGAAGTTCCCAGTTTCCCTGGATGCTATTTTCTATTTTATTTTGTTGTTTAGTACAACCGAAAGCCGAGATCATCAATAGGCAAATTACCATGCTTTTCATGCTATAGTTTTTGTTACCTGACAACTGGCTCACGCGGCTCGTTGCATCAAATATAATGTTAAATAATGTTTTTTGAAGCACGGTTACGAATCCGGCCTGCAACGACAAAAGGCTTAAAATAAGCACCCTGTTGTATATTTAGTACACCAATTATCAAAATGAAGAAGATCCTCTTGATAAGCGTTTTTGTTGGCCATACAATTATTGGCAATAGCCAGGAGGGTAATCATCAATACGACTCATTAATAACAAGAGTCATGGTGCGGAGCATCATTAACGATGGCTGTACGGGTTGCCCTGATACTGGAATAGCCCTGCTCAGGATCGTTAAAACGGATAGCATCCGGATGAAATCAGTTTATTCTTCGAACAGTAAATACGATTATGCTAATGATTCCAATCTTTTAAAGCGGCTGAATGAACGCGGCAGGAATTACATCCGCGGCGAATACACGGTAGTAGTTCCATTATATTTTCATTATGGGGATAAAAGCCCTTCGGGCGAAATGATGAAAGTAGTTGAGGACAAACTGAAAAAGATAGAGCTAACAACACATATCATGAAACCTGTGGTCATTGTCACCTATCCGGCGGCCACGAAAATGGAAACAAGGCGCTGATCCTGAAATTTAGCCACGGATAAGAAGCTAACAATATGCCATTCATTCGCGTATCCCTGGCGGCTGTATTATGTTAACGGTGACACGTTTATTAAGCTGAGACACTACCTATGGGTCAGTCATAAACTACAACATCCTTATATTTGCAACTCAACGAATGCTCATGGCAAAACAAGTTGAAGATTTTGATGCAAACCTGGCGGGAGAAGAGGGAAAATCGGAGGAAACGAAAGCCAGTTGGTTCAAACGTATTAAGAAAGGCATCAGTACCAAAACTTCGGAAAAGAAAGAAACGCCGGAAGGACTTTGGGTAAAATGTCCTGATTGCAATTATATCTGTACGATGACCGAACTCAGGGAACATTTATTTGTTTGCCCGAAATGCAGTTATCATCATCGGATCAACAGCAGCGAGTATTATGAATTGTTGTTTGACGACAATGAATTTACAGAGCTGTTTGAAAATATCCGGTCTAAGGACTTCCTGGGATTTACCGACCTGAAACCTTATAAAAAGCGATTGGAGGAGATTTGGAGTAAAACAGATCTAACAGATTCCATGCGTGTGGCGGTAGGAAAAGTAAACGGTCACGAGATCGTGATTGCCTGTATGGATTTTGAATTTATCGGTGGATCGCTGGGAAGTGTAATGGGAGAAAAATTTTCAAGAGCCGTTGATTATTGCCTGCAACACAAGTTCCCCTACATGGTTATCAGCAAAAGCGGAGGCGCCAGGATGATGGAAAGCGCTTTTTCATTGATGCAACTGGCGAAAACAAGCGGCAAGCTTTCCCAACTGAACGATGCGAAACTTCCCTATATATCCTTATTGACTGACCCTACATTTGGCGGTATTTCCGCGTCTTTTGGAATGCTGGGTGATTTCAATATTGCAGAACCGGGTGCATTGATCGGTTTTGCCGGCCCAAGGGTGATAAAAGAAACCATCAAAAAAGAGCTGCCTGAAGGTTTCCAGCGTAGCGAGTTTGTACTGGAGCACGGTTTCCTGGATTTCATTGTTCCCCGAAAGGGCATAAAAGCCAGGTTGACAACCTTGCTGGACATGTTAAAGAATTAACACGCAAGGAAGAAAAAAGAACTTTCTTCGTACTTGCAGCTGGAAACAGACAATCAGACAAAATTTAATGGAAATAAAAAACCGCTCCGTTTATCATGAATACTTCATTGACGTAAAATATGAAGCGGGGATGGTGCTGATGGGTACGGAGGTAAAATCAATCCGGGCCGGGAAAGTCAGTTTTAATGACAGTTATTGTCTTATTCATAAAGGAGAGATCTGGATAAAATCGTTACACATCGCGGAATATTCTCACGGTAATATCAACAACCATGATGCGATGCGGGACCGCAAGTTGCTATTGCAGAAAAAAGAAATTAAAAAGATAGAATCGAAACTCAAGGAAAAAGGATATACGCTGGTGCCCCTGCGTATTTATCTCAATGAAAAAGGGCTGATCAAGATCGAGATAGGGCTGGCCAAAGGCAAAAAGTTGCATGATAAGAGAGAAACCCTGAGGCAAAAGGATGTTGAAAGAGAAATGAAACGGTACCTGAAATAAACCTTTTATAAAAACGTTTAAAACAAGCATGGTTTTTGACCATATCCGCCAATGAAAAAAAGCCTTTTAGTTTTAACTTTTTTTATAGCAATACACTCTCATTCCCAGACGGTCTTTGGGTATTGGTATGGCACGGCTAATGTAAAAACCAATTCTTCCGCCAATAATTACCTGGTAGAAATGATCCTCCAGCCGGAAGCGGGGTATGTAAAAGGCATTCTCAACTATTTTTTTAAAAATACTTACCGCAGCCTGCAGGTGAAAGGAAACTATAACAAGGATACACGGGAATTGTCGCTCTACAACATACCAGTGACCTATCACGGTTCCATGGTCAATATGGAAGTAGATTGCATGATGAATCTGCGTGGCGTCCTGAAAGTGGCACGGGCTGGGTCAACGATCAGCGGCCAGTTCAATGCATTGCCTGAGCAGCGCTATATGTGCCCGGACATAAACTTCGATCTTAACCTGAGCGCTGATATCAGCAAGAAAGATTCAGTAATACGTGCTATCCGGGAATTTAAAGAGGCTTACCAGGTTTGGAAGCCTTCGGTGGGTGATACCCTCGTTGCCGCTACCATCATACAGCGTAAAGTTGTGAACTATGTCGTGGAAAAAGAATACACCGAACGGCAGAACACCATCGATGATGAACTGGAAGTCCAATCGGATTCGTTACGGGTTGATTTTTACGATAACGGAGAAATTGATGGCGATTCCATTTCCGTTTTTTTCAATAACCAACTACTGACCTCATCGCAGATACTTAGCCAGAAATCTATTCATTTTAACCTTACTCTAGATCCTACCAGGCCGATAAATGAGATAAGCATGTTCGCTGATAACCTGGGCTCCATTCCTCCCAATACCGCGCTGATGGTTGTAGATGATGGTAAGAAGAAATACGAAGTACGGCTTACGAGTAGCTTCCAAACGAACGGCACGGTAAGAATTCGACGCAAGAAGTAAAAACGTCTAAAATTCGAATAAAGAAAAACGAAATCCGAAAAATTATATTAGGAAGTCCCCTACTGAACTTTCGGATTTCGTTTTAACAGCTTCGGGCTTTATTCAAACAATTCTCCTTGCTGGGTTTCTGTCTTTGACTTCACCCACTCCATTTCAGTTGATTTGCTGTAGTCGGCCAGTTTGGTACCGACGGTGCGATAACCGGTTACTTCTGCGATCTTCGCGATCTTCAACTTGCCTTTTCTGATCTGGGCGCCCCTGCCCTGCTGCATTGCGAGTACCGGTTCTTCGCTTGTGGTTACAGCCTCTACATAATTACCGTCACCTTCTTTAATGAAAAGGAATTTTGTTTTTAATGTGGTCGTTTCAATCTTAAACCGCTTAACCATGAATTGTTTTTTGTCCAGGTCGGCATAAACTGCGGTTATTATCTTTTCGGGATTAAACTTTTCTATAAATATTACTTTCTCTGAATCCAGCTTTTGTGTCAGCTCCTGGTCCGTTACTTCGTAGTTTCCGTCGGAATACACCACAAGTATTTTATCATCTCCATCAAAGGAGCCGAGGAATTGACCTTTCTCGTCGGCATTCAATCTGCCAAACTGGTCATCGTACCACAACTTCTTACCGGCGATGGTAGATACACCGGCCTCCTTGAGCCGAACCGATTTGATGGGATATTTCGTAACTGTATTACCCATGCTTCCGCGATTCTTGATCTCCAGCTCTACGAAACTGAAATCAAATTCTTTCTTGTGGGCAGAGCTGCCAGGAGTTAAGGTTATCTTGACTATTTCAGCTTCGCCGTTTGGGTTTATACTGAGATAGTGCACCTTGCTTCCCTCAGCACCTTTTGTCAGGTTGTACTCTTTATCTCTCGTTATACCTGTTACATTAAACCGTTTCGCAAAGCTTTTCCCTCCCTTGCCGTCAGCATAGATCATGTTGTAGGTGGTGCGTTCGTCGTTTCGTTTAAAAACGGCCGCATGTAATATATCCTTGCCGATAAAGACCTTGTCCGTTACCTTCACCACTTTCATCACTCCATTTTTGGCAAAGGCGATGATATCGTCAAAATCGGAACAATCGAAAAGGAATTCGTCTTTCTTGAGACCGGTGCCGATAAAACCTTCCTCGCGGTTCACATACAGCTTCGTGTTAGCAATAGCTACGTGTTTGGCTTCGATCACCTCGAACTGTTTGATCTCTGTTTTTCTCTCACGGTCCTTACCATATTTCTTAGCCAGGTTTTCATAATAGTTGACAGCATAATCAACCAGGTTATTAAGATCGTGTTTTACCTGTTTGATATCTGCTTCCAGGCCTTTGATCTGGTCATTAAGCTCTTCGATGTCCAGCTTATAAATGCGGCGGACAGGTTTCTCTGTCAGTTTAATGATGTCTTCTCTCGTGATTGCTCTTTTCAGTTGTTTCTTAAAGGGTACAAACGCCTTGTCAATAGCCTCAAGCACTTTGTCCCAGGTCTCGTGCTTCTTCTCCAGTTCTTTGTAGATCTTTTCTTCGAAGAAGATCTTTTCTAGCGAAGTATAGTGCCATTTTTCCTGCAACTCGCCAAGCCGGATCTTTAATTCCTGTTCCAGCAGGTCTTTTGATCTGTCGACAGAAATTTTCAGAAGTTCGTTGACACCGAGGAACTGTGGTTTCTCTCCAACGATCACACAGGCATTTGGAGAGATGGATATTTCGCAATCGGTAAACTTGTATAGTGCATCGATGGTGATGTCAGGGGAAATGCCCTGCGCCAGGTCAATTATTATTTCGATATTGGCTGCCGTGGTATCCGTTACCTTCTTGATCTTAATCTTTCCCTGGTCGTTCGCCTTTACAATAGAATCCATCAATTGCGTGGTCGTGACTCCATACGGCACAGAACGGATCACAAGCGTCTTCTTGTCAAATTCTTCGATCTGTGCTCTCACTTTTACTTTGCCACCGCGTTTTCCCTGGTTATAATCTGCAATGTCGATCATCCCACCGGTCATAAAATCGGGATATAATTCAAAACGTTTACCCCGCAGGTATTTCACGGCAGCATCTATCAATTCATTGAAATTATGTGGCAGGATCTTCGTCGACAGACCCACGGCAATACCATCTGCACCATGTGCCAGGAGCAATGGAAATTTCATGGGCAGAGTGACAGGCTCATTCTTTCTTCCATCATAACTAAGCTGCCATTCTGTTGTCTTATTATTAAAAGCAACTTCAAGAGCAAATTTGCTTAAGCGTGCTTCAATATAGCGGGCGGCTGCCGCATCATCGCCGGTCCTGACATCGCCCCAGTTTCCCTGGGTCTCTATTAAAAGATCTTTCTGGCCCATATTTACCAATGCATCGCCAATGCTGGCATCTCCATGCGGATGGTATTGCATTGCCTGCCCAATGATGTTGGCTACCTTATTAAAGCGACCGTCATCCATTTCCTTCATGGCATGAAGGATGCGTCGTTGTACGGGTTTTAGTCCATCTTCTACCGCGGGCACGGCTCTTTCCAGGATCACATAGGAAGCGTAATCGAGGAACCAGCTCTTGTATTGTCCGTGAAGACCCGAATCATTATCCTGGACTTCCAGTAATTTATTTTTTGCTGCACTCATACTTTGAATCGATAATCTTATAAACTCGCCGAATTATCGGCATTAATGTGGTTTTTTTCCGCCGATTACTCCCAGGTGTGTATACTTAAACCCGCGGTTCAATTTTAATCCATAGCCCATCATCCTGTCCATCGATGAATGACCAAAGAGAATGATCCCCATTATTTCCAGCAGTGCATTATTACCCTGGTACATGCCAGCCATGAAAATTATAACGGCGATCGCTTTGTGATGAAACAGGTTGTAAGTCAGCGCCCCGGCAGTCGGGCTGGCCAGGTAACCGACCAGGCTTATATCGGGCCCGATGATCAACAGCGGATAAACCCACCACTCCACGTTGAGATAATACAGGCCATAAAGACAAAGAAGAAACATTGCTGCCTCTTCCAGGGCGATTATATTTTTCATAACACTGATTTACGCAGTTGTCTCGCTCGACTCGGTAGCCTCGGCCTGCACCGTACCGGGCAGTTTTACATCGAAGTCTTTCCATCCCTTTGCCAGTTCGCCCATCGCTTCGATTTTCCCCGCGGCTATCAGTTCTTTCATTCTCCACATAATAAACACATCTCCTGTCTTTATTTTCATCCGGTGAAGTATATTGCTCAACACCCTGGATGCTTTTTGCCATTCAGCTGTTATATTCCTGATCACATCGCTGTCATAAAACGTTTCGTCTTTGCTGACCAGTTTTTTGCCTCCTTCCAATAACCGTATCATTGCATTCTCGTCGCAAATCTTTTTCCACTCATCCGGATCTACTTCATACTCGCTGGGGGTTATCGGTCGCGCCAGTTTTCTTGCTTTCAAAAATTCCCTGGGCTGAATTTCGCTAAGCCACGATGGATAAAATATTTGTCCTTTTTCATTAATGAACGGAAGATTGTTCATATACAGGACCATCAGCCGTCCAGGATAGTCTTTGAATTGCGACATGAACCAGTAATACCCGCACACGTCATGCTGGTTTTGTCCCATCCAAACCCAAACCTGCTCATCGTTATCAGCATCCAATTGCTGTTTCACCTGATTCACCGTTTGCCTGTCATCAAAGCTTCCTGCCAGGCTTTCTTTATAAGGAGAGCCTTGTAATAGCCCTCTCCACCATTCGACTCGTGCCTGCCAGCCATCTTCCGTATCGATGCCGGATAAAGGCCCAACGGCAAGATCATCTTTTACCTGCATAATTTCTCCGGATAACGATTCATCCAGTGCGATCACCTGCTTCATCAGGTCCACTTCGGACTCATTAAAAACAACATGTATCATAATTACTCCTCCAAGCTGTCCAAAAAAGATTATTATTCACGCGATGACGCTAAGTTTGAAGATCAAAATATTCTTCTTTGCGGCGTTGCCCGCACAATTGCGGGATTGCGCGAGATCTACATTTATTTAGCATTTGGCACAGCTTCTTAGTTTTTTATTTTAATAGCCAGGAACAAATAATTATTTGCCGCGGCAATGACTTCATATTTAAGATAAAAACTTTCTGCAAATATTTTGAACGCCATGAATTCATGGGTTGGAACTGCAAATTCATCAAACATAATAATATCACCTTCCCGCAGATACCTGTACAACTGGGACAGGGTAAATAAGGTAGCGCTGAAAATATCTGCATCCATATGTATCAGCTTCCGCCTTTCACTCTTATATTGATTCAGGAAAGGTATCAGCGTGTCCTGGAACAATCCCTTATAAAACACGGCTCTCGTATCTGTTATGTTCAATGATTCCAAAGCTGCAGCCATCGTTCCCTTTGCAAACGGCCCGAAATCTTCCGGTAATCCTTCAAATGTATCAAAGCCATAAAACCGGGAACCTGGATTAATAGTATGATCCAGCCACCATTTAAAAGAGGACCCGCCTGCCACTCCAAATTCGAAATAATCAATTGCCAGTGAACCCAGGTTTTCCTGCGCGATTATCGCTTCGTATAACTTCTCTCTCCTGTTATAATCCCAACTGCGCTGGTACCAGTCGTTGTACCCGTTCACCGGCGTGGTTCTCCTCCACTTACTCAACTTCGACATGTAAGTAAGGTTTGTCATGAAGCCTGTAAATGGTTCGAATATGCCATGCAACCGCCATTTCATGAATAGCGATTTCGTCTTTCTTATTATATCAAGCTTCGTCAACCTTAAACTTTAAACCGTAAAAATTAAATCCTTACCCTCCCGACACTTCTGCTTTATCCAACTCAATCCTCAGGTTACCTATGATAAATTCCTGTCTTTCCATTGTATTCTTTCCCATATAATATTCCAGCAACTGCTGGATATGATCACCTTCCTCCACCCGCATCAGTTCCTTTCGCATATCGGTGCCGATAAAACGGGCAAACTCTTCGGGGCTTATTTCTCCCAGTCCTTTGAACCGGGTGATCTCCGGTTTACTGCCCAACTTTTTGATAGCTGCCTGTTTTTCTTTTTCGTCATAACAATAAATAGTTTCCTGTTTATTGCGTACCCTGAACAAAGGCGTTTGTAATACGTATACTTTTTCGTGTTTTACCAGGTCAGGAAAGAACTGCAGGAAAAAAGTCATCAATAATAGCCGGATATGCATTCCGTCCACATCGGCATCGGTAGCGATCACGATATTGTTGAAGCGCAATCCTTCAAGTCCTTCTTCAATATTCAACGCGTGCTGCAGAAGGTTAAACTCTTCGTTTTCATAGACCACTTTTTTCGTCAGTCCAAAAGAGTTCAGGGGCTTACCCCGTAAACTAAAGACAGCTTGCGTTTCCACATTTCGCGATTTAGTGATCGAACCGCTGGCGCTATCTCCTTCAGTGATGAATATGGTTGTCTCGCTTTGTTTTGCCACAAATTCCTCGCGTCCTTTATTCGGCGGCTCATCGTTCAGGTGATAACGGCAATCCCGCAGTTTGCGGTTATGCAGGTTGGCCTTCTTTGCCCGCTCATTGGCCAACTTCTTGATGCCGGCCATTTCCTTTCTTTCTTTTTCGCTTTGTTCGATCCTTTTTTTCAGGCCATCAGCAACGGTGGAATTTTTATGAAGATAGTTGTCGAGTTCTTTGGCGATAAAGTCACCGACGAATTGTCGCATGCTCGGTCCGTCGATGTCCACGTTCACAGATCCGAGCTTTGTTTTTGTTTGCGATTCAAACACCGGCTCAACTACCCTGACCGAAACCGCCGCGATGATGCCTGTACGGATGTCCGAGGCATCATAATCTTTTTTATAGAATTCCCTGATCGTTTTTACAAATGCCTCGCGGAAGGCCTGTTGGTGCGTTCCCCCCTGTGTGGTATGCTGGCCATTCACAAAACTGTAAATATCCTCGCCATAGTCATTGTTATGGGTAATTGCAACTTCAATATCGTTCCCTTTCAAATGAATGATCGGGTACCGGATCTCGTCTTCGTTTGTTTTTCTCTGCAGAAGGTCGAGTAAGCCGTTCTTGCTGATATATGTTTTTCCATTAAAGGCGATCTTTAAACCAGCATTCAGATAGCAATAGTTCCATATCTGGTTTTCCAGGAACTCGGGGTGGAACTTGAAATTCCTGAACATGGAGTCATCAGGAATAAAGGTTACCATAGTACCGTTTTCTTCTTTCGTCTTCGCCTCTTTGTACTCTTTTATTAGAAGTCCTTTCTTAAACTCGGCCGTTTTTTCTTTTCCTTCGCGGACAGCCATTACTTTGAAATAATTACTCAAAGCATTTACAGCTTTAGTACCTACACCATTTAACCCGACTGATTTTTGGAATACTTTGCTGTCAAACTTAGCTCCCGTATTCACTTTGCTTACTGCATCCACTACCTTACCAAGGGGAATACCGCGTCCATAGTCACGCACGGTCACCTGGTTCCCCTCAACTGTAAGCTCGACTGTTTTACCATATCCCATGGCAAACTCATCGATGCAGTTATCCATTACTTCTTTTACCAATACATATATCCCATCATCTGGGCTGCTACCATCACCGAGCTTACCGATGTACATGCCGGGGCGGAGACGGATATGTTCTTTCCAGTCGAGCGATTTGATGCTCTCTTCAGTATATTCAAACAGGTTAGCTTCTTTTTCTTTTGCCATTTAAATTGGTACGTTTTATATTTTTTTAAAGCCTGTCGCTATTCCGTAGGTCGATGCGTGGAGGAACGGCAGGCTGGTTCTCCTGTGACCACCGGCAATGCACTTCCAGTAAAAGAGTGGCAAACCGCACAGTTTTATTGATATTCAGGGCGCGGCAAATATACCAAAACGTACCCTCCTTTCAGGATTTTGAGTTATTAACGAGTGTGGAAAAACAATTCAGGCACTGTGTCTTTTTTCCAGCACAGTGACAACATCTTTCAGATTACAATTTTTCGCCTTAAGAAGGATCATATAGTGAAACAAAAGGTCGGCTGCTTCATTTAAAAACCTGTTTTCATCGTTATCCTTTGCCTCAATCACCAGCTCCACGGCCTCCTCTCCCACTTTCTGCGCGATCGCATTAATTCCTTTTTTAAATAGTCCAGACACATAAGAACCTTCTGCGGGGTTTTGCCGCCGCCCTTCGATCACTTCTTCGAGCAGATAGACGAAATCAATACTCTGGTTCTTTTCGCTAAAACACGTGTCAGCCCCGGTATGGCAAACGGGCCCCCGGGGTATTGCTTTTATCAACAACGTATCATTATCACAGTCTGCAAGAATGTTTTTCAGATCAAGGAAGTTTCCGCTCTCTTCGCCCTTGGTCCAAAGCCTTTTCTTGGATCGGCTATAGAACGTAACCTTCCCTGATGCCTTTGTTTTATTGACCGCCTCTTCATTCATAAAACCCAACATAAGTATCCTGCCCGTGCGTTCATCCTGTACAATCGCCGGCACCAGGCCGTCTGCATACTTTGAATAATCAACTTTCATTTTGAGTATTTTTTGAGTTGTTTTCTGGCGGTTTTTTTTCTGCCTCATCCTTTTTCCGGAGCCGCTCTAAGAGGTCTTCATACTTTTCCCGGCTTTTTTCGAACTTCCTCATATTTCGGTCAGAGGTTTTCTGCTGAAAGTAAATGAATGCTACAAGCACTATTATCATCAACAATGGAAGCATGATATTAAGCTTTTCGTACCGGGATATGTTGTTTCGATAAATACTTTTTCAGTTCGGGTATAGCGATCTCTTTGAAATGAAAAATGCTGGCGGCCAGTGCGGCATCGGCACCCGCTACCAGGAACACATCTTTAAAATGGTCCATGGTCCCACCTCCTCCGCTTGCAATAACAGGCACCGGCAGATTATCCACCAACTGCTTGGTGATGTCGAGAGCAAAACCCTGTTTTGTTCCATCATGATTCATGGAGGTCAGCAATATTTCACCTGCCCCCAACATTACTGCATGCTTGGCCCAGTCAAAGCAGCTCTTATTGGTTTTTGTCCGGCCACCGTTCAGATAGACATACCACTGACCGTCTTCCTCTTTTTTTGTATCAATTGCCAATACCACGCACTGGCTGCCAAATTCGTTGGCCAGGTCATGAATCAATGCCGGGTTTTTGAATGCGGCAGTATTCACCGAGATTTTATCCGCCCCATTGTCCAGCAACGCTTTCACGTCACCAATACTGCTGATACCACCACCTACAGTAAATGGGATATTGACATGCCTCGCAATTTGTTTTACGAGTTCGACTAAAGTCTTTCTTTTTTCAACAGTAGCGGTAATATCCAGGAAAACCAATTCATCGGCGCCCTGTTGGGCATAGAATGCACCCAATTCGACCGGGTCACCAGCATCGCGAAGACCGACAAAGTTGGTGCCCTTGACCGTCCGTCCGTCCTTGATATCCAGACACGGTATTATTCTTTTGGCAAGACTCATGAAAACATCTTTAGTTCATTCAGTTTAATACGGTTTTCATAGATCGCCTTTCCCACTATCACACCGCTGCAACCGATCCTTTGCAGCTCTTCCAGATCTTCCAGGGAACTCACTCCCCCGCTGGCAATAAAATCCAGCCCATGAAATTTTCCAATAATGGTTTTATAAAGATCAATAGCCGGTCCCTCGAGTTTTCCGTCCTTACTTACATCCGTACAAAAAACCTGTTTGATGCCCTTTTCAATATATTTAGAGATGAAATCGTAAACCCATATGTCCGATGTTTCCTGCCAGCCGTGAATGGCTATCTTTTCTTTTTTTACATCGGCTCCCAGTAAAAATTTACCGGCATCAAACTGGCTGAGCCAATTCACCAGCTCTTCTTCATTGGTGACAGCTATACTTCCCACTGTTGCAATGGCTGCGCCCGAATCAAAGACGATCTTAACATCCTTGCTTTTTTTAATGCCGCCGCCAAAATCTATGATCAATGATGTCTTACCTGCAATTGTTTCCAGTACTTTCCAGTTTCTAACCATCCCTGCCCTGGCGCCATCAAGGTCAACCAGGTGCAAACGGGCCAGTCCTGCATCCTCAAATTGCTTTGCCACCTCCAACGGGTTTTCATTATAAATTTTTTTCTGCGAATAATCGCCCTGCGTAAGGCGGACGCATTTGCCTTCTATAATATCTATTGCAGGAATGATGAGCATAAATCCGAAATAAAAATTTTGAGTCCGAAAAAAGGCAGCACAATGAAACCTATTAAATACCAATTAACAAATCAACCAGTCAACGATCTGATCGCGGTTCATTTAAATCGCAATTACACCGCCAGGAAATTCTTTAAAATCATTTCACCCACGGCGGCGGATTTTTCTGTATGAAATTGGACACCATAAAAATTATCCTTTTTTATCGCCGCCGCATATTCCGTTCCATATTTGCACTTTGCAATGGTATGTTCGCTGATCTCCGCGTAATAACTGTGAACATTATAGATGTAACTTTTTTCCTCCACTTCCTTAAACAGCCCGGAACTGAGATTATAGATCGTATTCCACCCGATCTGCGGGATCTTTAGAGCCGGGCACTGAATAAATCTTCTTACATTGACCGGTATAATACCCAAACAATCAGTATTGTTTTCCTCAGAATGCTTACACAACAATTGCATGCCCAAACATACACCCAATACCGGCTGAGCCAGGTCTTTTATAAGCTGGTCCAGTTTTCTTTCTCTTAAATATTTCATCGCAGAGCTTGCTTCCCCTACTCCCGGAAATATGACTTTATCAGCGCTACGAATTCTGCCCGGATCATCTGTTACTTCGGCCGCAGCACCGATGCGTTCCAGAGCAAACAACATGGATTGGATATTCCCGGCGTTATATTTTATAATAGCAATATTCACAATACTCCCTTTGTGCTGGGTAAATAATTATCGAACGGGTCTCTTTTGACAGCCATGCGGATAGCTTTGGCAAAAGCCTTAAAGATCGCTTCGATCTTATGATGTTCGTTATCTCCTTTGCATTCGACGTGCAGATTGCACCTGGCCGCATCGCTGAATGATTTGAAAAAATGGAAGAACATTTCCGTCGGCATTTCCCCTATCTTTTCTCTTTTGAATTCCGCGTTCCATACTATCCACGGCCTGCCACCGAAATCGATCAGCACCTTTGCTTCGGCTTCGTCCATAGGCAAGGCAAAACCATATCGTTCCATTCCTTTTTTGTCAGCCAGTGCTTTAGCAAATGCCTCACCTAATGCGATACCTGTGTCCTCGATGGTATGATGTTCGTCTATGTGGAGATCGCCGCTTGCGGTAATGGAAATATCTAATTTGCCGTGTCTTGCAATTTGCTCAAGCATATGATCAAAAAAACCCAGCCCCGTTTTTATATCCGCCAGTCCGTTACCGTCGATATTGAGTTCGATCTTTATTTTGGTCTCGCTGGTATTCCGTTCATGTGACACTTTACGCAAACCAGATTTTAAAAACTCATAGATCTTTTGCCAGCTATGGGTCTCGATGACGATGACTTCTTTGAGCTCATTAGTATTATTTTTTATTTCGGCGGCTCCAAGCGCCGGATCGTTGTTCAGCCAGATAGCCTTACACCCAAGGTTCTTTGCTAACTGCACATCGGTGATCCTGTCCCCGATCACAAACGAATGCGCGAGATCATAGGCCGGATTGTTGATATATTCTTTCAGCATTCCTGTACTGGGTTTTCGGTTAGGTGAGTTTTCCCTCGCAAAGCTCCTGTCGATATAAGTAGCATCGAAACTCACGCCTTCATTTTCGAAACTCTTGATAATATGCCGATGAATAGGCCAAAAATTTTCTTCCGGGAACGAAGTTGTACCGAGCCCGTCCTGGTTGGTAATCATGACCAGTGCATAGTCAAAATCCTCGGTAATCTTTTTCATATAAAAGAATGCCTCGGGATAAAATTCCAGTTTATCCCATGAATCAACCTGGTAAGTTGGCGGCGCTTCTTTAATGAGCGTTCCATCCCTGTCAATAAACAATATCCTTTTCATTAGACCTTTTTTGCATAATCTTTTAAAGCCTGCACCAGCACGGTTATCTCATCTTCATTTCCAATGGTGATCCGCAGGCAACCTTCACAGAATTGAACGCGGCTCCTGTCGCGTACGACGATAGCGCGGTTCAAAAGGTGTTCATAGACCTTTCCCGCGTCTTTTATTTTCACCAGCAGGAAATTGGCATCGGAGGGGTAAACCTTTTCAACAATTGGCATCTGCACCAGTACCCGCGCCAGGGCGTCGCGCATACCAACCAATTCCCTTATCATGAGGTTTACCTGCGCTATTTCATAGGATGCTTTCATCACCAGCTCCTGGGTCGCCTGGTTGACGTTGTAAGGAGGCTTCACTTTGTCAAGCAATCCAATAATTGCCTGCGAAGCGAAAGCCATTCCCAATCTGAGAGCTGCCATTCCCCAGGCCTTGCTGAATGTTTGCAGTACAACCAGGTTGGGATAGTCAGCGAGTTCCAGCAAAAGGGATTTATGCTTCGAAAAATTTATATATGCTTCATCGACTGCAACGATGCCGTTAAAGTTGTTCAGGATCATCTCCAAATCTGCACGGTGCATCGAGTTCCCGGTTGGGTTATTCGGTGAGCAGATCCAGATCAGTTTGGTATTATTGTCTACCAATTGCTCAATATGTGCAAGATTAAGCTGGAAATCATCCGTTAGGGGTGCCTCCCTCACGTCTACATCATTGATATTAGCGCTCACCTTATACATGCCATAAGTGGGTGGACAGATGATCACGTTGTCTTTTTGGGGTTCACAAAAGATGCGGTACAACAGATCAATGCATTCATCGCTTCCATTCCCGAGAAAAATATATTCAGCGGCAATATTTTTTATCCTGCTAATGGCTTTTTTCAGTTCTTTCTGGTGCGGATCGGGGTAACGGTTATACCATTTCGTTAAAGGAGAACCTAACGAGTTTTCGTTGGCGTCAAGAAAAATCCTTCCCTCACCGCTGAATTCGTCTCTTGCAGAAGAATAAGGGGTTAGAGCCTTTATATTTTCACGAACCAATTTATCCAGGTCGAAACTCATATCTCTGATTTAGCTTATTATTTTAACCGAATCGTTATCGCGTTTTTATGGGCATCCAACCCTTCGGCCGCCGCCATCTGTTCTACGGTTTCGCCGATCCGCTGCAAACCTTCTTTCGTTATTTCCTGGTACGTGATCTTTTTTACAAAGCTGTCTACACTTACCCCGCTATAGCTTCGGGCAAATCCGTTCGTGGGCAGTGTGTGATTGGTGCCACTGGCATAATCACCTGCACTTTCCGGGGAATAATTCCCAATAAATACAGATCCGGCATTGATGATCTTATCAGCAGTTTCTTTAGCATCCCAGGTTGCTATGATCAAATGTTCGGGTGCATATTCATTGACCAGTTCAATCATTTCTCCGCTATCCTGCAAAACAATGGCGCTGCTGTTTTTTAAAGTTTCCGCGATCATATCCCTGCGTGGCAAATCTTTTACCTGCTTTTCAATTTCAGCCGATACTTTTTCAACAATGTCCTTATTTGCACAAACCAGCAATACCTGGCTATCGGTTCCGTGTTCAGCCTGGGACAACAAGTCCGCTGCTACATAGGAGGGATTGCATGTGTCATCGGCCATTACACAAACCTCGCTCGGCCCCGCCGGCATATCAATAGCCAGTCCATCAACCTGGACCAATTGCTTTGCACAATTTACATATTGATTACCGGGGCCAAATATCTTATACACTTTAGGAACCGTTTCAGTACCGTACGCCATCGCTGCTATTGCCTGTACGCCCCCGGCTTTAAAAACCCTGGTTATGCCCACCAGTTGTGCAGTGTATAAGATGGCCGGGTGTATGGTATTGTTTTCTTTCGTGGGCGGAGTCGTTAAAACGATTTCCATGCAGCCTGCGATCTTTGCGGGAATACCCAACATCAATACCGTGGAAAAAAGGAGCGCTGTTCCTCCAGGGATATACAAACCCACTTTCTCAATTGCAACAGATCTTCTCCAGCATTTTATTCCTGGCATCGTTTCTATGATCTCTGTTTGCATACATTGCTTTTCATGAAAGCGCCGGATATTTTCTGCAGCTGTGTCGATTGCTTTTCGCAAAGCGGAGGGCAATAGTCGCGTAGCATCATCTATTTCCTCCTGGCTCACCTCTAAGCTGTCGATCGCTACTTTGTCAAATTGCAGCGTATATCTTTTTACAGCTTCATCCCCGTTGGATTTTACATCGGCAAGAATAGGTTTCACCCGGTCGATCAGACCTTGCTTATCAATAACCGGTCGTTGCAGGATTTCCTGCCAATTCTTTTTTATGGGGTATAAAATCGTCTTCATGTCTTTATACAATCATTTTTTCAATGGGAACAACCAGTATTCCCTGGGCCCCCGCTTCCTTCAATTGCTCAATAATATCCCAGAAATCATCTTCCTCGAGAACGCTGTGCACACTACTCCATCCTTTTGCTGCCAGCGGCAGAACTGTGGGACTTTTCATACCGGGTAACAATCTTATGATATCGTCCAGCTTTTCATTTGGCGCGTTCAACAGGATGTATTTATTGCTTCTTGCTTTTTGTACAGCCCTGATGCGGAACAATAATTTTTGTACAAGCGCTTTTTTCTCACCGTTTAAATCATTACCGGCTATCAGGACCGCTTGGGAGCCCAGAATTGTTTCTACTTCTTTTAGCCCATTGGTCAATAAGGTTGAGCCGCTGCTGACAAGATCACAAATGGCATCTGCCAGCCCTATTCCCGGCGCTATCTCCACGCTCCCACTGATCTCGTGTATCTCTGCAGAAAGTTTTTGCTGGTCAAGGTACTGCTGCAATAGCACCGGGTAGCTGGTAGCGATACGTTTTCCATTCAGCCAGTTTTTGCCGAATGTCTCATTTTTTCCAACGGCAATACTCAACCGGCATTTGCCAAATCCCAGCTTTTCCAGCACTTCGACTTTTTTCCTTTTTTCATAGACTACGTTCTCACCAGCGATACCTATGTCGGCTACTCCATCTTCTACGTACTGGGGAATGTCATCATCCCGGAGAAAATAAACTTCTATCGGGAAGTTAGAAGCCTCTGTTTTTAGCTTGTTGCCACCGTTGGAAATGGCGATACCGCATTCCTTCAGGAGTCGCAGGGAATCATCGTATAATCTCCCCGATTTTTGAATAGCTATTTTTAGTTTCATACCTGGAAATAAAAAAGGCCTACCGTATGGTAAGCCCTGGAAGTTTAATGTATTTTATAAATTACATAATACCATCACAGCTTACCGCGTGAGTAAGATGGTGATGATGAATATGTGTGTTGATGATCATTTGATTTAGTCTTTGCAAAAGTAAAGAGATATATCGAATATCAAAATTTATTTGTGACCTCTCAAGCACTTCCACTTTAGCGGACCGGGGTTGTACAAAAGAAAACGGCGCGGAATTTATCCATGCCGTCGAACTTCAGTGACCCCGCAGGGACTTCCC
>Ga0066652_100000332_pt1 | contig 23566 bp, 18 predicted proteins | sample GraSoiAngelo_101_FD_71413 | JGI IMG/M metagenome (GOLD analysis project Ga0066652, IMG submission 71413) | Grasslands soil microbial communities from the Angelo Coastal Reserve, California, USA - 14_0903_02_30cm | ecosystem: Environmental > Terrestrial > Soil > Grasslands | place: USA... | reverse complement strand
CCGACGTACTCCATCCTCGAGGGCGCGATGTGGAAGGGCGCGCCGATCGAACAGGTGGGTGCCGGATACAGCCGGCAATTGCTCAGTGACATGCTGCGCGTCACGTACGGCTTCAGCGGGATCGTCCTTACGGACTGGGCCATCACGAACGACTGCAGCCAGCGATGCCAGGAGGGCGCGCCCGCCGGGCAGCGTCCGACGTTCGCGGATCTCGGCATGCCGTGGGGCGTGGAACAGCTGCCCATGCGCGCGCGCTTCGTGAAGGCGGTGCTTGCAGGCGTCGATCAGTTTGGTGGCACCGAGCGGTCCGAACTCCTCGTGCAGGCGGTGCGGGCCAATGAGCTGTCGGAAACCCGCATCGACACCTCCGTGAAACGGATCATGGTGCAGAAGTTCGCGCTCGGCCTGTTCGAGGATCCGTATGTGGACACCGCGGCGGCCTCCCATATCGTGGGCAGCGACGCGTTCCGCGCAGCCGCCCTCGCGGCGCAGGCGCGCGCCCTCGTACTGCTCCGGAACCGGGGCCGCATCCTGCCGCTCTCCGGCAGCTCGAAGACGCGCGCCAAGCGCGTCTATGTGCACGGCATCGCGCGCGAGGCGATCGAGCGGGAGGGGTGGACTGTCGTGGAGGATCCGGCGAAAGCCGACGTCGCCATCATGCGTCTCAGCGCTCCATCCGAGCGGCTGCATCCGCAGTACATCTTCGGCGCCATGCAGCACGAGGGAAGTCTCACGTTTCGCCCGGGAGATCCCGATTTCGAGCTGTTCAAGCGCGTCAGCGCGCGAGTGCCCACGATAGTGACCGTGTATATGGATCGGCCGGCGATTCTGCCGCCAATCCGGGATCGGGCGCGTGCGCTGATCGTGAATTTTGGCGTCAGCGACGCCGCCCTCCTCGATGTGCTCACCGGTCGCGCGAAGCCGGAAGGGAAGCTTCCGTTCGAGCTGCCGTCGTCGATGCGGGCGGTGGCGACACAGAAATCAGATGTTCCGCACGACAGTCCTAATCCACTATACCGCTTCGGCTTCGGACTTCTTTACTAGGCGCGGACGGCACCATCGTCGGATCGGGGCCACAGTAAACTGTTGCACGCGCGCCACACATGGAGTGGTCTGGCGGCTTCATATGATTGTGGCATTATCACTTACGCGTGGTCTCCGCCTTGCTGCGTCGGAACGCAGACAGGCCGCCTCTCACGCGACGTAGCGTCTGAGCACCTCCTAACGACCGCCGCATTTCCCGACCCGCGGCGCCTATCCCACCCCCCGATGCATAACACTGCTGTAGGATTCGCCGCCTGTTACGAAGCGGCCGGCGTCGCGCTCGCCGCTGGCGATCGCGGGAAAGCGGAAGCGTCATTGCGGGTGGCGATCGAATGTGTCGAAGGAGTTGCGGGCGCAGATAACGAGCTTGTCATGGCGCTCGTCAAGCTCGGCGCACTGAAGCGGGAATCGGGCGCGCACGGCGAAGCCGAACAGCTGTTCGCACAAGCGGTGGATGTCAGCACGCGGGCGTGGGGACAGAACGACCTTCGACTCGTGCCAGCGCTCACGGGGCTGGGAACCGCGCGGATCCTGCTGGGCCGCGCCGAAGCAGCGCAGCCCGTGCTGACGCGCGCGGTCGACCTCAGCGAATCGCAGCTGGGCGAGGCGCATCCGGATCTCGTCATTCTCCTGAACGACCTGTCGCGGCTGTACCTGAAGCAGTCGGCGTTCCGTTTTGCGGAGCCGCTCCTCACGCGACTGCTCGCCATCAAGCGCGCGAAGGGCGAGGATCATCCTGAGGTCGCCACGGTGCTGGCGAGTCTCGCCGCGGTGCACCAGGCGCTCGGACGGCACGAGATGGCGGAGCAGGCGTGGCGTCGCGTGCTCGACATCCGTGAGCGCACGCTCGCGCCGAACCATTTCTCGACCGCCACGGCGCTCGAGAGCCTGGCCGAGACGTGCAGCGCGCGCGGCAAGATGCGCGAGGCCCTGCAGTGCTATCAGCGGGCATTCGCGATTCGTGAGCTGACGCTCGGCGTCGAGCACGAGAGCCTGCGGCGTCTGCGCGAGCGCATCTCGGACGTGCAGATGCAGGCCGACCAGAACTCGCTGGAGATGGACGTCGACGCCCAGGCGCCGACGGATCGTACGTCTGTGCCCGCGCTCGACACGCCGCTCTATTACGAGCAACCGCCGCGACAGCCAGCGCCGGAGGCGCCGGTACGCAAGACCGTCATGCGCGCCGCGCCGATGAGCATCGCGATCCCGGACGACCGGCAGGTTCCGCCGCCGGCGACGAATGCCTCCTACATGAACGTCCTCATGGACATTCAGCAGGAGATGGACGAGGAATCCACGGATCTCGTGCCTGCCGCCCGTCCCGCGGCATTCCTGGCGACCGCGTCCGCGTTCTTCAGGGCGCATCGCGTGGGTTCGTCCGTCGCCATCGCGCTCGCACTACCGGCGCTGGCGTTCGCCGTCGTCCGCGGTCGTGGGACCACGAACGGCTGGGCGCAGAACAACGTCGCAGTGCTGCCACAGGGAAGTGCGGCGCTCGGGCCGAGCGAGCCGTTCTCGCGGCCCGTCGAGCCGGTACGTGACTCGATCGCAGTGGTCTCCAAGTCGGCGTCTCGCGGCTCCGACGAGACGACCACGGTCAAGCGCAGCGGCGACGTGACCCGCAGCGTGAATCGGGAAGATCCTCCGCAGCCGGAGGAGCCGACGGTCACGCCGGTGACGCTGCCCCTGATTTCGATGCCCGCCATGGCGCGGCTGGATTCCGCGGTGAAGGCGGGGAACTCGCCGGTGCGCTCGGGCGCGGGAGCACTCAGTGACGATCTCGCCGTGAGCTCGGAGCTCGCCCGGAGAGACAATGGCGACCTGCTGCTGTCGTCGGAGACGTATACGCGTGCGCGCCTCATCGGCGAGATGCCGGTTCCAGAGCTCCCCGAGCGCCTGAGAGCGAGTGGAGACGTCGTCGCGCGGTTCGACGTGGATACGTCGGGTCGCCCGGTCGCGGCGTCGATCCGGATCGTGAGATCGCCCAACGCGCGCCTCAGCGAGGCCGTGAAAAAAGTCATCCCGGCGATGCGCTTCGAGCCCGCTCGGCTTCCCGGTCCACGCGGTACGCCGATCACGGACGCCGTCGAGATCACGATGCAGTTCGTCGCGAAGCGCTAGAGTAAACTCCGCCTCGAAGGGCCTCCGACGCGCGGTCTCGCGACCAACCGTCGATCCATTTGTTTAGGCGTCAGCGCACTTCGCGGCATCGGATTCCGGTCCCCCAAATCCGATGTAACCGCATGCGGTTTCGATGAGTTATCAGGGGTGAACCGGGGGCATGCTGGCTTACGCGAAGGGTGGGCGGGCAGCTATTCTTTTTGTCCGACACACCGACGCAAGCCCGCGGCTCCCTGCCTTTTTTGCCGCGAGCAGCAACGCTCGCAGTGCATCAAGTCGTGGCGGGACCCTGAGACGCCTGTCTCGGTCGCCGCAGACAAGAAACCCCTCTGTACGAGACCGTGGAGGAAAGACCATGAGAAGTGTGTGGAAGCTTGTCACTCTCTCGCTTCTAGCGCTGGCCGCGATTCCCCTCAGCGCCCAGTCGCAAACCGGAAGTGTATCCGGTAGCGTGACGGACCGTGCGTCGCGTCAGCCGCTCGCGGACGCCTCGATCAGCGTCGTGGGCACCGTGCTGGCGGGGCGCTCCGGACCGGATGGCCGTTTCCGCATCAGCGGCGTACCGGCGGGCACCTTCCAGGTGCGCGCGAATCGTCTGGGTTATGCCGCCGAGACGCGTTCCGTGACCGTATCAGCCGGTCAGGATGCGTCGGTCGATTTCACGATCGGCCAGACGGCGGTGCAGATCGACGAGGTCGTCGTCACCGCGACTGGTGAGGAGCAGCGCAAGCGAGAGTCCGGCAACGCGACATCCGTCGTGCAGGTGACGCCGGACAAGCTCGCCACCAAGACCACGCTGCAGCAGCTGCTCACGGCGCAGGCGCCGGGCGTCTACGTCAACAGCCCGGGCGGCACGACGGGGAGCGCGAGCCGCATCCGCATCCGCGGCGCCAACTCCGTCTCGCTGTCGAACGAGCCGCTGGTCATCGTCGACGGCGTCCGCGCCAACAGCGATATCGCCGGCACGGGCACGATCGGCGTCGGCGGCCAGCAGTCCTCGCGTCTCAACGACATCAACCCGGATGACATCGAAGCGATCGAAGTCATCAAGGGACCGGCGGCCGCGGCGCTCTATGGCACTGCCGCTTCGAACGGCGTGCTGCAGATCCGTACCAAGCGCGGACGTGCGGGCGTCACGCGCTGGGTAGCCCACAGCGAAGCGGGCACGCAGGACAACCAGTACACCTTCCCGGCCAACTACACGCAGGTGGGCAACCGCGTCTCGAACGGCGCGCGTCTCACCGGCTGCACACTCGATGCGCAGACGCGCAACGTCTGCACGCCGAACGTCGACTCGCTCGTATCGTTCAACCCGCTGGAGAGCTACAGCCCGTTCATTACGGGCTATCGCACGAGCAACGGGCTGAGCGTGACGGGCGGTGCGGACCGGGCGACGTACTTCCTGTCCGGCGTCCTCGATCGCGATCATGGCGTCGTGCGGCCGAACTTCCTGGATCGCGCCAGCATGCGCGCGAACGTGACGAGTCAGCTCACGAACAAGATCACGTCGCAGGTGTTCACGAACTTCCTCATGAGCCGCCTCAAGTTCCCGCAGAACGACAACAACATCCTCGGCGTGGTGAGCTCGGGCCTCCTGGGCGGAGCGTTCGACGATCTGCCGACGGCCGCGTGTCAGGCGGCCGGTACGTGCGCGCACGGCTATCTCGCCGGACAGACGCCGAAGGACATCTACGCGATCAACACGCAGGAGAACGTCGAGCGGTTCATCGGCTCGACCGTGACGACGTGGCAGGCGCTGTCGTGGCTGACGGCGACGTTCCAGGGCGGCGTGGACTTCCTCGATCGCCGCAACAAGGAGAACCTCCCGTCGAACACGGTGTTCTTCAATTCCAGCACCGTCGACGGCTATCGGCAGGCGAATTCCGCGCAGCTCTGGACGTATACGGCGAACACGTCGCTCACCGGCGTGCGCGACATCATGTCGGATCTGCGGTCCTCGACCACGGCCGGCGTGCAGTTCAATCGCAACGTCGTGCAGGGCGTGCGCGCGTTCGGCGCGCGTCCCCTGGCCGGCACGAGCTCGAACGCCGGTACCGCGACGCGCTTCTCCGTCGGCGAGACCAACACCGACAACCGCACGCTCGGCGCACTCGTCTCCGAGCAGGTGGCGTGGCGCGACCGGCTCTTCGCGACGCTGGCGGCGCGCACGGACAACAACAGCGCCTTCGGCTCGAACTTCGGCTGGGTCATGTATCCCGCGGCCAGCCTCTCGTGGGTGATCAGCGAGGAGCCGTTCTTTCCGCGCCTCGACGCGCTGTCTTCGCTGCGTCTGCGCACGGCATACGGCAAGTCCGGACAGCGTCCCGAGTTCCGTGACGCCATCACGTACTTCAACGAACAGACCGTCACCGTCAACGCGAACGACGTCGCGGGCGTGATCGTGGGCGGCACGGGCAACCCGGACCTCAAGCCCGAGGTGTCGGGCGAGTTCGAGATCGGCTTCGAGGCCGGCCTGCTGCACGACCGCCTCAGCATCGACTTCACATCGTATAACAAGACGACGACGAACCTGCTGATCGCCAAGCCGCTGCCTCCGTCGCTCGGCCTGACGACCACGCAGTTCGACAACCTCGGCCGATCCAAGAACAGCGGCATCGAGGTGCAGCTCAACGGCCGCATCCTCGAGATGGAAAACGTGCTGTTCGAGGCCAGCCTGAGCGCGTCGACCAACAACAACAAGCTGACCCGCATCGGCACCCTGGACGACGGCGTCACCAAGATTCCGCCGATCGTGATCAACAGCATCCAGCGCCATGTCGAGGGCTATCCGCTCGGTGGCTACTGGGGCCAGCACTACACCGCTACGGATCTCGACAACAATGGCATCATCAGCCGCGTGAACTGCCCGGGCCAGACGGCGATCGCCGGCGGTCCCGCGTGCGAGATGGTGCTCGACACGCTGTCGTTCATCGGCAACCCGCTGCCCAAGCGCGACCTGTCGTTCAACCCGCGCCTCACGCTGTTCAAGGTCGCGGAGATCGGCGCGCTCGTGGACTACCGCGGCGGCTTCAAGCAGTTCAACAACACGGCACGCTTCCGCTGCAACTTCGGCAACTGCCAGGAAGCGTACGACAAGACACAGCCGCTCTGGCTGCAGGCCCGCAACCTCGGCCAGGCGATGGGCACCGACTACGGCTACGTCGAGAACGGCGATTTCACGAAGCTGCGTGAGGTCACGGTCTCGCTGCTCGCGCCGAAGTCATGGGCGACCGTCGCGAAGGCGAATGAGCTTCGCCTGACGCTCGCCGGCCGGAACCTGAAGACGTGGACGAACTACACCGGACTCGATCCGGAAGTGAACTCCACGCCGACGACACTCTTCAGTCAGTCGGACTTCCTGACCCAGCCGCCGCTGCGCGTGTTCTCGGCACGGCTCACCGCGTCATTCTGATGCCCATCTCCCAGACCTTCACACAAGTGACCACAGTGACGCATACCAGGATCAATCGACTCACGCGGCTCGCGCGCCCGGCTGTTCTGGCGCGCACCGTGGGTCTGGCTGCGCTGCTCGTCGCGTGCAGTACGGACCAGATTCTCGACGTCACCGACATCGACGTCGCGAAGCCGGAGGTCCTCACGGGGCCGACGGCGCTCCCGTCGCTCCTCGCCGGTGCGATCGGAACGTTCGGCAGCGCGTACAACGGCGCCAACACGGATGTGAACCAGATCTCGCTCTCGGGCATGATCTCGGACGAGTTCATCAACACCGAGACGTTCCCGACGCGCATCGAGATCGACATCCGCCATCAGAACTATCAGACGAACGGATCGCTCAGCGGCTTGTTCTACGAGACGCAGCGCGCGCGCGCGTTGGCCGACAAGACGGCCGAAGCGTACGCAGAGTTCGACCCCACCAACGTGGGCTTTGCCGAAGCGCTCAACATCAGCGCGCTCTCGCTGGTCCTGATGGCGGAGAACTACTGCAGCGCGATTCCGCTGTCGAAGGAGACGTCGCCCGGCGTGTTCGAGTACGGACCGTCGCTCACGACGCGCGCGATCCTCGACCGCGCGATTCTGAAGACGGACAGCGCGATGACGATCGCCACCACGGGCACGCAGAACCGGCTCGCACGGGTCATCAAGGCCCGCGCGCAGCTGGATCTCGATCAGCCGGCAGCCGCGTCCACGACCATCGGCGGCACGGCCGGCGTCCCGACGTCCTTCCAGTACATCTACCAGCACTCGCAGACGACCGGCCGCCAGAACAACGGCACCTGGTCGCTGGTGCAGAACAGCGGCCGGTATGGCGTTGGTCAGGTCGAGGGCGTCAACGGTCTGCCGTACCGAGTGGAAGGCGACACGCTGCTCGCGGGCGGCATCAAGGACCCGCGCGTGGCCAACATCAAGCGCGCGTCCAACGGCGGCAACGGCTTCGACGGCGCGACGCCCGAGTGGTTCCAGCTCAAGTACCCGAAGCGCGACACGCTCGTCATCGTCGCCGACGGCGTGGAAGCGCGCCTCATCGAGGCGGAAGCGCAGCTCCGCGCGGGCAACTACGCCGGCATGCTCGCGACGCTCACCGCGCTCAACAGTGATGCGACCGTCGCACGACTGCGCGGCTACAACCGGCCCATTCCGGCGCTGGTCGACCTGAGCGCCGGCACGGTGACGCAGCAGCAGGACCAGTTCTTCAAGCAGCGTGCGTACTGGCTGTACCTCACGTCGCACCGTCTCGGCGACATGCGCCGCCTGACGCGCCCCGCGACCGCGACGGCGCCCGACATCAGCGGCTACGGCCGCGGCATCGAGACCGTGTTCCCCACGGGCGCCTATCACAAGGCCGGAACCTACGGAACGGACGTCAGCTCCCCGATTCCGCAGGCGGAAGACAACAACCCGAACTTCGTTCGCGCGGCCTGCGATATCGCCAAGCCGTAACTGCAAAACCCAAAAGAGAACGCGGCGGAGCTGACGCTCCGCCGCGTTTTTTTTGGGCTACGCGTCCACGTCAGGCCGTTGCTCGACGGGCATGCCGGCGTCGACCCAGCGTCATGAGATCTTCTGGACAACACAATCTGCGTGCGCTCGCGTACCCGGCTGTAGATTTGCGCGCATGGCCTGGATACACACCCTCGACCCGAACGACGAAGGACCCGTCAGGGACGCGTTCCTCAAGCAGCGCGCCCTGTATCCGGAGGAGTACGCGGTTCCCACAGCGCCGGAGAAGGGAGGCGCCGCCGGCATCATCGCGTCGCATTCGCTGTTCCCGGACACGCTGTTCCACGCGTTTGCGGCGTACGGGACGCTCCTGAGCCCGGACCTGCCGCTCGAGCGGCGGCACCATGAGATGATCGCGACCGTGGTCTCGGTCACGAATCGCTGCCGGTATTGACTGCAATCGCACGCAGAGTTTCTGCGTCGGGTCACGTTGGACGAAGCGTTCGTGCAGCAGCTGCGCACGGACTATCGCAGCGCGCCGATCACACCAGCCGAGCGGGCGATGCTCGACTTCGCCGTGCAGATCACTGAAGATGCCACGCAGATCATTCGCGAGGACATCGAACGGCTCAAGTCGCACGGATTCGACGATCGCGCGATACTGCAGATCACGCTGATCGCCAGCTGGTTCAACTACATCAATCGTGTCGCCGACGCGCTGGGGGTGGGGCGCGACGATCCGAATGGCATGACGCTGCCCATCCCGGCGGCGGCGCCGTGGTCGGAGGAAAACGCACCCCGTTAGTGCAGAATGACTTCATCCCGCCTGCACCGGTTTTTCCTGCTCGACGAACTCCACTGCTCCGCGCTCCGGCTTGACGCCAGACCCGTACTCGTCCGCCCACGCGCGTGTGAGCTCGGCGCCGAAAAGCACGATCATGGACGTGTAGTAGATCCAGAGCAGTACGATGACCAGCGATCCGGCGGCTCCGTACGCGTTGCCGGGATCGGAGCTGCCGAGGTACAGCCCGATCAGCTCCTTGCCGAGCACGAAGAGGAGCGCCGTGCTCACTGCGCCGACGCCCACGTCGCGCCAGCCGATCCGCGCGTCGGGGAGATACTTGAACATCGCGCCGAACAGCGCGGCGATGATGACGAAGGACAGCACGGCGTTCGCGATGATCAGCAGCCCGTCGGGAAGCCCGACCATGCCGGCCACACGAGTCCCGATCGCGTTGACGAATGCGCTCAGCGCCAGTGATACGAGCAGCAGGAATGCCACGACCAGGACGACGCCGAACGAGAAAATCCGCTTCGTGAGGAAATTCCGTACATCTCCGCGACGCGGATCAGGCTTGACGTTCCAGGCGCGATTGAGCGCTCCCTGCAACTGCGCGAACGCGGCCGTGGCTCCGAAGAGTAGCGCCAGGCCGCCCAGCATCGCGGTGACGCTCGCGGGAAGCTTCGTGTCGTGGATGCTTCCGACGATCGTGCGCATCTGATCAGCCGCCGCCGGACCGACCATCGACTGGACCTGCCGGATGATGGCGTCGGTGACCGCCGCCGTGTCGGTGATGGAGCCCAGCAGCATCAGCATCAACGCGAGCAGGGCGGGCAGCGAGAACACGGTCGAAAAGGACAGGGCGGCCGCCATCGTGGTGCAGTTGTCGCCGAAGAACTTCTTCAGCGCTCGCCAAAGCAGCCCGGGAGTATGCCGGATCGAGAAGGACATGAGCGATGCGAGGAGCGGTGGAGCGGTGGAGCGGTGGAAGCTACAGCGCTGCAGCTCTACCGCTCCACCGCGCTCTTTTTCAGGGCGATCGGCTCAGCCGGTGCCGCGCCGGCTGACAGCGGTCGATGGCTCTCGCTCAGCAACCGGGTCACGAAGCGCTGCGACTCGGAGATCCGCTCCACCTCCACCGCGATCGTGTCGACGGATTGCTGCAACTGCTCGAGACGCTGCTGCGTGCCGCTGTCCACCACGGGAGGACGTGGCGCCGACCCCCGCTTCCAGATGAGACGTGACATGGCGATCGCAAACGGGCCAAGGACGAAAACCGACAGGATCGCGACGATGGGCACGAAATCCTTGGATACGCTTCGCGCCAGCTCCGCCGGCATCTGGGTGGTGGCGATCACGTTGCCCGGAACGTTCGCGAGCTGGTCTCCAGTCCGGTCGAGCTCCTGCTCGAGCTTCACGATCCGATCGTCCAGGACTCGCATGCGCGCCTCGATGCCGACGCGTGAGGCGCCGTCCGCGGAGCGCAGCTCGTTCGCGAGGCTGCGACGCCGGCCCGCGGCCGACGTCAGCTGATCGGAGAGCTGGCTGCGCTTGTGCTCGAGCGCCAGCATCTCCTCGCGCGTCGTCGGCGTGCCGCTCGGCAGCGTGACGACGTACGGCTGAGGTGCGGCCGGAGCCGTCGGAGTGGTCGGAGTGGTCGGAGTGGGAGCAGAAGTCTGCGGCACGGTCAGACTACGGTCGGGCATGGCAGCAAGTTACACAGTTCATGGAACCGGCTTCCTTGGCACCGGTGCGATCACGTGCGGCGTTCCTGCAAGGAGCTGATTCACCTTGGCGACCTCGTTCATGATGATCGCCTGGAGCTCGCCTTCGAGTGCGGTCGTCTCCTCGCTGAGCTCGCGGAGTCGCAGTGCCTCCGGGTCGGTGGGGCCATTGAGTGGGCGTGTCACCATATTGCCCAGCGTCTGCAGTTCGTCGCGCAAGCGCGGATACTGGCGGTACTGCAAGCCGGCGAGCGGGCGGGCGAGCTTGTCGTCCCTGAACGACTTGAGGCGCGTGCGCGCGGCGCTTACGGCCTGCAGCGCGACCGCCGCCGAGCCTTGCTGCATGACCGCCGCGGAGTCGCTTCCGGACGCGCCCTTCGGCGGCCGCAGCGTCTGGTCGATGGACGCGAGCTGACGCGTGATGCCGTCTGTCTGCTCGAGCATCGCGGTGGCGCGCGACATCAGCTCGCGCAGTTGCGTGGCAACGTCCTGCTGCGATCGCAGCTGCGCGATCGTCACCGCGGCCCGCGGGTCCGCGCGGACCTGCACCTTTGTGCTCAACGTTCGTCCGTTGGCGGCGAGGGTCACGGTGTACTCACCGGGCACGGCGTACGGACCGCCGAAGTTGAATCTGGCGCTTTCGTCCTCGTCGTCATCGCCGGCGGCGGCGCGGCGGCGAGTCGAGGTGTCGGGCAGGGCGCGCGGTGCCTCGAGGCGCAGGTCCCATACCGCGCGATTGACGCCCGAGTCACGCGCCGCGCTCCGCAGTTTGCGGATCACTGCTCCTGCACCATCCGAGATGGTGATGGAGACCGAGTCTTTCGTGCCCGACTTGAGATAGTACGAGATGATGGCGCCGTTCGGGGGATTCTGTCCCATCCACTGCCGTTGGCCCTGATCGCCATCACGTCCCGCGACAATCCATCGCGTGGCTGGCCGGACCGGGAACAGGTACACGTCGCTGGACGTCGCCTCGGCGAGACGCTGCAGCACCGAGGCGTCGTCGAGGATGTACATGCCTCGCCCGTGCGTCGCCACGATGACGTCGTTGTCGCGCGCGTGAATCTGCAGATCGCGCACTGGAACGGCCGCCAGGTTGTTGCGGATCGAGACCCAGCGTTCGCCCCCGTTCCACGACGCGTAGAGGCCGTTCTCCGTGCCGGCATACAGAAGGTTACGATTGCGCGGATCTTCACGAATGACGTGCGCCCAGCCCTTCGCGGGCAATCCCGTCGTGATCTTCTTCCACGTGCGACCGTAGTCCGCGGTCTTGAAGAAGTACGGGGCGTAGTCGTTGTCCTGGTGGTGCGACGCGGCGAAATAGGCGACCGCGGGATCGGACGGCGATGCCTCCACGGTGGCGATCCACGCGTTGGGCGCGAGCCCCTGCACGTTCCTGATCACGTTCGTCCACGTCTTGCCGCCGTCGCGAGTCAACTGAACGTTGCCGTCGTCGGTGCCCACCCAGATGAGGTTCGAGTCCTTCGGCGACGGGGCGATCGACAGCAGTGTGCTGTGGAACTCCGCCGCGGTGTTGTCCACCACGATCGCTCCCCCGGACGACTTCTGCTTCGCCTTGTCGTTGGTGCTCAGGTCAGGCGAGATCACATCCCAGGACTGGCCGTAGTTTCTCGTGCGGAACAGCACATTGCCGCCGAAGAAGACCGTCTTCGGATCAAATGGCGAAAGCGCGATCGGCGAGTTCCAGTTGAACCGGTATTTGTGGTTCTCCAGCGCATCACCCGCCGAGCCGACGCGATTCGGATCCGGGTGGATGCTGCGTTCGTCTCCGGTGCGGAGGTCCGTCAGCACGATGTTTCCGCCCTGTGTCGCCGAATACACGAGCCACGGTGAGGCGAGATCCGGCACGGCGAAGAATCCGTCGCCGAAGTTGAAGGTGACCCAGTCGACCTTCCTGATGCCCTGGGGCGAGAGCGAGTTGCTCGGCCCGCACCAGTGCATGTTGTCCTGGAGCCCGCCGCAGACGTGATACGGTTCCTGCAGGTCGTAGTTGACGTGGTAGAACTGGGTGAACGCGATCGTGTTCACGACGTCCCACGTCTTCCCGCCGTCCATGGAAACGTGCCAGCCGCCATCGCTGCCGCCGATGACGCGCTTCGGCATCGCGGGATCGATCCACATGGCCTGGTGGTCGCCGTGCACGCCGTTGGCGATGCGGTTGAAGTTCTTGCCGCCGTCCTCGCTCAGGTACAGCGCACCTGAGAGCGAGAAGATCCGATTCGAGTTGGTTGGGTCGACGCGAATGTCGGAGTAGTAGAAGGGCCGGAAGTTGATGTTCGGATCGCGATTCACGACGTGCCAGTTGTCGCCGCCATCGTCGGAGCGGAACAGCTCTCCGTCTTCCTTCGACTCGGTGACCATGTACACGACGTTCGGCTCCGAGCGCGACACGCTGATGCCGATGCGATCCATCGGGCCGGTCGGCAACCCTTTCGCGAGCTTCGTCCACGTCGTGCCGCCGTCGATGGACTTGTACAGCGCGGTTTCGTTGCCGCCGCTCTCGAAGTACCACGCCCAGCGCCGGAACGAATACATGCCGGCATAGACCACGTTGGCGTTGGTGGGATCGATATCGACGTCGGAGCATCCCGTCAGCGTGTTCTTGTAGAGGATCTTCTGCCACGTCTTGCCGCCATCGCTCGTCTTGAACAGGCCGCGCTCCTCGTTGGGCCCCCATTCGTGGCCGAGCGCGCAGACGTAGGCGACGTTCGCGTTTCGTGGATCGACGACGATGCGCGGGATCTTCTCGGTGTCGCCGAGACCGACGTTCGTCCAGCTGTTGCCGCCGTCGATGGACTTGTAGACGCCATCGCCGAACGACGCGCTGTTGCGCGGGTTCCCCTCGCCGGTGCCGACGTAGAGCACGTTCGGGTCGGACGGAGCGACGGCGACGGCGCCCACGGACGCCACCGATTGTTTGTCGAAGATCTGCCTGAACGTCGTGCCGCCATTCGTGGTCTTCGCGATTCCACCGGCGGCGCCGGCCACGTAGTACGTGGTCACGTCGCCGGGCACGCCGACGACGACGGAGATGCGGCCCGCGTTGTTGGCCGGCCCGATCGACCTCCAGGTGATCCTGCGAAGCGCGTCGGCTTCGGGAGAGATGGAGGCGGGTACGGGCGAGCTGAGCGGGGCGGACGGGCTGTTCGTTGCCTGGCGCGCCTGCGCGGCCAGGGGCGTCGCGAGGAGCAGCGACAGTATCGCAGCACGCATTTCGGAAACTCGACGTGAGGGAGGCGGGAGCTAAGTGACAGTGCGTCGCGGGGACGTGCAAGATCTCGCCGCCTTCCCGCGAATGCAGGTCGAGGCATCGCGCGGCACACGGTCTGCCAGACTGTGCCGCGATGAAATTCGTCGTTGCGTCCGCCTTCTTTTCCGGTCTCGGGTTCGCGATCCGGCTCCAGGACGAGGGGCACGAGGTGCTGCTCGCGCATGGCGAGGCCGATGACCGGCGTCGTGCGGATCAATTCGCGCTGGTCGGCAACGGTCTCGTGTCCAAGCGCCCGCTGTCGGAGGTGATCGCGGACCGGCGTCGGTTCCGCGACTGGATATTCATCTGGGACGAGAACCACTCGCCGGCCGAGAACGAGCTGCTGCGCGGCGAAGGCTTTCGCGTGTTCGGCGGCGGGCGGTATCCGGACCAGATGGAGCATGACCGCGAGGCGTGTCTGCAGCTCGTGCAGCAGTACGGCGTGCAGGCGCCGCCGTCGTTCGCGTTCGAGGACGTCGCGAGCGGCCTGCGATTTCTCGACTCCCGAAAGGACGGCGCATTCGTGTACAAACCCGATCGCGGCGAGACGCACGAGACGTGGCTCCCGCAGTCGCCGGACGCCGCCTCGGCCCGCGACGAGCTGCGCCAGCACCTGCGGTCGATGCGGCGCACGGGCTCGTTCATTCTCCAGGAACGCAAGGATGGGATCGAGCTGAACATCGAGGTCTTCTTCGTGCGCGGCGAGGCCCGGTTCGCCTTCGCCACGCTGGAGTCGAAGCGCCGACTCGCGGGCGACCTGGGCGATTTCTCCGGCTGCGCGTTCGATTTCGTCTTCGCCGTGCCGCTCGACTGTCGTGCGGTACGCGAGAGCGTTGGCCGGCTGTATCCGTCGTATCGGGCGCTGTGCTATACCGGCTTCGGCGACGCGAACTTCATCGCCGCGCGCGATGGCGTCTGGTTCCTGGAGAAATGCGAGCGGTTCGGCTACAACGCGCACCCGAACCTGTTCTGGACACTCAACCGCGCCCCGCTCGCCGACACGATCGCCGCGCTGGTGGACGGATCCTACGCACCGGACATGGCGCCCGGCTTCGGCGCGTCCTGCACGCTGTACATGGATCACCCCGAAGCCGGAAAGGCGGTGTTCTTTCCGGACGCGATCCGGCGCGACCTGTACCTGATGGACGTCTACCGTGACGGCGACGCGCTCCTCACCGCCGGCTACAACGAGCTCGTGGCGATCAGCACAGGCTTCGGGTACACGATTCCCACCGCGTGGGAGGCGTGCGTCGCGCGCGCCTGGCAAGTGAAGTTCCCGGGCCGCGCGTTCCGCGTGGACGGCGCCGAGACCAGCTATCCCTCGTCACCGCTGCGCCGCTACGAAGCGCTGCAGGCGATGGATTACATCTGACTGATGTCAGCCTGAGCGTAGCGAAGCGTCTGCACTCCCTGTGCAGATCGCTCCCTTCGCTGCGCTCGAGGGCAGGCGCTTCGCGGGATGACAGCAGCATGTGGCGGGTTTATGGTTCGAACGATGCCGAAGTCACGTAAGGCGCCTTCCGAGAACCGCGCGGCCCCCGACGTCACGCTGCGCGAGAGCACCGAGACCCGCTCCCCTGTGCACGTCACACGCGATGCGGCCGACTCCATGTGCCGCGCCGCCAGCGAGTGCTGTCATCAGCACGATCGCGTCGCGCGGATCCTGGCGAACAGCACGAACGACGACGAGCTGGATTCGGCACAGGAGGCGTGCGCTCAGAGCACGCTGTCGCTCATCCAACTGTCGAAGGCGTACGAGACGACGGCCGCCGTCGTCCGTCCGGACGGCGCCGACGAGGAGTGGTGGCATCGCGCCAACGCGCTGTGGATGTCGTCGCGCGAGTATGTGCGCAGGAACAACTGCGGCAATGCCGCGTCGCGGGAGTTCAAGCACCACGATCGTGAACGACTCGGCGCGCTCCACGCAGAGTACGAGCTCGAGGCGTCGTCACTCCTCGCCTTGCGTCAGGCGGCGGACGCCTACCGCCAGAGTCGCCCGGATGCGTTCTGAGCCATGCCCACGGCGTCGAAGAAGAAGGCAGCACGGAAGCGCTCGCCCGCAAACAAGTGGCTGGTCCTGCGGCGATCCAGGATTCATGGCCGCGGCGTCTATGCGCGCGCCGACATCCCGAAGGGCACGCGACTGATCGAGTACACCGGTGAGCGCATCAGCAACGCGGAAGCCGATCGTCGCTACGACGACGAGAGCATGAAGAGCCACCACACGTTCCTGTTCATCCTGAATAATCGGACGTGTATCGACGCCGCGTCCGGCGGCAACATCTCGCGCTTCATCAATCACAAGTGCGATCCGAACTGCGTCGCCTGGATCGAAGGGCAGCACATCTGGATCGACGCGTTGCGCGACATTCCGCAGGGCGAGGAGCTCGGCTACGACTACGAGTTCGACTTTCTCCCCGGCTACAAGGTCGAGGATCTGGAGTTCTACGGCTGCCGATGCGGAAGTCCCAAATGCCGCGGCACGATCGTGGACGTGCCGAAGAGCAAGCGGCATCTCCTGCAGGAGCTGAAACGGCGCCGGACGGCGCGCGAGGCGAGCCAGGCGAAGGCCGCGCCGCGACGCCGGGCGACGACACACAGATGAGCCAGAGCGCGGCAACCGGGTCGACAACGGTGCCGCGGCCGCTCGCCGCCGTACGCGCGCTGCTGGGGAACGTCGTGGACTACGCAGGGCTGTTCCCGCCAGCGTCGCTGTCCATGACCGCCGCGGCGTCGGCGTACAGCGAGCACCGGTCCGGCGGGGATGCCTGGCTCCTCGGCCGCTTCGTGCTGCCCGTGGCGCGCCTCGAGGAATTCGAGCGCGATGCCGCGGCGCTGCTGCCGCGTGAAGGAGCCCGCTCGTGGGCGCTGTCGGCGCTCCTCAGCGGCGACGTCGAGGTCGATCTCCAGCGCGTCGAGGAGTTCAACGCGCGACACCGCGATGCGCGCCTCGGTGCCGTTCAGATCGACACGGTAGAGCTGAAAACGCATACGACGCACGAGATCATGCATGCGGCCGAGCTGCTCGAGCGCCGCTTCGACACGTACATGGAGATTCCCGTCGTCGAGGATCCTGCCGAACGCATTGCCGCGATCGCGGCGGCGCATGCCAAGGCCAAGATCCGCACCGGTGGTGTCACGCCGGATCTGTTTCCACCGAGCAGTCAGGTGGTCCGCTTCGTCACGCGCTGCCTCGGACACGACGTCGCGTTCAAGGCCACGGCCGGGCTGCACCACTCGTGGCGCGCCGAGTATCCGCTCACGTACGCATCTGATGCGGCGCGCGGCACCATGTTCGGCTTTCTCAACCTGCTGCTGTGCGTTGCCGCGCTGCACCAGGGACTCGACGACGCGGTCGCGACGCAGATCCTGGAGGAGCGCGACCGCAGCCAGGTCGTCTTCGACGCGGCGGGCGCGACGTGGCGCGGGCACCGGGTGGGCGGCGATGCGCTTCGGCGCGCGCGAGACACGATGACGTCGTTCGGCTCCTGCTCCTTCGCGGAGCCGGCCGACGACCTGCGCGCGGCTCATCTCCTGTGATCGGCGAGACGGACGGAACGCACGATCCGTCGCTGCAGTCCTGGGTCGCGACGGCCAATGCCGAGGAGGCCGATTTTCCGATCCAGAATCTTCCGTTCGGCGTTTTCCGCCGGCGTGACGCTCGCGAGTCCGCGCGCATCGGCGTCGCCATCGGAGACCGGGTGCTGGACCTCGGTGCGTGCGCGAAGGCGGGACTCCTCGAAGGCGTGCCTGCGTCCCTCGGCAGGTTCATGGGTGACGATTCCCTGAACCGTCTCATGGGGGAAGGGAGGGAAGCCGCCCGCATGCTTCGCCGCGCCGCCACCGCGATCCTCCAGATGGGCAACGTGAGCGCGCAGCGCCGCGCCGATGCGATCGCGATCGCCCTGACGGACGTCGAGCTGCTTCTGCCCGTGCACGTAGGTGACTACTCGGACTTTTACGCCTCGGTCGATCACGCGACGAACGTCGGGAGCATGTTCCGCCCGGACAATCCGTTGCTGCCGAACTATCGGTACGTGCCGATCGGGTACCATGGACGTGCATCATCGCTCGTCATGAGCGGGACGGCGGTGAAGCGCCCGCGCGGCCAGACGCGTGATGACGCGCAGGCGCCGCCGACGTTTGGCCCCACCCGGCGGCTCGACTATGAGCTCGAGGTCGGCGCGTACGTAGCACCCGGCAACGCTCTGGGCGCGCCGATCCCGATCGGCGAGGCCGAACAGCATCTCTGGGGCGTGTCGCTGGTCAACGACTGGTCGGCGCGCGACATCCAGACGTGGGAGTATCAGCCGCTGGGTCCCTTCCTGGCCAAGAGCTTCGCGACCACGGTCTCACCGTGGGTGGTGACGCTGGACGCACTGGCGCCCTTCCGCACCGCGCCGCCGGTGCGCGGGAACGGCGAGCCGCAGCCGCTTCCGTATCTCGCGAATGAAGACGATCGCGCCAGTGGCGCGATCGATCTCACGCTGGAAGTGTGGCTCCAGTCGGTGCAGATGCGACGCGAAGGTCGTGCGGCGGTGCGTCTCAGCAGCGCATCGTTCCGCCAGATGTACTGGACGTTCGCGCAGATGCTCGCGCATCACTCGAGCAACGGCTGCAACATGCGGACAGGCGATCTCATCGCGAGCGGCACCGTCTCGAACGCGGCGAAGGACAGTCGCGGCTGTCTGCTCGAGCTCACGTGGCGGGGCGAGGAGCCGATCACCCTTCCCAGCGGAGAGAAGCGGACGTTCCTCGCCGACGGCGACGAGGTCGTCATGCGCGGTTACGGGCAGCGCGACGGTGCGCGCAGGATCGGGCTGGGTGAGTGTCGCGGGACGGTCGCGCCGGCGCCCTGAGCGCTCAACTCCCCGAGCGAATCAGCAGGCGCTGGCCAACCTTGATCTTGTTGCCGACGATGCCGTTCTCCTTCCGGATCTGGTCGGGCGACACCTCGTACCACGTCGCGATGGAGCCCAGCGCGTCGCCGGGGCGCACCACATGGTATACCGGCTGCTTGCGGTACGCGGCGACGATCTGCTGCAGCTGCGCGCGCGCATCGCGGACGCGCTTCGCCCATTGTCCCAACCCTTCCAGCTTGCGATGGCGGCTGGAGAACGACTCACGCAGCAGCTGCGCCTTGGGCCAGGAGGACCGCTGCACACCGAGCTTCAGCGTTTCGCCAGGTGACTCGATGCGGATGGCGCGCGCGAAGCCGAGCATCGCAAACGATGGTTCGAGCGCGGTCAGTGTGTCGATGGGGAACTCGCGCTGGTCGAACGTGGGCGGAGCATCCGACGACACTGTGATGTCGCGCGGCGGCGCGCCCAGATACAGCAGTCGCTTGTCCGTGAGCACCAGGTATCCGCGCGTCTGCCGATAGTAGTCGACGGCGTTCCGGCGAAAGACCGGAACCATGCGGATCACGCGCTCGCCGGGCTGGATGGTGTTGAGGTGCAGTTCGCGCTCGACGATCGCGCGCGAATTTCGCGGATCCGACTTCACGCCGTGCACCACGAGCTGCACGATGATCACGAGCAGTGCGACGCCGATGGCGCCGAGGGCATACCACACGCCGGCGGGCACATTATGACGCGCGCGGCGAAGCAGTGGCTGGCGCGGCGCCGACGGTGTGTCGGGCTGTTCCGTGTCCACGGATGATGCAGGGGTCGCCATTGGTATTACGATTTCGAAATGGAAGTTCGGTGCCGTTGTCCTCGGCGACTCGTCTGACTACCGTACGCAGGTAGACGCCCGTGCGCGCGCGCGATCGATGAGCTCGCTCTCTCCCGCCGCGCCAGTTGGACTCTCACCGGAACGGAATGGCTGTCAGATCCTCTCTCCGGCTGCTCACCGCTGGTGTGCTGGCCGGCGCCACGTTGGTATTCACGGCAGCGCGAGTACGCCCGGTATTCCTGGACCGTGGCTTCGTCGCGCAGCTGGTCGTGCCGGCCGCGACGCTGGATGAGAAGGCGATGCTGCTGGCTCCATGGAGTCGCCTGCCGTTTCACGAAGCGCTCGAGACGCCGGTCTTCCTCCGCGACCGCAGCGCCTTCGCGATCGACCTCATGGGCACGGGCAAGGTAGGCCTGACGCGTGCGCTCGGTCTGGCAGATGTCGCTGTGCGTGAGGCGTACCGTCGCAAGGTGCCGCCTGCGCTCGTGCTCGGTGTCCTCCTGACGGAGAACGACGAGATCAAGTCCACGGCGCGGTCACGCCAGGGTGCGGTGGGGCTGATGCAGATCCATCCCGGACCGTGGCGGTCCGCGCTCGGCGACCTGTTCGGCCGCAATCTGCGGAACGACACGACGAACCTGCGCTACGGCGTGTACATCCTGGGCCACTTCGCCCAGCGCACGATGGAGCGCGCGGGCGAGGCCGTCGACGGCGCGCTACCGTGGCGCAGCGCGCTCCTCCGGTACAACGGCTGCGTCCACGGACGCAACACGAAGGACTGCGCGCGCTACCCGGACATGGTGAAGCGGGAAGTGCTTCGTTCGGCGCGCGCGATCTGTGCCGGTCGGGATTTCGAGGGCTGCGTGGTGACGCCGCTCCGGATCGGGATGCGGCGCGCGGACTGAGCCCGGCTACTTCACCTTTTCAACCGTGGTGTTCGCGGTGGTGTTCACCCCGATTTCCATGCCGTTCGCGGCGAGCACGATCTTGATGTTCGCCTGATCCTCGTTGAGGCCGCCGAGGAAAACGCCCGCCTGGCTCATGACCAGCGTCGCTTTGCCGGTGGACAATCCCTCCATCGTCACCGGCTGACCCTGCGTCGTGCCGCTGCCCGACAGATTCGTCGTCGTCTCGCGCGCCAGCTTCCACCCCTTCTGTCCCCCCACGGTGGTATCACCGACCACGGTGAACCTGGCGATCGTCCGCCGATCCACGTCGACGCCGTTCTGGGAGATCTTGCCTGTCGTCGTATCCATCCACGTCGCGCCTTGCGCGAGCTTGGCGCGGATCCGCGGGAGGAACCGGCTGATCTCGTCCGTCACCTGCGAGCCCTGCGGGATGGAGTCGTCCTTGGGGCCGATGGACGAGTACACAGCGCCATAGGGCGCCATTTTCGTCGCGATCTTCACGCCGATCAGCTTGTCGATGCCGGGCGGCGCCATGCCCATCGGCCCGACGGCGGTGAGCGAATCGATCGTGATCGTCACGCCGAGCGTGTCTTTCGACTGCTTCGCGACCGTGATGGTGAGCAGCTGGTTATTGGACGTGTCGAAGTCGTTCTTCTGTCCCATCGCCTCCTGCGAGCCGTGGGTCTTGGACGTGATACGGTACTGCGCCGTGCCGGCCGCGTACTCGAAGCCCTGCGCGAAGGCCGCGGTTGGCAGGCACAGGACGGCCAGAAGGACAGCGGGACGTGCGAACATGCCGATACTCCGGAAGTTGACGGGTCGGGAACCGTGGTTCGTGGGTTACCAGGAATGCTGGATGACGCACGAATTTGACTGGTGAAACATAGCCGCGTGCGCGACCTTTCTCCGCCAATGAGCGAGGCGATCACACTCGAGCTCCTCCATGCCGATGCGCGCGCGCCGGAGCGCGCCACGGAGGACTCCGCGGGCTACGATTTGTTCGTGCACCTTACCCACCGGACCGTCAGCTGTTCCGATTCCTCGGGCACCTGGGAGCTGCCGACGTTTCGCGATCGCGAGAAGCAACTGTCCTACTTCGAGTTGCCACCGAACGCGACCGCGAAGATCCCGCTCGGCTTCAAGGCGCGTCTGCCGCGCGGGTGCGAGGCGCAGATCCGCCCGCGCAGCGGAACGACCTTCAAGAAAGGCTTGTTGATTCCGAACTCGCCCGGAACCATCGACTCGGATTACCCGGATGAATGGATGGTGCTCGTCCGCAATCCCGGCACGAAGCCGGTTCGCATCGAGCACGGCGAGCGGATCGCGCAGATGGTGTTGTCGCGGTATGAGGTGCTCCCGATAACGATGGGCAAAGTGACGCAGACGACGTCCAGAGCAGGCGGATTTGGCAGTACCGGGCACTAGGGCGCCGGGCGCGGCACGCTCCTACTGGAAGACGTCCCGCGCGCCGCGCTACAGCATCGTCTTCGCGCTCCCGCTGCTCCTTCTATATGAAGGGCTCGCCGCGGCGTTCGGGACCGCGGGCGCCGGCAACGTGCGCAATGCCGCGGATGTGGCGCTCAAGACGCCGTTCTACCTGTTGTCCGGCGCACGTGGCTCGATCGCGTTCTTCGCCACCACGATCGCCATCTGCATCTTTCTCGTCGCGCGGGACCTGACTCGCTCCAAGGATCGGCTGCGACCGCGCACGTTCCTGTTCATGCTGGGCGAGTCCGCAACGCTGGCGCTTCTGCTCGGCGTCGTGGTGGGAGCGCTCACGCGAGAGCTGCTTGGATCGCTCGCGGCGCACGCGAGCATGGCGATCCAGCAGGGTGCCGCCGGCGTTCAGCCTCTCAGCGCGATGAGTCCCGGCACGAAGCTGATGCTGGCGCTCGGCGCGGGGCTATATGAGGAATTGCTGTTTCGCGTGCTGCTCGTCGGCGGCATCGCCGCGGGCTTCGGCTGGGTGATGGGGAAGCGGAGCTGGATCACGAACACCGTGGCCGCGGTCATCGGTGCACTGATCTTCTCCGCGTTTCATTACGTCGGCGCGTATGGCGACCGGTTGGAGCTGGCGTCGTTCACCTACCGGACCATCGCCGGGATCGTGTTCAGCGGGCTGTATCTGACGCGAGGCTTCGGGATCACTGCGTGGACGCACGCGCTGTACGACGTCTACGTCATGGTGCTGTAGCCGGCCGGTTCAAGGCGTCGCCGAACTTGCGTACGATGTCCCCCGCACGCTCCACCCCGTGGATGCCATCCACGCTCTTGCCGGCCTGCCAGTATTCTTCGGCGCCGGCGCCCTTGTAGAGATCTTTCTTCAGCCGGTACAAGGAGCGAACCGCGTAGATGGTGCGCATCCAGTGCTTCGTCTTGCGCCCGCGCAGCATCCATCGGGCGATCGGTCCCGCGCGGGTGCCGAGGCGCCTCACGTAGTCGTTGTTGATCACCGCGACCGACACGCCGGTGAGGCGTTCGGTGAGCACGATGTCGCTGGACGTCGCATTCACGATGGCATGCTTGTAATCCGGATGCGCGCTGCACTCCGCCGTGGCGATGAAGCGCGTGCCCAGCTGCACGCCGGCGTATCCCATGTCGATCGCGGCGCGGAACTGCTCCGGTGTGCCGATTCCGCCGGCGCACACGAGCGGCACCGCGAACGGGCGAAGCTCGTCGATGAGCTGCGCCGCCGACCCGGATCCAGCGTGTCCGCCCGCACGATCGTTCACGGCGATCAGGCCGTGCACGCCGGCGTCGATGCCTTTCTTCGCCCATTTCGCTTCCGTGACATCGTGGTAGACGCGGCCGCCAACCGGCGCGACGCGTTCCACCACCCAGCGCGGATTTCCGAGCGACGTGATGAAGAAGCGGATGCCCTCCTCGAGGGCGATCTCGATCCACTGCTCCATGCGCTCGCGGTAGTACTTGTTGGACTGTTCGATGAGGGCGTTGAACCCGATCGGCCGTCCATTCGCGACCTGCTTCGCCAGCCGCAATCCTTCGCGGTAGTCATGCCCATGCACGAAGGTCAGCGAAATCGGCTGGATGATGCCGATGGCGCCCGCCGCCGAGACAGCCCCGACGAGCTCGGGATTGCTGCACGGGTACATCGCGCCGCAGATGAGCGGTATGTCGACTC
>Ga0066652_100000331_pt1 | contig 23598 bp, 23 predicted proteins | sample GraSoiAngelo_101_FD_71413 | JGI IMG/M metagenome (GOLD analysis project Ga0066652, IMG submission 71413) | Grasslands soil microbial communities from the Angelo Coastal Reserve, California, USA - 14_0903_02_30cm | ecosystem: Environmental > Terrestrial > Soil > Grasslands | place: USA... | reverse complement strand
GGCGCTCTACATCTGCGGTGAGGTGCTCGACGCTTTCGGTCCGGTGGGGGGCTACAACTTCTTCTGGGCGTGGGCGACCGGTCGCGCGGCGGGGATTGGTGCGAGCGCCGAAAAGGTGCCGCTATGACCTTCTCTCAGGCGGCGCGGCGACGACGATTTGTCCAAACGATGAGTGCGACGCCGACCGCGAACAGCAGAAGGCCGCAGACGGCCCATTTCGTCTGGCCAGTCATGAAGCTGCCAGGGAGGACGTTGATTCCTTGCAGGAACCAGGTGCCGCCCACGAGCAGCGCGAGAGCACCAACGACGTTCGCCACGATGCGCATTGCAGTAGAGAAAGAGTCGATTCAGTGAACCACGTACGTGAATACCAGGCCAACGATCAAACCGCCGACGGCGCCCATCACGAGAATCGGCGCACGCGCTTTGGTGATGAGTGCCGACGGGACGCTCAACAGCGTGCCGAAGAGCAGGCCGATCGCCCATCGAGGCCATGGGAGAACGACGAGCGCGATGACGAGGGCGATCGCGAACCGTTCGACAAAGGCGGCGGTGATCGCGGCGGGCTTGTCGGTAAAGGACATCCTGAACATCGGCGCGATTGCAAGAGCGCCGAATACGATACCAGCCAAGACACCAAATGAAGGTGCAGTCATCGCGACAGCTGGAGCGAGATATCCCGGATGCGGCGACCAGAGGCGACGTCAGTCATCATCCCCTGCATTCGATTCCCTGCGGGACGGAGTCTCACGAGAAAGTGAGCCCGCGGTGTGCGAACGTCCGCGAGCCAGGAAGTGTCGGTCTGCGGCGTGAAGAAGAGCTCACCCATGAACTCGCGAGCTCCGTCCACGATTCTGTCGGCGCGAATAGCCACCGTATCGGGTGAGCTGTGCGTCAGCCGGGCATCGTAGATGACCTGCTCGTCCTTGCAGGCGGGGAAATGCTCCCAGTCGACGCAGGTCGACGTACCGCGCCACGTGCCCACGATCGCGCCAGTCTGGGCCGCGACGGAGACCGGACCGGCCACCAGGGCGACGCTGACGATACCCGCCAGGATCGAGGAGCGCATTGGTTGCCGCCGCATGACGAGCTTCATCGCCCCGCTGGAGGAAGCACGCTGACTGGGGCATCCCAGACGACGCGCCATACGCCATCTCCTTCGCGTCGCCACAGGACGACATAGTTGCCACGATCCTGGAACGACGGCATCGGCGCTTTGGAACCAGCGGTGAAGGTGAGTCGATAATGCCCGCGTTCGACCGCTATGGAATCAGCGGCGAGTAAATCATCGGTGCCCAACTCAAAGCGCCACTGGCCCAGGGGAAGCGTCGCGGCCCAGTAAGCGCGGATGGAGTCCCTCCCGACGAGCGGCGCGCTATTTGGGGGCATCTGCCGTGCGTCCACTGCAAACAACGAAGCGACGGAATCGGCCTGGCCCGCCGCGTACCAGCGTTGCAGACGCGAGTTTGCGGAATCCACAGCGCGCCGCACCTCGGCGGTCGTGGTAGGCGGCGTGTGATGCAGCACCTCGATGTGCGCACCGATGAGGATCGTCAGCAGGTCCTCCGGACCCTGCAACGGACCGGCGTAGACCGCCCGCGTCTGCGCGAGGATCCGCTCGGAGTTGGGGGCGTGCGAGTAGACGGCCAGGCGCGGCGCGACGCGCCGGAACACCTCGCCGGCCTGCGCCGGCGTCGTGTGGTGCGCGATGATTGACTCGATGATGGCTGCGCTCGGGCGGTCGGGCCGGTTTCGCGCCAACTCGGGATCGATGACCTCGTGCACGAGCACGTCCGTGCCGTGCGCGTGACGCACGAGGTTCTCCGAGACACGCGTGTCACCGGACAGCACCACCGAGCGGCCCCGATAGTCGACGCGGTAGCCGAAGGCGGGCTGCACCGGGCCGTGATCCACGAGGAAGGCGGTCACCGTCACGCCACGCTCGGCAAAGACGACGCTGTCGGTCGTCACCTCGTGGCTCACCACCGTGATGCCGGCCGCCGGGAGGTGCTCGTCGACGTCGCGGCGCATCCGGATGTCGAAGGCGAACGCCTGCTGCAGGTGGTCCATCATGTCGCGCGTGCCCGCGGGACCCCAGACCTCGAGCGGCACCGCGCGCTGGCCGCCCGCCCAGCCGGCCAGGAGCAGGTCCGGCAGTTGGAGCAAGTGGTCCGAATGCAGGTGCGTGAGGAACACTCGCGTGATCGACCTGACCGGCACGCCGGCCTGCGCGAGCCGCAGCGTTGCCCCACGGCCGCAGTCGAACAGGAAGCGCTGCCCACCGGCCTCGATGAGGGTGCTCATCCCGTACTGCTGCAGGTTGACCGGCGGCCCCGCGCCGGTGCCGAGCAGGACGACCTTGAGACTGTCGGACGGCGGTGTCACGGTCGGTGATGGTGACACCGCCTGAGCCTGCGCGATCCCGCCGGCGCGGCCGCCGACGGGCGCGAGCGCCGGTAGCGCCGGGCAAGCGATCGAGGCAGCGACGAGGAGGCGCCTGATCATCTGCGCTCGGCTACACCTCGTCGTTCGGCGGCAGCTGCGTGTCTGGTGCGGAAGCGTCAGTCGGAGAAGGATCCACGGGCGCGGGCGCAGATCCCTCAGCTCGTCGCTGACGACGCTCCAGGGTCTTCGCGTCTTTCTTCGCTTTCCGGTCCTGTTCTTTCCGACGCTTGTCAAAGCCGTAGTTCTGCTTTTTGGCCATTTTGGTGGAACCTCTGCTCGGTGATTACCTGCGGTGCGAGCACAATGCTCCTCGCAAAGTAACGCGAACGCCTGATTTTGACGTGGACACGCGTCACTTTATGACCGCGTGTACGCGGAACCAGTTCGTCAGTAACCGGGACCACTCCGACAGCGCGGCGTCGTCCAGCGCCAGTCCGACGCCGTGTGGACCATTCTCGAAGACGTGCAACTCCACGGGAATGTTCGCCTTGCGCAGAGCGAGGAAATAGTAGGTCGCGTTTTCAGCGGGCACCGCCTCGTCCGCATTCGTCTGAAAAATGAAAGTTGGTGGCGTCTCCCTGGTCACCGCTTGTTCGCCGGACAAGCGCTTCGCCAATTGCGGGTCCGCGTTTGCGCCGAGCAGATTCTGCTTTGAGCCTTGATGCGTCCACGGCTCGACCAGAGAGATGACAGGATATCCTAACACGGCAAAGTCCGGACGGCTGCTCACACGGTCCACCGCGTCGCTCGCCCCCGCTTGCCCCGCGTCGAACAACGTCGACGCACTCATCGCAAGGTGTCCGCCAGCGGAGAAGCCGAAAATGCCTATGCGGTCGGCAGCAATGTGCCATTCGGCAGCATGTGAGCGGAGCGTGCGAATCGCTCGCTGTACATCCCCGAGCTCGACAGGATGGTGGTATGTCGGCCCCAGACGGTACTTCAGGACAAATGCCATGACGCCCAGCGAATTCAGGTAGTTCGCGACCTGCCGCCCTTCGTGATTCATGGCCAGCCTGGCATACGAGCCGCCGGGGCAGATGATCACGGCTGACATTCCCGCCGCAGTAAAGCGCGGCAGGTACACGGTAATCGTTGGGATATCGGCGTCGGCGTTGCCTTGGGCACCGGGCGCAGAGCCCGCCCAGAGCGGAATTACCTGGCCGTCCTGAATAGGGAGAGACGGGACCTGGGCCGACGCCGACGTCGCCGCGACAAGGACGAGAAGGAGAAGTCGCTTCAGTCGGTTGTTCATTCTTCCCGTCTGATTGTCGGTGAACCAGTCTCGATAGGATGTCAATAGAACGCGCGAGCGCAGCCCGCGCCAATCCTTTTGAGCGTCCGGATGAAGTCATGAAGAAGTGATGCAGCCGAGCCGCTCCCATCGCCTGTCGATGGGGCTTGACTTCCGAGCGGGTCCACGCCACCGTCCCATCATCTATCGATGGGACGCGACTCGCTGTGAAGAATCCGCCTGACCTTCTCCCCGGCACCCTCGACCTCCTCGTGCTCCGCACGCTCACGCGCGGATCCATGCACGGCTATGGCATCGCGCAGCGCGTAAAGGAGATCTCCGGGGACGTGCTCCAGGTCGGCGAGAGCTCGCTCTATCCGGCGCTGCAGCGTCTCTTGCTCGACGGCTACGTCAAGGCGGAGTGGGGCTCGTCGGAGAACAACCGGCGCGCGCGATTCTACACGCTGACGGCCGCCGGCCAGAAGCGCCTCGCCGCTGAACGGAAGGAGTTCGAGCGGATCGTGGGCGCCATTCAACTCGTGCTCGCGAACGCCTGAGGCGTGCTGCCATGAGACTGCTGCGGCGGCTTGCCCACTGGCTCCGGCTCCGCGCCAATGACGCGGACCTCGCCGAGGAGGTCGCGTTCCACCGGCAGGCAATCGAGCGGGACCTGATTGCGCATGGCCATTCTCCTGCCGAGGCACGCGACGCCGCGCGGCGGGCGATGGGGAACGAGACGATCTCGCGCGAGGATGCTCGCGTCGTGTGGCTCTGGCCCCGCCTCGAGGCGGCGTGGCAGGATGCGCGAGTCACGCTGCGCAGTCTCCGCCGCAGCCCGGCCTTCACCGCGGGCGTCATGATCACGTTCGCCCTCGGCGTCGGCGCCAACGCGGCGATGTTCTCGCTCATCGACCGGATGATGCTGCGGCCGCCGGCGTTGATGCGCGATCCCGCGACGGTGCATCGCGTCTACCTCTACCGGTTCATCGACGCCCGGGAAGGCGAGACCGGGGGCCAGTACGCACGCAACGTCGACATCGCCAGGTTCACGACCAGCTTCTCCAGGACTGCCATCCACACGACGAAGCAGCTCGCCGTCGGCGTCGGCGCAGACGCGCGCGAGATGCGCATCGGAATCGTGAGCGCGAGTTTCTTCGACTTCTTCGACGCTCCGCCCGCCGCCGGGCGCTACTTCGGCGCGGCCGAGGATTCGCCCCCGGCCGGAGCGCCGGTGGCGGTGCTGAGCCATGCGATGTGGCAGACGCGCTACGGGGCGCGCAACGACGCGATCGGCTCGAGGCTGCAGATCGGCGCCGTCGTCTACACCATCATCGGTGTGGCGCCGGAGGGATTCGTTGGACTCTGGCCCCTCCGGCCGCCGGTGGCCTTCGTTCCCGCTTCGACCTTCGCCGCCAGCGTCATGGGCGCGCCGTGGGCAACCACGTACGGCTCGGCGATCGGACTCTCCACGATCGCCCGTCGCAGGCCGGGGGTCAGCGTCGACGAGGCCACGGCCGACCTCTCGCAGGCGCTCGTCCAGAGCTATCGCGCGCAATCCGCGGCGGACGGCAGCTCGATCGAGCAGCGCCTCGCCGAACTGCGCCCGCGCGCCTTCGCGGGACCGATCCTGCTCGAGCGCGGGCCGGAACGCTCGGAGGTCGCGAAGGTCGCCACCTGGCTCAGCGGTGTGTCGCTCATTGTGCTCCTCATCGCGTGCGCCAACGTCGCGAGCCTTCTCCTCACGCGGGCCCTCACGAGGCGGCGCGAGATCGCGGTGCGCCTCGCGCTGGGTGTCAGCAGGTCGCGGCTCCTGACCCAGATCCTGACGGAGAGCATGGCGCTGGCGGTGGCGGGCAGCCTGCTCGGCGTCGCTATGGCGACGTGGATTGGTGCCCTGCTCCGCACGGCGTTCCTCCCCGGCACCGAGGCAACGCGCCCCGCGGCGGACGGACGAACGCTCGCCTTCGTCGCGATCGTGACGTTGGCGGTCGGCGCCTTCACGGGTCTGCTTCCGGTGTTGCAGGCGCGGCGTCTCACGCTCACCGACGATCTCAAGTCCGGCGCCCGCGCCGGTACTTATCAGCGTTCACGCACACGCACGGCGTTGCTCGTGCTGCAGGGCGCCCTCTCGCTCGTGCTGCTCGTCGGCGCGGGGCTGTTCGTGCGCAGCCTTCGCCATGTGCGCGACGTGCGGCTTGGCTTCGACGCCGATTCGGTCCTCGTCGTGGATCTGCGCATGCGTGATGTGAAGCTCGACAGCGCGCAGACTGCCCTTCTCCGGCTCCGCCTGCTCGGCGCTGCGACGACCGTGCCCGGCATCCAACACGCCACACTCGAGATCGCGGAGCCCTTCGGCGGCATGACGAGCTGGCCGATGTTCGTCCAGGGCATCGACTCCGTGAGCGCGTTGGGTCGGTTCGAGCTGAACGCAGTCTCGCCAGGATACTTCGCGACGATGGGGACGCGGCTTCTGAGCGGACGCGGGATCGAGTCGGGCGACGTCGACGGCGCGAGGCGCGTGATGGTGGTGGGCGCGTCGATGGCGCGTGTCTTGTGGCCTGCCGCCGACCCCCTTGGCAAGTGCGTGCGCGTCGGGTTCGTGGACACCGTGCCATGCACCTGGGTCGTCGGCGTCGCCGAGGATATCCACGCGCGCGGCTTCGGCCCGCAGGACAGGAACTTCTATTACTATCTCGCCGCCGCGCAGTTCCGGCCGCAGCTGGGAGGACTCTTCGTCCGGGCGGGCGGTGACGCGCGCCGCGCCATCGAGCCGTTGCGCCTCAGGTTGCAGCGGGAGATGCCGGGCGCGTCCTACGTCACGGTCTCGCGCCTCGGCGAGCTGGTCGAGAATGAGTCCCGCTCCTGGGTGATGGGCGCGACACTGTTCACCGCGTTCGGCGCGCTGGCGCTCGTGCTGGCAGCCGTTGGGCTGTACAGCGTGATCGCGTACAACGTGACGCAGCGGCGGCAGGAGCTGGCCGTCCGCGTGGCGCTCGGCGCTGCGGTTGGCGACGTGTTGCGGCTCGTGGTCGGCGAGGGATTGCGATTCGCGGTGACCGGGGCAGCGATGGGCGGAGCGATCGCGCTCCTCGCAGCGCCACGGATTGCACCGCTGCTGTTCAATCAGTCGCCGCGCGACCCTGCCGTGTTTGGGACCGTGACGGCCGCGCTGCTTCTCGTCGCGGTCGTGGCGAGCCTGATCCCGGCGATTCGAGGCGCGCGCGTGGATCCGAACGCGGCGTTGAGGGCCGACTAAGGAAAACGGAGAGCGATCTCCATCAAAGAGGCCGTCGCCCGCCTGACGCGTCGGAGTTTGGCTGCGGCGCATCAGGCGGACGAGACTGAGCGTATCGCCAGTAGCTTTCGAAGAACTCGTCATGCCACATCTCTCGATCCGCGTCGGTGGATGGCGGGATAACCAGCGCGCCAAGCCACAGATCGTCCCAATCGGTTGGATCGGCCACGCCGTCGATCAGCGCGAAGAGATGAAATAGCGGACGACTGGCGGCGTCGCGCAGGATCTTTCGGAGGGCCGAGCGGAGCTCGGGCGAGTGCGGGATCCTCGCGAGCGCCGCGATCTCCGGGGCGGAAAGCTCGATCCCAGGAGGATACGCCGGCTCGATCCCGCGGTTCTCAACGATGCCAAGGCCGTCCGTGGCGGCGGAGTCGATCGCCTTGTGCATCTCCCCGAGCAATGCGGCGCGAATCTCCATGGTAGCAACCAGAAGAGGAGAATGGTTATTGATGTCTACGCCCAAGCCGTGCCGTCTGCTACAACTCCTCGTCAGGCGGCAGCCGTGCGATCGGGACGAGCTCTGGCTCGGAATGCCCAGATGGCGAGCGAGCCGACAATCACGGCTGCGATCACCGATGCCCAGATGGGGACATCGACACTTGCGACGCGCACCGGCCACTGCATCACGACGCGAAGGACTTGCACGCCCGTCAGTAGCGCGAGGAAAAGGCCCGACACCAGGGTGTAGCGACGCATAAGTCCCTCCTCCCAATGGTTTCCCGCGGCGAATCTGTGGCGCCGTCTGATGCGCGTCAATGTCTTCTCTTGACAGCGACAGGACCGCGCTCCTATGCTACTGTCGACAGCTACAGAACACTGGAAACGGGAGCCCACGGTGCCGTCACGTCCTGCTGTTGATGCCCTGCGGGGCTCGCTCGACCTGCTCATCCTCAAGACCCTGTCCCTCGCGCCGCTGCACGGGTGGGGCATCGGCCAGCGCGTGCAGCAGATCTCGCGAGGCGTGCTGGAATTGAACCAGGGCTCGCTCTACCCCGCCCTGCAGCGGCTCGAGAAGGACGGTCTCATTACCAGCGACTGGGACACGACCGACAACAACCGGCGGGCGCGCTATTACCGGCTGACCGCGGCTGGCCGGCGCGCGCTGGGAGTGGAGCTCGAAAGCTGGCGCCGCTTCGCCGCCGGTCTCGAGACCGTGCTTCGCGTTTCATAAGTGCAGCTTTCTCGGTCGCTTCGCTCCCTCGGAATGACATCCCTATGAGATGGTTTCACGCCGCGCGCGCGCGCCTGCGGCTTCTCGCCGGCCGCGACGCCGAGTCGCGCATCGACCACGAGATCGGCTTTCACATCGACATGGAGACGGAGCGCCTCGTGCGTGAGAAGGGATTGGCGCCAGACGACGCGCGGCGACGCGCGCTCGTGACCTTCGGCGGCGTGCAGCAGCATCGCGAAACGCTGCGCGAGGGACGCGGCACGGCGATGCTGAGTGGCATGTCACTCGACCTCAAGCTCGGTGGCCGCATGCTCGTGAAGTATCCGGGCCTGACGATCGTCGGTGGCCTGGCGATGGCATTCGGCATCTGGTTCGGTGCAGTGACGTTCGAGATGCTCGGCATTCTCCAGAATCCCGATCTGCCACTCCCCGACGGCGACCGGCTCGTCCAGATCCAGAACTGGGACGTGAAAGCGAATGAGAAGGACGAGCGCGCGCTGTACGACTTCCAGCTCTGGCGCTCGACGCTCCGCTCGGTCACCGATCTCGGCGCGTATCGCAACGTGAGCGCCAATGTCGTCGGCACCGACGGCAGCGCGAAACCCGCGGTCGCGGTCGAGATCACCGCATCCGCGTTCCGCATCGCGCCAGAACGGCCGCTTTACGGACGCGTCCTCGACGCGTCGGACGAACGTGCCGGCGCATCGCCGGTCGTCGTGCTCGGCTACGCTGTGTGGCAGGACCGCTTCGCAAGCGACCCGAACGTCGTCGGCCGCACCATTCGCATAGGCAGCGGTTATGCGACCGTGGTCGGCGTCATGCCGGAGGGTTTCGCATTTCCGGTCTCGCACGAGCTGTGGCTTCCTTTCCAAATAGCCGTCGCGGGCGTCGCGCCGAGAACCGGCCCCTCCGTCACCGTCTTCGGCAAGCTCGCGCCGGGCGCGACGCTCGAGTCGGCGCAGTCGGAGCTGACGTCCATCGGCCGCCGGGCGGCGGCGGAATCTCCGGCGACCCATGCGCAGCTCCAGCCGCGCGTGAAGCTGTACGCGGATACGGGACCGAGCGGGCCCGACACGATCATGATTGCCACGCTGATCTACTTCTTCGTCGTCGCGCTGGTCGTCGTCGTGTGCAGCAACGTGGCGTTGCTGCTGTTCGCGCGCGCCGCCTCGCGCGAGACCGAGATACTCGTGCGCAGTGCGCTCGGCGCCACCCGCCGCCGCATCGTCACGCAGCTCTTCGCTGAAGCGCTCGTGCTGGGCGCCGTGGCCGTCGTCGTCGCGCTCGTCGCGGCGCAGCTCGCCCTCACCAACTGGGGCCGGCCGTACCTCGAGGTGAACATGGGGCGGCTCCCCTTCTGGTACGAGTTCAACCTCTCGCCCACGACGATGCTCGTCGCGTGCGGACTCGCGGTGCTGGGGGCAGCGATCGCGGGCATCATACCCGCGCGCAAGATCACGAGCGGTCTTGGCACCCAGCTCAGGGCGGGCACGGCCGGCGGTGGCGGCGTCAAGTTCGGCGGCGTGTGGACCGCGGTCATCGTGACGCAGGTGGCGCTCACGGTGATCCTGCCCACAGTGGTCAAGGTGGAGCGCAACGAGATCGAGCGCATCGAGGCATACGACGGCGGGTTCGCTACCGACCAGTACCTCGGCGTGAACGTCGCAATCGACGGCCCGCCCGCGGAGACCAGCGATCAGGCGGTAATCGACGCGTCGCTCGCGCGTTTTACCGGACTTCTGGAGTCATTTCGGCGGCGCCTGGAGGCGGAGCCCGGCGTCACCGGAGTCACGTTCGTGGATGCGCTGCCGCGCGACTACCACGCGTATCGTCGTGTGGAGCTGGTGTCGCTGGGCGAACAAGGCACTCACGTCGTGAGCATCGCGCGAATCGATCCGTCCTATTTCGACGTGCTGCAGCAGCCACCGAAGGCTGGACGCGCATTCACCCAGGCGGATCTCGGCCCGGACTCGCGTGTCGTCATCGTGGACGAGCTCTTCGTCGACATGGTGCTGAAGGGACGCAACCCGATCGGGCAGCGCCTCCGGATCGGCACCAGGAGCGAGTTCGATTCGGCCGCGGCACAGATTCCCATCTACGAGGTCGTCGGCCTGGTGAAGGAGCTTGGCATGACGCCGCTGGCGCAGGGGCACAAGGACCCGGGACTCTACCTTCCCGTCGTCCCGGGCAGCCGAGGCGCGTTGCAGATGCTCGTACATGCGCGCGGGGATCCGCTGGCGATCGCGCCGCGCGTGCGCGAGCTGGCGACCGCGGTCGATCCGACGCTGCGCGTGGAGAACATGGAACGGCTGGACCGGTTCGAGGACCCATTCCTGTGGTTCGTCCGGCTGTGGATGAAGATGACCATCGGGCTGACGGCGATCGCGCTGCTGCTCTCCCTCGCCGGCATCTATTCCGTGCTGGCGTACACCGTCTCTCGACGCACGCGGGAGATCGGAGTGCGGATCGCGCTCGGCGCCAGCGCGCGGCGCATCATCACGTCGATCTTCCGGCGGCCGCTGACGCAGGTGACCATCGGCGTCGTCTTTGGCAGCGTCCTCGTCGCCGCGGCGGCAGTGGCGCTCCAGCAAACGGAGCAGTTCGGCGGCATCAAGCACGGGCTGACCGTCGGTGACGCCGCGCTGCTCGTCGCGTACGCCGCGCTGATGCTCGCCGTCTGCCTGCTGGCCTGCGTCGTCCCCACGTGGCGCGCGCTTCGGGTGCAACCTACGGAAGCGTTGCGAGCGGAGTAGGGAAAGGAAATCGAACGACGCAGAAGATTAGTGGATCTGAACGGTATCCTCGACAACGGACACGATCGAGTCGCCGAGCCGTCGGCGGAAATGGATGATCGCCTGTCCCGCGCTGATCGCTTTGAAGCGGAACTGCTGCGTGGGTCCACCGGGGTTGAACGGCGGGATCACCTCCACGGCAAGGAAGGTCAACGCGGATGACGAGATCTGGGGCGGACTCTCGTATTCGGCCGGCCCCGCATTCCCAAGTGTGACCTGGAGCTCCTGCCCTACTTTGACTGATACAGTTCTGCTGATGCTGTCTGCCGAAACGCTCACAACCTGATCAGTGGCGCACGCGATAACGAGCGCGACAAAGAACAGGACGAATGGCTGCCGCGGCACAAGTAGTCGTTTGCTTGGCATGGACTTGCTGGGCTCGCAAAAATCACGCGCGGCGTAATCCCGGGAAGGGGAGATCCAGCTACAACGCCTGCAGCGTAAACCGCTCAACCAAAGTGCTTGGGGCCGCCGTCAGCTTCAACCACCTCGTGGGATGGCCGCACGCCGGCGTCGGCGGCGCCAGAAGGCGTCGAGCGACACCGCGCCGGCCACGCCCACTGCATACGCGAGGAAGTCGCGAGCATCAAATCCGCTGCCGAGAACAAGCTGGCCAAGTCGTGTGGCGCGAATCGCATCCAGCATCGGCGCGTGCCACCGCTGACTCACCTCGACCACGACGCACACGGCGTATGCCGCCGCGCCGCGTCCGATCAGGCCTGCTAACGGGGTGATCGCACCAAGCCACCACACGATCATCATCGCCCAGAGTGCGTCTCCGGCGACATCCCGTACGTCCGCAGCGAGAGACCCGCCACCGAGATGAACGAGCGATCCGACGCCGATGGTGATGAGTGCGAGCGCCACATAGGCAAGGCGTTGGGCTGGCAACACTATTCCCATTAGGCGCTGCGCGCTTCCGGCTTCAGGGCAGCGGCGTACGGTTGGTAGCGGAGTCAGCGAGATAGCAGGGCCGGAGTAGTGCGAGTGGCATGTGCTCCAGGCGCGACATGTCGGGGCGAAGGACAGGCATGGGATCCCGACTGGACAGTTTCACCACTGGCATCGGTGCAGTGCCAACGCAGCGTGCGGTAGCTGCCGCAATGGGCTTTGCCGCTTTCGGCTGCATGAGAATGGCGATCGCAATACTGATTGGCAGGACTCTCATGATCATACCTCCTCATACTTGGGACGTATGCGCGGCCCCTACTTGCACAAATGCACTGACATCCGCCTGACGCCCCGGAGTTTAGCGCGTCGAGAGAGCGTCCGCGGCACTGAGCCGCGAAATCCCGATCCGTGATCTTCGCTACTCCGATCGCAGTGCGTTAGCCGGCGCCAGACGGGCCGCGCGCGTCGCCGGGATGGTGGTCGCCGCCAGGGTGATCCCGATGATCACCAACGCGGCCGCCGACAGGATCAACGGATCCGCGGCCCGGATGGCGTACACGCGATTGGCAACGATTTGTCCTGAACCATAGGCCAGCCCGAGACCGATCGTCGCGCCGATGAGGGCGAGCGTTGCGCCCTGGCGCATCACGAGCATGAACACGTCACGTGGCGACGCGCCGAGCGCGAGGCGCGTGGCCATTTCGTCCCGGCGCAAGGAGCCGACGTACGAGCCGCGATCTGTGTCGTCGACACATAGAACGCAGGCTCCGCCGGATCGGCGAGCGACTTCTGCCGCACATCATCGACCACGCCGACGATCGTGACCTCGTTCTGTGGATCGGGCGCCGGATAACCCGCCGAGAATCGCACGCCGATCGGATCGCGCCCCTTGAGATAGTGGTCGACGAAGACCCTGTTGACGATGGCGACAGGCTGATTGGTCGGGAGAGCCGACGGAGACGCTGCCGGTACCGAAGCAGCCGATGCAATGGTCGAGACGTTTGATCAGCTGGACGAGCTTCTCGTCGCCCTGGGTGAGAGCTCGGCACAGTACGAGGAACGTGGATCTCGCGGTCGGTCGTCCGGAAGTCCTGGCAGATGATAGCGCGTAGAGGGCTCAGGGCTCGAAGCGATACCCAGTCTTGCGCACGGTGAGAATGTGCTTGGGCTCCGCTGGATTCTTCTCGAGCTTCCGGCGGAGCTCCGACACGTGGATGTCGACGGTGCGTGTGCTCACACCCGATTGATATCCCCAGACCTCGGTGAGCAGCTCGTTGCGCGTCGTCACGGCACCACTGCGGTTCACGAGCGCGACCAGGAGGTCGTATTCTTTCGGCGTCAGCGCCACCGGCTCGCCTGCGCGTTCCACGATACGTGAGGCGCGATGCACCTCGACCTCGCCGAACCGGTCCACCGGAGCCGCCGCGGCGCGCGGCTTGGCGAGCCTCGGCCGCCGTGTCAGCGCGTCGACCCGGGCGACCAGCTCAATCGCGCCGAACGGTTTCGTCACGTAATCGTCCGCGCCGAGGCGGAAACCCTTCACCTTGTCCTCCTCTTCTCCCCTCGCGGTGAGGATGAGGATCGGCGTCTCGACGCCATTCGCGCGCAACGTCCGCAGGACGCGGTAGCCATCGAAGCCGGGCAGCATGAGGTCGAGGATGATGACGTCCGCGGCCGCCGACTCGGCTTTCTCGACGCCCTCCGGACCACTCCCGGCGACGATTGCCTCGAAGCCTTCGCTCTCGAGCGCATTCACGACGGCAAAGGCCAGATCGCCGTTGTCCTCGATGACGAGAACGCGAGTCATAGATCGCCGACAGGCCTCGGTCCGGCGACGGGCAGCTCGACGGAGAAACGAGCGCCGGACCCTGGCGCCGCATCATCCACGCTGACTCGGCCGCCGTGCTTCTCGACGAGGCCACGGACCACAGCGAGACCGATGCCGCTGCCTCCCTTCTCGCCGCGCGCATCGCGGTTCAGGCGGTAGTAGGGCTCGAAGATCCGCTGGCGCTCGGACGCCGGAATCCCCTTGCCCTGATCTTCGACAATCAGGTGCCACGTTCCGTTGTGCGATTCCGTCGCCACCTTCACCGTCTGCCCGTCGGGCCCATAGCGCACCGCGTTGTCGAGAAGATTGATGAGCATCTGTCGCATGGCCGACCGGTCGACGTTCGCGACGAGTCCGCGTTCGAGGTTCGTCTCGATCTTTACGCCGTGATTGCTGGCGAGCGGCTCGAACGCAGTCACGATCTCGTCGACCTCGGCGGCGACATCCGTCATCGTCGGCACCACCCTATCGCGATCGAGCGCGGAGAAATCGAGAATGCTCTCCACGAGGAACGTGAGGCGACGCGCCTCCTGATCGATGATGCGCAGCGATCGTTCGCGACGTTCCTCGTCGGGGATCTTCCCGAGACGCAGTAGCTCGGCGAGCACGCGGATCTGCGCGAGGGGCGTGCGGAGCTCATGCGACACGCCGGAGACGAACTCGCTCCGCAGCCTCACGAGCTCCTGCTGTCGCGCGAGCTGGTAGAGCACCAGCACCAGCAGCCCCGCGGACAGCGCGAACAGACCGATGAGCGACGGCAGGTGCGAACGTGGCATCCCGCCGATGATGAGTCGATCGACCATGGCGGGATTGATCGCGACCTGGAATCGAAAGCCACCCTGGCGCGCCTCGAGGGAATCGAGCGCGGCGTAGCGTGGGTCGAATGTCGTAGCGTTGTGATACACCACCTCTCCGTCGCCGTCGAGCACGCGCACCGCCAGGATGGAGTCGAGCGGGACGCCGCGAGTGACCGCCCTGGGAAGGACTCGCGGCGACTGGAGCGCGCGCTGAGTCGCGTCGCCGACATAGGTCTCCGGATCGGTGGCAAAGCCGTACACCGTCCGGGGCCGCCCGAAGGCGTCGAAGAGCAGCGCCGACGCAAAGAGCACTCGATGCTCATCGACGCGCGTCGACATCATGTTGATCAAATACGGCGGTGCCGGTATCGCGGGCATGCCTGCGTCGGTGGGCGGCGCGTAGCGCAGTCGCTGCCTGGAGGCGAATGCGAGCGTGATGGCGCTGTCGCGGAACCAATGCAGTGCCATCATCGTGGCGAGCGGCGACGGCGTCGCCGTGATCGCGCTGTCATCGACGGTCATGCGAAAGTAGAACCGCGCGCCGCCAAGACACTGGCATGCCGATGCCCGGGTCTGGACGAGGTCGGCGACCTGCTGTGGCGCCAGCGGTGAGCCCGGGCGCGTCGCGGCCGAGCGCAGCACAGCCTCCATCGCGATCCGCTGCCGGGTTCCCACCAGGTCGAGCGTCGCGTTCCTGACCTCGAATGCGGCAAAGGCGGCGTACTCGCGGAGCGTCTGCTCGGCGGTCGACCGGTGTGCCACCGCCGCCTCGTGGGCGCGCCAAGCGAGTAACGCCGTGACGATGACGGCGACCAGCAACAGGCCGACGTTCGCCCACCGCGCGATCCGCGCGAGCGTCGTGCCCTTCGTCAGGCGCGGCATGACCAACTATAAGGTAGCGCCCGATCGCGTCGCATTCGCTTACGCAAAGCAGACAAGAGCCTTACACACCGCCACAAACGCGCAGGCGAGTATCGATGGTTCTATACACAGACGTTCATCCGGAGGGGGCGCAGCGACCGCAGAGGTCATCCTGAGCGAGCGCGGCGACCGAAGGATCTGCTCTAGGTAAATAGATCCTTCCCTTCGCTTCGCTCGAGGGCAAGCGCTTCGCTCAGGATGACAAATGAGAGGATACGCATGAAGGGAGCTCTGATCATGCCGGTTCTTGCGGCTGTGCTGCTTGCCGGCGCATGCAACGAGGCGACAACGCCAGACACGAGAGCACAGGTGCGTTTCGTCAACGCGACGACTGGAATGAGCAGCGGTGGTTTCACGACGAATGGGCAGTTCGCCGCGGGTTCCGCACTCGCATCCGGTCAATGGGCGCAGAAGTGCACCCGGGTGAATGCAGGCTCGACGACCTTTGGCTTTGGCGCGGTGGATCCAAAAGGTGGCAAGGGGCTGAGTGGTAACCCGCTCGCCACGTTGAGCGACCAGAGCGTCACGGACGGCCGCGACATCATCGTGGTCGCGACCGGATCCGCAACGAGTCCGCAGCTGTTCCTGTTCGACAACAACTTCTCGGGCCAGCTTGGCCCCAGCGAGGCGGCAATTCGATTCGTGAACCTCGCGCCGGGACCGGACGCAGCGAACACATACGTTGTGTTCAAGGGCGCGGTCGGACTCACCGCGCCGATTGCAGTGGAGATCGTGGTTGGCGCACCGACGCCTTTCAGCAATGTGGCAGCGGGCTCCAATGAATTCTCGATCGTGAAAATGCCAGGCCATATCGTGGCAGTCGAGGGAAGCGGCGGCACGCTCGACCTGCAGGCTGGCACGTTCAACACGGTGGCGATCCTTCCGAACAGCCCGGACGGTTTCCGGCTAGTCAACCTTCCTCGCTGCTCCTGACCCGGATGCGCAGCCTTTTCAGCAGATCGAGGACGATCGCGTCGATTCCGGCCGCATGTCTCGCGGTGCTTGTGTCCTGCGGCGGAGAGCCGACGAAGCCAGTCCTCCCGCCGCCGCCGCCGCCCCCCACGCAACCCGCGACTCCAATCACCGGCGCGTCGGTGGCGGGAATGGCCGTCTTCGATCAGAGCGTCCGCAACCTGATGAAGCAGTACGGCATTCCCGGTGGCGCGGTCGCCGTGGTACGCGACGGCAAGCTGTTCTACGCGCGCGGCTTCGGGTACGCGGACGTCGAAAACAAGACGCCAGTGAAGCCCGACGCGCTGTTCCGCCTCGCCAGCGTGTCGAAGACGCTGACGAGCGCCGCGATCATGAAGCTCGTCGATGAAGGCAAGCTCGCGTTCGACGATCGAGTCGCTCCGATCATCGCGGACCTTATGCCGGCGCCCGGAGCGACCGTCGATCCGCGGTGGGATCACATCACCATCAGGAACCTGCTCAACCATACCGGCGGCTGGGATCGCGAGAAGCCGAACGGCGGATTCGACCCGATCGATCGGTCGTGGATTGCCGCGGACGCCGTCGGCGCGCCCAGGCCGGCATCCTCTGAAACGCTCGTCCGCTACATGAAGGGGATGCCGATCGACTTCAATCCAGGCGACAAGTTCGCCTACTCGAATTTCGGTTACATCATCCTCGGCCGAGTGATCGAGCGCTTGAGCGGCATGCCGTACCCTGAGTACGTGCGCACGCGCGTGCTGCAGCCCGTAGGCGCCAATCGCACAAAACAGGGCAAGTCGCATTTCGCCGACGCGCTTCCGGACGAGGTGAGGTACTACTTCCCCGGCGGGGCGGGCGGCCTTGGCGGTCCGGTCGGGCCATCCATTTTCCCTGGCGAGCCTCCGGTGCCCTTCAACTACGGGGGCTACTATTTCGAAGTGGGCGATGCAAGCGGCGCCTGGGTCTCGTCGACCATCGATCTTCTGCGATTCGTGAACGGCGTCGATGGCCGCGCCAGTCCTCCGGATATCCTCAGCCCCGAGCTGGTCGCGGCAATGATCACCCCGGGCCCGTTGGTATGTCCTGACGGCTCGTGCTATTACGCGGCTGGATGGAATGTTCACCCCCTGCCGGGCGGCGACGCGACCTGGTGGCACGGGGGAGATCTGCCCAGCACGAAGGCGGTTCTCGTGCGCTCCAGCACCGGCATCTCGTGGGTCGCGCTGTTCAACACCAGCGCGCCGAACAGCTTCATTGGCGAGCTCGAGGCCGCGCTCTGGCAGTCGCTGAACGGCATGGGGGCATTTCCGACGCAGGACCTGTTTTCGACCTTTCCATGACGCGCGCTCCCGTTGTCATCCCGACGCTGAGCGCAGCAAAGCGGAGGGATCTGCACCTGCGCCCCCGCCTGCTCGTGCTCGTCGCCGCGCTGATCGTCGCCTGCGATAACGCACCGTCAGGACCGACGCGCCCAGTCGACGTGACTTCTGTCGACACGCTGCATCCCGGTCAGCTCGCCCACGTCCACGGCTCGGGACTCACGAGCCTGCGCTCGCTCCTCGTCGACGGATTTGAGGCAACGGAGCTGGTCGCAAGCTCCGACAGCGTCGCCGAATTCCGTGTGCCGTCCATGCGCGCCTGCGAGACCGACATGCGCGCGGTGAAAGTGTCGGTGGATGGATCGGCGCCGATTGACGCAGTCGTACGCGCGCAACCGAGCTTCTCGCTGAGCGTGGCCGAGTCGCGCGTGCTCACGGAGGCCGACCTGCACTGTCTGCGCCTCCCGGCGGCCGACCAGGACTACGTGCTGAGCGCCGCGAACCTGCAAATCCCGACGGAGGCCGTCGAGTCCTTGCGGATGCTGGTCTACCTCCGTCTCCTCGGCACCGGTGAAAGCAGCACCGCCGCGGCGTTCGCGTCGGCAGACGCAGTCGGAAGCGGAGCGCTCGCATCGTCCGCACGCGACGCCGGCACGGGGCTCGAGCCTGCGATGACCGAGCTGGCCACGTTGCCGGGGAACTACTCGGACGCGCCGATACCCTTCGACCCGCGCTATGCGACGGCAGTGGAAGGGGACACGTTGCGCTTCGTCGACTGGTTCTCAGGGTCGCCGGATATCTGCAACCAGCCGGCGGAATCGGTGCCGAGCTTCCAGGCGAAGGTCGTCGCCGTCTCCGGGAGAGTCGCCGTCGTCGTGGACCTGCGGCACCCGTCGGCCCCGGCGTACCTCGACCCGACGACGCTCGGCTGGCTCCGCGATGCGGCAGCGATGACGGACCGATTGCTGCTGCCGACGATGCGCTCGCTCTTCGATCCGGACTACGTGCCTCCCGCCGGGGGCGGCGGCCGCTACTTCCTGATGCTCCACGACCTGCCCCCCGCGTTCGAGGGATTCACCGGATTCGCCTACGACGGCCCCGCGGGCGCCGCGAACATCTTCAGCCAGGCAAGCTGTCCGCGCTCCTCCGAGATGGCAGTCGCGTCGATCGCCGCCGCCAAGATGACGCAGCCGGAATACCAGACGGCCAGCTACGCAGGGGGAATTTTCCTGCACGAGTACGCGCACAATGCCGACCTGCTGTCCGGCCACCGCGGCAAGCTTTCCAGCATCCTCACTGAAGGTCTGGCCACGCTCGCGGAGGAGACGGCGAGCCGCATCGCTTCGGGGCAGCCGCTCCACGCGCGTCACTCGCTCGTCGGCACCGACGCACCGGCGCTCTCCGGTGGCTCGATCAGCGTGTGGGGCACACAGCCGCAGGCCGGGCCATGGCAAAGCAACGGCCGCTATGGAACGAACGCGCGCATGCTCCTCTTCCTGCGCGAGCTGGCCGGCGAGGCGTCGGTCGATCACGGGCTGCGGCCCACGCTGTACCAGCGCCTCTACTCCGCGTCGATCGACTGGCTCGATCGCCCGGCGGCCATCGCGCACATCACGTCGACGCTCGGCATTTCGTACGCCGACCTGATCGACCGGCAAACGGTCGCGAGCGTGACCGCTGGGCTCATCGATCCAGGCGTCGTGCACGACCTGCCGCGCTACACCGCGTGGGACCACAGCGAGCGTGCGCTGGTATCAGGGCCGCGTTCCCCGGATTTCACGGGGCGCGTCAGCCGCCGCGTCAACGGCGCAACCACCCTTGCCGCCGCGGATGGCGGCCACGCGGCACTATACCTGATGGCAGACGGGCCACGCGGGATCTCACTGGAGCTCCTGGCGATGGCGCCCGTGGCGCGCATCGTCCGCCTGACCCGACTCCGCTGAAGAAGAACAAATGAAGTCCATGGTGTCGTCGCGACGCGCGCGCTACGAGTGGATCAGCTCGTGGCGCTCCAGCATGCCGACGAACTGCTCGATTTTCTTCGCGCGTCTCGGCTCTTTTCACCTCTGGATCCGGAAGAGCATGACGTATCCGTCCCACTGACCGTTCGCCTTCGCGCGGTGCACAGCGTCGAGGCCGGGTGACTGGCGGTTAGAACCTCGACCTCATCCTCCCGAACAAACGGGAGATCCTTGGCCCGCATCCGCGCTTGCCGCACGCACTTGCTTCGCGGCGCTCGGTCCCGCTGATTGGCGGGCATGGACGAAACACCCGTCGGCTTTGCGGGCCTCGGGGTCTCCGAGACGCTGCTCTCCACGCTGGCCAAACTCGGCTACGAGGAGCCCACGCCCATCCAGCTCGAGGCTATTCCGCCCCTGCTCCAGGGGCGCGACCTCCTCGGCCAGGCGGCAACCGGCACCGGCAAAACGGCGGCGTTCGCGCTGCCGCTGCTCCAGCGCATCGCTGACCCCGGACACTCGACCCAGGACGACGGCCGAACGGTACGCGCGCTGGTCCTTGTTCCCACGCGCGAGCTCGCGATGCAGGTCGCCGAGGCGGTGCACAAGTATGGGCACGAGGCGTTCGGCACGTGCGTGGTGCCCATCTACGGCGGGCAGGCGATCCAACAGCAGCTGCGCGCGCTCCAGCGCGGCGTGGACGTCGTGGTGGCGACGCCGGGCCGGGCGCTCGATCACATCCAGCGCGGCTCACTCGATCTCTCCGACGTCCGCTTCGTGGTCCTCGACGAAGCCGACGAGATGTTGGACATGGGCTTCGCGGACGACCTCGAGGCGATCCTCAAGGCCGCTCCCGCCACTCGGCAGACCGCACTGCTGTCCGCGACGCTACCAGCGAAGATCGCCGCGATCGCCGAGCGCCACTTGAAAGAGCCGGTCCGCATCACGATTCGCCGCCGCAAGCTGGAGGAGGGCGAGGCGCCCGCCGTCCGTCAGATCGCGTACATCGTCGCACGCCAGCAGAAGCTCGCCGCGCTGGGACGTGTGCTCGACATGGAAGACCCGGCGTCGACCATTGTCTTCTGCCGCACGCGTACGGAGGTGGACAGTCTCACCGAGATGCTGGCGTCACACGGATATCGTGGTCAGGCGCTGCACGGAGGCCTGTCCCAGGAGGAGCGCGACCGCGTGATGCGCAGGTTCCGCGAAGGCACATCGGAGCTGCTTGTCGCGACCGACGTCGCCGCGCGCGGCCTGGACATCCCTCACGTCTCCCACGTGGTCAACTACGACGTGCCCTCCTCGCCGGACGCGTATGTGCATCGCATCGGCCGGACGGGCCGCGCCGGACGCGCGGGGATGGCGATCACCTTCGCCGAGCCGCGCGAGCACCGCATGCTGCGCAGCATCGAGCAGCTCACCCGGCAGAAGATCGAGATCGCAACCGTGCCGAGCGTGCTGGATCTGAGGACGCGGAAGCTGGAACTGCTGCGCGCCACCATTCAGGAGAACATCCTGGCCGGCGGGTTGGACGAGTACCGCGCGGTGGTGGAGGCGCTGGGCGCCGAGCACGACCTGTTCGACATCGCCGCCGCGGCCGTGAAGCTGGCGGAGGCGCGCGATGGCGCGGGAACCGCCGCGCCGACCGAGATCGCACATATGGAAGTCCCACCGTCACCCAGAGTCAGGAGCAGGGATCGCAAAGCCAGGCCGGACCCGCGCGAGCGCGGCACCGGGCGCAAAAAACCGACACAAGCGTATCCCACGTACGCGAAGCGACTCTGGATCGGGATGGGGCGAGGGAGCGGTCTGCGCCCGGCGGACATCGTGGGCGCGATTGCCAACGAGGCGGACGTCAGTCCGCGCGACATCGGCGCGATCAACATCGGCGACAAGTATTCGATTGTCGAAGTGCGCGAGAGCGACGCGGGGGCGATCGTGTCGGCGCTCAGCCGGACAAAGTTGCGTGGTAAGCGCGTGAAGGTTCGCGAAGAGCCAGGCTGACCGAGCGCGTCATGAACGCCACGCGATGCGAAATCGGGCTATCCACGCCGACTCGCCGCCGCGCTCAGTGTGTCGGCGCGCCACGCCAGAACGGGATTCGGTACGAGCTCCTTGGGCATGCATGGCGGCCGTCACTTCGCGCGCGGCTGCCGACCACGCAGCAGAAGCCACGCGAACGCCGACGACGCCAGGAAGATGACGACGTTGCCGACCTGGCTGAGAAGCACGTTCGCCGAGACGATCTCGGTGAGGATCAGCGCCGCGCCGACGCCGAACGCGACTGCCGGCCAGCGGAACGGACCCGCACGCGACGCCAGCGGCACCACGAGGAACGCCGTACCGACGAAGAAGGCAAGAAGGCCAGGCACGAGTACGAAGAAGATCTCCCCCGACTGAAAGGTCTCGAGCAGTGCGACGGCGGACGGGATGGCCGCGCCTTCGGAGAGAAATCGTCCGAGCACCATTTCGAACATGAAGACCGCCGAGAAGGGGCCGACCGAAGTCAGGATGAGCAGCCGCGCGACGTGTCCGGCTGTCGGGCTCTGCTCGCTCGCTAGCGCCGTCAACGTGAGGATACCGGGGACGAGAAGGAGCATTCCAGCGAGCAGCAGGAGATGAGCGCCGTACCAGCGTGAGGCGGCCACAATCACGATCGCCACCTGCGCGGATGCGTCCATGCTCTCCGGGGGATGGCAGAGGTCGCCGATGCTCATGAGCAATGGACCCACGATCAGGCTCGCGGCGCCGACAACGAGGCGAGACCGGCTAGGCGTGTCATTCACGGCAACGCCTCCTTGTCGAAAGACAATGCGGGCGAGCGGGTGTTGTTCGTCTGCCTAACGCCAATAGTTCTGCTGCGGGCCAATCATAACGAGCGCCAGCGAGCGAGGCGAAGCCAGCGCACTCCGACAGCCCGCTCGTCAGCAGCAACGTTCGTTAGCGTGCGCGGCTCATTGCTCAAAGTTCGGCCACGAGCTGCTGCGTCAGAGCGGCCGCTGGAATGGCCTTGCATCCCGATGTGTTTTGCCCGCACCACAACGGCGAGAAATCAGCTTTCCCGTTGCGCTCCGAAGCGTTTCGCAAGACAGCCATTGCGGCTGCCGCCACTGGAAACGGAGGCGCGCTCGAATTCATGTATCCCAATTCGCACATCGCCCGATTTACGATGCTGCGAGCCGGCCTGCCGGTGAATATGTTCGTCACGGCGGTTTCGTGCGCCGTCGCATCCTGGATAAGCGATCGGTGGATGGCACTCGTTGTGGTCTCGGGGCAGAGCAAGTATGCGGTGCCGACCTGGACACAGATGGCGCCGAGTTCGAAAGCGGCACGGACCGCGCACGAGTCGCTTATGCCACCCGCAGCGACGATAGGGATCCTGGTGGTACGCACAAGTTGCGGGACGAGCGCGAGCGTTCCAACCTGCGTAGCGACATCATCGGACAGAAACATTCCCCGATGCCCACCGGCCTCCCACCCCTGTGCGATTATTCCATCGACGCCACGTTCGCGAAGCCACGCGCCCTCGGCAACCGTGGTGGCTGAGGCGAGGACCTTCGATCCCCACGACCGGACTTGCTTCAATAATTCAACTGGCGGCAGGCCGAAGTGAAAACTGACAACCGGGGGTCTGAAGGGTCGCACGATCTCCGCTACACGCGCGTCGAACGGGGCGCGTGTCGGGCCCTCCGCGATGGCTTCTGAATCGAGATCGAAGACGCCAACGGGAAGCTCGCCCGCAACCCGAATCGACCCCCGCCAGTGTTACCGATGTCCTTAGACTGAAGTGTTACCGATGTCCTTGTTCATTCACTCGCCGACCTTTTCGATGAGATCATTCTCAAATCGACGCAGCCACACTGGTGCCCACAGGCAATGGGTGTCATCCACGACTTGTTGAGTGGTGTGTTGTGATAGCGCGTCCTTCACAAAGATCGTGATGACAACGATCTGACCATCGCTACCGCAGGCGCGGCCCAGGATCGGATCCTCGGATATGACTTTGGGTAATTGGCC
>Ga0066652_100000330_pt1 | contig 23615 bp, 36 predicted proteins | sample GraSoiAngelo_101_FD_71413 | JGI IMG/M metagenome (GOLD analysis project Ga0066652, IMG submission 71413) | Grasslands soil microbial communities from the Angelo Coastal Reserve, California, USA - 14_0903_02_30cm | ecosystem: Environmental > Terrestrial > Soil > Grasslands | place: USA... | reverse complement strand
ACTCGTAGGTAGAGGACGACGGACTCGTGATCGTGAACGAATTGCTCGAGGTGCCAGTCAGCCCAGTTGCGGCCGCATCAATGGCCCCCGAGCCGGCCGACCCCGTCACGGAGAGGTCGGTCCAGGTCGCGATTCCGGAAACGGCCGCCTTCGACAAACTGGAGTCGCTTGCAAGCGTTCCCCACGTCGCACTTCCGTTTTTAGTTAGAGTGACGGAATTCGTTGCACCGTTACAGAGCACATTGGCGGCACTGTAAACCCCGACATTGACTGGTCCAAGCGACCCCCCGAGCACTGCGTCAGAAGGCTGGCTGATAAACGAAAGATGGTGTGGCGTGCAGACCACGACAGATGTGAATTCGTCAGCCCCGATATCGCAGAGCACGAACTGCGGCCTGGAATTCCCGTAGTAGTCTGCGGCGGGACAAGTCGAATTCACCCCCGCGTTGTAGGCCGCCGAAGAGGTTGACGCGAGGCGGTAGTCGCGACCTGGTTCGTCCACAAATAAGGCAGCGACCTGTCCTGATGTCAGGGCAATGGAATGGGCTCCGCGGCTTGCCCCTCCCCCGGTATAGGTGGCGTTGTAATCGTCGGTGAATGCGCCGGTGACCTGTTCGTAGAGAATGACGGGGTTGAAGCCTCCCGCCAAGACGATGTTGTTCTGAACCGACGACACCCCGTTGATGTATTTGAGGTACGCCACGCTGCCATCGAGCGTGTTGTTGTAGATGTTGACGTTGTACTTCGCTCCATCTCCGTCCGTGTTGGAACTTCCGTCGTTCGCGGTGATTACCCCGTTGTAGACTATATTGTTGCGGATTGTGACGGTTGACGGCACCGTAGTCCAGGTGACGATAAGCGTGATCGCTCCGGTTCCGCCAGAAGTGTTTGTGTCGTGGACGATATTCCCCTCGACCAATACTGTTTGAGGTTGATAGCTGACTGCAGCCCCTTGCAAGGGAATGCCGTTGCGCCAGCAGGGCCCAACGATGTTGCCCGAGTAGGTGATGTTCCGAACGCCATTCTTCAGGTCGAAGCAATCGCCTTCACCTGCGAATCCAACCGCCGGATCAGCCAACGTGTTCCCGATGAATTGAATATTGGAATGGCCAGGGCAGTCAAACCCGTTTCCAGAGTGATCTTCGCCATTGCCGCCAAAGTAGAGGTTTTCATCTACAGTCCGCACGATTTTGTTGTAGCGGAAAATGACATCGTCGGACAGATGTGAGATACGAAGAGTGCAGACTCCGGTTGGGTTAATAATGGTCGGTCCCGTACTATAGGCATAGCCTCCAGCGTTGAACTGCATGCCAGGTCCACCGTCAGTGACATCATGGACATAGTTGTATTCGATGATGAAGTGAGAGCCACCGCCTTCAAGGCGGAATCTACCGAAACTCCCCGTAGTTTCGAACCCGCGAAGAGTGATGTAGTCCATCGCCGGAATAATGGGATTCTGCCCCCAACCGATTGCCCACTGGGAGCCTTGATTGACGGGTTTGGCTTTCGGCGTATCCCGCGTCGGCAACCCCCCATAATCCATCCATGATGGCGAGGAGTCATTCGTGTTCCATTTCGTCATGCCGTCAAGGGTTAGACGAAACGGACCACCGGTGGCGCCCTGACTCCGGTTCAAAGTGATTTCGTTGTGGGTATCGGACGTGTCTGAGCTTGCTTCACGACACGAAAAATAGATCGTGACGTTCGCAGATGCGAGGGCTGTATTTACCGACGTCCAGTTGATGGTCTGCCACGGATTACCCGCAGAGCCGTCATGCGTCCCGCTTGAGACATCCGCATCGACGTAGAAGTCGGTGGCATATGCGGGGACCGCAAGCACGAACAAAACGAACGCCACTCTTGCTATCTTTTTCAGCATAAGACTATCCGTTATAAATTAACGCCGAGGAGGATGCGGCGGCTCCAGGAACACGAGTCCTCCACCGTCTTCAGGGACAATCCGCGCCTCAAGTTCCTCGATGTTGGTGTCCAGTTCAAAACCGCCAGCGTCTCTCTTGGCGTCTTCGCTTGCTTCCAGTTCCAATTCTTGTTCGTTTTTCATACTCTCCTCAGAACGGCATCCAGAATCGCGTCCAGTTTCTTGCTGAACGCATCGAACCGTTCATCGTCTCTCTGGATGTGCCGGATTAACTCGCTTGCCACCTGCTGTCGTTCGCGAGCCGCAGCTTCGCGGTCTCTATTCGTTTCATGCACTGTTGAATCCTTCATGTGCTCCGCGATTTCCTTGAATTTCACATCATAGGCCCTGCCAGCACGCCGTATCAGTTCGCCTAAGAGCAAAACGATGACGGCAACCCCAGCACTGAACCAGTCGTGATTTGACATGCGTCATTTTTCTTGGCCTCTCAGTCCCGGTGCAGGGCGTCCCTCCCTGCCGGTATCCTGCTGGCACAGTCTTATCGCCTCGCGGTCAAGCCTATTGGTCAAGCCGCCCGGTCGTAAGTGTTTTACCGCGTCACAATCCCCTATCGTTTACAGACATAGCCTTACCGCGTCATAGCCTTACCGCGTCACAATCCCCGTAATCAAAACATCGTTCGTCAGAGAAACGACTCTCAGCCGACAGAACTTAGGATACTCCGAACAGACCGCAGCGCGCCCGACGTAACTGGCGTTTACGGTCGTAATTCCCTGCAGTTTCACGTAGTAAATATCGCTGTCGATTTCCGCACCCTCAACATCTATTTCAAAAGATCCCGGATTCCCCGAGAATGACACCTGAAACGCCGCAGCGAAGGGATACGCTGTTCTCGGCATGCGAGACAACTGCACGGCTACGCTCGCCTGAGTTGCCAAGGCTCGCTCCTGGAACCACAGGAAGTACTGGTGGTTCATGTTGAGCAACTTCGCCTGGCCTGTTCCGGGATAGAATCCCGGCGCCTGCGGTTGAGGTTGCGGATTAGGTATTAGTAAGGACATTCGATTCTCCTATCACAAAAGATGCAGCGTGAGCAGTTCGCAGTCCGATGCTGCCGATGGAGGAGTCGGCCCCACAGTCTCATTGAGCAGCAGGTTTCCCGACTCCCCGCTTAACAGAAGCTCGTCGCCCCCGACCAACCCCATCTCGTAGTGTGCCACTGCTTGCCTCCTTAGCGGCCGCCACCGCCGCTGCTTCAAGTTCCTTGATCCGCTCGCCTTGCTTCTGAAGCAAGCTTGTCATCTGGATGATCTGCATCACGTAGCCTCCGATGACCTTCTTCAACTCTTCGTTCGCATCCATGCTACAGTGCGCTCAACTTTCCATTCGCGTCAGCCACAACAGGGCGGCTTCCAGTGCCTGCAAGAGCGCCGAAAACGATGTCGCCTGTTCCGGTCTTGATGGAAAGATTATCCGTTGCGCCAGAAATATCTGGAATATTGATTCCTATTTTTGTTGCTACGCTAGCGAAGTTATTAGTCGTCAATGAATCAATATCGAAACCGATAACTGCGTTCACTGACTCCGACCCTGTTCCATTAAGAGTGATAGCTGGAACGACTCCACGAACAGTTCCGATGTTAAAGCCAAGCGCATTGATAGTCAGTGGGCCTGCATACACAGACGTTCCGGCAGTCCCATTACCTGTTGCGTTCAAAGTAAATCCAGCATCGATTGCTTCGAGGTAGTCTCCATTCAGGGTCGGGTACATGTTCAACAAAATGTTATGCGTTGTCGCATTCGTTGGATCAACTTCGAAGGCGTGATTACCACCTACGTCTAAAACTCCGCCAGCAAGAGATCCAAACGTAAATCCAGCATCGCCAGTCACCAAATTCGAGGCACTTCCGAATCCGATCTGATGCTGCGTCAGTGAAGTCCCAAGGGCAGTCCCAAGATTCGCAAGCGTCACCGCCCGATCCAGCGGACTGCCGCCCGGATTCTTGACGAAGTACAGCAGGTCTGTCGCCCCGGGAGTATCGCTCGTCAGTTCTATGAGGGTCTTCGATGCCACAGATTACATCCTTCCCACGTTCAAGAGTCCGCCAAACCCAGCCCAAGGTTGCGAGCCGTAATTCCCCTCCTGCACGTACCGGTTGAAGTACGCCTCGCAGAGATCGCGGTCCATGTCCGAGACGATCTTGCGCTTCCGCTCGTACTCCCGGTTCGCCGCTTCGGCCAGGAATCGCCAGTCGGCGCCGGATCCGCGGGCGAGGCCATCGCCCTTCTGCGCTTCTTTCCACTGGTACGAGACTTCCTTCGCGCGCCACATCACCAGTTCGTCGTTCAAGGGGAATGGCACGGCATCAGTCGGCGCAGTCAACGCAGGACCGCGGCGCAGGTACGAGATCGTGTACGGCCAGACCGACAGCGGATGCGGCCAGAGTTCGTAGAGCATGTAGCCGAGCGTTGGGCTCGCGTTGTCGGTCCCTGCGCCTCGCTTATCGACCTCAAAAGGCACGCAGTATCCCGGCAGGTTGAACTGGACCCGCTGGGCGTCGATGACGGCGAGGTCACGCTGCCCCAGTTTTGAGTAATTGATCGGCGCATTGTCCTTCGTGTCGCGGATCGTGAAAAACCGCTTGAAGTCCTGCACCGGAGCCGGGAAGTACGCCTGGTAGACCATGTACGCCTGATCTGCTCCATCCGGTTCCATCCACGGACGGTCGAGCGTAAACGTGTCCACGCCGTCGTAGGCGATGATGTTGTACAGGGAGTAATAGGGAACTCGGATCTGGTAACTCGTCAGGAGCGGCAGTGTTCCCGCGTTGAAGTAGTCGAGCCACGCGGCCGCCGCCGTCGCATCGCCGACCACCTGATCACTGTAAGCCGTGGTCGTGATCGTGCCGGCCGACTGCCCGACAGAGGTCGAACCTTGGACGGGGAACTGCAAGCCTGGAGTTAGCCAGCCGGACTCCTGAAACTGGAACGACCAGTACTGCCGGTCGTAGATGTCCCCCAGGGCCTCGTTTACCTTGGTCACAGCCAACGGCATGTTCATCCCGGGGACTTCACCGACGAGCCCGAAGGCCATGTTCTGAAGAGGCACTTAGGGTTTACCTCGATACCGCTTCGTCTGAGCCTTCGTCAGGACTCGCTCGCCCTTATGGAGCAGCGCAGGGCCGGTCTTGCGGACGGAACCGCCGCGTTTGTAGCCGGGGATCTTGCGGCCGCTTTCCCTGCTTGCCTTGCTCTCCATGGAACGCTGCCCTGACTTTTGAAGGATCGAGGACGTATCTTTGACAGCCTTGTCCATGTAGTCCTTGTCGTTGGGCCACCACAAACTCCCCTTCGGGCCGTACTTCCCTTTGCTGTCTTTTTCCTCGTCGCTGGTACGAGTCTCACCCACGGACGGTTTCTTCGGCTCTAACTTGTAGTCCTTTGGATCCGCTTGATAGGCCTGCTTCTGCGCCATGCTACTTCTCCACCGCTCTCTTCCGCGCGATCTTCTTCATATTCGAAGCGAACACGGCCCTCTTCGCCATGACGCCGCCTTCTTTCTTGGCCGCGGAGATCTTCTTGGGCGTCGCACGACCGAAGGCACCCACAGTGCCTTTTTCCTTCATTTCATCGGTTGCCTCTTTTATCCAACCCATACTTGCCTCCTGAAACAGCAACGGCGCCCCGAGCCCATCACTGGACTGTGGGCGCCGTCTGCCCGTCTCGTACCCCTACTGCTTAATATTTCCCGCCTTTACCCGAGATCGAAAACTTTTCCGCCGACAAATCCACAGCGTTTGTGACTTCGGTCCCCGGGGTCGCCGCCGTGTACATCTTCAGTTTCCACGTCGCCCGCGGTCCAGGGCCTGACGGAAGTGCCCGATAAACGTAGGTTCCGCTCACCGAGAGACTGCCGGAAGTGTCGATCGAATCGATGTAGTTCTGCGCGATGGGAATCGCCACATCAACCCCGCCAGTGACGTAGGCGGTGGGTCCCACGAAGGACCCAGCCCACACATACCGGCGCCCTACGAAGTCCGGATATCCCTGATACAGGGAGATATTTACACTTGCCACGTTTGCTCCTTATCCCTGAAGGACCGGTAGATTCAACTGGCACAGGCACAGCGTGTTCGGACTCGGCACGGAGAGTGCGAGGCCGATCGATGCGGGAACGAATTCCTGCAAGGTCGGATCGTCCACCACTCCGAGAGTCGTCGAGTTCAGCAAGTCACCTGAAGCCGGCCCAGACTTCGTGACAGTCGCACCGCAAAGAACGGAAGCGATCCCGAGCTCCTGGACAAACGTGTAGTTGCCTGCCGTTACCGTGTTGAGGAACACGACTGGATGCGCCCCGACGATGCCCTTGTCGTAGGACGTCACGAGGTTGAGTGCAGGTTGTCCTCCCGCGACCATCAAGCCGATCGTTCCAGTCTTGACGTTCGAACCCGTTGCACCAGAATCGACCTGAACCCGGCGATAGCGACCCGCGTGAAGCGTGCCGTTCGTCAGGTACGAGGCGTTCTGAGCCTCCTGCTCCGTCATGTCGAAGTAGTCGCCAAGGTTCAGTGCGCCGCCGTAATACGCAATCCCTGTTCGGGGATCCGTCATCCCGGTCGGGGACGTGTCGTTGCAGGCGTTGATGGCTTTCCAAGTCGCCAGTGTTTGAGTGTGCGGCATCGTTTCCTCCTACGCCGAGAAGCCGAATGCCTGAGAGTTGTGTCTCGGCATCGTATTGTACAGGTTGGTCCCGAGACGCATGAAGAGTGCATCCATCGAGACGTTGTTCGGCATCGGCGCTCGCCGCAGGCCGTAGTTCCAGCCCTTCTTGTTGGTCGGGCGAATTTTGAAGGATTCCGGCTCCAGGAAGAACAGAACCTCACCGACAGTGACGGTCGTGTTCGACGGCATCCCGGATCCTGTCGTGGAGATGCCACCGCTGACATTGGAACCCGTGTAGGTCGGCGTCAAGAATGTCGAAGTCTGGGTGGACATTCCCGCACCGTCAACCAAGGTGTTGTTTCCTGCCTGGCCGCTCGCCGGCGGGAAGGAGAGGAAGTCTCCTGCGTCAGCGGAAGGCGCCAGTGGATCGGCGTAAATTTCGACGCCGTTAAAGTCCAGGCCCTGCCACGCGATGTCGTGGTTTTTGTTCGACACGTCGCGACGCTGGGCGTCGAGGGCGTTTGCGACAGCGACGAATCCGAGGACGTTGGTGATTCCGAGAGTCGGCTTGCCGCCGGTCACGGTACAGTTTCCCCACATCCGCATCAGGACGTTGAAGTCGATCTGCCCGGTAGCACCGCTCGAGTTCCCAAGCCACAGTGGAGTGGAGTTCAGGGCCTTTCCGATGACACCGTTTCTGGTGTTCGATCCGTAAGTCGTGAACACGTTGCCGTCCCACGAAGGATCGATGCCGTTATTCAGGCCTTCGGAGAGACCGTTCGAATTCAGGATTCGATTCCCGGTAACGCCGGACCCTGCGGCCTGCCCGTGACGGAACGAGTCCATCTCGATCATGGTGTTGATCATCTCCACCATGTTTTCCATCAGGATCTGGTACTGATTGGCGATCATCGCCGGGCCAGAGTTGATGACGCCGCCGGTTCCCGTGCCATCGTCCAATTCCCAGTCGTCCAACGGGTTCCAACTCACGTACGCCTTGGGCACAAACTTCATGCCCGTGTTCTGCTGCTGGCGCGTGACCGTCACCGTCTGGCCTGGAGCTACGGCAGCGCCTTGCGGACGCCCGTAGATGAAGCCTTCAAACATGCCCGAGCCGCCAAGGAACGGATCCCAGACGCCAGCGCGGCGAAGTTTGGCCTGAAACGGAGTGTCGACGAAAAGGTTTTGAAATACTACATTCTTGCGAATGCTTTCCAGGTTCGTCGCATCTATCTCGTTATAAAGAGGATCTGCTGGCATCTATGTCTCCTTAGTTCACTGTCGCGGCCGCGTGGTCCGCGATGTCTTTGTGGATCATTTGCTGCGTCGCGGCGCGGCGCTCTTCCCGGCTCATCGAGAGCGGATCTTTGACTGTTTTCGCATCGACTCCGCGGCGGATCTCCGCGAACTGCGACTGCTGCGGGACTCGCACCATCGGGTTTCCGCCCGTACGCTCCGCCCACTGCTTGTTGTTCTCCTCGACCTTCGAAGCAGCGTAGGCGTCGAGTTCCTTCTGCTTGGCCGCCTGCGCGATTTCTTGGCGTCGAGCGTCGAAGTTGTACTTCTTCGCGGCGTAGTCGCGGAACGGCATGCGCTGGGCGACCGCTTCGTTGACGAGGGTTTCGAATTCATCCGGCAGCGGGGCGCCGTGAAGGCGTTGATGCTCCGACATGACCCAGGTCACGTTCGAAACAGCCTTGAGGCCAGCTTCGGGAGTCATGAACTGCGGGGAACCATTCGGCCCGGGAACAAACTGGCCGTTCGGCGCGCGTGCAGGGTCCGGAGCGACATAGCCTGGGGCATCTTTCGGCACAAACCCTCCCGCCTTGGCCTGTTCGGCCTGCGTGCGATAGAACGCGATCTCGGCCTCTTTTTGGGCCTTCTCATTCGCCCATGCGTCCAGCGACGGCGCAATCTGCGTGTCGTAGAGTTCGCGCTGCGTGCGCGTTGCGAGTTCGGCGGCTTCTCTTGCCTGCGTCGCGGACTGTTGCGCCTGTTCGGCAGTGGTGAGAACGGTTCCGAGTGCGGAAGTCACCTTGGAGTCGAGCGCGGCGATTGTGGCGTCGTCGATTCCAGAGGCTTTCAAAATTTCTTGCACCGTTGGCATAGGATCTCCTTAAAGTGGCGGCGATTGCTCCGGTCCTGCTTGAGGACCACCGGTCAACATTGCGGTTTGAGCTTCCTGAATTCCCTGGGCCGCTTTCTGGAGTCCTGCCGAAAGTACGGGATTTTCCTGCGCGAGTCGTTTCAGTACTTGATAGATCTGCGCGAGGACAACCTGCTGCGGATTCGCCGGAGCCTGTGAAGGCGCGGCGGCCCCTTGGGGCGGTGCAGCAGGCGGAGGTGCGACGCTCGACACTACTTGCCCATGCCTGACTTGCCGACCGTGACCTTGGCGGAACCTTTGGAGCCGGAATTCTTGACGTTGTTCGGCAGTTTACCCGAGCGGAAGTCGCCGCCGGGGATCGTGCCCTTCTTGACGAAGGAGTTGACCTTCTTTCCTTTTCCCATTCCCATTACTTTTTCCCGCCTCTCTTGCCTGCTGATTTCTTGACTGCGCGTTTCCGCATATGACTCGGCACACCGGCTTTGCCGCGAGGACCGCTTGAAGCGATACTGCCGCCGACCAGTTTCACCGAACCATTGGGACCGCAATCTTTCATCGAATTCTCCGAAGGTGGGGGCAAAACAAAAAGGCCCCACGACCTTTTTAAGATCGAGAGGCCTTTGAGGGTTTACCAAAAGGCAAAGCACAAAGGAAGCTCTTAAGAACGTGGCGTCTCACGACGCGACCGCGATGACGTGACAACGTTTACACCCGTGTTATTGCAGTGTCAACGGAAATTATTACTCAGGTTGAAAAATTATCGAACGCGCGGCACTTGAACTGTGCTCAACGCAGGCAAGAGTCCGAATGCCTGGAGCAGAAACAACACGACGCAGATCACGACGACGACGTTGAGGATCGTCTTGATTTTTTGATCCATCGACACGTACGTGTTGACCATCCACAACAGGACGCCAATTACGATCAGAACAACGACAAGGCTGAGTAATGACATGGGTTTCTCCTGCGAGGAGGATACTCCAACTGGGCGGGGACTACTCCATCTTCAGAATCTTCCGCACGGAGTCGCGGGAGATTTCCGGCATCCGGTAGCGTTCAGCAAGTCGCACGGATCGAATTCCGCCGTTCTGGAAATCCACATACAGCGTTCCTGAAGTGCCGCGTTTTTTTAGATGGCACAACACTGCATCGAGCGGAATGTTCTTGTCGATTGCCGACTCCGTCAGCAGGTAATCACTGTTACGGGTGAGATCGGATTCGGTCATAATGTAGAGGTTGCGGCTGAACGCCGCACAAGGAAGTGGAGTTCCTTATGAAGACCAGAGTGAAACGACACTCCGTCGTCCAGCCACAAGACGAATCTATCAAGTTGATCCCCCTTACAAAAGGCCAGAACGCCATCGTAGACATTGCCGATTACGATTTCTTGATGCAGTGGAATTGGTGCGCTTCGTGGTCCGAAACAACCAGATCGTTCTACGCAAAAAGAAAAAATGCCGACACTGGGAAGATGGTTTACATGCACCGAGCACTTGTCGGCAATTCGCATGATGAAGTTGACCATCGAAATCGGAATACTCTGGACAATCGAAGAGAGAATCTTCGGGGATGCGACGGTAGTCCTAACAGGCAAAATAGTCCGAAGCGACGCACCAATACATCCGGATACAAAGGGGTCTCTTGGTGTAAGGAACGCGCTCTTTGGGTTGCTCACATTCAAGTCAACGAGAAGAGTTTTTATCTTGGCGGATACCATTCCAAGGAAGATGCCTATGAGGCTTACTGCGTGAGAGCAAAAGCGGTTTTCGGAGAGTTCTTTCATGGCTAGCGAGTCGTTTTTACCACTGGGCGTGGCGCTCCTGAATTTTTGTCCTTAACGACAAGTTTTCCCGGCTGACGATTTTCCGGAGGACGACCTCCAGGATGTTGAACTCCGCCGGTTGAGGCCGAACCTTGAGGGCCTCCGCCTCCGCCGCCATCAGGCGGTGCTCCCGGGGGGCCAGCGCCCGGAGGTGCGCCGAGTCCCAACGCGGCCGCGAGTTGCTGAGACTCGGCCATCAACCCAATCTTCAGTTTCTCCCAATTTGACCATCGTTCCAGCAACGTGGCGCCGGGAAGTGTTCCCCAGTTATCCAGTCCAAGTTTTTCGGCAACATAGTCTGGTGGAAGAGGGAATCCGCGACCATACAACGCCATTATTTTGGTCTGCTCTTGAGCTTGCGTAATTTTGAGCAGCGTGGACGGAACCGATATCAGGCGAAGATTTTTAGCGAAGGACCGCGCTCGCGTGAGTTTATCGTACAGCGATGCTCTGATAATCCTCTGCTCTTCTCCGTCTGGTCCGTAGATCGAGTCAAACGGAAGAGTTCCGTGCATGTACTCTTCCGGCATATGCGACGGGATCATCGACTCAGGATCGTAGTCGAAGAGTTCCGGCGTGATGTTGTCCGGCCCGACGTACTCGATGATTCGCCGCGTGTCCATCCACTGCGGGATCATGAATTTCATCATGAACGCGACCTTCGCATTACCCGCTTCCATCGTGGCGGCGATGCCCTTAGCGATCGGGCCGACAGTTTCGAGAGCCTTATCGAACGAGTCCGAGTCGAGGTTTAGTTTTGCGTTCATCAGCGTCCCGAGGTCGTTGATCCCGAGTTGCTGCTCTTCCATCGCAGTGAGTTTTTCGAGGAACGAGAAATTGACGTCCGTAATCTGGACTTCGTCGGGCAGCACCGACTGGAACGTCGCCTGCGGATTTCCGTCCATCCCGGCACGCACGTTCTCTTCAAACAGGTCGAAGTTTTCGATCTTCGGGCCGCCGGTCACCGTCCTGTCGTAGCCCATCGGGGGATTCGTCCGCACGGTGATGACCTGATCCATACGGCGTTCATGCTTCCGCTTCGTGCGTTCGATAGACCCGACAGATTCAACGAGCGACAGCCCGAGCGGTTCCCAGGGCCAGTCATCAACGGTGTACTGCACCACCGGCATCTTGCCGTGCCAGTCAAAGGCAGGTCCGTCGTACATGGGCTCGCGTGCGCCCGACCCGGAGATCATCAGGCGAAGATTTGGATACACGCGGCAATCTTGAATCATTGCCGGCTTCATGAACGGCTGTCCGTCGCGAATTCCGCCAAAGATCTGCTGCCCTATCGAAGGAACCTTGTAAAACCAACTCGTGTTCGCGTCGCCCATCGGCAATTCGTATCCCGTGTTGTTTACGCGGAGATCGCGGATGAACGTGTAGCGAATTTCGCAGTACAGGTTGCCCCAGTTGCGTTGCGTGTCGCCGTAACGGAACTTTTCAGCCCAGTCGAGACGTTTTGCAGAGAGCCTGGAGGGCGACGTCAGCTGGTTCACCGGCTGCAGTTGCGACTGGTACAGCGGGAACCGTGCGTGCGCTTCGGCAATCGGCATGTACGAATAGATCGTGATCGCGTAGGCGTCCTGGACGTCGTTCGATTTCGGAACCTGGGTCGGGACCACGTCGAGCATCCCGAGAGACTCGAAAACGATGCGGCGCTCGCCAAATCCGTAATCTTCCGCCTTGCATTTCGGCCACAGGTAGCCGATGCCCATCACCGCGGCGTACTGAAGCACCTCGCGGAGTGCGCGTGGATACTGCGACTCGGTATAGATGCACTTCAGGACTTTGTTTTCGGTCTCTGCGAAGGGCTTGAACTGCGCGGCATCAGATCCGAAGATGCCAATTTCCCGTACGTCGGAGAGCGTTTCGACGAACTTCCGGATGTTGTACTTGAGGAAATTTGAATTCAGCGTGGATTTCGTTCGGTCGTTGAAAATGGCGTCGAACAACTGCATGTTCGGACCCATGTTGCGATAGGAACGAGAGCCTGAGATGTACGCCTCGCCTTCCTGAATTTGCTCTTCGGTCCAGCCGAGTCTTACTGATGGAGATGCTTCGAACGGGGGGCACTGCCAGGATGTCAGCGACTGTTCGGACTGGTGGAACACTACAGACATGGGTTCGATCCCTCAATGATTGCGTCGTAGGTCTCCCCGTCGATAAGTACCGGTCCTTCGTCGAACTCCACAGGAGCGTACAGTTCGAATTCAACGGGAAAATCCAGCCCTACTGGCGTCAACTCGCTCATGCCTCCCCAACCTTCAGCGCCGCGAGGATCTCATCGGCAATCTGCTGCGCCGTGCGCGGATCGTCAGGCGAGATGTCGATAACCACGGGATCGCACCAGCACTTCGATGGATCGGGTTCGTGCTCTCCGGCGATGTCTCGATGCGCGATGAGTGCCATTATTTTCCGTCCTCGTAGCCGACCAAATGTTGGAACTTTTCCGTCTTCTGCTTTTTCAAATTCTCTTCGTACTCATCGATCTGCGCGATCGCGTGCTTGCAGAAGTCCCTGTTCATGGCGTTTCTGGAGTTCATCATTTTCTGATACAACTCTGCCCTCGCCTGCCGCCGCATCGGGCCTTCAACGGCCTCGCGCTGCTCGTCGGTCATCTCCTCGATGCGCTTCTCTTGAGCGCGGAGTTTCGCGTCCCAACGATCCACGTCGGCGGCGTTCTGGCAGACGATTTTCTGGTAGCCTTTGTGTGGACAGGGAAACTGTTCGGGGAAACCGACGAGGGTGTGGTCGGTGTCTTTGTTCCAATAAAATACGACGGCAGTGCGTTTGACCGCAGGACGAAGATGTTGGGGGAGCCAGAGGTCAGGCATTTTTCTCGGAAAGCTTCTGAAGATGTTTGATTAAGGCAGAATAGTCGCGATGTGGATTTTGAAGTTCAAAAACAAGATCGAATGACTTTCCGCAGGTCGTACAGAGAAGTAGAAAGTTCTCGTCAATACCGAAATCTGAGCCCAATACAATTTCTCCATGATCGCACTGACATTGAAGGAAATCTTCAATCCGTCGATCACCTGAATGCTGATGCCCATGTCTGCATCGGAGTATTTCTTCAGTGACGCCATTTTCATGAACGAATTCGATTACCGTATTCGATGTCCCAGTGTTAAACATCCTAATCCCCCACGCTCATCCGGCTCGACTGGGCATACTGTAACGCCAACTCGTCTAAAGGCGGTAGTTCTCCGTGATTCACCGCGTATTTTTTCTTCGACCGCTCCGCCAGGGTGTCCATGTGATGCCGCGTGATGTACGCCTGGGCGGCCGCCCGAACCCTGTCGTCGTGCTTTCCGGACTGATGCTCTAACTTTGTCTTTCCGGCCCCCGTGATCTTCCGCTCGAGATCCTGGAGTTCCGCGATCAGCCACTTCGAATTCGGGATGTACCAGCCATTGACGACCGCCTCGATGAACCGGTTCATCATGAACGGCACGGACCATGCATTCGAGTACCAACCCTGCTTGTTCGACTGTTCTTTTACGACCTTGCCGTCGTATCCGACCATCTCGTGGTGGAACGTGAATCCCATGAGTTTCAACTGGTGCTGACAATCGTCGCCCGGCCGCTCGCGCTGCTCAATACAGAACTTCACGCCGCGGGGATCACGGCAGGAAGGGCCGTACCACGACGCCAAACAAGCCGCGAAACCGACCATCTGCGCCGGATTTACCCGGATCGAGACGAATTCCGCGCACTGGATATCTGGATAATTCCCCTTCGCACTCTGCGTGATATTGAGCACTGATCGGTCGGAATCTTCCTTGTTCAAACCGTCTGCCGTGTCGATGCCTGCCGAATAGTCCCGTCCGTGCTTCGGCGGTTCGAACACCATCACTTTGTCGAGTGCGAATTTCTGGTCCGCCTCGCTGATCGGACGCAGCGGAATCAGCAGCCAGTCGTATTTCATCCCGCGATGCGACTCCCAGTGGATCGGGATCCGCGGCAGGTTGTAGTCGATCTCCTCGACCGGTGGTTCGAACCCCTCATCGATCGAATTCCCGACGATGGCGTATGCGGTGTAGTTCTGCGCGCGCGTTTCCGTGACGACTTCGATCACTTCCTGGTCGAACACGAGGTCGTTCTTTCCCGTCAGTGCTTCTGTATCGTCCGCCGGCATCTGCGAGAGCCACACACGCTGCGTTCTGGACTTCTCCGCCTCCTTGTAGTTCACCTCCCAGAACCACTGCTGCGTCCGCGGCATCTTCCAGTCGGTTCCGACAACGCCAGCGAGAAACGGCGTCGAACGAATGTAGAATTCGCACTTCCGGACGTGTTTTTTGGTCTCCGGCATCGGCTCCCAGGACGACGGCACTGGGAATTTCTTCAACCAATCGGCTTCCGGATACAGGTCTGTCGCAAGCGGCCACGGCAAAAACAGCGGGAAAAACCGCGTCGGCTCGCCCGTTGCCACAGCTTCCTTCAACGCACGCCATTTATCGGCCTGCCATCCCGTATTCCCGTTCCCCGTGCCTTCCCAGACCTGAAACAGCTTCCGCGAGGGATGCGTCGCACGCAGCAGGCCCTCTTCAAGCACCTTTTTCGGGTTCGGGATGTCCCCGATCTCAGAGATATGAACCAGCGTCGGCGTCCACCCTTGCGCGATACCGGTCGGCTGCATGCCCGACTGGATCGACAAGATCGAAGAATTCTCAAACTCAATCATCTTGCCGACACGATTCGCCGTTTGCCGCGGCACGAGCCACCACGGGCACCGCTCGTAGCAGATGTTGATGATCCGCCCGATGAGTTCCGACTTGTCCGCGTTTACCGACGACATGATTGCCTGCGTATTCGGCATGAACAGCATGCGGTGGAGGAATTTCAGCGCGACCCGGGTCGAAATCCCGAGCTGCCGGGCCTTCAACACGAACAGTTCGATCGCGACTTCTAACTCATCGAAATGCGCGACGACAACGTCGAAGATCTCCTGAGATTTCCGGTTCTTGAACTGGAAAATGTCGCCCTTCTCGTCGCAAATATAGGCGTAGCGTTCGGACCAGTACCCCTCATCGACAGTGCAGAGGATCTGCTCATTCTGAATAAACCGCTTGATCTCTGAGAGCCGCTCTTCAGTCAGCCGTTTCGTGATTCGGATGTAGCCGTTCTTCGAATTCTGGTCCGTCGTCGTGATCGCGGCGAGGTACGCGGTGAACTCTTTGATCTGTTCGATGGTGTGTGGGACGGGTTCCCAGTGATTGAGTTCGACGAATGCTTTGAGTTTCGCGGCGGTCAGGCGGGGAGAGTACACCGGTCAGTAACGGCGCCCCGGTTGAGGGTTGAATTCTCCTCGTTCCGGAGGTCGAAATCCTGCGTCTTCGGCCAAAAATTCCTTCGCTCGACAGGCGTTGCACCTGTACTCGGCGTTTCTCTGGTCCTGCTTCGTGGCGATGAAAATTCGCTCGCAGAGTTCGCACTTTCGGTCGTGAGGCTTCGCGTAGTCCTGGCGGCTGGTCATCACTCCCCCAGCAACTTCTGCGTCCCGCCGAGTGCGGGGAACAGGTCGTTCACGTCCACGTCCTTCGGATCCACGCCGCCATCTTCGGGCGCGCCCTGTGCCTGATAGAACTTCCCGATGAACGTCGGGCCTTTCGGCTGCGGCAGCGCGCCGAGCATCGTGTCGAGCGCGTGCCGGTCCCTCTCCCCCTCCGGCCGCTTCGCCTGCTTGATCCTCGCGCGCATGACATCCGGGTGATGTGTGATCGCGAGCACCTTCACGAGATTTACCGATCCTTCCCGCAGCGCGAAAATAATATCCGACATCAGCCGCGCCGGATCCACTCTCGCAACAAGGGCCCAACCTTCCCACGGCATATGCCGCCGCTCCCAATCCTCTGCCGCGTCGTACGCTTTCAGCCACTGGACAATCGTCGTTGCATTCGAGAACCGCATCGCGTCGAGCACCGCGTCGAGACCGCCCTTCGACTCATCCAGGATCGCCGACAGTTTCGGCGCGCCATCGAGTGCGGCAGGGTCAACCTGGTACTTCGCCAGTGCCTGCCCCAGGAGTTCGCGGCGCACCGCCGCCCTGCTCCTCGACAGCCCCCCCATGAGACGGCTGCTGCCGGTACGCTTTCTCCCGAGGGCCGGCGGACCATCGGTCGCCTCCACCGCTTGCGGTGATCGTGAACCAGTCACCAAGGTTATCTCCGGCGTCTTCTCCTCCGAGTTGTTCACGGATGATTTCCTCCTCTGTCTTCAGGTGCGTAATCTCAACCTCGCGCGGCTCCGGCTTCGGCGGATGCTCCGCGTCCATCCGTGCCTCGCCCGTCATGGCCATCAAATCGAGCGCCTCGCTTATCACATGGTGAGCGTCCGCCATCGCCCTAGTCTGCAGTATCATCGCCTCGACAGCAAACGCCAGTCGTTCGAACGCGACCACGATGCGCTCGTCCTGCTCAGGCGTCACGGCGGTCCCACCACAGGATACCCACTAACCCCGCGACAAGCACCAGCAGTGTGATCGTCACAGCACCTCTCCCGCGTCGCCCTGCTCATCGCCGTCACTGCCATCGTCCATCACCTCCGGCTCCGCGACCATCGCCGCAGGCACTCTCACCGGCGCTTCGGCCGCCGCCATCGCGGCCCTCACATGCCGACCGATTGTCCGTCCCGCCCCCTTCGGCTTCGCATACTGGATCCGCTTCACCTCGCGCCGCCCCGTCGAATCCTCCACCAACACCGGCAGCGGCTGGTCCGTCTCCTGGCGCACCTGGTTCGGCGGCGCTGCCATCAACGTGCGATCCGCCTCGTTCAAATACACGTCCTCGTCGCCCTCTGCGACCACGGGCCCCGTCTGTATCGGCACCTTGACTTCGACCACCGCATCGCGGCCGCAGTCCTTCATTGCCAACCGTATCCCGATCACGCCCTGGACCGTCTCGTACGCCGCGACGTCGTTCAGGTAACAGTCCTTCCGCAGCATCTGCTCGACGTGATGCAGCACGGACTTGATGATTTCGCCGCCCGATAGCGGCAGTGGTAAAACTTGTTCAGACATATTCGATTTCCTTTCAGAAAGATCCGTGAATCATGTTAGGCGTTCTTGAATTCTCGCCAATACTAGTCGTTTATTTGCTTCTACGCCTCCACAATACTGGCAATCCCAACGTCCACACGGATCATTGCTAAGTCCACACACGCTGACGGATTCCCGCTCTTCGCATTCCATGAAACAATCACCGCAAGGTCGAACAGCACGATGGATCTTGCATACTGAATAGATCTCTTTGTTAGGTTTTGATAGCAAACTCATTCTCCTCTTAACCCAAGATCATAGAAATATGCGCCTAAGATGGCACCACATATAAACCCAAATAAAAAAACGAAGAGCGGGTTCACAGTTTGACCCACAACGGAACGCCGCCGCTCAAAGGCAATGGCAGTACTTGTTCGCTCATTTCGTGTGTGTCCTCTCCAGATTCATTACCGGTGGGTCGGTTGTCGTCGTCGTCCGGTTTATGTCGGGAGGTGCGGTCGCTCCCTGTGGGCCGCTCCGCAGTGCGAGCCACGCCCTCACCGTCCGCGGCGCCAACCCCACCGTCCCTGTCTCAATATTCACCACCGTCCTCAACGACAGTCCCAACCTCCGAGCCATCTCCGCCCTCGACAGCGCGTTATCCCGCCGGTACTGCCGCACCTCCGCGCGCAGCCAATCCACCGACGACCGCGCCACCGCGTTACCCACGGGTGCCCCACTGCTCCGCCATCGCCGCGGCTGGTCCTCGCAGCGTCCTACTTCGCACCTTCCATCGCTCCGGTCCAGGTGAAGCCCGATGCACTTTGCTCCACTGCGCGTGCTCCGGTGTGCCCGATTCTGGTGGCGCTAACCTGTCCGTGGCGACCAACTCCGGCAATCCAAACAACTCCCACCCCGTCGCTTTAAATTCCCGCTCTCCAAACCACCACGGTTGCACGACCTGCCGGCGCCTAACAGATCCAATCAACTCCCGCGCGTATTTGTGCATCACCGGATTCTCAATCGCCTTCAGCGGTATCGGCGCATCCCTCAACGCGCGGTAAAACTCCGCACCCTCCCGCAGTTCCGTCCACATCTCCGCCACCGTCCGGCCAGCGGGCGGCACACTCAGCCACCGCACCCCACTGTTCGTCAATCGAGTACATGGCGGGTGCGCGACCATCAGATCCCAATTGCGGTCCAACTGACTACGAACGTCGCCCTGAATATGCCACTCACTCCCATCTTCCGCAGGCAGCAGGTCGCAAGACCACGCATCATGCCCCAACCGGCGGAACGCCTTCCGCACCACTCCAGAGAATTCACACGCTACCAACACCCGCATACGCCTCACTTATGCACTATTCCTGCACCCACGTCAACCACGTTCTTCGACCTCAATTTTTCGTAATATTTTTAGAATAATTTTTCCGATTTTTGCCGTCGCTGATTTTTTTTAAAAATGTGGGGGCGTCAGAGGCGTCGTTGCAGGCGCGCCGCGGCCAAGTGCGGACAACTCCTGCCCCTGCGTGGTCGTCGCCCATCTGCCCCTAGATAACTCCCTGCCTGCGTCCGTGCGCTGGGTTTGACACATTGTCGCGATCGGCCGACCGCTAAACCCTTACAAACTGCCACAAAGTCAAGGCATTCGCTCGAGCCCTTGACAGACTGTCGCAAAACGCCGTTTGACATAGTGGCAAGTGTGGGAAGTAAAGGGGTTAGAGTTTGGCGTGTGGGGTGCAATAGGGTGGGGCAGGAGGTCACACATGTTCAAACACGAAGCAATCGCAATCGCAGGTACGCTTTCGAAACCGTCTAAGATGCCAGGGTTTGCCACGGGCACTCCAGCCGCACATTGCAATGTAGGTTCGAAACTCGCAAAGAATCCTAATTCCCCATGCCACGACTGTTACGCCAAAAAGGGATTCTATGCTCTCTATCCCTCGGTAAAGATCGCACAACAGCGTAGGCTTGAAGGTCTCGAGAATGCCGAATGGCCGCAGGCTATGACTACACTGATCGAGCGTACCGAAAGCCCTTGGTTCAGATGGCACGATAGTGGCGATATTCAATCCTACAAACACCTGGAGAATATCGTCGCAGTCTGCAAGGCACTACCTCAGGTTAAATTTTGGCTACCTACTCGCGAGTATGGTTTGATTCGTCGCTACTTGGTAGAGAATGGCGCGTTCCCCGAGAACCTGACGGTACGTGTATCGGCGGCCGAGTATGATGCCGCGGCGCCTACGATCGCAAACCTTCCCACTTCGCAGGTACACAAAACCGATAAGCCGGCCGCAGGTATCCACGAGTGTCCTGCGCGCTATCAAGGCAATGCCTGCGGCGATTGTCGCGCTTGCTGGGATCCCGCGGTTAAGACCGTTTCGTACCATCAGCACTGAGTACACAAGGAGAAGCACATGATCACATCCAAGAAATTCCCATGGTCCTATCATCCAGGACTCGCTGATTTATCGGATCCGACTATCATTCGCGGCAAACGGATCGCTACTTGCGCGCGCGTCCGTATCGCTCGCGAGCTCTTTCCGCCTATGCTTCCGACTAAGGTTTTCGTTGTGATTGAAGACGAAAACGGTAACGCGCAATCCGTCTACAGGCGCGCTATTCGTCGCGCGCACTAACATCCTATCTGCGGCCGAGCTTGCATATTTATGCATCCGGCCGCCACACTCCACCCCGTTTATGCACCTGATCCCGTAACCCCTGCAGACCGACACCTGCCCTATAACATAACAGCCCTTATACGACATTGACGCGCGGGACACGCGCACGCGTGCGAACACGCACTGGGCCCGACAGGGTACGCGCAAGCGCCAGGTATCCACGCAAAATCGCTCCACAACGCCCCACAACGCGCGATCAGTACGCGGGGGACCCGTCCGACGTGGACCCGTCCAAAAATACGCAGGGGACCCGCCCTAGCACGTAGGATGCCAAAAAGCCTCCTCCTCTCTATGCTAAATTCTTACTAGGACAAAATGTCCTAATTTGACTACAGTTTCTACAGGTATCATACGTTTTCAGTGTTACATCGATGAGGATGTAACGTTACATCGAAAAAAGCCCAGGTAACTTCCTTTAAAATCAACGTTGTTACATCGTTACAGAAAAAAGGCCTTTTCTATAGAGTACCTAGAAATAGCCTCATCTATTTATCGATACCAATATGGGTACCTATAATCCCCTATTATTTACCCCTCTCTTCCTTTCCTTATTCTACTTCCCAATACTCTCTAAGAATAGATGTAACAGTGTAACAGTATAGAGAGGAAAGGACTTAAGACTGCAACAGAGGATGTAACGTTACATCGAAAGGATGTAACATTGGGACATAGTGACCTAAATTGCCTGTCGAAGTAAGGTCATAATGACCATTGACACGGGGGTATGTTTCGGTCAATATGTCCTAAAATGGCATGGACAGAATGACCTATTAAATCGCCATGTGTTTTGATCGTCAAAATGTCCTAATCGGGGCTGGCTCTGAAGACTATAATAACTGGCGCTAGACAGGCTGCGGAGAGATATTTTGCGGGAGGGTAATTTCGGGAGGGTTGAGAGGGATAAAAGGAGGCTAGAAAATGGGCTACAACGGGGATCAAGTTGCTCGACTGCGGAAAGGCATGAAGTTATCCAGGCGGAAGCTCGGGCTGATGATCGAAGTGAGTCAGAAGACGATCGCGCGATGGGAGCATGGCGAGGTCGAGCCGGCGTTAGTGGTTTTGTTTGGGATCCAGTTCCTGAAGGACTCTGGCGTGGAGTCCAGAAAGGACCTGCTGCGGTCTGTAGTCAGGAAGGCCAAGCGGGGCGCAGGAGGACAGGAGGAGACGCCTGACGCCGTGCCTGCGGCCCTGCCGATGCACGTACCGACAGACGAAGAACTCGACGCAGTCTGGGACGTATAGGCGCGTGAACTGCGGACCCAGGCCCCACACGCACGGACCACACGCTGGGCCCGATCGCCGGTTGACATTCTGTCGCAGTTCTCGAGCCCGTAAGTCCTTATAAACTGCCAGATTGTCAAGGGTTTCCGGCGGATCGCTGACAAACTGGCGAAAACGGGTGTTTGACAGAGTGGCAAAGCACTGAGGGAGTTGGAGTTAGCGTTTGGCAGGCAGGGTGCAATAAGGGGGCCGAGACAGAGCACAGAGGAGATAGCACATGAAAGCGATCACAGGAAACACGTACCCGGTTAAGGATGCCTTACGCGCGATGGGCGGCAGGTGGAACGCGGCCAAAAAAACGTGGATGGTCCCTGATGAAGTAGCAATCCAGGCACAGGAACTTGTGGCGACAGCGCCAAAGTCCGAGTACCGGCGGTCGAGTTATCCGCGGTCGAGTTCGCGCTACGGCTCGACCTATACCCGTTTCAACTCAGGCGCCGAAGTATGGACGAATCGCAACGGACGTTGCGAGGATGCACCCTGCTGCGGATGCTGCAGCAACTAAGGAGACGCACAATGAAAACCTACAAAGTCACATTCGAAGACGGGAATACGATCACGACGGGCATGAACGCCGCCCTGCCGGAAGCAACGGCGTATTACGTCGGGCAGTCGTTTGAGTTGGACGAACTGAAGCCGCGAGTAAAGGCTGTGGCCGTTGAGTGCCAGCATGCCAACGTTGACGAGTACTTCGGCAAGTGCGACGACTGCGGGGCGGAGGTGCATACCTGCGACTGGAAGACAGGACCAAACGGGATTCCTGTTCTTGTTCACTGCGTGGATTGCTGCAAATGTGAGGTGAGCGCATGAAAAAGCAAGAGATTACGATTCGCATACAGCGAGGATTTCAGGCTGAAGTTACGGAAACACTTCCCGCTGATGTTAATGGCTTCTTGGCCTACCTTGACGTGAAATTCCCCAGTGGGGCCAAGGGGAATTGGCAGGTTTACCACATTCTGACAGGTTGGAAGGTTGCAGATATCAGCATGGTGCGAGGGACGGACTCGGGAAGGCTGAAAGCGTTTTGGAAAGAGTTTGGCGCCAAGTCATATTGGGGATTCACTGATCCCGAACATGCAAAGGTTATCTATCCACAATTCCACGCTGACTTGTTGGCGTGGAATATCAAACGGGGAACTCAGCCATCAGTGGTGGGAGTGCCAGCGTGACCCCCACCACCGAAACCCTCAAGGCGATTGCGATGCTGCGTGAGTCATTCCCGATGGGCTCTGAGCAGTGGTGGGACTGCGTCAGGTGGCACCAGGAGGCGATGCAGGCGGAGAGGGAGCAACGAGCGACGACGACCGCTCACCCTGCGGCAGGGAGTGCCGCGAATACACAGACACAAACCGATGGAGATAACACATGCGACTGACACTGACGATAGATATGGACGGGGCAGCGTTTGAAGATTTATGGGACAGCGAGGTCGCACGAATTCTCACGGACACGGCGCGGCATATCCAATCCTTGGAATGGAATGGCCGCGACGGGTATGCTCTTCGCGATATCAACGGCAATACTGTCGGAAAGGTCGAGGTACAGTCATGAGACCTGACGAATTCACCCCTGTATGGCCCGGGCAGGCAGCACAGGCACCAGTGGCGCGCCCCGAGGCGGTAGTCGTCCGCCAGTTCGACTTGATGGTAATCGCCGTGTTCTTGGGGAGCGCAGTCGGCGCCGTCCTGGGCGTGGTGCTCGCGCGATGACCCCCGAGCGGATCGCCCTGATGCTGGACGAGAGGCGCCCGACAGGCGAGTGCATGGTCTGTGGTGGCGAGGTGTACGCGGGGGACCCGTCCTTACATCGCGAGTGCATCGAGGTGCAACCGCTCCAGGCGCGCGCTCAGACGGGGATCAACAAGGGCAGGTTCGACCTTGTGGGGTACAACAAGCCGGACAAAAAGGTCAAGCTTCTCTTGTCGGCACAAGAGTACGAATACCTATTCGGCTATGTTGTGCATCGGTACGAAAGCCTGACGAAGCGGCACGATGTTATTGCAATCACACCCGCGGGGTACTACCGACACAACGAGACCTGGCGCGGGTGGAAACCTGCGATCTAAGCCGGGCGCGAGGGGTGTGGCCTACTTGACGCGCCACACCCGCTTAGTCTTCCCGTCGAGGCGTTCGACCTTCTGCTCCCACCCCAGATAGCGCATGATCCCGCCGATCCGGTTATCGTGGCCGCGGTTGATCTCG
>Ga0066652_100000329_pt1 | contig 23675 bp, 20 predicted proteins | sample GraSoiAngelo_101_FD_71413 | JGI IMG/M metagenome (GOLD analysis project Ga0066652, IMG submission 71413) | Grasslands soil microbial communities from the Angelo Coastal Reserve, California, USA - 14_0903_02_30cm | ecosystem: Environmental > Terrestrial > Soil > Grasslands | place: USA... | reverse complement strand
CTCCAGGTGGACTCGCGATTCGGTCGTCCGCTCGACAGCGCCACCGCGGCGCGCGTCGCCCGCGAGAGCGAGCTGGCGCTCGCGGTGGGGCGCCGCTCGCACGACTCGCCGCCGCAATGGACGGCGCCCTTCCTGCGTCCGCGCACGTCGGCGGTGAGCAGCGGGTTCGGCACCGGTCGCACGTTCAACGGGCAGGTCACGAGCCGGCATCTCGGGGTCGACTTCCGGGGCGCGCTCGGCGCGCCGATCCATGCCGCGAACCGCGGTGTCGTCGTGCTGATCGACACGTTCTTCCTCGGTGGTCGAGTCGTGTATCTCGATCACGGCGGCGGCGTGACGACGGGATATCTGCACCTGAGCAAGGCGCTCGTCTCCGTCGGCGACACCGTGAGGCGCGGCCAGACGATCGGGCTCGTCGGCGCGACGGGGCGTGTCACGGGGCCGCACCTGCACTGGACGGCGCGCTACGGTGGGCTCACGGTGAACCCGCTGGACCTGCTGAAGCTCGACGCAGGCCTGTCGCGCTGAGCGAAGTCGATCGCGCATGTACACCCCCGACGAGCGTACCGCGCTGCGCGACGCGCTGATCGACGCGGCGCGTCGCGACGCGCGCATCACGGGAGTGGCGCTCACCGGCTCGGCGTCGATCGACGCGGAGGATCGGTGGTCGGACATCGACATCGCGTTCGGTGTGGCGGCGAGCGCGGACCGCGGTGCGCTGATCCGCGAGTGGACGGAGCGCATGTACCGGGAGCACGACGCCGTCCATCATATGGACATGATGGCGGGTGGCGCGCTGTTCCGCGTGTTCCTGCGGCGCGACACGCTCCAGGTGGACATCGCCTTCTGGCCGGAGACGGAGTTCGGCGCGATCGCGCCGACGTTCCGGCTCGTGTCGGGGACGGCGAGAGAGCGACCCAGGCCGCCGGCAGCTCCATCGTCGGAGTCGCTGATCGGGATGGCCTGGCTCTACGCGCTGCACGCGCGGTCGAGCATTGCGCGCGGGAAGGTGTGGCAGGCGGAGTACATGATCAGCGGCGTGCGCGACCACGTGCTCGCGCTGGCGTGCGTGCGGCACGGCGTGCCCGCGGTGCAGGGGCGCGGGATGGACCTGCTCCCGTCGTCAGTGTCGGCGCCGATCGCCGACGCGATCGTGCGCTCGCTGGATGGGGCGGAGCTCCGGCGCGCGTTCACCACTGCCTGCGAGCTGGTGCTCGTGGAGATCGCGGCGGTGGATGCGGAGCTGGCGCGGCGGCTGACCGGCACGATGCGCGAGCTCGGGAGTGTGGAGGACGATTGACCGCCTTCACTGATTGGGCTTCTGGCAGCGTACGCCTTCGCGCCTACGTTGCTCGGATCCCTGTCTACCGCAGATCATCGACTCGACCGCCTGAAGACGCTCGGCGTCACGTATCCGGTGGTGCCGGTTGCCGTACCGTGAGCTTTGACGGCCGGAGGTTGCGCCCGCCGCCCTGGCGCTCCTTAGTTGACGGACGCGAAGTGCCGACTCGCACCTGAGGAACGCATCATGAGACACTCGATCCTTGCGCTCGCGTTCGTCCCGTTGCTCGTGTCGTCCGTCCGCCCGGCGCGCGTCGACTCGCGCGGCACACCGGTCGCGACCGCCGACTCGTGTGCCGCGGTCGTCGACAGTGCGCTGGACGAGGCGCGCGGCCGCACGACGATCGCGACGCTGCCGGCGCGCCGGTTCTTCTTCGAGCACGAAGCGACGGTGCGGGCGGCGATCGCCGGAACGACGGCTGCGCCGAGCATGGCGCGGGATTCCGGCGCGCTCGTGCAGTTCGTCGTCGACTCGGCCGGACGGGTGGACACGTCCACGGTGCGACTGCTTGCCGCCCGCGGGAGCCGGATGGGACGCACCGAGCTCGCCACGCTGATCGGCGGTTGGCCGTTCACGCCGGGGAAGGTGTTGGGCTGCCCGGTCGCGCAGATGGTGCAGATGAGCGTGCGCTAGCGAGCGCCAGCATCAAACCAGGAGGAGCGTGAGGACCCGACGCACACTGCGAGTCGTGATGGTGGCGGGCTCTCTCTGCCTTGGCGGGCAGGCGGCTGCGCAGGACGCCGCATACTCACCGACGTTCCTCGCCACCGTGCGCCGGGCGGCGGAGGTGATTCCCGGTGAGCATCCGGTGTCCGTCGGCGTGCTGACCCCCGACGTCTTCACGATTTCGATCGCCTTCATGGTCGAGGGAGGGTCGAGCGAGCGCGTGCCGGCGGGACACCCGGCGTTCCAGATCCGCTTTCCGCGCGGCTGGATCATGGTCGACGCGTCGATCGATCGAGAGATCGCGAAGAACGACACGTCGTTCTCTGATGAGCGGTACCGCCGCATTCACGAAGCACTGCGCGATGCGCGGCTCGCCGTCGTCACGCACGAGCACCAGGACCACGTCGCCGGACTGATACGTTCGCCATACCTCGCCGAGGTCCAGCGCCACGCGCTGCTGACACGGGCGCAGATGCGCGTGCTGCTCGACAAGCCGAACGATCCGCGCATCAAGCTGGACTCGGCGACGGCGGCCCGATATCTCGTCGTCGACTACGACCCGATCATGCCGATCGCGCGCGGCGTGGTGCTGATCAGGGCGCCGGGGCACACCCCCGGCTCGCAGATGGTGTACGTGCGGCTCGCGTCCGGGCGCGAGCTCGTGCTCGCGGGCGACGTCGCGTGGCACATCTCCGGGATTCAGACGCAGCGGCAGAAGCCCGAGGAGAGCACGAAGAGCTTCGGCGGCGAGGATCGCGCCGCGATCGGGCAGCAGCTCCGCTGGCTGAAGGAGCTGCCGCCCGAGATCACGGTGGTGCCCGCTCACGACCAGATGTTGATCGATCAACTCGTCGCGCGAAAGGTGCTACGAAGAGGGTTCGACCTCGAGGCGAAGTAGCGCCTGCGACTCGCGCCGCGCGCAGTGACGGGCTACTTCGCGAACAGCGTCGGGTCGTGCAGCGTGCCCGTGTACGGCCGCAGCCACACCATGCCGTTCCAGGCGTGCGCCAGATACGCATTCACCGCGGCCATCTCGGTCGGCGTGTACTGCGTCTTGTGGCAGGCGAACTCCTCGCGTCCCGCCACGAGATCCTGCTCCTCGAACGGCACGCGCACCGTGAGCAGCGCCTCGGCCATCCCGGTCACCGTCGGGTTGGCGCGCGGCGCAGTGCGCAGCCGCTCCGTCGGCAGCGACGCGTACAGCAGGTCGATCGAGGTCGCGTACCGCGGATCGGCCTGCACGACCTGCGACGCGACGTCGCCGACGAGGCGATGGTCGGGATGCCCCGTGCCGCCCTCGGGCCCGAAGGTGATGATCGCCGCCGGCTTCAGGGAGTCGACGATCGCCGCGATCGCCGAACGGAGCTTGCCGAGCGTCTCGAACGACGCGAGGCCGCCGTCGAGGAGCCCGACGATGTGGAGCTGCTTCACGCCGAGCCGGTTGGCGGCGCACGTCGCCTCCTTGGTGCGCGCCGCGGCGAGCTGCGCGCCGGCGGGAATCTTCGCGTAGTCGCGCGTTCCCTGCGAGCCGTCGGTGGCGATGACGAGATGGGTCTCGCGTCCCTCACGCGCGAGCCGCGCGAGGAGCGGTCCGATGACTCGCTCGTCGTCAGGGTGCGCGAACACCGCGAGGATGGGGCGCTTGGCTTGTGCGAACGCGGCGCCGGGAACGAGCGCGGCGAGTGTTGCGGCAATGGAGAGGAGTCGGAGGATGCGCATGCTGTACTCTGCAATGGTGTCACGCGCGGCGCGAGGGCTTCAGCTTCATTGTGCCCTGGGCCGAGAGCATTCCACTCATCGTCGCCCTTGCGCTTACACGCAGCGAAGCCGATGCTCGCGACCGAACGCCGCGCACCCAACCCCCACTCGAGCACGCAGCGCAGCGATCTCGACCGAATGCGCGCGAGCACTGAGAAGCACCGCGAACTGGTGACACCGCCAAGCGTTCGCCATCTTGGCGACCTCTCGCGCTAACCCACATTCCAATGGCACGAACACTCCCCGCCGCATACGCGCGCATGCATCCCTCGAACGAGCTCGCTCGGCTCGAGGCACAACTGCGCACTGCGTTCGAGGGTCCGGCCTGGCACGGCCCCGCCGTCCTCGAGCTGCTGCGCGACGTGACTCCCGTCGAGGCCGCGGCGCGGCCCATCGCTGGCGCCCACGCCATCTGGGAGCTCGTGCTGCATCTCACCGCATGCTACGACCTCGTGCTGCGCCGACTCCGCGGTGACGGGAGGCAGTTGACCCCGGCTGAGGATTGGCCGCCGATGGCGAAGCCCACCGACGCGAACTGGCAGGAGGCCATCGCGGCGCTGCGCGGTCGCAACGAGGCGACGCGCGTCGCGGTGCTGCGCTTCGATCCGGCGCACCTGGCCGCGCCGCTCGTGCCCGAGCCGCCGTACACCGCGTACGAGCAGCTCATCGGGCTGACGCAGCATGACCTCTATCACGCCGGACAGATCGCGCTGCTCAAGCGCGCGATCCGCGGCGTGGGCGCGACTGCCACCGGCTCGATCGAGAAGACCACGTGAGCGTCCGCGCCGCGGTGACCCACCGGCAGTTCGTCGCCGCGCTGAAGGAGCTCGCCGACCCCGACGCCGTCGCCGGCGTCGCGCGCTTCGTCCGCGACGACGCGCGTCCCGACGCGACACGCACCAAGATGCTCGGCGTCTCGCCCGGCAACGTCTTCCCGGTCGCGAAGCGGTTCGCCGACCTCCCGCTCGGCGACGTCGAGCGTCTCCTCGAGAGCCCGTACTACGAGGTGCGCCTCGGCGCCGTCGCGATCATGGACTTCCAGGCCCGCGCGAAGCGCACGTCGCTCGCGCACCGCGAGGCGCTCTACGACCTCTACCTGCGCCGCCACGACCGGATCGACAACTGGGACCTCGTCGATCGCGCCGCGCCGCACGTGGTCGGAGGCTGGCTGGCCGACAAGCCGCGCGACGTCCTCTACGAGCTCGCTCGTTCCGCGAGCCCTGACGAGCGCCGCACGGCGATCGTCGCCACCTGGTTCTTCATCCGCGCCGACGACGTCGACGACACCTTCCGCATCGCCGAGCTGCTCGTCGCCGACGAGCACGACCTCGTGCAGAAGGCAGTCGGGTCGTGGCTGCGCGAGGCGGGGAAGCGAGACCAGCCGCGGCTCGTTCGCTTCCTGCGGAAGCACGCGCGGGCGATGCCGCGCACGATGCTGCGCTCCGCGACCGAGAAGCTCCCACCAGCCGTGCGCGCGAAGCTCATGCAGACCTCCTGAATGAAGACGCAGTACTACACCGCGTGCAGCCTCGACGGATTCATCGCCGCCGCCGGCGATTCGCTCGATTGGCTGTTCTCACTCGGCAACCCCGCCGACACGTCCTACCCGGCGTTCATCGAGGACGTCGGCGCGCTGGCGATGGGATCGGCGACGTACGAGTGGATGCTGAAGCACGTGATCGCACCCGACGCCGATCACCCGGAGCCGTGGCCCTACCAGCAGCCGACGTGGGTGTTCACCACGCGCACGCTGCCCGGCATCCCCGGCGCCGATATCCGCTTCGCGCGCGGCGACGTGCGCCCGGTGCACGCGGCGATGGTCGACGCCGCGAACGGGAAGAACGTCTGGCTGGTCGGCGGCGGCGATCTCGTCGGCCAGTTCCACGACCACGGCCTGCTCGACGAGCTGTTCGTGCAATTCGGGTCGGTCACCCTCGGCGCGGGGAAGCCGCTCCTCCCGCGCGCGATCGTCGACCCGCCACTCAAGCTGCTCTCCGCCCGCGCGATGGGGGCTGGATTCGCCGAGCTGCATTACGAGGTGCAGCGAGATGGCGACAGTAGTCGCGCCGGCACCACATGAGCCGCGGGGAGCCCCCCGGGTAGCGCCCCAATCGTGGCCGTTTTGCCGGCCTCATCCTTGCCCCGCCCCCCCACCATGACTACAGCGCGCGACGACGTCGCCTCTGAGCTGATCGCCTTCGCGCGCTTCCTTGGCGGGCTGCCGACGCTCGTGCGGCGGCGCATGTCCGTGCGCGAGGCGCTGGCGATCGTGCAGGAGCGGATGCGCAACCGCGAGCGCAACTTCCTCACGGTGCTCGAGCGCGGCGTCTACGCCAATCCGCGCAGCCCCTATCGTGCATTGCTCGACGCCGTCGGATGCACCCCGGACGACGTGCGGGAACTGCTGGCGCGCGAGGGTCTGGACGGCGCGCTGCTTCACCTGCGCCGCGCCGGCGTCTATGTCAGCTTCGAGGAGTTCAAGGGAACGAAGCCGATCGTCCGCGGGAGCCTCACGCTCGACACGACGCCGAGCGACTTCGACAACCCCACCGCCTCGCGCTTCTACTCCACGACCACCGGCGGCAGCACCGGCGCCGGCCGTCGCGTGCAGCTCGACCTCGAGCACCTCGAGGCGCTGCTACCGGGCCGGATCATGGTCCGCCACGTGCAGGGGATCACGGGGATTCCGCACGCCTCCTGGTCGGACCTGCCGCCGGGCGGAGGGCTCAAGGGGGTGTTGCTGCAGGCTGCCGCCGGCGAGGACGCCACGCACTGGTTCTCCGCGCGCCCGCTGCGCGGGCCGGACATGCCGCTGCGCTTCCGCATGGCGACGCATGCCGCGATCGTCGTGGCGCGCGCGGCGGGGGCGAAGGTGACGTGGCCGACCTACGTGCCGTTCGAGGAAGCCGTCACGCTCGCGCGCTGGGCGAATGAGCAGGTCGAGCGCCACGGTGCGTGCACGATCCACTCGTCGGTGAGCCGGATCATGCGCATCGCCATCGCGGCGAAGTCCGAGGGGATCGATCTCACGGGCACCGTGCTGCGCGGCGGCGGCGAGCCACCGACGTCAGCCAAGGTTGCGCAGATCACGAGCAGCGGCGGGACGTTCCGGTCGAGCTACGCGTTCAGCGAGGTCGGCACGGTGGGCTCGTCGTGTCTGAACGCCGACGGCCCGAACGACCAGCATTTCATGGAAGACCACCTGGCGATGATCCAGGCGTCGCGTCCCGTGCCCGGATTTGCGATCGAGGTTCCCGCGTTCTGCTACACGAGCCTGCTCACCAGCGCGCCGAAGCTCCTGCTCAACGTCGAGTCGGACGACTACGGCACCGTCGACCAGCGTCCCTGCGGCTGTACCTGGGAGAAGCTCGGCTTCCGCACGCACCTCCGCGACATCCGCAGCTTTCGCAAGCTCACGGGCGAGGGGGTCACGCTCGTCGGGAGCGACATGGAGCGCATTCTCGACGAGCTGCTTCCGGCGCGCTACGGCGGCTCCGCGCTCGACTATCAGTTCGCCGAGGAAGAGGACGCGAGCGGATTCACGCGTCTGACGCTGCGCGTCGCGCCGAGTGTCGCGCTGCCCGCCGAGTCCGAGGTGGTGGACTTCGTCCTCAATGCGTTGGACAGGGCCGGCGGTGGCGCGTCGGTCGCGCAGTCGCTGTGGCGGAAGGCGGGGACGGTGCGCCTGCGCCGCGAGCAGCCGACGATGACGCAGCGCGGCAAGATGATGCCGCTCGACCTCCGCGCCCGGGTCTCGGTCTCGTGACGCGCCGCTCGCTGCTCTGCTGCGCACTGCTCGCGACGCTGGCCGCGTGCAGTCGCGCCGACGCGCCGGCCGCCGACGCAGCCGCCGCTCCGCGCAAGGTGCGCGTGGCATTCAGCCCGCACCTGAGCTGGGCCCCGATCATGGTCGCGCAGTCCGAAGGCTTCTTCAAAGCCGAAGGGCTCGACGTGGAGCTCGTGCCGGCGCTGAGACCCGAGGAGTCTCTCACGGCGCTCGTCACCGGCGACATCGACGTACGCCCCGGGCCGATCAACGCGGGATTCCTGTCGGCCGTCGCCAAGGGCGCGAAGATGCGCATCACGGGGGGCCAGGGTGAGCTCGCGCCCGGCGCCTGCACGTACTACGCGATCGTCCTGCGGCCCGGCTTCGAGCCGTCGCCCGCGACGCCGATCAGGAAGATGCGCATGAGCCAGGACGGCATGACGCGCTACGTCGTCAGCCGCATGCTCGCGCCGCACGGAGTGGACGTGAAGTCCATCGAGACGGTTCGGATCCCGGAGCCGGTAATGGCGATGTCGCTCGAGCGCGGTTCGCTCGACGCGGTCGCGGTCTCGGAGCCGGCGCTCACACGCACGGCGAAGGTCGGTCGCGTGTGGATCAAGGCGCAAGACATCGTGCCCGGCTTCCAGTGGGCGGTCGTCACCTTCGGCGATCGGCTGCTCAACAAGGAACCGGAGACGGGCCGTCGCTTCATGCGTGCCTACAACCGCGGCGTCGCGCAGTACAGCGAAGGGAAGACCGCCCGCAACGTCGCGATCATCGCGAAGGGCACCGGCGAATCGGAGGCCCTCACGCGCGAGGCGTGCTGGCCGGCGTTCCGCGCCGGATCGGGGATCGACTGGGAGAGCATCGCACAGTTCCAACGCTGGGCCAACGCCGAAGGATTGATGGAGGTCACGCTCACACGCGATCAGGTGTGGGACTCGACGTTCGTGACCGCGAGCGCCGCTCGCCCAACACCACCAACGCAATGACATCACACGCACCCATCGCGCAGCGACGCACGCGCATCGCCGCGGCTGTCTTTCTCGCGCTCATCCCCGGCACGCTCGCGGCGCAGGAGCGCACGGACTCGACGCAGGCGCCCGCCACGTCGCTCGACGCCGTGGTCGTGTCGGCCACCCGCACCGAGCAGTCGCTCAAGACGCTGCCGACGCACGTGGTCGTGCTCGACGCGACCAGGCTCACCGCCTCCGCGGCGCAGACGGTGCCCGATCTGCTGCGCAGTATTCCCGGCTTCACCACGCGCGACTTCCAATCGGGGATCGTCGCGAGCCCCAGTCAGTCGATCGTGTCGTTCCGAGGGCTCGGCGGCTCGTCGGCCGGCCGTGCGCTGGTGCTGCTCGACGGCATCCCCGCGGGCGATCCCTTCTCGGGATGGCTCGACTGGGGGCGCATCCCGCTGCTGATGTTGCAATCGGCCGAAGTGGTGCGCGGCGGCGCTTCGACGGTGTGGGGGAGCCGCTCGCTGGGTGGCGTGATCAACCTCCGCACGGTCGCTCCGCGGCGCGATGGCGCGCAGCTGATGATCGAGGGAGGAAGCCTCGGCACGTACCACGGCACCGGCGTGGCGAGCGTTCACCAGGGTGGCATCTCCGCCTCGCTCGGCGGCGACTTCTGGAACACCGACGGGTTCGTGATCACGAAGGCCGAGCAGGCCGGCTCCGTCGACCTTCCGCACGCGACGACGAACCGCGCGGTGTCCGGGAAGCTGACGTGGGACAAGAGCCCGGCGCTGCAGCTGTGGGCCGCGGGGGGCACGTTCACCGGCGGCGAGCGTCCGCTTCACACGGAGGGCTACCAGGCGTTCGACGAGGGCCGCGGCGGGCTGCGCTGGCTCGCGCCGAACGGCGGCGTCGCCACGGTCGCGCTGTTCGCCAACCACCGCACCGCCGCCATCAAGAGCTACACGGTCAACGCGACGCGATCGTCGCAGGTGCCGCTGCGCATCAGTAACTCGCCTGCCCGCTCCGTCGGGCTCTCGACGCAGTGGACGCAGATGTTCTTCGAGCACCACGAGCTGAGCGCGGGCGCCGATCTCACGTCGGCCAGAGGATCGCTCTCCGAACGCTTCACCTACGTGGGCGACAGCCCGACGCGCGACCGCATCATGGGCGGTGCGCAGCGGATCGCCGGCGTGTTCATCCAGGACGCGGCGTCGCTCGGCGCCGGCGTGCATGTCGTGGCCAGCCTGCGCAAGGACGGCGTGTGGAACTCGGACGCCACGCGCACGCTGCGCGCTCTCGACTCTGGTACCGTGCTGGCGGACTCCAGCTTCAGTGACCGTACCAACTCGCAGCTCACCTATTCGCTCGGCATGCAGTGGCAGGCAACACCGTGGATGGGTTGGCGCACGAGCACGTACAACGCGTTCCGCGCGCCGAGCATGTACGAGCTGTACTACGCACGCATCTCGAGCCGCGGCACGATGACGGAAGGCAACGCGACGCTCGATGCCGAGCGGCTGAAGGGGATCGAGCTCGGTCTCGACCTGACGCCCACCTCATCGCTGCTCGGGCGCTTCACGGTATATCGCAACCGCGTCGCGTCGCCGATCATGGACGTCACGGTTGGCACGGCGGGCACGCAGGCGCAGGTGATCGCTCCGTGCGGCTTGATGCCGGCGCGCCAGACGTGCGCCCAGCGCCGGAACGTCCCCGGTCTCCTCAGCACCGGCGTGGAGTCTCAGCTCGAGTGGCATCCGTCGGCAATGTGGACCGTGGGCGGCGGCTACGCGTTCAGCCCGACGAAAGTGATCGCGCCCGGCCAGCCGGTGGACGGGAACCGGGCGATCCGCGCGGCGCTCCATACCGTGACCACGAGCGTGGCGTTCGACGCGCCGCGCTGGGTGTCGGTGGCGGTCGAGGGGCGACACGTCGGCCCGCGCTACGACGACGACCTCAACAAGGTGCAGCTCGACGGCTTCTGGCTCGTCGGCGCGCGCGTGAATCGCGCCATCGGCTACGGGCTCACCACGTACCTCAAGGTGGACAACCTGCTGGACGAGAAGTTCGAGATCGCGCGCACCAGCGCCGGCCTCGCCGACATGGGGGCGCCGCGCTGGATCACCGCGGGGGTGCGCGCCGCGTGGTGAGCAGATGATCGTCCGTCCCGCCGCCGGAGCGGCCGCGCTATACTCCCCGCGAGTGCGCGCGCGACATTTCCGGTGTGATCACCTCGGCCACACGTTCGCCGGCGACCGCGGTCACGTGATGGCGCTGGACGACATCTCCCTCGATGTGGACGTCAACGAGTTCGTGTGCATCGTCGGGCCGAGCGGCTGCGGCAAGTCGACGCTGCTGCGCATCGTTGCCGGCCTCGAGTCGCCGACCGTCGGACGCGTGGAGTTCGAGGGCGAGGAGATCGGACATCGGGTGCGGGGCGGCCTGGTGGTGCAGGAGCACGGCACCTTCCCGTGGCTGTCGGCGGTGGACAACGTCGCCTTCGGCCTCAAGCTGGAGGGCGTGCCGGTGCCCGAGCGCCGAGCGCGTGCGATGGAGTACCTCGAGCGAGTCGGGCTCTCCGCGTTCGCGCAGCATTACCCGCACGAGCTGTCCGTCGGGATGAGACAGCGGGTGGGGATCGGACGCGCGATGGTGGTGAACACGCCGCTGCTGCTGATGGACGAGCCGTTCGGCGCGCTCGACGCGCAGACGCGCCGCCGCATGCAGAGCGAGCTGCTCGGCATCTGGGCCGCCGATCGGCGCACCGTCCTGTTCGTGACGCACGACATCGAAGAAGCCGTGCTCCTCGGCGACCGCGTGATCGTCATGTCCGGGCGGCCGGGGCACATCCTCGCGAACATCCCAGTGCCATGCGCGCGGCCGCGGAACATCCGCCACCTCGGTGACGAGGCACGCGCCATCGTCGACGACGTGTGGCGGCTGCTGGACGCGCCGTCGGGTCGGATCTCACCATGAGTAAGCCGACGTCCGGAACCGGGCAGCCCGCGGTACCCGCAGCGGTGCCGACGCGCTGGTCGGCGCGCTTCTTCCTCGTCTGGATCGCGATACTCGCCGGCCTCGAGCTGTTCGTGCAGTCGGGAGCGGAGAAGAGCTTCTTCCTCCCCGCGCCCTCGTCGGTCGCGGTGTCGCTCGGCCAGATGATCGCCGACGGCACGCTCGCGCCGCACCTCACCGCGACGCTGACCCGCATCGTGCTCGGGCTTCTCGTCGGTGCGGGGCTCGGCGTGCTGCTCGGGCTCGCGATGGGCACGTCGCGGCGACTGCGCCGCGTCATCGATCCCCTCGTCGCGGCGATTCATCCCGTACCACGCCTCGCATTCTTTCCTCTGTTGATCGTCGTGCTCGGCGTCGGTGAGACGTCCAAGCTCGCCGCGGTGTCGATGGGCGCGTTCTTCCCGATGCTGCTCAACACGGTCGCGGGCGTGCGCGGGATGAACCCCGTCCACCTCGAGCTGGCGCGCAACTACGGCGCGACTCGCCGGCAGATGTTCCTCCACGTGCTGCTGCCGGGCAGCATGCCGTTGATGCTCACAGGACTTCGCCTGTCGGCGAACGTCGCGTTCCATTCCACCATCGGCGTGGAGATGGTCGGGTCGCGACTCGGCATCGGCTCGCTGCTGTGGCTCTCGTGGCAGACGTTCCGCATCGATCACCTCTACGCGATCCTCGTCATCATCGCCGCGATCGGCATCGGGCTGGCGTCGCTGATCCGCTGGGTGACGCAGCGGAGCGCGCCATGGATGACGGACACCACACCGTCCGCCGCTTGAGCTTGCGGAGCATGAGGCGCGCATGACGACGCCGATGCGCATGTTCCCGCGGGGCGACCGTCTCCCGAAGGCGGAAGACATGCTCGACTCGCCGGTGGACGCGAGCGTGCGCTCGGCGCGCGCCTGGCGCGAGGTTCGGCTGCTGCTGCGCGGGCATCGCGGCTATCTCGTCGCCGGCATCGTGCTCACGCTGGTGAGCCGTCTCGCCGGGCTCGTGCTCCCCGCGTCGTCCAAGTACTTCATCGACCACGTGCTCGTGGAGAAGCGCACCGACCTGCTGCTGCCGCTCGCCGGGATCGTCGTCGTGGCGACGATCGTGCAGGCGGCGACCGGCTACGCCCTCGCGCTCGTGCTCGGCGTCGCCGCGCAGCGCGCCGTGGCCGACATGCGACGCAAGCTCGCGTCGCACGTGCTGCGCCTCCCGGTCGAGAAGTTCGACGCGACGCAGACCGGCGTGCTCAGCTCGCGCATCATGAACGACCCGGACGGGATCCGGAACCTGCTCGGCTCCGGCTTCGTGCAGCTGCTCGGCGCGCTCGTCACCGCGTCGGCGGCGCTCGGCGTGCTGTTCTGGATCGACTGGCGCATCACGAGCATCATGCTGCTCTTCCTCGCCGGCATCGGCATCGGCGTCGGCTTCGCGTTCGCGCGGCTCCGCCCGATCAACCGCGAGCGGAACTGGGAGTTCGCGCGCGTGACGGGGCGGCTCAACGAGGCGCTCGGCGGGATCCGCGTGCTCAAGGCGTACGTCGCCGAGCGGCGCGAGGACCTGATCTTCACGCGCGGCGTGCACCGCATGCTGCGACTCGTCGTCGTGACGCTGTCGGGATGGGCTGCGGTGGGCGCGCTGACGTCGCTCGTCGTCGGCGCGATCGGCGCGACGCTGATCCTCGCCGGCGGCCGCGCCGTGCTCTCCGGCTCGCTCACGCTGGGCGACCTCGCGATGTACGCGCTGTTCACCGGACTCGTCGCGGCGCCGCTCATCCAGGTCGCACAGGTGGGAACGCAGCTCTCCGACGCCGTCGCCGGCCTCGAGCGCGCGCGCGAGCTGCTCGACGAGCCGACGGAAGACGGAAACGCGCCGACCGGCGAGCCGCGCGCGCGACTCGCCGGCGCCGTGCAGCTGGAGGACGTGTCGTTCGAGTATCGCGCCGGCGTGCCCGCGCTGCGGAACGTGAGCTTCGCGGCACCGGCGGGATCGACGACGGCGCTCGTCGGGCCGAGCGGATCGGGGAAGAGCACGCTGCTCGGTCTGCTCGCCGCATTCCAGCGTCCGACCACCGGTCGCATCCGCATCGATGGCAGCACGATCGGTTCGTTCGATCTCCGGCGCTATCGCGCCCAGCTCGGCCTCGTGCTCCAGGACACCTTCCTGTTCGACGGGACCATCCTCGAGAACATCAGCTACTCGCGTCCCGACGCGACGCTGGCCGAAGTGAAGCGCGTCGCCGTGGTCGCGCACTGCGACGAGTTCATCGAGCGGATGCCCGAGCGCTACGACACCGTCGTCGGCGAGCGGGGCGTGAAGCTCTCGGGTGGCCAGCGCCAGCGCGTCGCGATCGCGCGGGCACTGCTCGCCGATCCGTCGATCCTCTTGCTCGACGAGGCGACGTCGAGCCTCGACAGCGAGAGCGAGGCGCTGATCCAGAACGGCCTCGACGCGCTACGCCGCGGCCGCACGACGTTCGTCATCGCGCACCGTCTGTCGACGATCCTCAGCGCCGACAAGATCCTCGTGCTCGACGGCGGCCGGCTGGTGGAGGAGGGCACGCACGACGAGCTCCTCGCGCTCGGCGGCCGCTACGCGCGGCTGTACGACCAGCAGCAGCGCGCGGCGCGGAACCGGTTCGTGAATCCGGGTGAGGAGTTGACGGAGCTGCGATAGCCCGCTGTCATTCCGAGCGAGCGCAGCCCCACGGATTGCGCAGCGAGGACGTGCCGACCGTCGTCGCGCAGGGTCAGCCCGAATCAATCGGCGAGCACGCACGTCAGGGCGCGACCGGGTCGCGGTTGGGCACCTATCGAGATGCCAGTGCGGGGCGTGCTGGTGAGCCGCATATTGAGCCAACCGCTGGCGTCTGAGCTTGGCATTCGATCGCACACACGTTCTGAGTCCCGCCGACCCTCCCTGCGCCGACTACAACACGAGGATTCCCACATGTTGCGCAAGTTCCTGATTGCCGCCGGCAGTGTGCTCGCGGTCATCGTCTTGGGCGGAGGCGTCTTCGTCTCGGCGCGCCAGAACCTCCATTTCGACGACACACCGTACCCCGACGTCGCTGCATCGACCGATTCGGCGGTCATCGCGCGCGGCCGATACATCGTTCGCGACGTCGCGCCCTGTGCCGGCTGTCACGGCGACCCCTCACAACGCGCATCCTACGTCAGTGGTGCCGACGTGCCGCTCGTCGGCGGTTTCTCGTTCGACATTCCGCCGGGCCAGTTCTACACGCGCAACCTGACGTCCGACAAGGAGACGGGGCTGGGGGGCGTCCCGGACAAGGCGATCGCGCGCGCGTTGCGCTACGGCGTCGGGCACGATGGACGTGCGCTGCTTCCGTTCATGGAGATGCAGGGCCTCGCCGACGATGATCTGCGCGCGGTCGTGTCGTATCTCCGCACGCAGCCGCCAGTGCGCAATCCGGTTCCGCCGCACCACTACAACGTCCTCGGCAAGGTCGTCAGGGCGACCGTGCTGTCCAAGCCGGTCGGACCGTCCGCGACTCCGCCCGCACAGTCTCCGCGCGGCGCATCGGTCGAGACGGGACGCTACCTCGCGGAATCGGTCGCGCTCTGCTGGTCGTGCCACACGGAACGAAGCCAGATGACGGGCGCGCTCACCGGACCGCGCTACGGCGGCACGACGGGCTTCACGGAATCCTATGACACCGCGCGCACCTGGTCGCCGCCGAACATCACGAGCGATCCGGAGACGGGGCGGCTGGGAAAGATGAATGAGGACCAATTCGTGGCGCGCTTCCGTCAGGGTCGAGTGATTCCCGGGTCGCCCATGCCGTGGCAGGCCTTCTCCCGCATGGACGAGGACGACTTGCGGGCGATCTACCGCTACCTCAAGAGCGTGGCGCCGGTGAAGCGCGACGTGGGGCCGCCGGTGGTCAGCCTGGGCAAGACCTGATCGCTGCCGACTGGCGCCGCACTCGTTTCCAGGCTCCGCAGATCAGCGCCGCGTACGCACGGCGCTGGTCTACGTCTAGAGACGAACGCGGAATCAGAATTGGCTGGATCCCACGGAGGAGACCGTCCCCTCCCATTGCCCGTCGCCTGCCCCTGTCCTGACGTCGAGGCTACCGGTCACGATCGCCTGACCACTCGCGCCGTCGAATCGACCGGTGCCGCCCGTGAAGTCGGCGTACGAGGTGAACGTCAACGTGAAGGGAGGCGCGAAGGCCGACGTCCCATGGAACGTGAAGTTCAGCCGGTCCCCGTTGGCCGCCACAAAAGTTCCGCGTCCGTCGTCGAGAATGCCACCGGCACGAGAGCAGAAACTCAGTTCGACTGAATAGCTGCCGAGGCGAGTGGCATCTCCCGCTCCCGAGAGATATCGACGGCTCTCTCCCGCAGCGTTGCAGCCCGGCTCCGGCACGACCGACGTGACCTGGAACGAGTAGCTGCTGGTCCTGAACGGGACCAGCTGGTTGGCGCTCGATCGTAACGCCTGGGATGCGAGCTCTGGTCCCGTTACGGTAGGGCGGGCCTGGTCGCAGCCAACGGAGAGGACGACCGCCAGGGCGAGGGAAGGAACCGAAAGGCGACGCGACATGGGAGACTCCGGAGTTCGAGGACAGGAACGCGAGCTTGCGCCCGCGGAGGGACGCCGCATCTTGATCCCGAGGTGTCTCTCAGCCGTATCCTGACGGTTAGCTGGCGCAGTTCTGGCGACCACCGAGCGCGCGCAGGGGACCTACATGATCCAGCTCCGCCTCCTTGGCTCTGTCGATCTGTGGTCGCCCCCCGGGACCGGGGCCCTGCGTGTGATGTCGCAGCCGAAGCGGCTCGCGCTTCTCGCCTATCTCGCCGCCGCGAAGCCGCGCGGCTTCCAACGGCGGGACACGCTCCTCACACATTTCTGGCCTGAGCTCGACCAGGAGCACGCCCGAGCCGCCCTTCGGAACACGCTGCACTTCCTGCGTCGTGAGCTGGCCGACGGCGTGATCGCAACCCGTGCCGACGAAGTGGGTGTCGGCGCCGCAGAGCTCTGGTGCGACGTAACCGAGTTCGATGCCGCACTCGATGCCGGCGACCCCGAGCGAGCGTTGACGCTCTACCGCGGAGAGTTTCTCAAGGGACTCCATGTCTCGGAGGCACCAGGGTTCGACCGTTGGTCCGATTCGGAGCGCGAGCGACTGCGACGGCGCGCGTGCGAGGGAGCCTGGAAGCTGGCCGCAGCGCACGAGAGCGCAGGCGTCGGCATCGCCGCCACACACTGGATGCGCGTCGCGCTCGACATCGACCCGGACGACGAAGGCGGCCTGCATCGCCTGCTCCGATCACTCGAGCGCATGGGGGATCGCGCAGGCGCGATTCGGGAGTATGAGCGCTTCGCGCACCGACTGGCCGACGAGTACGACCTGGAACCATCGCCGGATACGCGCGCACTTGCCGAGGCAATTCGTTCGCGCACGGAATCGGGCACCCCGCACTACGCCGTGCGTGGTTCATCAGAGGCGCCTCCAACCGCCATCGTCGTTCTGCCGTTCGCGAGCTCGATCTCCGAACCGGGCAACGCCCACGATGGAGACGCCCTCGCCGACGAGATCACCCTCGATCTCTCCGCAATCCCAGGACTTCGCGTCATCGCGCGCTCTTCGTCGGCACGATTCCGCGGTACGACGATGGACGCCCCCGCGATCGGCGCAGAGCTGAACGTTCGGTACACGGTCGACGGCAGTGTCACGCGAACAGGTGACACACTCCGCGTCGGCGCACGACTCTTCGATACGGCGACAGGAGCGATGGCGTGGACCGAGACATATGATGGAACGACCAGTGACGTGTTCGACATCCAGGAGCGGCTGGTTCGCGCTGTGGCGAACACGGTAAAGCTCGGCCTCGCGAACCGCATGGTGGAGCACTCACGCTCGCGTCATCAGGGCAGCGTGCATGCGTATGACTGCTACCATCGTGCGATGCAGGAGCTCTCGCGATTCAACGAACAGGGTCTCACGCGGGCGCTCGAACACGTGCGTAACGGGCTTGCGCTCGTGGGGGAGAACGAGCTTCTGCTCGCCACCATGGCGTACGTGTACCTGCAGTTCCTCGAGATGGGCGTGAGGCCAAACCGCAGATATCTCCGGCACGCGGAGAAGTACGCCGTGCGCGCGCTGCGCACAGATCCTCAGTCATCGCTTGGACATGTGGTCCTCGGTCTGATCCGTTACAGGCGCGGCGACATCCAGGGTACCGCACGGTACCTGAAGCGAGCACTCGAGATCGACCCGAACCAACGCGATGCACTGTTCTGGCTGACGTTGGTCTATCTCACGGCTGGCCGCGAAGGTATGGCACGTGCGCTGCTGGCACGGCTGCTCGATCTCGACCCGCTCACCCCGGTGAACCACTGCCTGACGGGGTATGTCGAGCTTCTCGAGGGAAACCTCGAGAGCGCCTTGCCCGGATACCGGCGGATGCACCGGATGGATTCAGGGAACCCGGTGGCTCGGTGGTTTCTGGCTCACACCCTTGGCCGGTGTGGCCGCCGTGGGGAGGCAGTCACCCTTCTCAACCAGATCCGTCGCGACACGCCCGACACCACCTTCGCCCGTCATGCCTTGTTCTTCCAGCACGCGTTGGAGCGAGATCGCGACGCGGCGTTGGCGGCCGCCACTCCTCACCTGCTCGCTGAAGCACGCTGGGACCAGCACGCGTCCTGGTGGATGGCAAGTGCATACGCGCTCATCGATGAGCGGAACGCGGCTCTCGATTGGCTGTCGAACGCCAGCAATCTGGGCTACAACAACTATCCGTTCCTCTCGCGGTTCGATCCGTACTTCGAGAGTCTGCGCAGAGATGAACGGTTCTGGCAGCTCATGACGCGTGTCAAGGCGCGCTGGGAGGAGTTCACGCCGTGACCGCACGCGCGCCGGATCGGCTCGCGTGCGCCTGAGCTCCGGCGTTGGGGTGCGACGACATTGTCAGCAAGGCGCACTCACCTTTTCGAGGGCTCGAACGTGACTCGCGCACAACGCGTCAAACTCGGTGTGGCCCTTGTCGTCGTCGCCCTCACGCCGGGCACGGGGAAAGCGCAGCAGATCAAAGTGACGCTGCTTGGTACAGGCTGCCCGCCTGCGGTCCTGAATCGCTTCGGCCCGAGCACCTTGGTGGAAGCTGGGGACCAGAAATTCGTGTTCGACGCTGGCCGCGGCGCGCTGCAACGCCTGACTCAGCTCGGTGTGGGATGGCAGGATGTGCAAGGCGTATTTCTCACCCATCTGCACTCCGACCACGTCGTCGGGTTTCCAGACCTGTGGCTCACGGGCTGGCTGCTGGCGCGGCGGAATGTGCCGCTCCCCGTCTGGGGCCCGAGTGGCACCAGCAGCATGATGGCCCATCTCGAGCAAGCGTACCTGGCCGACATCAGCGTCCGGATGGCAAACGACGGCGTGCCGCCCGACGGAGTCAAGCTCGTCGCGCACGACATCACAGAGGGAATCGTCTATGAGCGCGGAGGCGTGAAGATTACGGCCTTTGAAGTGGATCACGCGCCCGTCAGGCCGGCATTCGGCTATCGAATCGACTACGCCGGGCGCTCAGTCGTCCTCTCCGGCGATACGCGCCTGTCGGAGAACCTCATCCGGCATGCACACGGGGTCGATCTGCTGGTCGACGAAGTGCTCGTTCCGGAGACGCTGAAGCGCACAGGCTTGCCCGCAGAACGTGCAAAGAACATCATCGCCTATCATGCTACCCCTGAGCAGGCAGGAGAAGTGTTCGCGCGGACGAAGCCAGGGCTAGCGGTGTATTCGCACATCTGCTTGCCCACGGCCACCGCGCAAGACGTCCTCGTACCGACGCGCACGACGTACTCAGGGCCGTTGGAGCTCGGCGAGGATCTCATGGTCATCCACGTGGGCGAGAAGCTCACCGTCAGGAGACCTGAACGATCATCTCCGTAACGCAGCGCCGCGGGTAGGCGAGGTCACCCTAGTCGCACGGCCAGCAGCGCCTCGCGCACGCGAGGCCGAGCGCGAACCCGAGCTCCCACGGTTCGACGACGATGCCGACCGATGAGTTTGGCCCGGTCCCCCGGTCCAACTCCTCGCAGGCAGTCGATTCGCGAATCGCAGCTTATATAGGAGAGCTCCCATGTTCCGCCCGTCGCTGCTGGCCGCTTCGCTGCTCTTCACCGCCGTCGCCATGACCGTCGCCGAATCGCAACCCGTGGGGCACCGTGTCCAGGTGCATGGCATGCAGATGTACTACGAGGTCTCCGGCACCGGCGACCCGATCGTCGTGCTGCACGGCTCGTACATGAACATCCCGACGATGGGCGGCATCATCCCGAAGCTCGCGCAGACGCATCGCGTCTACGCCCTCGAGCTTCAGGGGCACGGCCGCACCACCGACATCGACCGGCCGATCATCCCGGAGAACCTCGCCGACGACGTCGCGACGTTCATGGACTCCGCCGGGCTCGCGAAGGCGGACGTCTTCGGCTACTCGCTCGGCGCCATGACGGGGCTGCAGCTCGCCATCCGCCACCCGGCGAGGGTGAACAAGCTGATCATGGCCGCCGGCGCGTACGACGCGAGCGGGCGGCAGCCGGAGTTCCAGGCGATGATCCCGAAGATGACGGTCGAGATGTTCGTCGACATGCCCTTCGCCGCCGAGTACAGGAAGCTCGCCCCCAACCCGAACGGCTTCCCCGAGCTCGTGCGGAAGATGATCAACGGGCTGAAAGAGCCGATGGCGTGGGAGGAAGACGTGAAGAAGCTGAAGACACCGGTGCTCGTCATCGCCGGCGACGCCGACGGCTTCACCCTCGAGCATCAGGTGTCGCTCTTCCGGCTGCTCGGCGGCGGCGTGATGGGTGACCAGGGCAAGCCGCTTCCCGCATCGAGACTGGCGATCCTGCCGGCCACGGCACACACGGCGGTGATCACCCAGGTGGATCTCCTGAGCGCGATCATCGAGCCATTCCTCGAGGGCGCGACGCCGAAGGGGATGTTCCAGACCGGCAGCCGCTGACTGGCGCACCGCGGGGGAACGGTGAAGTTGTGCTGCGCGCTCGCGCGGAAATCGTCGCACTCACTGCGCCGTCACCTGACCGATCCACGAGACGACCGATGAGATTCGTCCCTGTGGCCCTGCTCCTGCCCTACGATCTTCAAGAAGTCGGCGGGCGCACCTGGACCTACGTCTCCACGATGGCGCTCGCGATGCAGGCGGCGAAGCGAAAGGGGATCCCGTTCGTGGTGTTCGACCGGCCCAATCCGATCGGCGGCGAGATCGTCGAGGGCGCGCTGCTCGATACGAACTTCAGGTCGTTCGTCGGGATGAATCCGACCGAAGAAGCTCGTCAAGCAGCGAAGCGCCGAGTAAGCACACCGCTATCCTCCGTCATCCCACATGGAACGCCGCGATTTTCTCCTCGACGTCTCCCGCTTCGCCGCGCTCTGCGCCGTCGTGCCGAACGTCTGGCGCGTCACGGCGCGTCCGCGCCTCGCGGACGACCCGTTCACGCTCGGCGTCGCGTCGGGCGATCCGACTCCATCGGGCGGCGTGCTGTGGACGAGGATCGCCCCGCGCCCGCTCGAGCTCGACGGCGGCATGGACGGCCAGCGCGTCGTCGTCCCGTGGGAGCTCGCCGACGACGACGCCTTCACGAAGATCGTGAAGCAGGGAAGCGCCACCGCCGCGCCGGAGCTCGGCTACTCGGTCCACGTGGACGTGGATGGGCTCTCGGCCGACCGGTGGTACTTCTATCGATTCTCCGCCGGTGGGGCGACGAGCAAGGTCGGCCGATTCCGCACGAGCCCAGGCCGCGCCGCGACGACGCCGCTCCGCCTCGCCGTCGCCTCGTGCCAGCACTACGAGACGGGCCTGTACACGGCGTACACGCACATGGCGCGCGAGGAACTCGACCTCGTGACACATCTCGGCGACTACATCTACGAGTACGGCGCGATGCCGGGCCACGTGCGTAGCCACAACAGCTTCGAGCTCCGTACGCTCGACGACTATCGGCGCCGCTACGCGCTGTACAAGTCGGATCCGGCGCTCCAGGCCGCGCACGCGCGCTGCCCCTGGATCGTCACCTGGGACGACCACGAGGTCGACAACAACTACGCCGGCTCCATCGGCGAAAACCTCATGGAGTCCGAGGAGCAGATGCGCGCCCGCCGCGCCGCCGGCTATCAGGCGTGGTGGGAGAATCAGCCCGTGCGCGTGCCGCGCGTACGCTCGTGGAGCGATCTGAACGTCACGCGCACCATCGAGTGGGGCTCGCTCGCGCGCGTCCTGATGATGGACTGCCGCCAGTACCGCAGCGACCAGGCGTGCGACGACGGCAATCGCGTCGTGCCCTGTGGCGATTGGGCCGACCCGTCCCGCACGATGCTCGGCCCGGCGCAGGAGCGCTGGATCACGGGTGAGCTCCGGTCGTCCGCGGCGAGATGGCAGGTGCTCGCCAACCCGGTCATGCTCGCGCCCTACGATAGTCTGGCGGGCGATCAGCAGCGCGTGTCGATGGACCAGTGGAGCGGCTATCCCGCCGCTCGAACGCGCCTGCTGGACGCGATCGCGCAGAGCGCGCCCAATCGCACCGTGGTGCTCACGGGCGACATCCACTCGAACTGGGTGAACGAGCTGCGCACGGATTTCCGCCGCGCCGAGCGACCTTCCATCGCCGCGGAGTTCGTCGGCACGAGCATCAGCTCGGGTGGCGACGGCTCCGACGCCAGCGTGCTCGCCACCGCCGAGGCGAGGGCCGAGAATCCGCACGTGAAGTGGCAGCAGAACCGACGAGGCTACATGCGCTGCACGGTGGAGGCCGATGTCTGGACGACGGAATACCGCACGGTGGCGTACGTCTCGCGCCCCGATGCACCGGTCGAGACGCCGACGCGGTGGCAGGTGACGCGAGGGAGGGCCGGCATCGAGCACGTGTAGCGCCGTCAGATGCCGTCCTGCTCGTTCACTTCGACGCCGTCAGCGACGCGCAACCCTATCGCGCTCCTCAACCGGGCGCCCCCATGCACGACCGATCTGCGCTGCTCCGATATTCGACATAAATGTTGACAATCGCAGCTCACCGTCTACTATCGCTTGCTCGGCGTCCCCGTACCCAACGTGTACGGTCCATCCGCCGACGAACCATAGCGCGCCGCGGCCAGCGGCACACAGCGCCAGCGGGAGACGACGGCGAGTAGCGCCGCTGGCCACGTCCATGCGCCGCGACGACTGACACCGCGGATTTGCCCACACGCCCCAGCCGATCGCAACCGACAGGAGGTCATCATGAACGTCGTTCCCGACGGCGGTGACGATCAGGCCGCCCAGTGGAACCGCACCGCCGGCTGCGCCTGGGTCGAAGCGCAGGCGATGATCGACCAGACGTTCAAGCCGATCGAGGATCTGCTGGTCGACGCGATCGTCGCCGGCTCTCCGCGCCGCGTGCTCGACGTCGGCTGCGGTACGGGCGCCACGACGCTCGCCGCGGCGCGACGGCTCGGCGCGAACGGCGCGTGCGTCGGCATCGACATCTCCGAGCCGATGACCGACGCCGCTCGTGCCCGCGCCGAGCGAGAGGGCACGCCGGCCCGCTTCATTCGCGCCGACGCGCAGAGCTACCCGTTCGAGCCGTCGAGCTACGACGCGATCATGTCTCGGTTCGGTGTGATGTTCTTCGACGACTCCGTACGGGCGTTCGCGAACCTTCGGCGTGCCGCGCGCGCCGGCGCCGAGCTCCGGTGCGTCGTGTGGCGAAGCCCCGACGAGAATCCGTTCATGACGACGGCCGAACGCGCCGCGGCGCCACTGTTGCCGAGCATTCCGCCCCGCGTGCCGGATGCGCCCGGACAGTTCGCCTTCGCCGACTCGCAGCGCGTCGGTCGCATCCTCGAGGCGAGTGGCTGGGTAGCGATCGACATCCAGCCGATCGACGTCGAGTGCACCATGCCCGAGAGCGAGCTTGCCCGGTACGCGACGCGGTTCGGGCCACTCGGCAGGGTGCTCGACGACGTGGACGAACGGACTCGCGCTCGAGTGGTGAAGACGGTTCGCGCCGCGTTCGAGCCGTTCGTGCACGGAGCGGAGGTTCGCTACGACGCGGCCTGCTGGATGATCGGAGCCCGAGTGCCGTGACCGGGGTCCGTCACGGGCGCGAACCGAGGCGTGCCTTCCGGCACCCCCCTCGTCGTTCACCCTCATCG